>SMUZ01030755.1_pt1 | contig 10360 bp, 7 predicted proteins | sample 2456421 | NCBI WGS metagenome assembly SMUZ01 (sample SAMN11095932, study PRJNA526329) | marine sediment metagenome | biome: Marine sediment; feature: Surficial sediment; material: Deep marine sediment; isolation source: Hadal surficial sediment | place: Pacific Ocean | collected 2014-11 | depth 0-1... | reverse complement strand
ACTTCCGCAACAACCCGCCGGGACTCGGCGGAGGCCAGCGATGAGTTCTCGCTGAGATAACCCACCAGCTCATCCAGATCGGTGTTCATGGGTAATATTCCGGATACGCTAAATATTATCCAGAATTATGCCCGATACCGGGCATAATTATTTGTAAAAGAAAGTAAATCGAAAACTTCGTAAAATTACAACTGAAATGCCGGTGTTTCCGAGGGGGTGCACTAACTCAATACCAGAACGAGATAAAAGCGCGCGTTACGATCGAATGGAAGCCGTAGAGCGGTTCGCTACCGGCGTTCCCACCCGCGACGGTGACATCACGAAAGTCGTCGTAGTCAAAACGGATGTAGTCGACGAACAGACTCGCTTCGCCTTTTTTGAAAAACGGCATCCATCCCGGCTTGAACTCGTAGCTGATTCCCACGCCGGCTGTATGGGATACGAAAGTACCGAGTTCCTTGTCACGAGCGAGAAAGTTCTGAGCAGATTGGCGATCGAAGAGGTCGCTATAGAAATCGGCCGCCGTCTGCGAGTAATAACGATACTTGACGTCGAGCGTGATGCCTTTAGGTAACGGATGCACATAAGCAAATTCGACATTCCACGCGTTAGTGCCCCATGTATCCGTGTAATAACGGTATTCGCCTTTCAAAGACACACGGTATGGCAGGTAGTACAGCGCCCGAATTGCCGTGGCGCTGGAGGTTTTGGTACGCGGGTAAATTTCCGACTCGTACTCGTAACCCCGTGCCGAGTCTGCATCGAGATAACGCACCTGCCGATAGGGGTTGTTGAGAAAGCCTTCGTCGGTTACCCCTTCGTAGTTGAGGTTTACGATCATGTTTTTCGTGATGATCTGGGAGAAGTCAACTCGGTAGTTCTGACGAGTAGTTTCTTCCTCGAAGTTCAGATCGCCGTTGCGATAAACGGTGTCCCAGGCCCGGCCGTAACTGATGCCGAGCGTAGTCAGGTCACCGAAAAAATCCTGGCTGATGCCGAACCGTACCGAGTTGGCCGAATAATCGTCTTCCTCGCTATTGGTGTAAGAGAGCCCCATGAACGTTTTGCCGTGCAGATAGTCGACGCCAATACTCTTTTCATCACGCTCTTCTTCATACTCGCTGGCTGTGGCCATTACGTCGACTGAAGCGCTCGTAATCATGTCGATGTAGTAGTTGCTCCAAACCGACACAGTGTCCTTGAATCCTTTGCGAACCAGCACCGAGGGACCAACCACCTGAAGCCCACCACCGTCGTAACCGTGATACATCACATCGGCTCGGTCTTCAGGCAGAATGGCTGCCTGGGTTGCCGATCCGATCAGTAGCCATGTGCCTGCAATTGCCCGCAACAGGTGTTTAGTTACAACCACAGCCGCCTCCAGACCCACCCTCAGCCCCGCGTGCGCCTTCCCGAGCCTGATAAACGTGGTGCAAATAAGCACTAGCCACGGGCGATCGATTGAAGCTCATGATGGGATCAGCAAGGTTGTTTCGTTCGTATGGGCTCACCCATGGTTTGATCTCCATAACGGAACAACCAAAAGATCCCATGATCGAGACGCTCAACAAGATAGCGAACACTATTCTTGCAACCGTTGGCAACTTCATGATCATCTCCTAGAAAAAGAGCGTGAGCCCACCGGAAAACTCTATGTTGTGTTTGGTTTCCCGGCTACCGAGCAGATCGGTTTCGAAAACATGATCGCGAACGTCGATATGAAACGCGAGCCAGTCGGTCGCGATCAGTCGATAAACCACACCGGCGTTGATGGTGAAGCGGTCATCTCCACCGAAGTTGGTACTGCCAACACCCGCAACGACATATAGGCCGCCTTTGAAAGCCAATCCTCGTCCAAGAAAAGATTCGCCCGGGAAGATGTTGTAACCGACGGACACGTTGTAATAGGTCATGTCCCGTTCGTCGTCCGTAAGAATCTGCGCACCGCCACTCAAACGTTCGAAGCTGGTTTCACCCAACGTTGTCCTACCGTATTGGCCTTCAACGAAAAAATCTTCGGTTACATGATAGGCAACTCTTGCACCCACAACGGTGTTAGTGCCGAAATCTTCAACACTCATCAATCCGGCCAGCACACCAAACTCGAAATTCTCTTTGTCGAGCTTGTCCACGTCGACCTTACGGCGTTCCGGTTCCCGCACCACAAGAGGTTCGAGTTCGAGCTCGTTGGGATCGGTTGCGGCAAATGCACCAGGGGATACCCACGCAGCTCCCACGGCGAGCACTAGAAAAATACGCTGAATCCTGCTTTCCATTGATCTATCTCTTGGTTGTCGTCCCTGCTCGTAAGCACCGTATGGCGCTTGTATTCCATGCGCAGAATGAATCTATCGCTCAGATAGACGTTCGCCCCTATACCGGCATGGACGATCTCATCGGTGCGGTCTTCCGCCTGAACGATGGTGGTATGCGGTTTGGTTTCGATCATACCGGTGCCAATTGTGAAATAAGGTGATACACGCCACTGTGGAAACGGATACATGACGATGTTTGCCGATCCCATTAGACCGTCGGAGAAATTGCCGAGGATCTGGGTTGCTTCGAGCTGCAGGGTGATGTGTTCGTTGAGTGCGTAACCGAGATACCCGGTGATTGAGGCGGCACCACCGAAATCGCCCCCGTTGAGCCCCATTTCCCATCGGCGCCTGGCGAAGTCGCCGAGCACAATCTCGCCAAAGTCGATTTCGTTACCTTCCAGATCCAATGTGTGGCGCATCTGGTTGACGTGTACCCAGCCTTCCTTGAAGTGCTGCCCACGAGGCACCCGGACCTTGAACCAGTCCGTACGTTGTTTGAGGATCTCGATGCGATCACCCTGCCCGGCTACGTAAAAAATCGGATAACCCCGACCGGGACCCGTGTGCATCTCTATATAGGGATCAGATACCACCACTTCAGGCTGATACTTCTGGAAGATGTCCAGCAACCGCGCTTGGGCAGGAGTAGCCAGAAACAAGCCAACAAGGCCCAGCGTCAACCACTTTCCTACGTATCCAATCAATTCACCGACCATCCTTTTTCGGCTCCTCCGCTCAAGGCGGTACGTCGAATGGGTTGTTGTAGTACTGCCCGCCGATGTCGATCCATTCTGAGATGAGTTTCAACTCAGCCGCCGACAATCGGCCCGCGTGCGTTCCGCCGTCAAACAACGTGAAGAACCGGGGTGACACGATCGCGCCAGCAACAGACAACGAAGGCGTGACCGTTACCGTAACTAAAATCGGAATTGGGTCGCCGTTTGCATCCAGAACCGGATCGCCGTTTGCATCCAGCAGGAATAGCAGGTTGCCGTTTGCATCGGTGGCCTGGACCAATTCATCGATCAGCGCACCGTTGTCGAGAATCTGAGCATTGTCGTTGAACAACAACTCCCTATAACTTTTGTAGTGATCCGGCTCATCTGCAGACGGTCCATCAGCCAGATCTGTCTGCGCGGCCGGCACCCTGGCTGCACCCATGTCATCGACGGGGCTGTGGCAGCTGGTACAGGTATCGTCACGCAACAAGGTAATACCGTCGATGTCGAACACCTGACGATCTACACCCCAGAAAGGATGCACATGTGTCTCGTAGTTGATGACGATGCGGCAGCTGGCATTCCAATTGGTTACGCAACCCGGATCGAGTGGTGCGGTTGTCGTGAGGTCGGCATAGCTATAGTCGAAGCTCGCGTCCTTCGCACGCACGTTGGGATCGGTCCACACATCCACGTACTCGATATCCACGTTAGGATTGGGGATGCCATTAATACGGGTATAAACCTCCGCCATCGTCTCGCCGGCATTTGCGAAAAGTGCAGGTTCGGTATTCGGGAACGGTGCGTCGTCTGTGGGTGCACCAGGATTGGCAGAAGGCGCTTCGGCATCCAGCCTACCGTGTGGTAGTTCGCTCGCAGCGGAATGACAGCCGTTACATTCAGCCTCCTCACCGGGACGAACCTGCAGCCAGTTCTGATGCCTGCCCGTTACCCTGCGACCGTTCACGTCGAGGATGTCGATCCAGAACGCCACATTGGCCGGAACCTTCAACTTGACCGAACCATCGGGTTCGATGGGCGCGTAACCAATCACCTCACGCATGAGTTGTGCCTGGGAACGCCCGAACGCGGTAGCGTCCAGATCTACGATATCGTCGTCCGGCATCGAGACGGCTTTTACCACGCGTACGAAGCGCAGGGGACGGTCATCACCCGTGGTGATGCCAGGGTCCCGTAGCGCGAGAATGGGCGCAACTTCCACACCGTCGAAGTCGTATACGCTCGCGATGTGCAGGATACCCACGGACTGTGAGACCAAATCGGGGTCGATATCGATTCCCGCAGTTTTGTCCAGAATCACGGGTGGATTGGTGCGTGGTTCCATCACCACAACTTCCGAGTGTACCTCGCCCTCTTCGGCTGTCACGATTGGCTGCTGGGTGTCGTCATCGAGGTCGTGCATCCAAATCCCATAAAGTGGGTCGGCTTCTACGAAGTTTGGATCCAGCAGAAATTCGTCGGTACAGGGCGCGATCACCGGGTTTGCGGGGTCGCTGATCTCGTCGACCAAGCGGCATTGGCTCCATGAGACGATCAAGCGGTTGGTCCCATCAAACAGTGGCGCTACGCTCGCATACCTGCCTTGTAATGCGGGAGTGTCGTCGTCCAGGTTGAGATCACCCGGAATGAGAAACTCCTGAGCATCAGCCATGAGTCCCAGATTCGCGAATGTTGGTTGATCGTGTTCTACATACGCATCGGTATCAATCGCAACCGGGATTGCACCCATGCGGGTCTGACCGCCGCCTGGGCGCATCATGACCAGCAACCGTCCATCCGGCAGCTCCTGGGCTTTCATGAAATCAATGATTTCGCCATTGGGTCCGGTATCGTGGCTGTGCACACCATATAAAAGCTGCAGCTCGGTGCCGTCAGGATTTGCCCGGTAGAGGCTGATACGGTCGCGACCGGAAACGTTGTCCCAGCGGCTGTAGACGATGCGCCCGTCGCTCAACACCATAGGGTCGAGGTCGGAACTTTGATTGAAGGTGATCTGGTGAATGTCGCCACCATCCTCATTCATCACGTGTAGCGTCAGCGCTTCTTCGACGCGATCCTCATCGAACGCGGAAAACTGAGGCTTACCTTCGTCGAGCAGAACGGCTTTTGACTGGCGCTGCCTTGTCGAGGAAAACAGGATTCGGCCATCAGGAAGAAAACGCGGAGCGACGTCCTGGCCAATCTCGGCTGTGATGTCGGAACTGATCGCCCGACTGAGCAGAGTTGTATCTCGATCGTAAATCCAGATGTTCCATTTAGGCTGCTCATCATCGTCGAGATTTGGATCTTCCGGCGCGCGCATGGCAAAAACGAGCTTCTGACCGTCGTAGGAGACACTCAGATCCTTGATGTCGTACAGCGGCGGGACGCCGTTCATGTCATCGGGGAATACGCCATCACTAAGCGATATTTCAGCACCGCTCGGGGAAGCACGATCTCGCAGAAAAAGTTCTGCTCCCGGACGAAACTCCACTGCACGACGTACTTCTGACGTAAGCAGGTTGCCATCATCATCGAGCAGCACCGGTCGCTTAACATAGGCGATCGGAAAGTCGAGCGTCACTGGATCGGGATCTTGACCACCGCCAAGCGCTGAACTCGAACTACTTCCGCTTCCGCCGCCACAACCGACAACGGCGATGGCAAACGCCACAGCGAGGTTGAGCTTCACAATAGAATAACGTTTACAGGTCACTAAAACCGCCCTCTGCGACTGGACAATGACAGGTGCTGGTTATTCTTCCATAAGCCTAATCCCTCAAACGTGACTGGGGTCACAGCCGGGAGTTGGCGTACGTTCAGACGTGATGCGTTGGCAACAATTGCGCTTAGTTGTATAGCTACTTTACAGACCGGCTACAACCTGCGTGGAGGCTGGGAAAAACTACTTCTACCGGCGTTGTGATCGATGTCACAGCTTGGAAATACGCTTTGTTAGACCCTGAACCTACTTATATCCCGCCAATGGATTGGTCACTGGGTAGGTCCGTCCAAACGATTCATGAAGTAACGCTTTGGACGTGTTGAGGAGCATGTTGATGAAATCTAAGATGCACGTCCGCCGTGACCGGCAGTACGTCTGCCCCACCCGGCAGTACGTCCGCCGAGCCTGGCAGTACGGGATGCTCTTTCTTGTTGCCTTGTCCACGACATCGTCGGCTTGGGCCGACGCCAGAGATCAGGCAAAGCGTATTCACGATCGTATCGCCGGTGTTCCTCCGAACGAAACAACCCTCCTTGCCATGGCAAACGAAATCACCAACAACAATGCGATTGGCGCCGCTTTGATGGCCACCGATTCGGCAGATTTCTACAACGTCACGTTAAAGAACTTTGCCGCGCCCTGGACCAACCGCGATGAAAGCGTATTCGTTCCGTTAGACGACTATCAGGCAACCATTATCGGGTTGGTACGGGACGATGGTGACTTTCGCGATATATTGAGCGCAGACATCTTATACGTTGGTTCGGGCGCCGGTATTCCCGCCTATTCAAACAACAGCAATGCACATTACGAAGCTCTGGAAAATTCAGGCACCGACCTTCAAGCCAACCTGCAGGCCACCACGCAATCATCGTTGACGGGTGTTCCAGCGGGCGCGACCGCAGGGATTATGACCACTCGATCTGCAGCAAAAGCGTTTTTCATCGATGGCACGAACCGAGCCATGTTCCGCTTCACGCTTCGCAATCATCTCTGCAACGACATGGAGCAGGTGCTCGATACCACCCGAGCCCCCGATCGGATTCGCCAAGACGTATCGCGCAGCCCAGGCGGTGACAGCCGGATATTCCTCAACAATTGTATTGGTTGTCACTCCGGCATGGACCCCATGGCCCAGTCATTTGCTTATTACGATTATATCTACGATGACGTCAACGACCCGCTCGGGGATAGCGGCGCCATCAGCTACAACGGCGCAGGCGCGATCGACCCGGTCACCGGTACACGCGTGGTATCCAAGTACTTCAACAACAACACCAACTTCGAGCACGGATTTATCACCACCGACGACTCCTGGGGAAATTATTGGCGCGCGGGCCAGAACGCACTTCTAGGTTGGGATGCTAGTTTGCCCGGCAGCGGAAACGGCGCCAAGGAGATGGGCCGAGAACTGGCTAACTCCAATGCGTTTGCCCAGTGCCAGGTGGAGAAGGTGTTCACCAACGTCTGCCTGCGACCGCCCCAAGACAGCGTAGATCGAACCCAGATCGATTCCATGATGGTTTCGTTTCAATCGAGTGGATACAACTTGAAGCAGGTCTTTGCGGAATCAGCCGTCTACTGCATGGGCGATTAGAGTCGGAGGATATGATGAAATCAGTAACACAAACCAACTTACTTCCGATCGCCTTGTTTGCCGCGCTCGTCGCATTACAAGGTTGCGGCACCGGCAGTGGCGCCCCTACTTCGTCAAACCCGGTAACTACAACTCCCGACGTCAGCAACTACACAGGTCCCGCACCTGCTACCGCTGATGTGCAAACCTTCAAGCTCACCGTATGGGACAACCTCGTACCCAACAACCGTTGCGGCACTTGTCACAACGCCGACCAGACGCCACGTTTTGTGCGCTCGGACGATATCAACCTTGCCTACGACGCCGCGAATACCGTCGTAGATCTATCCGACCCACCCACGTCGATTATGGTGACTAAGGTAAGAGGCGGACACAACTGCTGGCTAACGAGTAACAACGCTTGCGGTGACATCATTGAGCAGTACATTGAAAACTGGGCCGGTGCAACCTTCGGTGGTGTTGGCAAGACAGTGCAACTTGTTGCGCCTCCTTTGCAGCCACCCGGCTCGAGCAGAAACTTTCCAGCGGACAGCTCACTTTTTGCCACGACCGTGCATCCCGTTCTCACAACCTACTGTGCCGGTTGCCATACCGAAACCGCGGCTGTTGCACAATCTCCCTACTTCGCGGGAGCAGATGTGGACGCGGCCTACGAAGCAGCCCAATCGAAAATCGATCTAGAGACACCGGCCAATTCGCGTTTTGTGATTCGGCTGGGATCACAATTCCACAACTGCTGGAGCGATTGTCAAGCCGACGCTGCGGAAATGCTGATGGAGATCACCAACCTTGCAAACGGCATTACGCCAACTGAAGTTGATCCTAGCTTGGTGACCAGCATGGCGCTGACGCTAGCGGATGGAATCATCTCTTCCTCTGGTGGGCGCCATGAAACCAACGTAATTGCGCTTTACGAGTTCAAAACCGGTTCAGGCAACACCGCTTTCGACACGAGCGGTGTGGAGCCAGCGGTAAATCTCACGCTGTCCGGCACTTATAACTGGGTCGGTGGCTGGGGTGTTCAGTTCATCGATGGTAAGGCGCAGGGATCAACCACCGCGAGCGCAAAACTTCACGATCTGATCACTGCAACAGGCGAGTACACCATCGAGGCTTGGGTGGCTGCCGCCAACGTCACACAAGATGGACCGGCACGCATCGTGACTTATTCCGGTGGGTCCATGACACGTAACTTCATGATAGGCCAGACGTTGTACAACTATGACACCTTCAACCGCAGCGATCAGTCGAATCAAAACGGCGAACCGCAGATGTCGTCAGCAGATGCAGACGAAGATCTCCAGGCTACGCTGCAGCATGTGGTGATGACCTACGATCCCGCTAATGGCAGACGTCTTTACGTCAACGGGGCGTTCACCGATGACATTGATACCGTTCCCGGCGGTCTCCTGAACGAGTGGGACGATACATTTGCGCTGGCGCTAGCCAGCGAGGTCGACAACAACAATCGCTGGGAAGGCACGGTACGCTTGCTCGCTATTCACAACCGAGTGCTTACCGACGAACAGATCACTCAGAACTTCGATGTGGGCGTAGGCGAGAAATATTTCCTGCTGTTCAACGTAACCGACCATGTTGGTATTGAAGACGCATACGTGGTGTTCGAAGTGAGCCAGTTCGACTCTTATTCGTATCTCTTCGACGAACCGTTCTTCGTCGTGCTCGGCACCGGCGTCACGCTGGGTAACATTCCCATCAGCGGAATACGCATTGGCGCCAACGGTCGGGAGCTTCCCGTTGGTCAAGCATTTAAAAACGTAGACGTAACTATCAACGACGTCGATTACGCAGTTGAAGGGTTACAACGTATTTCGAGTCTCGGAACGGTCATCCCGCTGGAAAAAGGTCCAGCCCTTGATGAGTTTTTCCTTACTTTCGAGGTTCTGGGTTCATCCACCAACGTCGTGGTGGAAGCTTCCCCCACGCCGCAGCCGCCTCCACCCGATGTGCCGCGAGATCCAAACGTCGGCATACGGAACTTCGCGGAGATCAATTATACGATGTCGATGATGACCGGTATCCCCGTCAGCAACCCGGACATCATGGATACCTACAACCGGGTCCATCAGGCGATGCCAGTGCAAACCAAACTGATCGGTTTTATCTCATCTCAACAGATGGGTATCACTCAACTCGCAATCGAATACTGCAACGCGCTGGTGGACGATACCACCAGCCGCGCAGCCTACTGGCCGAACTTCGACTGGAACGAAGGATTAACCACGGCGTTCAATGTCCGCTCGGAAGTGCTCGATCCGCTGGTCGCCAACATGGTTGGCCTCAACATCAATACGCAGCCGGATATCGTCGCGCTGGAAGGTGAGGTAAACGCCCTCATCACCCGACTGGTTAACTGTGGCGGAAGTTGTGAAGCCGATCGAGTCGAACGAATCATGAAAGGGGCATGCGCCTCCGTGCTGGGTAGCGCGGCCATGCTTATCCAATAAGAGAGGATTGTTCATGTTAAAACGAAAGCAGCGAAACTACGACGATCCCCTTCGCCACCCGGATCACGGACGGCCCCGTACCCGTCGTGAATTCCTGGCCCAGGGTTTCATTATGGGTGGTGCAACCTTAGTGGGTGCATCGTCCCTTACCCTGGCAGGCCGCAGTCATGCGGCCTTATCCGGGGATCTGCTACCCCTCATTACCCAATGCGGTATTGCGACCCAGGGTGCAGGCAAGATTCCTTTCATCGCGTTTGACCTGGCAGGAGGTTCCAACCAGGCCGGATCGAACGTACTTGTCGGTCAGCAAGGCGGGCAGCTGGATTTCCTGTCTACGGGTGGGTATGAGCGCCAGGGTTTACCTGGTGACATGATTCCGCCTATCGTCAACCCGCAAACGCAGACAAACGACTTCATCGATCAGCAACTGGGGCTCGCGTTCCATTCAGACAGCGCCTTCCTGCGCGGCATGATGACGCGCATATCGCCCCCGACGGCTGCTAATATCAACGGCGCCGTGATCCCGGCCCGTT
>SMUZ01045814.1_pt1 | contig 10366 bp, 7 predicted proteins | sample 2456421 | NCBI WGS metagenome assembly SMUZ01 (sample SAMN11095932, study PRJNA526329) | marine sediment metagenome | biome: Marine sediment; feature: Surficial sediment; material: Deep marine sediment; isolation source: Hadal surficial sediment | place: Pacific Ocean | collected 2014-11 | depth 0-1... | reverse complement strand
TAAGTCGTAGACACGCAGGCGCACCGCATCCAGGTACGCGTTTTCTTCCATGGGCTCGGCAATCTTCAGCAAATAGCGACCATCACGAGGAACAAGCGCGCCGACGGGAAGCAGGAAATTTTCCCAGGGTCTCGGTGTGTTAGCTATACCCGGTTCGGCGAAAAAACCGAGCCCGCCGACGCCGAGGATATCGCTGACAAAACCATAACTCGTGCCGTTCCAGGCAAACAATACGGGACAACTGGATAGCTGCCGTTGGGTTTCCTCAATGTGATGGATCCGGGCCGATTGCAGATTAAGCTCGGTCTGAAATACCCCGTTTGACCAGTTAATGGCCACGTAATCGGCTTCCGGCCTCCCACCTAGACCCATCAGCATCGGCTGTAGACTCTGACCCGGCCCGGAGTGCACGTCGAGGACGCTGGCGATGGTCCATCGATCCAGGACACGCAGCGCGATCTGAGTACCGATGCCTGATCGATTGGACCGTATGGTGTTACTGCCGCTTTGTTTGCCGGAGAAGGTCAGGGCCAGGAAGTTGTGTCTACCGGGACCGGGGCGCCAGAGACGTAGACCACCGTCGATGGGAGCGATGAGCGAAGGTCCTCGGCTGGGGTCATCGGACAGGACAATCGCCTGGCCCAGGTCCACTCCGGATGACGGCAGTACGCGTTCCGACACGCCACCCAGCAGTATGCGTATGTGCGCCTTAGCGCCGACCAGCAGGTCCAGAACGCCGTCTCCGTCGAAGTCTTGAACGGATAGATAGGCACCATCGGGCGCCACACTTGGTGCCACACTATTTTTTGTTTCGATCTCCCAGTTTCCGTTAGTCGTCTCGGCAATCCTGATGAGCTCACCCGCCGTCGAAACACCGTAGATCTCGGGAGAACCGTCCGCATCGAGATCGCCGAAAACCGCAGCGACCAACGGGGTTTGCGCAAGCAGGGACAGGTCCTCGGAAGGAACGTAGCGCCACAGTCGATCGTTGCTCCAGATAACATTGGGGAGTTCGGTGTTCAGCGTGACAAGGTCTACGTCCCGGTCGCCGTCGATGTCTGCCGCGAGAAATTGATGTGCGGGGCCAGAGTTACCAAGACGCCCCGCTGTCATCAGTCGTCGAAAGGTACCGTCGAGGTTGTTACTGAAGAGTTCGTCGGCACCCTGTGCGTTAGCCACGTAGATATCCAGGTCGCCATCGTGGTCGGCATCCAATAAGCCACCGTCGACGCAAGTTCCCGCATCGTCGACGCCTGCCTGACTCGCGAATTCCACCCACGCATCCGCACGGAAAGACCAAAGCTGATTGGGCCCCGTACTGCACAGGTAAACGTCCAGGCCACCATCATTGTCGACATCGCCCCAGAACGCCGCATTGATTTCTTTGAGCCCGGCCAACGGGTGATCGGCAACGTCGTTGAACGCACCATCCTCGGCACGTAACAATACCCTGGTTGAATCTTGACCTGTAACGAACAGATCCAGCCTGCCGTCGGCGTTGATGTCCACAGCCGTGAGGTGAGCCGATGTCGTCAGACCGGCTAAATCTAGATCAACAGGCATGGCAAACAGCTCGCCAACCGGTATGGGCGGTGGCGGTTTTGACGATGTACCGATGGCGACCGCTTCCGCCTTCGGACCCTGGCGCGTGTATTTGAACTCAGCGAGCCGCGCTCGCGGATTGTTGTTCAATCGCTCGAAAAGTTCGAGCATGGCGAGAGCTTCATCACGGCGATCAAGGCGGCGTAACGCAAGCGAAGCACCGTAGTAGGCGCTGCGCAGGTACGGATCGACGTCGATGGCACGACGATACAACGTGAGCGCACGCTCCAGCTCGGAAATCTGTACGAGGTTCTGGGCGAGAAAAAACAACGCATAGGCATCAAAGGGGTCCGCCTCGATCACCCGCTCCAGGTGTACATTGGACTTTGTGACCTCACCCTCGTAGAGGTGTAACAAGCCAGCAAGGTAGTGCGCGCGTAAATGGTTCTGGTCCAAGGCAAGCACTTCGTAGAGTAACGAGAGCGCTTGCGCGACGTCGCCTTCCTCCTGGCGGTTGAGAGTGGCGATGGCGAGGTTGACCCGCGCATCGGTTGCAGCGGGGTTCGCCCGAACGAGTTCGGTGAACGTGTCGTGCGCTGCGTGGTAATCAAACACCCCCATCAATGCAACGCCGCGGTTGTTCAGCAAAATGTGCTCATCCGACAACGCGGTATCTTCGCTGCACCCCGGGAAGGCAAGGAACAATACCCCGGAGACCCACCACAACCAGGACGTTTTGCCCCGTGCACGGCTAGTCACCAAATTTCAGCCTTGTTTTGGCATCTTTGATACGGCGTTCCAAGGTATCGCGGTTGATGTCCCCGTCGGAGCTCTGCAGGCGATTGACGTTCAGATATTCGTACAGTTCACTCCTTGTGTGCGCACGCGTGTCGTGCCCTAACCGCCGGTCACGTTCGTGTCGCAGGGCTGCGATGTCGATGGGTGCGACAACCACGTTTTCTCCCGGGCCTGGGTCAGCCTGAGCGAGAATACGCCCATCGTAGTCGACCACCATACTGCCGCCCGGCCAGCTGAACGGTGGATAGTTACGCATCGTGGCACCCTGGTTGGCTGCGACTACATAGGTAGTGTTCTCGAGCGCGCGCGTGCGGTTGACGAGCGTCCACCAATCCATCGGATCGGTGGCGCCCCATGGGTTCATGTAGGCAGAAATACGGATCAGGATTTCCGCCCCCTTAAACGCCAGCTCACGGATCGTCTCCGGGAACAGCCAGTCATAACAGGTAGCAACCCCAATTTTACCGAGCTCCGTGTTGGCTACCGGAAAAACATCTTCGTTGTAACCGGCAACGTCGTGGGGGCTCGAGTGTACCTCCCATGGAATCCACGGATTAACTTTACGATAACGGCTGAGTATTCCGTCTGGTCCGATCAAAACAGTCGTGTTGAACAGGTGTTCGGGGTACGCATCATCCATTTCGATGAAAGAACCGGTTTGGATATAACATCCGAGAGCTTTTGCCAATTCGTGGTAGCGATGGGTATGCTCGTTAGGTATCGGCACCGCGAGTTTGTCCATGAGCTCAACCACAGTGGGGTACACGGGGACCGCGTGGGCGAACTCGGGAAAAGCGAGCAGACGCACATCAAAAAAGGGTTCGTAACCGGTGATGGTCTGTTCAACAATCTCACACATCCGCTCAACCCGCGACGCGATGTCCGCACGCGTTTCGGCGGCGGGGAAATCCGTCTGGCAGGCGGCAGCGTAGAACAATTCCGGCATAGGTGGCCTTCGGTTTCCTAGCAAAGGGGTCAGGTTAACTTTTGAGGCAAAAGTTAACCTGACCCCTTGTCCCGAGTTGACCAATCTAACGTCCGCATCGGACAAGAACAAGCGGCTGGGCGGATGCTGCCGATCGGCAGTTAGATGATAGCCACCAGTAAGATCTCTACCGTCGGCGCTGGTGCGGGGCAATTCTAGTACACTCGTTATACAGCTAACTCCAAGGAACAATGTGCCGCAGCGGATTGCCGTCGTCACCACCTCACGTGCCGACTATGGTCATCTCTATTGGCCGATGCGGGGGATTGAAGAACATCGCGATCTCTCGCTCGATCTCATCGTAATGGGCGCCCATCTGTCGCCGACGTTCGGCCGAACGGTAGATCTCATCGAGGCGGACGGTTTCGAAATTCGCGCGCGCGTCGAGTGCCTTGATCCCGAAGACTCCGATGCCGGCATGGCACGCACCATCGGTGTCGCCACGACCGGGTTGACGGAGGTCCTCGCCGACCTCAGGCCGGACATACTGCTGCTGATTGCTGATCGCTACGAGATGTTGGCGCCGGCGTCTGTCGCAGTCGCATTGCGGATACCGATTGCTCATATCGAGGGTGGCGATGTGAGTGAAGGTGCCATCGATGACGCGGTGCGTAACGCCTTGACCAAGATGGCGCACCTGCATTTCACGCCAACAGAGGTGGCCAGACAACGCGTTCTGGCGATGGGCGAGGAAACCTGGAGGGTAGTGCACTCAGGCGCCCCGTCTCTGGATCATCTTCGCCTCAGCACACGGCCCGATCTACCCAGCCTCGAGGCCACTCTGGGGCAAGCGCTCTCGGATCGTTTGTGTGTTGTGGCCTATCATCCAGTTACGTTGCAGCCAAATACGACGCTCGAAGCCGACGCGCTGTTTGCTGTGTTGTCGACTTGGCAGGAGCAGATCGTATTTTGCTTTCCCAACGCGGACGCAGGCAGTTCTGAATTGGCGCGTCGCGCAAGAGAGTTCTGTGCTGCCCGGGAGGACGCGACCCTGTACGTCAACCTGGATCATCTCACTTATTGGGCGCTGCTCGAGCGTGCGGAATTACTAGTAGGCAATTCTTCGAGTGCAATCATGGAATCCCCGAGTCTCAGCCTACCCGCGGTCGACATCGGCGAGCGCCAACGCGGTCGCACCCGTGCAGCCAATATTATCCATGCGGATCCGACTACCGCTGCCATATCGACCGCCATGCGGCGCGCCAGGGACCCTGACTTTCGTGACTCGTTGCGTGGTCTTGTGAACCCCTATGGAGACGGTCATGCGAGCGAGCGCATCGTCGCCGGATTGGCAGCGGCACCCGCCCGCGACATATTGCTGCATAAACGGGCACTCGCCCTCGATCCCACAAACGCAGCATTCTGCCATGATGATGAAAATTCCACTCGCCCGCGCTGACGTCGGCCCTGCAGAGGCTCAAGCCGTGGCGCGAGTCATGGCGCGCGGACGGTTAGCGCGTGGTCCCGAGATCGAGGCGTTTGAGCAGGAGTTTGCAGCCTGGCTGGTTGTCGATGGCGCCGTAGCGATGAATTCCGGCACGTCGGCGTTAATCGCCGCGTTGCGAGCCCTCGGTGTTGGACCCGGCGACGAGGTGATCATGCCGGCACTCACCTTTATCGCCACTGCCAACGCGATCCTGAACTGCGGGGCGACTCCGGTGTTGGTGGACGTCGACCCGCACTCCTGGAACCTGGATCCGCAGGCCCTGGAAGATGCGGTCAGCGATCGGACACGGGCGATCGTGGCAGTACATCTGTTCGGCCTGGCTGCCCCGATGAATGACGTGTTGAGCATTGCCCATGATCATCAGCTGGTCGTCATCGAGGATGCCTGTGAAGCCATCGGCGCCGAGTACCAGGGCCGACGTGTGGGTGGGCTGGCAGATGCGGGCGTTTTCGGGTTCTACCCCAACAAGGTGCTGACTACGGGCGAAGGGGGCATGGTAGTCGCCAACGCCGAAGGCATCATCTCGCGTTGCCGCGCAATCGCAAATCAGGGTCGTGGCGCGGATGGATCCATGGAGGCGGGGATCCCGGGGTTTTCGTTTCGCAGCTCCGAACTGGCGGCGGCGCTCGGACGCGTGCAGCTGCGCTCGCTCGATGAACGGTTGGCGGAGCGTACACGCCTTTCCGAACGTTACGCCCGTATGCTCGCACGCGTACCGGCTCTCGGGCTGCCACCCGTAGAGGAACAAAATGTACGCAGCTGGTTCACGTTCCCCGTGTTACTACCCGCGGGAACCGACCGGGCAATGGTTATGCAGCAACTCGACACCGCCGGGATCGAGACTGCCGACTACTTTCCCGTGGTTCACAAGATCCCGGGCTACTGCGAGCGGCTCCGCATACACGGGTCGCTCGCCGTCAGCACGCTGCTCGGTGAGCGACTGTTGTGTCTGCCATTCTGGAGCGGCCTCGAAGAACAGCTCATGGACAATGTGGTGGTTGCGCTCACAGCCGCGCTCGCCCCATGACCGGCGAGAATCACTGCGATGATGAACGAGATCTATGAGCGGATCGTTGCAGTTTATCGAGGTATGCCCGTCACTCGATGATGGCCTGATAGGTCAAGTTCTTGAAGTCCGAACCGAGCCGTGTGCGGTGCGGAATGCTCTGCACCATGAAGATGCCGATGAGTTGTTCTTCGGGGTCGATCCAGAAACGCGTACCGGCCGCGCCGCCCCAGTTGTATTCACCCACGGAACCCAGTTCTCCGATGCGACCCTGATCCAGGGCCACGGCAAAACCGAGCCCAAAACCGATCCCGCGTCTACCGAACCCCATCTTAATGTCCCCCAGGTGGTTAATGGTCATGAGCTCCACCGTTTTGGGCGACAGGATGCGCACTCCGTCGAGTTCGCCGCCGTTTAACATCATCTGGCTGAAGCGCATGTAGTCGCGGGCCGTCGAGACCAGTCCACCACCGCCGCTTTCGAAGGTTGCGCCTTCCCGGTAACTGTCGTTGATGGTTGCCGCAGAAACCACAAGTTTTGCAGACGTGCTGGGTGTCAGGAAGACGCTGGATCCCTCTTGAGTTCCTTCTGGACTATAGATTTGTGCAAGGCGATCGAGTTTTTCTTGTGGCACGATGAAGCTCGTGTCTTTCATATCCAACGGCTCGAAGAGGCGGGTTTCAAGGAATTCGCCGAAACGCATCCCCGCAACCGCTTCGACCAGACGGCCCTGGATGTCAACCGATACGCTGTAGTGCCAGCGTGTGCCGGGATCGTATTGCAGTGGAATTTCCCCCAGTTGCGTGACGAATTTTTCCAGCGTGTCGTCGCTTTGCATCAGCTGTTCTGCGCGGTACTGTTTGTCCACTTCGGTGTTGCCAAAAAATCCGTAGGTAAAGCCGGCGACGTGGGAGAGCAAGTCTCGAATCGTGGGCTGGCGAAGCGGTTTGCGTGTTTGCCCCAGTTTGGATTCATCACCTTCACCGAGCGTGCTGCTGGTTGTACCGTCCGAGACCGCTGTGGTTTGCCCATCGGCGGTAGAGGTAGCAACGACCAGGTTGGCGAGTTCCGGAATATATCGGGCTATCGGATCGTTCAAGAAGAAGCGACCTTCTTCGTACAACATCATGACGGCGACGCTGGTAATCGGTTTGCTCATTGAATAGATGCGAAAGATGTTATCCATCGCCATGGGCTTGGCGGCCTCACGGTCACTTTGTCCGTAGGTTTCACGGTATACGACTCGACCGTTGCGGGCGATCAGCCCCAGGCCACCGACCATAACGCCCTCTTCGACGGCTTGATGCATGTGATCGGTCAAGCGTTGTAGTCGCTCGGAGGACATCCCCACTCGCGAAGGCTGCGTGGTGGGTAGTTCACGGCCGAAGGCATTGGGAACGGCCGAGACGAGTAAAACGATCGCCAGGTAAATCTTGACGATCCTGAGGGGCGTTGACATATGGATGGCTCCTGGAACTTAAGTGCTGAAAAAAACGGCATAGGCTAATCGGTTGTGACCAATCGCACAATGATGGAATGTGCAGGCGCTTCCTGGAGCGCGGGAGTGCGCGCCGTTTTGGTGTGGTCCTTTGGATCGTAATCGAAACTTTGCCAAGAACTTACAAAGCCAGTAGTTCTAATGTTCCGGATAAGGCAGATAATGATCCGGGATTTCGATGTAGGTGAGACAGATGACGACTTCTCAACTGAAAGGCCAGATTTTTGCGAAGGATGGAACGAGTTACCTGGTGGTTGATGAAAACGATTGGTCAGCGGACATGCTCAACGTACGGGCGATAGATCCAGGAAAGAAACTAAGCCAGATGCCTCGTGAGGAGATTCTGCAGAGAGTGCAACACGGATACACCGACTCTTAAGCTCGCACACGTTATTCGCTCGTTCGGAACCCGACCTATCGTTCCTTTTGTCGTATCGGCAGGCAGGTCGTCGAAGACACGCCAACAGCAAGCAACTCCGTACCGTTCCATACCAGGATGCTCGTAGACGCCAGCCCACTTACGATTGCGCGCAACTCGCACGACGCGATGAGATGACCTTTTGGATCTTTTATTCCGCAGAAACGCAGCGACAGATCGGGGTTTGGTGTCGAGGCAGAACCTCTCACCGCGCGCGCTACGGGTGGGCCAACCGAAATGTCCGCCGCGATGCAAGCGGCCTCGGCAGAGGTGCCAGGTTCCTGCCAGACCACCTTCGTCGCGGTTGTGGTTTCCTGGTTTTTACCACCGAGGGTCCGTGGTTCGAACGTTTCGATTAGGGGAATGTTTTGTCCCTTGGGTTGCCGCCAGAGCTTGCCAAGTTCCCAGTCTGCGAGATCAGCGTCGGGCAACACTTGATTGGGATGTTGGACGTGGTCGGCCAATGCGCTTTGCTCGACAAGCGTAATTACCGAATGTGTGCAGAGGCGATCGTCGGCATCAAATATGTCAATGCCCATGACGCTGAGCGTTCGTCCAGCGTTGAACGTGGTTATTTCGACGCGAGCCGTGCCGGGTCGGAAGCCACGAATGTATCGGGAATCGATGCTCGCTGGACGACGTTTCGCCTCCAGGCGTGCTACGTGGACCGATATTGCAGAAAGGACACCCCCGTTGGTCCCCCCGAACGCGCCATTGAAGTGTTGTTCGAGTTCGAAAGTCCATTGTGTTGCGCTTTGTCTACGGCCGCCGAAGGTCTCGAGAAAACCAGGCATCAGACTTTGAATGTGGCTTTTGCCTGGGACAGGACAACCTTGCCGTCTTGGGTGACTGCCTGCAGGACGGCTTCGCCTGGTTCGGTATGCCAGATCCGAGTTTGGATCTCGTCGCCAAACTCCACCCGTTCCGAAAAGCGCCCGCTGAACGACACAAAGCGTGCGGGGTCGCCATCGCAAAGGCCTTGTAAAGCGGCCCGGCCAACGAATCCGAAAGTGCACAGTCCGTGCATGAAAGGTTTTTCGTAACCCGCTTTCTCAGCAAACGCCGGGTCGATATGCAGCGCAACCCGGTCACCGCTCAGTCGGTACAACGCCCCTTGTTCTTCCTGGGTCAGGTAGCTCACGGTGAGATCGGGATCCCGCCCGGGCGGCAGGTTGAGCGTTCTAGTAGACGGTCCCGGCTCCCCACCGAAACCGCCAGCGCCGAGATAAAAGAGCGTCGAGCGTGTGCTGAAAACCGGACCCTCGTCGTCGCTGAAATCTGCTTCGACGCCAATCACCGCTGCTTTGCCTTTATCCCAGACCTCGGAAATATGGCTCGTCATGATGAGTTCGGCTTGTGCTGGGAGTGGTCGATGGATCTCGATGCCTTGTTCACCATGGAGCAACCGGGCTACATCCAGCTCAACGGCTTTGCCGATATTACCCATGGCCCGCATGCCGGGGATCACGGCGTAGGTTGGGAGCACTTTCGGGCCGTGGTGCTCATAGAGAAAGTCGAGTTCGGTTCCCGGTTTACTGCCAACACCCAGTGCGTAGAGCATGACGTCTTTGCTGGTCCAGGACACCTTGCGGGGTTCGAATTCGATGCCCACGAGATCAGCGCTGAGGGTTTGGGGTATCATTTTGTTACCCCGAGTTCCATCTGCGCATACGCGCGGATCTTGTCGTAGTCGGCTTTGCCGTTGACCGCTCGCTCGAGGTCATCCTTGGCGAGAATCCGCTTGGGGAGCTTGTATCCGGCCAGGTGGCCCCGGGCAAATTCACGCAATCCAATTTCATCCAGTTCGAACCCTGAATTCAGCTTTACGACGGCTGTGATTGCCTGACCCCAGCGTTCGTCCGGCAGGCCGATCACGAGCGCATCCGCTACTGATTCGTGGTGTTTGAGGGCTTCTTCTACTTCTTCGGGGTACACTTTTTCACCCGCTGTATTGATGCAGTTACTACCACGGCCAAGGAGTGTCAGCGTTCCATCGTGCTCTACTCGAACCCAATCACCGGGAATGGAGTAGCGCACACCGTTAATCACGGGGAACGTCCGGGCGGTCTTTTCCTCGTCTTTGTAGTAGCCCACAGGTAAAAAGCCGGTCACGGCGACCATCCCCGAAGCCCCTGAACCCGCTTCTACTTCCTGAAGGTCTTCGGTAAAAACCTTACACTTTGGACCAAGCGTGAACTTGGCGACTTCGATCTCCTGGTCTTTGGTCATCACGGAGCTGCCGAGCCCGATCGCTTCGGAGGAGGAGAACCCATCGATGAGCATGAGATTGGGATTGTGGCTCAGTAAACGTGCCTTCACGTCACGTGTCCACATGACGCCAGAGGAACTGATTAATCGCAGCGACGAGATATCGTATTTACCCGGATGTTCATCCAGCGCATCCGCCATCGGACGAGCAAAAGCGTCGCCGACGATGGTGGCAGCGGTCACTCGGTGGCGGTCTATGGCGGCAAGGGCTTCATTGGCATCATAACCGCGTCCAGTGAGCATGACGGCAGTGCCACCGTGGGTCATGGCGGTTATGGTCGACAACAACCCGGTGCCATGCATGATAGGCGGTAGAGGTAGATTCACCGGTGGATCTCCTGCCTGTAACCGCTCTAAATAGTCATCGAGATCCAGCGATGGTTGCAGATTGATTTGTGGGTTAC
>SMUZ01048733.1_pt1 | contig 10374 bp, 8 predicted proteins | sample 2456421 | NCBI WGS metagenome assembly SMUZ01 (sample SAMN11095932, study PRJNA526329) | marine sediment metagenome | biome: Marine sediment; feature: Surficial sediment; material: Deep marine sediment; isolation source: Hadal surficial sediment | place: Pacific Ocean | collected 2014-11 | depth 0-1... | reverse complement strand
GCCCGTTGTGATCGAGGTTCCACTCCCCGCAGGAAGAAAACTCCCGAACGAACTGCCAGTTTCCGGAGAAGTCAGGCACGCCGCTTGGTTGAGCGACAAGCAGCGTGGGTGTGAGAACGGTCACAAGTGACAGCAATGAAATATTTTTCGAAAGGCGCAGAAACTTCCACGCCCCCGTTTCGCCGAGCTGTGCAAAGGTCATTTCGCTTTAGACAAGTAGCACAGCATGATTTATCCGTCAAGGGGACAGTACCTAGCCTCAATCTGCGGATTTGACCCGCAAGCGGGCCACGCAGAATCACAACGAACGACCGCTTCTGGCCGAAGCAGACATCGGTTAACAGTTAATATGCAGCGCCGGTGTCAGGAAGGGCGAATGTCCACTTTCTTCGCCAAAGCGGTCATTCAGAGTTTCCGAATTGAACTCAGCCCCAATGTCCGCTTTCGGCCAGAAGCGGACGTCGCATAGTTACCCATTGAATATAAAGTAAGTTCTAGAATAGGCAAGTTGAGGTCTGGTATCGCAAGTTATGCCGTACCCAAGCAGCCGCATCGTTCAGGGATTCAAGTGCTTACGATCAGATTGCCGGAGAATTGCCGGAGACGCTCGGCAGCGAGGCCCTGTCTATAGGAGACAGTGTTCGGCTTTCTGGCTCTTAAGGATCGCGATGACAAGTTCGTCGGCGCGCTTCTTATCGAGACCTCGCTCGGTCAAAAATACAGGGAAATATCCCAACTTGCTTGGGCCGGATTACGGAGGATAGATCAAGACGTTTGTGCGAGTTAACAGGCGACAGCCTGTCATTTCAGTAATAGGTTTCTGTCGATCGGAACGAATCGGCTAGCCGATCTAATCAACTGGTTAGAGGTCAGTTTCGGAACGCCATAGATTTCCGTTCTGGTATCGAAACGCTGCTTGATTCTCTCAAGCAAAATATCGAAGTCGCCATCGCCGGAAGCCAGGACTATCGTGTCGCACCTTTGTGCTTCCTCGAAGATATCCAGCGCGATACCTACGTCCCAATCGGCTTTAGCTGTGCCATCGAGACGCTTTAGCATGGGTTTGAGTTTTACGCTGAAACCAATGGCGCGCAGGATGTTTTGGAATTGCGATTGTTTTTCGTCGCCCCGGTCGGTTGCGTAGGCATAGGCGCAGATAACCTCACGCTCGCGCGTTGTCTCCGCCCAGAACTGGTTGTAATCAAAGTTGCCGTTGTACGCCTGACGACATGTGTAGTAAATATTCTGCACGTCAACAAAAATGCCGACTTTTTCCAATGCAAGGGCTACCATGAAGTCTTATTACGCTGTTTCTTGCTCAGGCAACATGGGTGGTTTTCTTTGCTGTATCTGGAAGGTTCCAGAGCCCGTATCTCTTCGCAACAATCACTCGTTGTCCTCCCTCTGTCTCAGATATCGCCGCATCAAGCAGCCACTGCTGCGTCAGTTCGACGGAAGGCAGTCTGGAGATGACTTTCTTGTTCTCGCACTCTTCAACTGTTAAGCAGTTTGCGCAGCATCTCGAATAAAAATCGGTTCAAGTGGTGTTGATAAGTCCGCACTGTATCGATAGCCAGAAACTCTGAATTTCTTGAGTTGTTTTGCATCGCTAATGCCGTTCTGAATAATCCAGCCGGCCATTTGTCCACGTGCCTTCTTGGCATAGAAACTGATGATCTTGTATTCGCCATTCTTGAGGTCTTTAAAGGCCGGTGAAATCACGTCCGCCTGTAGCTTTTTTCTATGCACGGCTCGAAAATACTCATTGGATGCCAGATTGACTACTGCATCGGTCTTTAAAGATTTCAGTAGCTTATTTAGTTCCACCGTGATGCTGTCATCCCAGAAATGATACAAATCCTTGCCGCGTTGACTGGCAAACTTTGTTCCCATTTCCAGTCGGTACGGTTGAATCAGATCCAGCGGCCGCAGCACACCGTACAGGCCAGAAAGAATTCGCAGGTGCTTTTGCGCGTAGCGGAAATCACTGGCTGAGAAGCTTTCGGCCTCAAGCCCGGTATATACGTCGCCTTTAAATGCCAGCACAGACTGCTTGGCATTGTCTTTAGTGAACGGCACGTGCCAGTTCATGAAGCGCTCGTGATTCAGATCGCCTAGCTTGCTGCTGATGTTCATCAAATTAGAGACGCCGTCGGGGGAGAGTTGCCGAAGTTCTCCGATAAGTTGTTTCGAATGTTCTAAAAAAACCGGCTGGGTGGCCGTTCTGGTTTGGGCAGGGGTCTCGAAATCGAGTGTTTTGGCTGGAGAGATGAGGATCAGCATGTGCAGTCAGCGTCTGATTCTGGCTTGGCAGTATCTGGTCAAGAACATATTTGAGTCTGCGCTATATAGTTTTAAGTGAGCATCCTGTGGGCCATTTAATCATACTTTGCTCGGCAGAATAGGAATGGCCTTGATCTCGGCATTTCGCTAAAACATGCCAGAATATATTCCCGGTTGTCTCATAAAGTTGAGTGACATTGGGTCATCGGCGGTAGCCGCTTACATTCCACGGCATCGATATTGCCCCACTCCATCGAAATTGGGTCTAGTGAGAAGCGAACGGCCGCTGCCGTACTCAGGCAATGGCTTCAATATGCTAATCAATTACTTGAGATCGGCTTGTGGGACATTTGCGGGAGAAACTCGCTTGCAGCGTCTGTCTATCGGAGACAACGATCTAGATGATATCGATCACTGCTATAGCAGGGCTGTAGGCGGGGACCGAATCAAGCGACTCGGTTTGACTTGGTCGGGGTGAGAGGATTCGAACCTCCGGCCCCTGCCTCCCGAAGACAATCGACGGACTCTAACGTATTGATAATACGAGGATTCGGTAGGGCGTCCACAGCGCTAAGTGCACGTTAGAGCACGTTGAAGCACACTGGTATCGGGCAAAAATCGGGCAGTCTAGTGAGTGGTTGGACGTCTGCTTACGGGCAGAAGCGGACATTCGCGGATTCCTAATTCTCCGTCTCTACGGGGCGATATGCCTCACGAAGCCCCGGCATGAACAACGGTGGACTCTGATATACGGAATCTTATCATTTCATAAAGAAATGAATTCAAGTTTAAGGGATGTCCCTAATTTTCCTCACCAGGGCCACTCACCCCGGATGAGTTGTGACCAGTTCTTTTACTCTGCTGAGATCCGACAGATCTGCCGGAGATATCAGCGGCAGAATGGTGCCATCAAATATGTCACCGAGAGCGACCGGTTCAAGGTGATGTTGCTGAAGAAAATGGATGAACTTTAATGTCCGGAAGCCGTCCATCCAGTCGACGGCAAATTTCTTGAAAACCGCAGGATTCAGATTTCGTTTCGAGTCAATCAAGGTGAATAAATCAACGGATTCACACCAGTGCCGAGATATTGAATTTTTGAAGTGCTTTGCAAGATTAACAGCATCCTGGCAACGGTCTAATTGCCACAGAAATTGCTTCAAACATTGGAAAATCCTGGGATTGTAAAACGGACAATCACTCATTGGATCAGCCAGGTGCAGAATCTTCTTTATCCCAACCCCTGTGCCAAAAGGGACTCGTTCGGAGAGGCGGCCGGAAATCTCTATCAACGGTTCTGTCAGTTGATCGATCGTCCCGGTTTTTGCCAGTTTGTTAAGAAGGTAGAAATCTTCTCCAGCGGGTCGCCGTGGAAAACCGCGAACCATTGCGTAATGATTGGCATGAATGGCGATAGTGCTTCCCACTGTTGTGAATGCATAATGGGACGCTGCGTACCTTAGACCACATACGTAATAATAGAGAGATATTTCATATAAGGCGCAAGCCTCGACAACTCCTGGTGCAGGGTGATGAGTGAACGGGTAGAGTATTGCTGCAGGGCTCCGAATGGTTGCGTTGATTTGCTTGCCTGCAGCGGCGGCAAAATATGACCTGGGTAATCTGACGTCGGCGTCGGTATTGAAGATCCAGGGTTCTAATACTTGCCTGTTGTTGATCAACGTCAATGCGATATCGGCGCCTATTTTTCTCGCAAGACCGACCCCCTGCTTATCAGGGATTGGGTTGCTGCAGCGATCAACCAATAATATGGTGCGCCGATCGTGGGTTGTTAAGCATGTTAACGGGCCATTTGAACAAAGCGTTTCTGACTTCGTCTCGATATCGAAAATGAGTCTGTTAGTCAGCGGGTCATCTTTTGTTGATGCGTTTATGACGAGAATTATGAGACAGTCTGGATCAATCTTTCCCCAAACCCTTTGCAATTTCTGCCAATCTTCCTGAAAAGCCGGGATGACCAGGCAGTATTTGTAGTAATCGGGAATCAAGCGGGCGGCGTCAAGTACTTCCGGCTCTGCATGGGTCGTTAAGTATCGGCTAATGAGATTTTTGTCGCGGATTGGCATACGCTGTTTGGCCAACGGCGGACTTGCATTAATGAAGTCGAGGGCGAATTGTCAATGAACCAAGGATGCTGGCTTCGATCTGCAGCCATTCCTGCCAGCGATCGTCAATTTCATTGTTGGGGAAATACGTTCTGGCGAGGATTACAAAAAGCTCCTGATGTTTATGTTCAGATCGAGCAAGCGTCTTGTAGAAACCCCTAAGTTCGAAATCATCAATTGCTGCACCAAGGAGATCAAATCGCTCCGCGCCTCTGGCCTCAATAACGGCAGCGCTCAACAATCGATCCAGAAAGTAATGATCCGTGCCGCGGCGGACCTGATTGATCATTTCGTTTACGTAAAGGTCTTTCTCATCAGGGCCCGGATTCAAGTTCCGTTGTCGCATCAGATTCAAGACTTGCCGATAATGATTTAGCTCTTCCAGAGCAAGGTCCACCATCGTCTCGACGAGAGTTACTTTATCCGGGTAATGCGCAGCCATGGACAATGCAGCTGCCGAGGCTTTTTTTTCGTTCGCCGCATGATCTACCAGGAATTCATCAAAGTTAGCCAGAACTGTTTCAAGCCACTCGTCCGGGGAGTCTAGCTTCAGGCCGTAGTTCAAAACAATTCCTGGAAAAACAGCAATATTTGTTCGATTTCGTTCAGGCAGACTTGATGGTCCATTGAATAATCGAACCATCTCACGTCATATCCCAGGCGATTCACGTTTGCTCTGGCGTCGCACACCGGTCTGCATATTAACCGTTAACCCGACCTCTAAGCCGCCCCATCTTGGTGCAAGCCGCGCCGATGGCGTTTTTGCGCCCTACAGGCATCGGATGAAAAGACCAACTACGATGTTCTCGTCAATCAAGTACCACAAAATGTTTGGGTCACGCGCTCATTCGGTTCTGGTGCCTCGGCGTAATGTGCGTATTGAGGCTGCTCCAAAAACGGCTGCGCCAACACGACGTTTAGATCTCTGAAGACCGTCAGATCGCCTGCTACAGCTTCCTGAATTGCCTGCTCAATACGGTGATTGCGCGGAATAAAAATTGGATTAACCGAGTTCATCACGGCTAACGCTTCGACGGACTCTGTTGCCTGGCTGCCAACACGCCGACGCCAGCGTTGCTCGAATTCGCCGAAACGCGCAGCATCACTAGCATCGATACGCGTCGCCAATTCACGAAAGCTCAATGTGTAATCGAGCGCGTTGTCCTGCAGATATTTCAGCCAGTCACTGATCAACTCAGCGTCGCCGTCTTTTTTGTCCATCAAACCGAGCTTAGGCCGCATGAGATCGAGATAGCAACTGTCGTAGCAGGCCGGAAATTCGGACAGAATCGCCTCGAATTCCGTCCGGGCATCACACAGCAACAGCAATGATTCCGCAAGGCACGCGAGATTCCACTGCGCGATCGACGTCTGGTTGGCGAAAGCGTAGCGGCCGTGTTGATCGATAGAACTGAACACTTTGCTGAATTGGAACTCATCCATGAATGCGGCTGGACCATAGTCCAGCGTCTCGCCTGAGATCGAGGTGTTGTCCGTGTTCATGACGCCATGAATGAAGCCAACCGCCATCCAGCCAGCTACGAGTTCGGCCTGACGTTCGGCCACGCGGCGAAAAAATGCGACGTATGGCGCTTCATCACTTTTCGCCTCGGGATAATGACGGTTGATCGCGTATTCGGTCAGCGTCTTGATTGCATCCGTGTTCCTTCGAGCTGCAAAATATTCAAACGTACCTACACGCAAATGACTCGATGCAACCCGCGTGAAAACGGCGCCTGGCCATACGGTTTCTCGATATACCCACTCGCCGGTCGCAACGGCCGCCAACGCGCGCGTCGTTGGAATTCCGAGGTGGTGCATTGCCTCGCTGACGATGTATTCGCGAAGCACCGGCCCGAGCCACGACTTGCCATCACCGCCGCGAGAGTACGGCGTGCGGCCAGAGCCCTTAAGTTGAATGTCGTAACGTTTTCCGGCGTCAGTAACGACCTCGCCCAGCAGGGCCGCCCGCCCGTCACCGAGTTGAGGCACAAAGTGCCCGAACTGATGGCCGGCATAGGCAAGCGCGATTGGCTGAAAACCCGCGGGTCGGGAAGCACCGCTGAAGATCCGAGCAAGCTCCTCCTCGTCCTCGGCGAGCGAGTCGAGACCAAGTTCGACAGCCAGATCGTTGTTCCATGCCAGCATCGACGGCGCCGCCGCGGCATCAGGCTCTACCAAGGCGTGGAAGCCTTCGGGTAACCTCGCGTAGCTGTTGTCGAGATTCATAGTTGGGTCTTGTGGCTAGTTTTTAGCCAGAGGCCTGATCTTACCAGACCATAAGGTTGAGTCGATCTTCTACAATTCTTGCCCTCTCTCACTGTTCAGTTAGAGTTGCACTTCGGACTTGATCCAAGGGCATTTTCTGACGCCCAATACGAAACCAGCTTTCGCCTGTTTGCAGTAGGCCCGCTAAATCTGAGAGGAAATCATGAGTAGCACACCGACAATAAGCGATAAGATTATTTACTGGACTGCCACCGGTCTTATGCTCTTTCTAATGCTTGCAGCGATTGTAGGGTACCCATTGCGTTGGGATACCATCGGAGCAGAATTTCAAGAAATGGGTTTTCCAAACTACATTCCTTATCCGCTGTGGGCGCTAAAAGTGATTGGTGTCGTCGTTATTGTCACCAACAAGTACGACAATCTCAAAAACTGGGTGTACGCGACTTACTTCATGAATATGTCGCTCGCACTGAGCGCGCACTGGAGTAATGACACCTTCTTCGGGCACGCCGTAGCAGGTATGATCGCCATAGTTGTTTCCTATATTTACAGCAATCGAGTACGCGGGCGACCAGCAGAGGATATCTTCATATTGCCCGCTCGGGGCTAGCCTGTTTCACCAACCAACGCTACCGACAATCTCGGCAATCAAAGCCCATTTCTCTAGCTTCAATCCTTATTCCCCCAGATATGCAGACGCATGCATACTAAAGATTACTAACGGACGCTTACGTCCGCGTTGGGTCGATTCGAGACTATTAGACTGATTCTAACTCGATCTCAAAAAATGTCCGCTTTCGGGCCCAAAGTTACCGTTAAGCGATGTTAACGGACGGCTGCTTACGGCCATAAGCGGACATCCAACTCATTCCTCTAGTGGCACGAGACGGTTAAGTTCGTCGAACCAGTTCTGAACGACGATGATCTGCGTCGTCGTTCCACTAGTGTCATCTGCTTTGATCGCGAGAAAACGCTGCCCGTCGGGTGACACATCATAATTACGACCTTGAGCCGCACCGGGGCGGAGATACGGCCATTCTAGGATTCGCCTGCGAGCGCCATGCGAAAATTCCGTTTCGGAAGCTGAGACGGACACGGACATCAACCGGTCCGGCGAGCCGGACTCCAAGTAAAAGAGCTCCCGGCCGTCCCGCGACCAAAGCGGCATAACACCACCGGCGTTAGAAATAAGCGCACTATCGTCATCGACGTTGGGAAACGGCCGGACGTAGATTTCGTAGCGCCCCGTTTGATTAGACTGATACGCCATCCAGTGACCGTCGGGGGAGAGCTCGGCATTTCGCTCGAAGTACGCCTCCCGCAGGAGCCAGACCGGCTCTGAATTGCCGTCGATCGCGATCATACCGATGTCATCGCCGGTCCCTAAAACTTGTGGAGCCCGAAACACGAGCTCAGTGCCCGAGGGCGAGAAGAAATAGGGATTGGGTGGCCCGCCAGCCGAGATCTTCACATCGGGCGCGAGCCGCTCCGGGTTCCCGGTATTGTTGGCCGCCTTCCACTCGATGTAGCCGGTCCTAGGGTCGTAGGCGATTCGCTCGCCATTCTCGGTCCACACAGGATTACCGCCACCGATTTCACCAATAGTCAGCCGGGTCCGCGTCTGGTTCACGAAGTCCCAGACCCAGATATCGTTGTCTGTATTCCTGTCGTCGAGGGCCACGCGTAGACCATCCGGCGAGATGCGCGGATAAACGTACGCGCTTGGTTCGGCTGGAATTGTCTCTTCCGCTCCGAGCCGATCAACCCATACAAGCGTTCGCGCTGTAGGTCTACTCCCGGTGACATAGACCAGGGTCCCATCCTCCGAGACGTCGTACTGTGCCGCCCCGGTAGCGCCGCCTGAACCTCCGCCGCCCCTCATCACTCCCTGCACCAGCCGTACGGCACCGCCGGACACGGTCAGATTATCGGGATCAAACGCGACCCCGAAAAGCTTATCCTCGAATGCGTAGACAAGATGACCCGTACGAAGGTATCGAGCATCGCTCCCGCCGGCTACAAGCACGGTCCGGACGCCTGTGGAAAGCGACTGCACGACGATCTGAGCCGCATCCCAGCCTGACGTGTTGGTCGTCAAACTAAACAGAACAGAATCCCCCCCAGGCAGCAACTGTGGACCATAGATTCTCTCTTGTTCGTCGGTCGGGATGACTAGAATCGGTGTTCCGCCGTCAGCCGAGACGCGGAAGATACCTGCGCCCTGACCGAAGAGAATCGCACCGTCAGATCCCCAGTTAGCGCCGAAGACAGGACCAACATCGGCAACGGGCGCCGGTGCGCCGCCGCCGATTGAAACGCGTTTAATCTGAACACCGCCGGGGTAAAAGTAGCCGACCGACTGCCCATCCGCCGAGAAAAACGGACCGGTGATGAGCTCCTCAATCTCGGTGCCAGGAATCAGCCTCGCCTCCAGTTCGCCCATCGTGCGGAGGTAGAGACCTTCCACCGTATTGTAAACAAACTGACGACCGTCCCTGGAGAGTGTTATTACAGGCCAATTCGCGTTTCTAAACGACTGACCTTCGGGGACGTCATAGTCGAAGCGGTTTACCGGCTGCGGTGCGGCCGCTGTAGCCGCTGAAGAGATTGCGATCGAACTTGGCGCTGGCTCCAACACGTATTGATCCACGACGAGAAACCCAACCGCGATTAACACTAGGCCCTGGAGAAAATAGTTGAGCCGTTGTCCGCTTAAGTGAGAGGAAGTACTACTACTGTGAACCTTTGAGTCTACTTTGATTCCTTGAGGCGTTAGATCGAAGGCCCAGGCGAGGATTACCGCGATGGGAAACCCCACCGCGAGAAGGACAATAACGAGGCTATCGGCCCACTCAGGTAGGTTGAGCGGTTCTTCGACAGACGTGACAACCTGTACTAGTAACCAGGCCACGACCGCATATACGGCGGCGACCTGAAAGACCTTGCGGCGTTTGATTTCCCCCAAGAAGGACATTTCTACTCCGGAATGCTTCTTGAGTTGAATTCTACCTAGATGAGACGGGAATCGCCCGAAAAGCGCTAGAAATATGCGGATGCTTGCATATTAACCGTTAACCGACGGCTGCTTTCGGCCATAAGCAGACATCAGCCCGATCCCAATGCTTACATTCCGAACGGCTGCTTTCGGGAAAGCGGACATTCGATAGTGATAAGCCATGCCGTGCAACTAAAACAGGCTAGTGTCACTACGTAATCCATCGACTAACTCCTGGAAATCTGCACTGAATACTGAACGCCACTCGTTCCACCAAATACCGAATCCTTGCCTAGATACGAGGCGATCAAGAGAATTCTGAATTCCTTGCCATAGCTCTGGCTCTATCAAATCCCGCTGATAATAGGCGTTCTCAAAGCGACGAACCATCGAAACTAGGATCAGCCCGAACTGGCTTTCCTCTAGCGGATCATCCAACCCTGTCCGAAGCCCCTTGTAGAAAACCCCAACTAGTTCCCGATCAAGGGCAAAGTCGCCCATGTCCGCAATCGAATCCGACACGCTTTGAAAAGTTGAGGCACGAACTGCTGAGGTGTTCCCCCGGACTTCAGCAATAAGAAGGACCAACGTAACAACAATTGCGATACTGCTGACAATCTCCGCGATGCTGGCCCAATCGGATAGCTTTTGATTCACTCGGTATCCCCCAAATATGCAGCAGCCTGCATATTAACTGTCTTGAATTCAACTCTTAAGTGCAACGGTTAGTAACGTTCGTGT
>SMUZ01006854.1_pt1 | contig 10384 bp, 11 predicted proteins | sample 2456421 | NCBI WGS metagenome assembly SMUZ01 (sample SAMN11095932, study PRJNA526329) | marine sediment metagenome | biome: Marine sediment; feature: Surficial sediment; material: Deep marine sediment; isolation source: Hadal surficial sediment | place: Pacific Ocean | collected 2014-11 | depth... | reverse complement strand
GTTCCCTGCGAAATACGCGCCGCTTATCTTAAGGCCACTGGGAAGGCGATACGCCGAACCCTTCGTTGGCAACAACCTGAAACCTAGTATATTGCCATACGTATCTTGGGCCGCGTCAAGATCACGTACGACAATGATTACCTCGTCAATTCCCCGCCCTTCACCGAGCACGGAAGATTCTTGAGCATTGACGAGTGAAACCATCCACAACGACAGAATCATGCCAAACAAAGTCGGCCTCCTTCCCCTTCTCACTATTCCTTCAACAACGCCAGACGCTTGCGTGCCTCTCGCTTGCCGATCCCTCTGAGGGACACCAATGTCGCCAAGTGCTTCTCACCCAGTTTGATCCTTCCACTCTCCCAGTTGTAGATCGTCGTCTTGCTGACGCCGACGAGGCTCCCGTATTCCTCCTGGGACAACCCCGAATTCCTCCGCTGAGCCTTCAGTGACCGAATCGAAAATCTCGAACCCTGCGGAGGCTTTGCTTGCGAAGGCCCGGCCTTCAGTCGCTTCGTCTCGCGAGACTGCAGGTAGCTGACCGCCCGTTCCAGAGCCTTGTTCCTTCGCTTCAACTCTGCGATCTCCCGACGGTGCCGGGCAACCGCCTTCTTGGTTGTTTCGAGCTCGGAACGGATCTCCTTGCGTGCGAGTCTCTGAATTTCCTGCCTTAGAACGGTTTGTAGGTTTGGCATTCGTCTCTCCTAAAGGGTACGGTAAAGTCCAGTTAAGTCAGAATTTAGCAGACTGACTGTATGAAGAACAAGAAATTTTTGTATTACAGACTTGGATTACCATCTGAAGTCATCAATTAACCGGCCCGAGAGGTTCGAGCCGCAGGATGGCATCCGGACCAGCAACGGTCAGAAGGCAGAGAAAACCGTCACTTCGCGATTGCTCGGTTGATCCTGGTGAGGCTAATCTCCGTCAGGGACTTGATGACCAATGAACGTGGACCACTTGCCAATCGCCATTCGTGCGCTGCAGCACCAGGGTTTCTGTGCTGATGATGTCCTGTTCGGTATCTTGGTAGAATCCCGATAATCGGGATCTGGAGCTGATGACCGCCATATCCCGGCCGGCCGTGACTTGCCGCGAAAGAAGCGTCATGTCCATTGTTGCCAAAAAGGCCATATCGGCAGGCATATGATGTCCCGCATATTCTTCCAGTGAGGTCTCAGCATGGCCTGACTCGAAGATCAATACGTCCGGTGCCAGCAGGGTACGTACGGTATCTGAATCTCCTGATCTTATTGCTTGGTATAACTGGTCTGCAATCGCGGCGATGGCTTTACAATCCTGGTCCTTAGTGGTCAGGCAACTTTCCGAAATAGCTTGCATAGCGCTGGACTTGTGTCCGTGATCATGTCCAGCCTTCTGTGCTGCGTGATCATGTCCTGCCTCAGGTGCAACGTGAGCGTGATTCTGTTCCTCTTTCGATGATTCTCCGCCGTTAGGGTATACGGCACTTGCAGCCAGCAGAGTCAGACCAGCTATTACTGCTACCGTTAGACGGTTCATGTTTGATCTCCTCCACTTGAATTTTTCTGCGCTGCTCTCCAAGCACACGGTCAAAACCCGCCCTGTGATCAAGCCAGCAAAAATTCAGGTTGACATAGGGGGGTCAATACGAGGAAGAATAAAAGACCTTTTCCCTGAAGTCCACAAATTTTGAACACTGGATTACAAGACGGAGAGTCGTATGTTTCGGCGCAGAACCCAGTTTAAATACCGACAGACAAATTCAAAGGAACATACGGAGTTGTGCTATCGAACGCCTGCAAAAGAATAGGCCATTCCTTGCTTAACCTCAACCAAGAAATGAGTCGCAAATTGAATCGATCCACGAATGACTGATATTTCCTTCATTGTCCCAGCCTTTAACGAGGAACAGGAACTGGGCGCTACGCTCAAGGCCCTGGTTGAGGCTGGAGACGCCCTGGCTGGCTCCTATGAGATCGTCGTGGCGGACGATGGGTCGACCGATCGGACCGCCCGCATCGCCCTGGAGCATGGCGCCCGAGTTATTACCGCCCAGCACCGCCAGATCGCTGCTACGCGAAACTCTGGCGCAGGAATTGCCAAGGGAGAAATTTTCATCTTTGTTGATGCAGACACGATCGTAAACGGCAATGTCATTCAGGCAGCGGTCAGGGCAATTCAAGATGGCGCCGCCGGCGGCGGTGCAGCAGTGATTATGGACGAACCGTTGCCAAGATGGGCCAAGCTGATCTTACCCCTAATCCTGAAGGGCTACATGCTCACCGGCTGGGCAGCCGGATGTTTCATGTTTTGCACGCGACAGGCTTTTGAGACTATTGGAGGCTTCGACGAAAAGCTCTTCGCCTCTGAGGAAATCACCTTCAGCAAGGCGCTGAAACTACAGGGTCCGTTCATCATGCTCAAGGAAAGCGTACGGTCGTCAGCACGTAAATTGCGTATCTACTCCGGCCGAGAACACCTGCGAACCATCTGGCGGTTTCTGCTGCACGGACGCAAGGTACTGTACGACAGGGACGCCATGCACATGTGGTATGACGGGCGCCGCGAGGCGCAGACCGGCAGTAAAGCCATGGATGATCAATAATAAAAACAAGCGTGTTCAACCATTACGATTATTCTGCTCTGAAGTTTCGCTATCGGCCAACACTCATCGGTCAGAAACCTTGGATTACGATTAATTTCGTGAAACTCCCAATGAGAGCTCGCGCCTACACGCGGCTAAGGTATCAATCAGTGCAACGCCGCTTGGTGAGTAAGGCATCAATAAATGCAGCCTTGCGCGGGTCGGTATGAAAACTGTCCGAGAGTATTAAGTAACCTTTCAGGCCACTCAACGAGTCAATCAGGTACATCGTCACCTCATCACCGGGATCCGTGCCACTATCGAAGCTCACGTATTCCACAATCCGAAGTTCGTTTGCAATATCCGCTGGCGCCGACCTTAAATCAAAAGCAAAGTCATGCACGTATCCGCGCGCAATCGCTTCAGCCTGATAATCGGCAAGATCTTTCACCCATGAGCACCTGTCAGGACGGTGAGTCTAAAATCGCATCAGGAGCTTGTTTGCACCTGTGTTCGATTGATATTCACCCTTTAAAGCCCTTAGTTCATTCGTCCAGTCGTCAAATAGTGTCCATCGCTGAAGCTGCCGAAACAGGACTTGATCAATGGATGACGCACCGGCGCGCCGCTTGTGTCCTGAGTCAGATTGCGTTCTGCCACGTAGGTTTCATGCATTGAGTCATGTACCAGCACACGGTACCAAGGCTGGTCCTTCGGTGGCCGTGAGCGCGCTACAGACTCATACCATTCGTCGGACAGCATCAAACATGGATCCACATCAAAAATGACGCCGCGGTAATTAAACAGTTTGTGATGGACCAGATCACCCACTGAAAAATGAGCATTCGCCGTAATCACTCTGTCCTCCTGTTGGTCATGCATTGGCGTGCTTGTAGAAGGGCTTCGTGCCGGAGGCGTGGTCGGTGGCATCGATGATGTCGACGACCTCCGGGGCAACTCGTCGAACCATCAGCTCAAAGCCTTGACGTAGCGTAACTTGGGAGGCCGCGCAACCCTGACAACCACCGGACATCTCGATGTACAGGTTGCGGTCCTTCACCTCGACGATGGAAATCTTGCCGCCATGCGAGGCGATAGACGGGTTGGTTTCTTCGTCGAGCAAAACCTGGATGACTTGGCGGATCTCGTCATCGTTTCGATTGCCGGCAGGCGAAGGCCGCGGCGCTTCGAGGATGGCTCTCACACCGGTTAGAAGCTGCGTCCGGATCTCGGTACCAACCTCCGATCTCAGGCCGTCCCAGGGTGCCCTCTCCTTTTTTCCGATGGTGACAACATTGCCGGCAACGAGGACATAAGCGGCGCCCGCGAACGCAAACAGACGTTCGACGAGCGGCGATCCCGCAGCCTGCTCTGGATTGTCGAAGAAGAAGGGCCCACCGGGATGCACCATCTGACTGACCGTGAATTTGCAGGAATCGGGATCCGCGATGGAGGTTTCGGCCCGGATTTTGATCGACAACGGGTTCGAGGCGATATCAAACATCTTCGACGACTCCTGCCGCACTGCGCTCTCCCAATTCGCGCAGGGCTGTGTAGGAGTAGATTCCGGTGCTGTGGCCATCACTCCAGTTGACCTGGAAGGCGTAGTTGCCGACGCTCGAAACCGTGCGTGGGGCCACGTCAGGACGTACGGTCTTCGGGTCGAGTAAGGGCCGGCCGCTCATCTCTTCGATGCACAACGCACAATGGCAGGCCAGCCGAAGGTCGCGGACGTCGAAGTCCTGGCGATGGCTGTCCTGCCAAAGAATCGAAATCGTCCGTTCGTCCCGACGCCGAATACCGACGGCTGTAGTCGGTGAACCCTCTGGACGGGCCGCGGCTTCGACCCAGAGTGGCTTGCCTTCCCCGGTTTCCCAGTTCCACACGAACGGCTTGAGCGCCGCCGATGGGTGTCCCTGGAGCTGATCGGCTAGCTCAGTAGCGATTGCCAGGTACGCCTTGGCGGCGACTGAGTCTGGTTTTTCGAGCACGATCGGATGCCCTTCGTCTCCGCCGATCACGATCTCGGCGTCCAGGGGAATTGCACCCAGAAACGGAACGCCGAGTTCCCGGCTCATCCGCTCACCCCCGCCGCGGCTGAAGATGTCGGTGCCCTTCCCGCAATGGGGACAAGTGAAGGTGCTCATATTCTCGATGATGCCGAGGATGCGAACGTTCACTTTTTCGAACATGCGCAAGCCGCGACGAGCGATTTTTAGGCTCACGTCTTGCGGCGTCGTAACGATGACTGCACCGGACAGAGGAAAACTCTGCGCGAGCGTTAGTTGTGTGTCGCCGGTACCCGGCGGTAGGTCGAGAATCAGGTAATCCAGAGTGCCCCAGTGCACGTTCTCGATTAACATGCGCAGGTACTTGCTCACCATCGGCCCGCGCAGGATGGCGGGAGAATCGTCGCCAGTGAGTAGCCCCATCGACACTGCTTTTAGGCCGTGGCACTCGGCCGGAGGAATCTTGCCATCCGACGTCATTCTAGGCGGCTCGCCGGTTGGCAGCCCCAGCATTCCTGGGATGCTCGGTCCCAAGACGTCCGCATCAACCAGCCCGATCCTACCCCCAATCTGTTTGAGGGAGAGCGCGAGGTTGACCGCCACAGTCGACTTCCCGACGCCTCCCTTGCCACTGCCCACTGCGACGAGGTGTCGGATCCCGGGCAGGGATTCCGCACCTGTGGATGCGCCAGGTCCTTGATTTTGATCTTGCCTTGATCCAATCGATGCCATCGTCTGCTTCCTCTGGTCGATCAAGCGGATAATCCAATCGCTTACACGCTCCGTGAGACTACCCAATAGTCTACTCCTATATCTCTTAACCTGATCTCGTCTTCTATGACCTTTTCCGGCGGCTTAGAACCTCTTGAATTGACCCGCCGCACAGATTTGAGTTCCAGGCACAAGATATACCCCGTTTTTAACGCTCACTGGCGACCGATGCGGACAAGGTCTGGATGGCCCAGTGCCATTAAAAACATTACATCCTTCGCGGCTGCGTGTGGCGAGAAAAACTCGATCACCTCGTTATCGAAAAAGGTCAATCCCGTAGCCCCAAAGTGCTGGGCGTACGCCGACAGGTACATCCGTCCCCCGGTGATCCCGCTCTCAAGCTGGGCCGCTCTATAACCGCGGTTTCCAAATCGCTGCAGTATCGGCAGCAGCGAGCACAGAAAGTATACGTTCACGGCCGCGTCGGCGGGGAGCTGCTGGGAGAGGCCGAGTTGGCCGGATTGCCGGCGAAAATCCCCAGCAGCGAGTAGCTCCAAAGCCCGATCGGCACGCCGGTAGTAGTAAGTGCCTGGCACCAGATCATCCACCGCATTCACGATGAGATACAGTTCGAGTAAGGTGGCGCCAGGTGGCTCAATGAAATCAGCAGGGATGCCGCGCGTAGCTCGATCAAGCACCGTAGACAGCTGTTCAAACGAGATGGAACGGGCTCGGTCAAAGGCGCGAGTCGATCCGCGCCGGCGGATGACGCTTGCTAGCGAGTCCTGTGGCAATTCAGTGTCTGCGATCGGTCGCAGTGGCTGTAGGGGGCCACTTGCAGGCACCACTTTTCCCTGGGGTGTGCGACCCCGCCATAGCGCCACTTCATCACTGCACATGAGCGACGAGGCGGCATGCATGACGCGAATCGCCGGGTAATCAACTTCGGTCCGGGACAACGGCTTGGTCACTAATTTAAGCCCACCCATAGGGGGCGAAGCTGGCGGCGCTTGTTTGGAATGCCCGAGCGTCACTAGCGTGAGTGCACCCTCCCGCGCAGGGTCGAGGCCCAACAAGGCCTCCACAACGGAATCCGAAAACCCCATCACGATGTTCGGCTGCAGCGCTTTCGCGGCAGCAATAGCAAGTAGATTCGCATGCAATGTTCCGCCGTCCCAGAAGCAGTGGCGGTATGCGCGAGCCTGGTATTTCCAAGCGTTTCGCCAGTACGTCGAGGCACTGACCAAAATCAGCGGCGCTCGCGCGATTCCGGGGTGCTCGCCCGATGCTTCAACCAGGAGTCCACGGTAATCGCCGCTGCGGAGCAGGTGGAGCGCGAAGTCATGAGGTCCAAATTGGTAAACACCAGCGGGGAGATCTGGGAGATCTTGTGTCACCAGATAGAGATCAATGTGATACAGGGCACCGGTGTTTGGGTAGGCGCGGAAATACACTTCACCACCGGGATAGCGCTTTTGCTTGGTGATGCCGGCGGCCAAGAAAAGAACCTGGGAAAGCGTAGCAAGGTTCGGGATATTTTCGCCCCCATTCGCGCTAGATACTTTGCTGGCAGGCATCGATATTGCGTCCAAGGTCGTGGGCGTCTGGCTATCGAGAACCTTCGGATCACGAGAAAGAGGGATAGATTCCACGTCGCGGTAGATCTTGAAGGGCAGCGGCTTGTTTTGCCCATCTAGAAAGTGCACATTCGCCCGCAGGCTTTCTACACTGTGCTTGGTGCTTTCGTGATAATTCAGGGCCGCCTCCGTATCCTGATTTTGACTCGATTTGTCCACTTAGACGGTGAAATATTCTCCGCAGTTTAGCTTCATCAGTAATTCCTGGAGGAGGAGTTTTGCATCTCGAAACACTGGCCACCCGTCACCGGGGAGCAATGCCTCAAGTTCTGGCAACAGCACAAGTCGCTGCAAGGACGCGATCGCTTTGCGTTTATTTGACAACTTTTCCTCCGGCAGAAGGCATAATGCCCCGCCTGCATGAGCGCGGATGAGATCGCCTGTGATGAGTGTGGAGCCATTGAGTAAAAGCGCCAACTCGCCCGGCGTTTTCGAACCCTCCAGTTCCAACACCGACAGGCCGGGAACCACCTCATCCCCGTCGCTCAACCAACGAGTACACTCCACGGGGAAATGATTGGCCTCTTGTGACGGGCCGACCAGTTGTGCACCCGTGATCTGGGCAAGCCTGATTGAATCCCGCACGTGATCGGAGTTGGTTATCACTATCCAGGCCACACCGCCTAACTCCCTCAAGTGTGCCTTGTCATGATCGGAAAGGGGCAATGGATCGATGGCCACGTTGCCTTCGGGGCGAACCCACACGGTGCTGTGGAAATCGATGTTTCGATCTTGATTAAAGACCGACCAGCCAAACAGATGCGGAAGATGTAGGTGCTTCATAGCAGCATCGAACTTCGATGTGGAACACATAGTGGTAACACCGATTGCGCTTAAAATCCACTTCGGTAAAACTATGCTCCAATCTGGATAGTGATATCTTGAGCCCATTCCCTTGATTCGTTCTTAAAAATCAATAAAAAATGCATTTTTGTAGCATTCCTCTCCATTCCCTTTTATGCTGTAAAGGACAACAAAAGGAGAATGTCATGAATTTCCTCTCCCCTCTTGCTCCCCACGTTCACTGGGCGCTGCGCCTCTCACTGGCAGCCACGTTTCTCTACCACGGCATCGGAAAGTTTCCAGTCCACTCTTTTATGGATTTGCCCATCGTGGTGGCCTGGGCAGTTGCTCTGGGCGAAATTGCCGCCGGCGTCGCGCTGATCGGCGGTGCCTTCGGCAAGGAGGTCCTGACCCGGATCGGCGGTTTAATCGTCATCGTCATCATGATCGGTGCGATCAGCATGGTGCACTTCAAAAACGGTTGGAACGTGGGGGACGGCGGCATGGAGTTCCAGGTCCTGATGCTGGCCGTGGGGCTGTATTTCGCCGTGCGCGGCAACGAGGTTTAAGCAGCTTCAAACCGGAGTCAAAAGACGATTGACTTCTTACGCTCAGTCAAAGGCCCGGCGGACTTCTTCAGCGATGATTCTAATCCCCGCGGCTACCGTTTCTGGATCCTGCGAATAGGTCATGCGCAGGCACTCATTCTTGTGCCGCCAGTCTTCTTTCAGCCCCGGAAAGAAATGGTGTCCCGATAACACCAGCACACCGCGTCGTTTGAGCCTCGAGTAAAGCTCTGCACTGGTAATCGGCAGATCCGGAAACCAGAGCCACAGGAACAACGCCCCCTCTGGCACGTGAATGCGATACTCGATACCCTCGAACTCACTGCGCACGCACACCAGCGCATGCTCAACCCGGCTGCGGTAAAAAGGCGTAATGATGTTGTGGCTGATATTGATAATCTCACCAGAGGCCACCAATTTATGCAGCAAGACCGCACCAACGCTACTGACAGAAAGATGCATGACCGCGTTCATCGAACTGACCGCGGAAATGATTTCCTCACGCGCGATTACAATGCCGGTCCGGATGCCGGGCAGACCGATCTTCGACAGGCTCATGCACAATATGATGTTCTCGTTCCACAGCGGCTTCACCTCAGTGAAGATGATGTGCGGAAAAGGCGTGCCGTAAGCGTTATCGATAATCAAGGGCACATCGCTGGCCTCGGCGAGCCCGAGCAGCTTGTTGATCTCATCGTCGGTCAATACATTTCCGGTCGGATTGGTGGGCCGCGAAACGCAAACCGCGCCGATGTTCTCGCTCACATCGATCGCGTCAAAATCGACATGGTATTTGAACAGCCTGTGGTCGAGGTATTCGATGGTCGGCCGGCTGGCGTGAAACATGTTTTCGCTCACCCCCACGTCGCAGTAGCCGATGTATTCAGGCGCCATGGGCAACAGGATTTGTTTGTGTGTGCCAGTGCGCTCCATGTCGCCGGCCAGCAGGTTGAACAGGATGAAAAAGGCATTCTGACTCCCGGATGTCAGTGCGATATTGTTTTCGCTGAGATCCCAACCGTACTGGTTGTGCAGCAGTCTGGCGAGCGCCCGGCGAAATCGGCCCTCACCAGCCGGCCTGGAGTAGTTTCCCACCATGCGGGAGAACTCGTCCGGCTGGTCAATGACTGCCGCCAACTGGTCCTTGAAGATCTGTTCCACTGCCGGGATACGGGCCGGATTCCCGCCGCCCAGCATTAACATGGGCCCAATCATTGACCCAGACCCATCCATCGCGGCGCCCATATCATCCATCAGCTCACTGGCGCCCGTGTGACGGGTGAAGCGCTTGCCAAACTTTGAAAATTCCACCTTTATACCTCTATATCCAGACCTGTCAACACTTGCTAATGAAGACCTTGCCTCTTGCGGCAGTATACTGACACGAAGGTGTGATCACACAGCAAACGCGGATTAATACAAAGAGCACTTTAATAGGATGATTCATAGGAAACAGGAAAAGATTCCGGGCGTGCTTGGCGGAATGGGACCAGAGACGACCGTCGATTTCATGTCCCGCTTAGTTCGGCTGAATCCTGCAGCGACGGAACAGGATCACCTTCGTTTATTGATCGACCATAACCCGCAAATACCCAATCGCCATGCGGCAATTGCCGGCCAAGATTCATCGGTAGGCCCCTTGTTGGCCAATATGGCGGCTGGACTTGAGCGTGCAGGCGCCGATTTCCTGATCATGACCTGCAATACCGCACACGCTTTCCAGACGGATATAGAGCAGGCGGTCTCAATACCGTTCCTGAGCATGATCGACATGGTACTGCAGGATCTCAACGCCCAGCATCCCGGTGTCGAGAAGATCGGCGTTATGGCGGCGGACGGTTGTCTCGACACGCAACTCTACCAGCGGGCACTGGAAGCATATGACTTGCACAGTATTCTCTGGAACCACGAGCAAAGACAGCAATTCATGCAGGCTGTGTACCGCATCAAATCGGGTGTGCTTGATCAACCGGTTCGCGACAGCCTGCTTGAGCTTGGCGAGAGTTTACATCGCCGTGGGGCTGAGATCCTGATCGCAGGATGTACGGAGATCCCGTTGATGGTCGGGCCAGACGACTTCGCCATTCCTCTTCTGTCTTCCACGGACATCCT
>SMUZ01024580.1_pt1 | contig 10391 bp, 8 predicted proteins | sample 2456421 | NCBI WGS metagenome assembly SMUZ01 (sample SAMN11095932, study PRJNA526329) | marine sediment metagenome | biome: Marine sediment; feature: Surficial sediment; material: Deep marine sediment; isolation source: Hadal surficial sediment | place: Pacific Ocean | collected 2014-11 | depth 0-1... | reverse complement strand
GGTTCGTGGCCGATTTCATCGGCCTCACCAATTTCATCGAAGGCCGGATTCGGGCGGTGGCATCCAACGGCGGCGGCATGGGCGAAGTGGAAACGGCCTCGGGCATGATCAAGTGCGAATTGCCTCAAGGGGCGACCACGGGTTCCGAGGTGGTGATCGTGGTCCGGCCCGAGGACGTGAACCTGGTCTCCGATCCCGGCGGCGGTGGCGAGAACATTCTCCGAGGCGAAGTGGGCGCGGCCATGTTCATGGGGGATACCAAGGAAGTTAAGATTAATCTGAAGGAGTCCTCGATTCGGCTGCGGTTGCATCCGACCACGGATATCGAAGAAGGGCAGGTGGTCCACCTTGAACTCCCGGCGGCGTGTTGCCGGGCCTTGATCGGCTGATCCCGCGGGATCGGCCCGGGCGGTCTTTGGTCAGCCAAGCTCGCCTCCTTGGAAACCTGCGATGACGGAAAAATTCGAAGTCTGGAATCCCCGTGACGATCTTGCGGCTTTCGATGATCAGCGCCGCAAGGCGTTGGCTTCGGACGATCACCTCACGGTCGCGCGGATCATTTATCAACCGGGCGATTCCAACGAATTCCATCACCATGTTGGGACCAGCCAGGCCCTTTACGTGGTCAAGGGGCAATTGACCGTGCGGACCCGTCATGAGGACGGCAGCATCACGGAAAAGACCATGCACGAGGGCGAGGCGGCATTGGTCGGCGACCGGGAAGTCGAGCAATTCGAGAATACCGGCGATGAACCGGCCCTCATCTTCCAGGTGCTGAGGCCGGGCGTGCCGGTGATCCGCTAGGGCGTGTTCAGTTCAGGCCGTAGAGGGTCGACGGATTGGTGTCGAGGATCTTGTGGACCTGCTCCGGGCCGGGGTTGCCTTCATCGCCCAGACGCCGCATGGCCTGGATGTCGGTGGCGGTGTCCTTGTGCCCGTAATCGGTGCCGATCAACAGGTGGTCGTCGCCGACCTGATCGACCAGGCCGGGAATATCGTCGGTCATCTGGGTGGTGACGTAGAATTTGTTTTCGGCGAGGATGTCGCCCGGCACCGGCCGGCCGCGGCGGCGGAGCCGGATCCGCGCCTCGCCCAGCATGTAGGGTAGCCATTGGGCGCTGGCTTCGATGAAGCCCCAGCGCAAGCCCGGATAGCGGGCCGGGATCTCCTCCTGGGCGAGCATGGCAAACGCGCCCAGCACCGGGAACTTGGCGCGGAACATGGCGACGTTGCCGATATAGGCGTCATGGACCGAGAAACTGTTGATGCCGGCATGGAAGGTGATGGCGAGGTCGAGTTCCTGGGCCATCTCATAGAGCGGAAAGAAATACCGGTGGGACGGCAAGCGTTCGCATTCCATGCCCCGCATGAAGATGCCGCAGGCGCCGTTTTCCTTGCAGAATTCAAGCTCGGCGCGGACCTTGCCGGTATCCACCAGGGACAACAGCGGCGGCACGCAGACCCAACGCAGCCGGCTCTTTCCCTGCTTCCAGATATCGGCCAGCCAGCGGTTGTAGCTGCGCGCCAACGCGAAATCGACGTCGTGCTCGCGGGTCAGTGGCCGGAGGAACAGGGTCGGAAAGATGACCGCGACATCGACGCCGATCTTGTCCATGTGCTCGAGCCTGGAGCGGATGCTGGTCATTTCCCGTGCATCGGCGGGAACATCCTGGCCGACATTGGTGCCCTTGGACAACAGACGTTCGTCGATGACCCAGTATTCCTTGCGCTGGTTGGGCCGCCGGGGCGCGCCGTCATCGGCGGCGCGCTCGAAAATCTGCGGCCGGAAATCCTGCTCGAAGTCCCGCATGTAGGACCAGGTTTCGGGCGTCTCGATCACGTGGGCATCGGCATCGATTGTGGGCATGGGGCCGTTTCTTCCGGCTAAGGCGCGAGCCCATAAAGGGCGCAGGCATTGGGCCCAAGAATATTATCGATAATTTCCGGCGCGATATTCGATTTTTCCTTCATCAGGCGCATGGCCTCGATCTCGCTCGCGTTATCGTTATGGCCGTAATCGGTCCCCACCACCAGCCGGTCGGCCCCGGCGATGCCGGCGATATAGTCGATATCCTCGTTCACTTGGCAGGTGACGTAGAAGTTGTTGTCGCCCATGGGATCATCGGAAAAGCGCCGGCCGCGCCGCTTGAAGCGGCGGCCCAGCTCGCCCAGCACATAGGGCAGCCAGGCCGAGCCGGTCTCGACGAAGGCCCAGCGCAGCTTGGGAAATCGTGCCGGCACCTCCTCCAGCATGAGGGAATGGAAGGCGCCGATGACCGGGAACTTGAACTTGGACAAGCCGTCGGCATCGACGAAGAAATCGTGCACGGCCAAGCTGTCGTTCCCGGCATGGAGACAGATCGGAAGATCCAAGGCCTGGGCCATTTCATAGAGGGGGTGGAAATAGGGGTCGGTCAATTGCCGATCGCAGGCCAGGCCGCACATGAAGATGCCGCAGGCGCCGTTCTCCTTCGCCAATTCGAGCTCCGCGCGGACCAGGCCGGGATCGCCAATTGACAGGAGCGGCGCCATGGCCACCCACCTGAGGCGCCCACCGCCGGTCTTCCAAATGTCGGCCAGCCAAAGGTTGTAACTGCGGATCAGGGCCAGTTCCGCCTCCGGCCTGCGGGTAATGGGGCGCAGGAAAAGGCTGGGGTAGAGGACCTGAACATCGATGGTGAGCTCGTCCATATGGCGGAGCCGCTCCTCGATGTCGCTCAATTCGCGGGCGCCGCGATCGGTGTCGAGGCCGATATTGCGCTCCCGCTCGATCAGCTTGCCGTCGATGCCCCAGAACTCCGTCTGCTTCCGGGGCCGGCCTTCCGTGGCCGCCCCGGCGGCGGTCGAAACCGTGACCGGCCGATGAACCAGGTCGCCTCCCTCCATATAGCTCCAGGTGGCCGGGGTCTCGATGACATGGGCATCGGAATCGATGGTCGGCATTGGCCCCCCAAAGGCGTGGGCCGCTCTTGCCCCCCGCCATCGCCTGTGAAATTATCATTTCGATAAATGCTAACACATTGCGGTACCGGCAAGGAACACCGCGCTGATCCGTTGGGTCAGCGCCCCGAGGGCGGGCCGCGGGGGAGGCAAAAATGGAACCAATTTCCCTGGCCGGGAAAGTTGCCATCATCGCCGGCGCGAGCCGGGGCATGGGCCGCGAAATCGCCATCACCTATGCCACGGCCGGAGCCAAGGGTGTCACCGTCACCGCCGCGCCGGCAAACGACGAGGCGCGTGATGCCATCGAGGCCGAACTGGCCGAAACGGTGGCGGCCATCGACGCGGCGGGGGGCGCGGGCACGGGGCTCGGCCTGGTCGCCGACGTGACCGACTGGGCCGATTGCCAGATGGCGGTGGCGCGCACCGTGGAGACCTTCGGCGCCCTCGACGTGCTGTTCCACAATGCCGGCAAGAGCCAACGCTACCACGGCGACCGCGACATTCCGTTCTGGGAGACCGAGCCCGCGGGCTGGCGCGACGTGATCACCACCAATGTGGTCGGTCCCTACATGATGGCCAAGGCGGCGATCCCCAAGATGCTGGAGGGCGGCTGGGGGCGGATCTTGGTGACCAACAAGAACGCCGATTCCCAGCATGAGAAATTCGCCGGCGCCTATGGGCCGTCCAAATCCGCCGTCGAGGCCCAGGTCCTGAGTTGGGCCGAGGAAACCGCGGGAACCGGCGTGACGGTCAATTGCCTGGGGCCCGGCGGCGCGGTGAACACCCGTTTCGGGCGTGGCGAGATCCGCGATCGCGGCCTCGATCCCGATGTCATGAACAAGATGGCGCTGTTCCTGGCGTCCGACCAGTCCGGGGATTACAACGGTTGCCGTTTTACCGGTAAATACTGGGACGATGGGCTCTCCAACGCCGAGGCCGCCGAAAAATGCCGCGATGCGCCGCTGTTTCCGGTGCCCGAGTCCAAGCCCACCAAGCTTGACCGGGCGTGGCAGGATTCAGAGCGCGCCGTCGCCGGGACCCAGACCGAAGGCTGAGGGCCGGAAAATGCTCTAGGGGTTCAACGGGAAGATCTGAAGATCTATGGCCGAGTTGTACGATTTTGATGTGATGTGGAAGGGCATGGTCGGCATCATGCAGCTCAAGCCGCTGACCATCATGCTGGTGGCGGTGGTGGCAAGCAGTATTTTCGCCGCCCTTCCCGGTGTCGGATCGTCGACCCTGCTGGCCATGGCGATTCCCTTTGCCATGACGCTGAAGCCCTATGAGTGCATGGCGCTTATGCTGGGCATCACCATCATCTCCAACACCGCGAATACCTTCCCCTCGGTGCTGATCGCGGTTCCCGGCGGGGCGGGCTCCCAGGCGACCATCATCGACGGCTATCCCATGGCGCGAAAGGGCGAGGCCAACCGGGCCTTTGGTGCCGCCTATACGGCCTCGGTCCTGGGCGGGCTGTTCGGCGCCGTCGTTTTCCTGCTCTCCCTGCCCATCGTCACCCCCCTGGTATTGCTGTTCGGCTCGCCGGAATTGTTCATGCTGGTGCTGTGGGGGCTGAGCGCGGTCGGCATCCTTTCCGGCAATACCCCCATCAAGGGGCTGATGGCCGCCGTCCTCGGCATGGGGGTGGCCCTGGTCGGCACCGAGGTGCGCACCGGGATCGACCGTTTTACCTTCGAGGGCTATTACCTGACCGACGGCGTCCACATCGCCCTGGTGGGCCTTGGCATGTTCGCCATCCCCGAGCTCATCGACCTGTCCATCCGGCGCTCTTCCATTTCCTCGACCGGCAAGCTCGGTTCCGGCCTGATGCGGGGCGTCAAGGACGCGCTCGAGAACTGGTGGTTGGTGATCCGTTGTTCGGTGATCGGGGTGTGGGTGGGCTTGCTCCCCGGTCTCGGCTCCTCGGTCGCCGATTGGTTCGCCTATGCCCATTGCGTCCAAACCGAAAAGAACAAAGAGAACTTCGGCAAGGGCGACGTGCGCGGGGTGATCGCACCGGAATCCTCCAACAACGCCAAGGAAGGCGGCGGCCTGATCCCGACCATGTTCTTCGGCATTCCAGGCTCCACCTCCATGGCCCTGGTGTTGGTGGCATTCATCGCCGTCGGCATCGTCCCCGGCGAGCCCATGGTCACCACCACCAAGCATTACATCTTCGCCATGATCACCTTGATGGTGGTCGCCAACATATTTGCCGCCGGGCTGTCAATGGGGCTTGCCGGGACCTTCGCCAAGGTTTCGGTGATGCCGTTCTACGTGGTCGTGCCGATGACCCTGATCTTCACCATCGCCGCCGCCTACGGGATATCGTTCTCCTACGAAGACCTGGCGACCCTGGTGGTGTTCTCGTTTATCGGCGTCTTCATGCGGCGCTACGGCTGGCCGCGGCCGCCGGTGCTGGTGGCGGTGGTGCTGGGGCCGCAGATTCAGACCTATCTGTGGCTGTCCATAGACCGCTATTCCTATGAATGGCTGCTGTTCCCGATCCCCCTGCTCCTCATGGCGATCATCATCGCCACCGTGTTTTACCCGATGTGGAAACACCGCAAGGAACAGAAAGTGCAGATGGATTACTACCTGGAAGAGGACCAGCCCCGGATGCAGTCCAAAGGCGGCGTGGTGTTCACCTTTATATTCCTGGCCTTGATGGTCTATGGCCTTTGGGTGGCGATGGAATGGCCCATGCGGGCGGCGATGGATGTCTATTTCGTCGCTGGATTGGGGCTCTTCCTGGGCGGCTTGCAGCTCATCGTCGATTACGTTCGCTACCGCCGTAATCCGGACGTGATGGAGAATCCCATCGAGGGAAGCAATATCCACATGCGCTATTTCGAGGCGGCGGGTTGGATATTCGCGACCCTGGCGGGCATCGTGCTGCTCGGCTTCCACATCACGTTCTTTTTGATGCCGCTGATCTACGTCCGCTTCTATGGGGGGAGCTGGCGCCTGGCCCTGACCCTGGGGATCATGTCGGAAGTCATCCTCGTCGCCTTGTTCGACACCCTCATCCGCATCATCTGGCAGAAGCCGCTGCTGCTGCCGTTCCTCTATCCGTTTGATTGGGATAAGTGGTTACCTTGGCTGGCACCCATCTTCGGCTGATCCAGGATGGATCACGTCCCTTCCCGTACCGGTCGCTGAATCCGGTGCCAAGGATTAAGGAAAATCATTGTTTTGATTTCTAAGGTGGTTGAGAATGCCATATCGAAATGACGCGCCGCGTCACCCGGTTGCCCAGGCGTGGGTTATCTCAAGCCTGTAATAATAAGGAAACATTCGCTGTCGGCCGGCGCAAGATTTAGGGAGACAAACCAATGACTCGTTTCAGCTTGAGAGCACTGGTGTTCGGAATCGTCGCGACCCTGGGATGGGCCGGCGCAATGGAAGGCGCCACAGCCGCCCCCGATTTCAAGGATAAGAAGATCAACGTCATCATCGGCTCTTCGCCGGGCGGCGGGACCGACGGCACCACGCGCCTGGTGGGCCGCTTCCTGGCGAAGTACCTGCCGGGCAAGCCGCAGATGATCTATCGCAACATGCCTGCCGGTCACGGCGTAAAGGCCAGCAACTATTTCTACAACCAGGCCAAACCCGACGGGCTGACCTGGTTCGGCGGGGCGAGTTCCTACGTCGATCCCAACAATCTGCGCAAGAAGGTCGTCAAATACAATCCCACCGAATACGCCTATATCGGCGCCATCGTCCGCGGTGGATCGCTGTTGATGTTGCGCAAGGCGGTGCTTAAGAATCTCACCGACAAATCCATGAAGCCGGTCATCGTCGGCACCCTCGACGGCAGCCGCAGCTGGGCCCAGGCGCTCGCATGGGGGTCGGAGTATCTCGGCTGGAACCTGAGATTCGTCGTCGGCTATCCGGGTTCCGCGGCGCTGACCCTTGCCCTCCGGCGCGGCGAGATCGACATGTTCGGCACCTCTGGGATCATGATTCTCAAGTCCCTGATCAAGACCGGCAAGTTCCAGGGGCTTGTCCAACTCGGCGAAGCGGAAGCGGGCGGCGTGGTGCGCCGGCGCTCCTTCCCCGGCGTGCCCACCATACCCGAACTCATGGCTGACAAGCCAAAGGGCATCGCCAAGGAGGCGTTCGATTTCTGGAGCAAGACCAACCAAATCGATAAATGGTATGCCCTGCCGCCCAAGACACCCAAGGATATCGTTGCCGTCTACCGCGTCGCCTTCACCAAGGCGACCAAGGACCCCGAATTCATCAAGTTCGGCAAGCATCAGTTCAGTATCGATTTCCGGACCGTCTCAGCCGCGACCATCGCTGAGTTGATCGGCTCCACGGCTTATCCGAAGCTCGAACTGATCGAACATATCCGCCAGATCCGCATCAAGAACGGGCTGCCCGCGGCGCGGCTGTCGGACGCCGAATTGGCGAAATTGGCAAAGAAACTGGGGGGCCCGGCGCTGAAGGTCAAGGCCAAGCTCATCGCCGTCAAGCGCGGCGGGCGCTGGCTCCACTTCAAGAACAAGGGCGCGGCGCACAAGGCCAAGGTATCGTCCTCGCGTTCCAAGGTCTCCATCGACGGCAAGAAGGCCAAGCGCTCGAAGCTCAAGCCCGGGATGACGTGTGAAATCGTCTATGGCTCCAATGGCGGCGAAGTGAAGACGGTCAGCTGCTCCGCCGGCCAGACCTAATCATCGTTCAATAATAACAATCCTCGCGGAGGGCCCATTGGACCACGTACAATTTCCCTACAGGTCATCGAGCCATTTGCTATTGATGCATGTCGTCAACGAATGCGGCGCCTGGGAACGCCACGGCCTTGACGTCGACTACGACAAGGGCATCAATCGGGACGAGGCCCATATATTGGTGCCGACAGGTGAGGTGGAGTTCGTTTCGGGCAACCACGTGTCCACCTATGCCGCCCAGGCGCGGGGCGACACCTGGGCCTATCTCGGCCAGACCGTCTCCAAGAACAACATCTCGCTGGTGACCCGGCCCGATATCGGCATCGAGACCCTGGAGGACGTGCGCAAACGCAAATTCGGCTCCCGGGGGCGCCATCCGGGCCTCAACACCTGGCTGTACCTGAAGCAGCACGGGCTCGACCCCGATACCGACCAGGTCGAGATCGTCCGCGAGGAACGGGTCGAACTGCCCGACGGCACCTTCAAGCTGAACCGCAAGAGCCTCATGGAGATGGTCAAGGACGGCGACGTCGATGCCTGTTTCATGACCCTGCCCAACAAGGAATTCGCCCAGCGCGACGGCCTCAAGGTCATCGATCTGGTTCCCCAGGACATGGTCTTTTTCATGACCGTGTCGTCTTCCATGAAATTGGTGGCCGAGCGCCCCGACATCATCGAGCGGATGCTCAAGGGCGTCATCGAGGGCATCGCCTTCTTCAAGACCGAGCGGGAAAAGACCATCCAGATCATCCTGGATAAACACAAGAAGGAAGGTGATCTCGACCGCGAAACGGCGGAATTGATGTACGACGATTTCGCGCCGATCCTGGAGCCCAAGCTTTATCCGGGGCTCAGCGCCATCTCTAACGTCTATCAGGAAGCGCTCAAGCAGGATGAGAAGAACGGCGATGCCGCGAAGATCCATCCGCTGGCCTTGTGGGACTTCCACTTCCTGCGCGAGATCGACGATTCCGGCTTCATCGACGACCTCTACAAGGACCACCCCGAACACCTCGAGGGTCACGGGGGATGATGCTGGGCCGTTGACCGGCCCGAAGGACAATCCCCAGCGACCGGTACCGAGGGACCGGCGCCGTCCGGACTTGCGCAAGGCATCGATCCGGGAATCTCGGGCCCGTACGGACGGCCTGATAGGGTGCGGGTTTTATGCGATGCAAGGTGCCTGGAAGTGCAAACGAGGAGTGTTTTAAATCCTAAATAGGGGGAGGGGAATATGTCCAGTTTCGTTTTTCGGAGTTTTATATTTTTGGTAATTTTATTGGTATCTCCAATCTTTGTTGCCAGCGCACTTGCCGCACATCTCGCTTATCAGGATATTCCACGTAATGAAAAAGCTTGGAGTTGTAAATTCACAAAAGACAGCAGAAACAAAGACGCCAGCTTCTATAATATAGAAGCCTTTGCTTGGTGTACAATAAACCATAAGCCGCCAAATCGTTGCTATGATTTGGTCATGGGCGCCGCGCATTACTACATTGGGCGCTGTGTTGCGGGCTTGCCGAATCCACCTTGGAGTAAAATATATGCCGATGTGCGCCAGAAATATTTAAACGAAATATCCAAGCGTGTTCCTCAACGCCGTAAGGCGGCCAGAAGCTACATCCCTCTCAATTCCAAAAGAACCATCCGCTCCATTCAAAGCCGCTTATCAAAACTCGGATATCGCCCCGGCCCGGTAGACGGCAAGATGGGACGGCGGACGCGGGCAGCCATCAAGTCATACCAGCGACGACACAGGCTTTCCGTCACCGGGAGGCCCAATCGGCAACTCCTGGCGGCTCTTAAGATTACGTCTTCGGCAAGGCCGTCAAGTTCATCTCGCGCTAGAGCAAACCCGCCAAGGTCGTCTCGTCGATCCTCCAGCGCCGGGCGAACCAAACGCCGTACCGCCACATCCTCGGCGATCGACGCCAGCTTCGCGACCAAGTGCTTGCGGGCAGACAGGACGAACTCTTATTTCAATTCCTGTAGATATGCAGTGACCGAGCGCACAATCGCAAAGGCGCCCGGCGGATGGCACGTCATGGTCGGCCAGACCATCAAGCCCGGCCGTCGCGGCGGCCTTTTGGTCGCATCTTATAAAGGACGCTATCATTATATGGGTTGTCGAACCTCCGACGTTAGGAGCAACCAGAACAACAGGTGCGTCCAAGTCTGGTTCTGCCTTCATAAATTGTACAAGCAACGGGTAATGATGCGGAGCGCGGGAAGCCTTCTTGGGCGTTGCGGCGTCAGTCTAGCCGTCACCAAAGGCCGTTGATCCGCCCAAGGGACAATCCCCAAGCGGGAGAAGGGCGGCCATCGGGCCGCCCTTCTTTGTTTCCCGGTGCGAGAGAGCCCTAACCCGCCGCTAGGGCGACCGCGCGCTTGGCCATCACGGTGACCAGATGGGCGCGGTAATCGGCGCCGCAATGGATATCGGTCAACAGGTCGTCCTCTGCGATGGTGATCTCGGCGACCGCGTCGGGGGAAAAATTCGCCGCTAACGCCTGTTCCATCTCGGTCATCCGGAACACGCAATCCTGGGCGCCGGTGACGGCGAGGCGGAACTCGCCGCCGAACTTGGCGACGAAGGCGCCGACCATGGCGAAGCCCGAGGCCGGCTGGGGGAATTTCATATAGGCCGCGGCGTCGGGGATCTTGAAATGGACGGCGGTGATGATTTCGCCGGTTTCCAGGGCGGTTTCGAACAGGCCGGTGAAGAAATCATCGGCGGCGATCTTGCGCGTGTTGGTTTCCACGGTCGCATCG
>SMUZ01005581.1_pt1 | contig 10400 bp, 12 predicted proteins | sample 2456421 | NCBI WGS metagenome assembly SMUZ01 (sample SAMN11095932, study PRJNA526329) | marine sediment metagenome | biome: Marine sediment; feature: Surficial sediment; material: Deep marine sediment; isolation source: Hadal surficial sediment | place: Pacific Ocean | collected 2014-11 | depth... | reverse complement strand
GCTCGCCTTCACCCTTGCCAACGGATTCACCTACGTGGAGGCCTACCTTGCCCGCGGCATGCACGTCGACGACTTCGCGCCCAACCTGTCGTTCTTCTTCTCCAGCGGCATGGACCCCGAATACTCGGTGATGGGACGGGTCGCGCGGCGCATCTGGGCCACCGCCATGCGGTTCAAGTACGGCGCGAACGAACGCAGCCAAAGGCTTAAATATCATGTACAAACCTCGGGCCGTTCCCTCCATGCCCAGGAAATGGACTTCAACGACATCCGCACCACCTTGCAGGCGTTGATCGCCATCTACGACAACTGCAACAGCCTGCACACCAATGCCCACGACGAGGCCTTCACCACGCCGACCGAAGAGAGCGTGCGCCGGGCCCTCGCCATCCAGATGATCATCAACCGCGAATGGGGCCTGGGCAGGAACGAGAACCCGAACCAGGGCGCCTTCATCATCGAGGAACTGACCGACCTGGTGGAGGAGGCGGTGCTCCGGGAGTTCGAGAGTCTGAGCCAACGCGGCGGCGTGCTCGGCGCCATGGAGACGGGCTACCAGCGCGGCAAAATCCAGGACGAATCCCTCCATTACGAGACCCTCAAGCACGACGGCACGCTGCCCCTCGTCGGGGTCAACACGTTCGTCAACCCCGACGCCGCCGAGGAGCCGGTCACGCCCCGCCTGGCGCGTTCCACCGAAAAGGAAAAGAAAAGCCAGATCAAACGGCTGCGCGCCTTCCAGAAGCGCCACAAGGACGAGGCCCCGGCCATGCTGGCCCGCCTCAAGCAGGCGGCGACCGGCGGCGAAAACGTGTTCGCCGTGCTTATCGAGGCCGTCCGCTGCTGCTCCCTGGGCCAGATCACCGAGGCCCTGTTCGAAGCCGGCGGGCAGTACCGCCGCAACATGTAGCCACGTCGGCAAGACGCCGGCCCAGTACTTACTTCCACGATTTCGCGCACCATACGACGGTCTTGCGAGGTTTCCGGCTAGGAGCGCGGCGCGTCGTGATGCTGGAGCATCACAAGCGGCGCGCGACGACGTCCGGGGGCCTCGGGGGCGTCCCCCGCATACCGTAGCAGGTGGGACACCCCCCTTGTTCCCCCCGGGGGCCTCGCAAGACCGCCCTTCGGGTCGCGTTTCCCGTTCCCTCGGGGCGTCGGGAACGCTTGCCGATGGGTCCCCATCGCCCGCGCGTCCCCTCCTGCCGAGGAAACGGGAAACGCGATCGTATGATACGCGAAATCGTGGAAGTAAGTACTATGCCGCCGGCGATGGGCGCGCCGGCGCGCTCCTCCCGGTGATTGCCCGGGTGTCCGTGGGCGAACGATCCCCTATACTGTCCGTGCGGGAATCCCCCGCTGTCGGCCACCGGCCGATGGTAGACGCGGGCGAGGGAGTTCACGGGTGACGTCAAGGGAGGTATACCTTCCCGAGGTTCTGTTCGAGTTCCAGCGGGTGGGAAAGGCGTTGCGCGTCGTCGCCATCGACCCCATCACCAACACCGAGGTCACCATGGTCGGCGACCCCGGGTGCGGCCGGGAAACGTTGAAACGGCTCGCCGCGCGCAAGCTCGCCTATGTGCTGGCCAAGCGGCTGAAGGGGAGAGACGGGACGGCGTGAACGGGCCGCGCCCCGCCGGCCGCGGCCGGGGAATATCCCTTGACACCAATAGGCCCTGGGTTAGGGTCCGGACAAGGGAAGGCCGGCGAGGGGACCCTGATGACCTTCAGCCCCGACCCCCGCAAGAACCCGGTGGCGAAGCCGGTGGTCGACCGCTTCCTCAAGGCGGGCTACAAGCCCGAGGGGTACACGCTATACACATACGGCGCCATCCAGGTCTGGGCCCAGGCGGTGAAAAAGGCCGGCACCACGAACACGGACAAGTTGATCGCCGTCCTCAGGTCCAACCAGTTCGAAACCGTGCTCGGCAAGATCGGATTTGACAAGACGGGCGACGTGACCGCCCCGGGCTACGTCTTCTACGAATGGAGCGGAGGCACGTACGATTACGTCAAGTAAAGCCCGCTCACACGTTGAAAATTCAGGCCCGGCATACGCCGGGCCTTTTTTCGTCCGCTCCGCAACGGCGGAAACGAAACCGCGCCCCGCAACGGCGGAACGCGGCTATTCTTCACGACACCGGGCCGCCGAGGTTATTTGCGCCGCCCCTTGCTTTTACGCTTGACCGTGCCCTTGACCGTGCCCTTGCCCTTGACCGTGACCTTGCCCTTCCGCGTGGTCTTGCGGCCGAGCCCGATCTTCTTGGCGAATTCCGAGCGCTTCTTGGCATAGTTGGGAGCGACCATGGGATAATCGGGCAACAGGTTCCACTTGGCGCGGTATTCCTGGGGCGTCATGTTAAAGGTGGTGCGAAGATGGCGCTTGAGCATCTTCAGCTTCCTGCCGTCTTCCAGGCAGACGATGAAATCCGGCGTCACCGAACGGCGGATGGGAACCGCGGGCTTCTGGGGCTCTGTCATGCCCCCGGCGGCCGCGGCATCCGCGGCGCTCAGCGACTCGAAGATGGTGCTTATGACCTCGGGCACCCCGCCCGTCGGCATTTTATTGTTGCTGAGGTAGGCGGCGACCACGTCGACAGCCATGCGCAACATATCATCGCGGGAGACTTTCTCTGGAACACTTTCTTTCATCGGTCGACGCCTCGCACAAGTTTACGTTACATATTGTTTTATCTAACGCATGAAGGGATTACTCTGTCAATTTAAAACCAGAAACCGCTCAGTATTTGATTCTTAAACACGGCGACATGGTCAGTAATATTGACTGGCGGGCAATTTTCAGGCGCCGATGTCCAGGAATCACCTTCCGTACTGTATAAATCCCTATTTCCCAAGTGAACCCGATATTCCATGCTGCGATAGGACGGTCAAATCACCAAAATCCGGCTGTCAAACGGCTGCGGAGATGAAACTATTCCGATGACGGTGAAGGTTGGATACTGTCGGAGTCGATTTGACGGTTATCTCAGAAATGTCAGCTAAAAATAATCCCAAGAAGGTCCGGAAGTGGCTGAAAACGATGCCCACACTCAGTGAGCTTTGCGAAAAATACCCAGAGGAGTGGGCGATCGTGCAGCGGGATATTTCGGCCGCTTACGAGCGGAGAAGGTCGGAAGAACAACCGCCAAAGCGCCTGTATCGCTCTTCGAATTCTGCAAAGACATTACCTAAGCCTGCCCGAAGAACACCAAGAGCGGGAAAAGCATTAGATCCCGCGCTGTCGCAATACATTCGCAATCGCATGGCTCGAATGGCTATCAAGAATTACGGCTTGATCGCCGCCTCAGGGATCAAGGAAGGTGTCGTTAGATTCAACTGGTTGAATGGGTACATCATCAAGGGGCTTCTGTTCGCGCGAGAGTTGGAACGTAAGCCGGTATCGCTGTTTTGGTTTCGCTTGTTGTGGCCACTTGTCTGGCAGAAAGAGCGGCTCATGCCCCTGGCGGAACCGAAGGGGATTTATTGCTTCTATTCCCGGCAACTTATCGAAAAGTTGGCCGTGCTGATAGGGTCCAGGTCTTGCCTTGAGATCGCCGCGGGCGATGGGACATTGACGCGATTCCTGAAAAATCATGGCGTCCGGATAACCGCGACGGACGACTGCAGCTGGAAGTACGCCGTGCACTATCCCGACTCGGTCGTCAAGCGCGATGCGCGAGAGGCTTTAAAAGTGTACGCACCCGAGGTGGTAATCTGCTCCTGGCCTCCTGCCGGCAACGACTTTGAACGCCGGGTCTTCAAAACCCGCGGCGTTCAGATCTATATCGTCATCGGTAGCCGTCACCAATTTGCGGCCGGGAATTGGAACGATTACCAACGTCAATCCGCCTTTACCTTCGAAGAAGAAAAGGCACTTAGTAGATTAGTATTACCGCCAGAGTTGGGATCCGCCGTTTATATTTTCCGGCGCAAAACCAAATGTGAGGGCGCAACACCGCCTCGCAAGCCCTTCCCATTGTTGTCTGAGCCTGTCGGTCCTGCGCTCACCTGACAGCGGCGCACGGGCGAAAGCTACCGCCTCAACCGGAGTTGACCGCGGGAAAAGGCAATTAAAGAAATTTACCACGAAAGCGCTATCCTCCGAGCCATGACACCGAGCCTGGGTTTATCCCGCACCTTGAAGGGCTTTGCGGTCGCCCTTGGTTCCTTGGTCGGGCTCGGCACCGTAGCGGCGCTTTGGGAGAATCCGCTGTTTGTCCGCATGACCCCGGCCGGCGATCTCGAGGTCGTGTTGCTGGTGGCCTGTATCAGCTAAATTGCACCCATACGATCACTTTTCCCGTTTCCCCGGCAGGAGGGTCGTGCAAAGGCGCCCGGCAGGCGCTACATTTGCCCAAGGGCCGGGCTATGTTTAGCGATACCGTGCTATTGCCGGTCTCGCCCCGATGGAACGCCGGCCGCGGGACCGACGCGATAACTTGTGGCAGGCTGGTATGGCAATTCGATATATGGTATCTAGCAGGATATATAGCGGGTCCGTTCGGTTCATCCAAAAAACGCACGCGTCATGTCACGGAACACCATCGCCATCGCCAGTGATCACGCCGGGCTGGAGCTCAAGTCCGTGCTCAAAAATGACCTCACGGAGCAGGGTTTCAGCGTACTCGACCTTGGCACCGACAGCCCCGAGTCGGTCGATTATCCGGACTTCGGCTATGCCCTGGCCGCCGCCGTGAAGGACGGCAGGGCGGAGCGGGGGGTATTGATCTGCGGAAGCGGCATCGGTGTCAGCATCGCCGCCAACCGCACCCCGGAAATCCGTGCCGCGTTGACCCGTGACGTCGAAGATGCGCGACTGGCGCGCCGGCACAACGACGCCAACGTCATCTGTTTCGGCGGGCGGACGATGGCCGCCGATACGGCGCGCAATTGCCTGCGGGTGTTCCTGGAAACCGAATTCGAAGGCGGCCGCCACGCCCGCCGCGTCGAAAAACTGTCCCATCCCCAATGATTCATAAGAAGGACCACCGTTGATGTTTGCCGCCGATGCCGAAAATTCCTCCGAAATCCATGACCGGTTCTTCAGCGAGCCGCTGGCCGACAGCGACCCCGATGTCCACGCCGCCATCCAGGGCGAGCTGCGACGCCAGCAGGACCATATCGAGCTGATCGCCTCGGAAAACATCGTTTCACGCGCCGTCCTCGATGCCCAGGGCGGGGTGATGACCAACAAATATGCCGAAGGCTATCCCGGGCACCGCTATTACGGCGGGTGCGGGTTCGTGGACGCGGCCGAATCCCTGGCCATCGAGCGGGTGAAGACATTGTTCGATTGCGCATTCGCCAACGTCCAGCCCCATTCCGGCGCCCAGGCCAACGGGGCGGTATTGATGGCGCTGCTGCGGCCCGGCGACACGATCATGGGCTTGTCCCTCGCCGCCGGTGGACATCTGACCCACGGCGCGCCGCCGTCGCAATCGGGCCGGTGGTTCAACGCCGTCCAGTACGGCGTCGGCGGTGAGGACGGCCTGATCGACTATGACGAGGTCGAACGCCTGGCCGGGGAACACCGGCCGAGGCTGATCATCGCCGGCGGCTCGGCCTACCCGCGGGTCCTCGATTTCGAACGGTTCCGCGCCATCGCCGACGCCGTGGGGGCGTACCTGATGGTGGACATGGCCCACATCGCCGGCCTGGTGTGCGCCGGCGTTCATCCCAGCCCGCTGCCCCACGCCCACGTGGTCACCAGCACGACGCACAAGACCCTGCGCGGGCCGCGGGGCGGCTTGATCCTCACCAACGATCCCGAGATCGCCAGGAAGATGGATTCCGCCGTTTTCCCGGGCCTCCAGGGCGGCCCGTTGATGCACGTGATCGCGGCCAAGGCGGTAGCCTTCGGCGAGGCCCTGCGTCCGGAGTTCCAGTCGTACGCCAAGACCACGGTGGAGAACGCCAAGGTCCTCGCCTCGATTCTTGTGGAGCGCGGCTTCGATATCGTGTCGGGGGGCACGGACACCCACTTGTTGCTGGTCGATCTGAGACCCAAGGCGCTTACCGGCAGGGCCGCCGAGGCCAGCCTGGAGCGCGCCCACATCACGTGCAACAAGAACGGCGTTCCGTTCGACCCGGAAAAGCCGACGGTCACCTCGGGCATCCGCTTGGGAACGCCCGCGGGAACCACGCGTGGCTTCGGGCCGGGCGAATTCCGCCAGGTCGGCCAGGCGATCAGCGACGTGCTGGAGCACCTTGCCGCCAATCCCGGCGACAACAGCGCCGCCGAAGGCACGGCGCGGGAAAAAGTCGCGGACTTGTGCCGGCGGTTTCCGGTCTATCCGAACGCGTGACCGGACGACAATCGGGGAGGGGGAGGACCAAAAAACATGCGCTGTCCGTTTTGCGGCCACGGTGACACCCAGGTCAAGGACTCGCGTCCGACGGAGGAGAACGCCACCATCCGGCGGCGCCGCTACTGTCCCGAGTGCGGATCCCGTTTCACCACCTTCGAGCGGGTCCAGCTGCGCGAGCTTTCCGTCCTCAAGAAGGACGGCGAGAAGGTCCTGTTCGACCGCGAGAAATTGATGCGCTCGCTGAGGATCGCGTTGCGCAAGCGGCCGGTGGAAGACGACCGCATCGAACGCATCGTCAACAGCATCCAGCGGCGCCTGGAGACTCTCGGCGAGAGCGAGATTCCGACCAAGGTGGTCGGCGAGATGGTGATGGACTACCTGGCCGACCTGGACCAGGTGGCCTACGTGCGCTTCGCTTCGGTCTATCGCAACTTCCGCGAGGCCAAGGACTTCGAGGACTTCGTGGGAAAATTGGGTGGCGACGACGGCTGACGCCAACGACATCCATCACATGGGCGCAGCCCTGACCCTGGCGCGGCGTGGGCTGGGCGCCGTGTGGCCCAATCCGGCCGTCGGTTGCGTGCTGGTGCGCGACGGCCGCGTGGTGGGGCGCGGCTGGACCCAGCCGGGCGGCCGCCCCCACGCCGAGTCCGAGGCCCTGCGCCGCGCCGGCCATGGGGCCGTAGGCACCACCGCCTATGTCACCCTCGAGCCCTGTGCCCACTACGGCGAGACGCCGCCCTGTTGCGAGGCCCTTGCCGCGGCGGGGATCGTCGGCGCCGTGATCGCCCTGGAAGACCCCGATCCCAAGGTTTCGGGCCAGGGCATGGCCCGGCTTCGCGACGCCGGCGTCGCCGTCACCGACGGTGTCTGCGCGGCGGAGGCCGGCGAGGTCAACGCCGGATTTTTCCTGCGCGTCAAGGAAGGCCGGCCGCTGTTCACCCTCAAGACGGCGACAACCCTGGATGGGCGCATCGCCACCCACGGGGGCGACAGCCGGTGGATCACCGGCGCGGCGGCCCGGGCCTGGGCCCACCGCCTGCGCGCCGACCACGACGCGGTGATGATCGGCATCGGCACGGCGCTCGCCGACGACCCCGTGCTCACCTGCCGCCTGCCCGGCCTGGAGGACCGCTCGCCGGTGCGCATCGTGGCCGACAGCCGCATGCGCCTGCCCCTCACCAGCCGGCTCGTGGAAACGGCGCGCCAAACGCCGACCTGGCTGATCACGGTCAAGGGCGCCAACACCGACAGGCGCGACGCATTCGCGGAGCGGGGGGTTACGGTGATCGAGGCGGACGCGGATGCCCGGGGCCGCCCGTCGGTGCGCTGGATAGCCGGCGAGCTTGCATCCCGGGGCCTGACCCGCGTCCTTGTCGAGGGCGGCGGCGTGCTGGCGGCGGAACTGCTGGGCGCCGACCTCGTCGACCGGCTGGCCTGGTTCCGGGCCCCGCTTCTCTTCGGCGGCGACGGCGTTCCGGCCGCCGCCGCCTTCGGCGTCGACGCGCTGTCCGATGCCCCGGCGTTCGCGCGCTCCACCGTGGTCGAGGCGGGGCCGGACATGGTGGAGACCTATTGCCGCGAAACTTGAGGCGAAATCATGTTCACCGGATTGATTACCGACATGAGCCACGTGCGCGCCATCGGGGGCGACGGGGACAAGCGCATCGAATTCACCACCCGGTACGATACCGACGCCATCGCCGTCGGCGCCTCCATTTGCTGTGGCGGCGTCTGCATGACGGTGATCGACAAGGGCGCCGGCTGGTTCGCCACGTCGGCCACGGCGGAGACGCTCTCCAGAACCACCCTCGGCGGCTGGGAGGCGGGCACCCCGGTCAATCTCGAGCAGGCCCTCAAGGCCGGCGACCCCTTGGGCGGCCACATGGTGCTCGGCCATGTGGACGGCGTGGCCCGGGTCGCCGAGGTGGTGCCGGACGGGGAGTCGCTCGGGCTCGCCATCGCGGCGCCGGACCACCTGATGCGCTATATCGCCGCCAAGGGATCGGTGGCCGTCGACGGAGTCTCCCTGACCGTCAACGAGATCGTCGAGGACCGTTTCGCCGTCACCGTCATCCCCCACACCCGCGCCGTGACCACCCTCGGCGCACTCGAGGCGGGCCGTGCGGTGAATCTGGAAATCGACATGGTGGCGCGGTATGTTGCGCGGCTCCTGGGAAAGGAATAGCCGTGGCCCACCGCCAGCACTTGGCGTCCATCGAGGATATCATCGAGGACGCCCGCAACGGCCGGATGTTCATTCTCGTCGACGACGAGACGCGCGAGAATGAAGGAGACCTGATCGTGCCCGCGCAGATGGCGACGCCCGACTCCATCAACTTCATGGCCAAGCACGGCCGCGGCCTGATCTGTCTTTCCCTGACCGCGGAGCGCGTCCGCCAACTGGGTCTGCCGTTGATGGCCCGCGAAAACACCTCGCGCCATCAAACCGCCTTCACCGTGTCCATCGAAGCGCGCGAGGGGGTGACCACCGGCATATCGGCGTCCGACCGGGCGCGCACCATCGCCTGCGCCATCGACCCGACCAAGGGGCAGGAGGACATTGTCTGCCCCGGCCATGTGTTTCCCCTGGAGGCGCGCGACGGCGGCGTGCTGGTGCGCACGGGCCACACCGAAGCGGCGGTGGACATCGCCCGCCTGGCGGGGCTCAACCCTTCGGGGGTGATTTGCGAGATCATGAACGAAGACGGCACCATGGCCCGCCTGCCGGACCTGGTCTCGTTCGCCCGCTCCCACGGCCTCAAGATCGCCACCATCGCCAATCTCATCGCCTACCGGCTGCGCCATGACCGCATTGTCGAACGCACCCTGGAAACGACCCTGAACAGCGTTTACGGTGGCGCGTTCAAGATGTTCTTGTACGTCAACCGGACGGCGTACGCCGAGCACATCGCCCTGGTCAAAGGCGACCTGTCGGCGGACGGTCCGGTGATCGTGCGCATGCACGCCCTGAACGTCCTCGATGACGTGCTCGGCGACACCGCTTCGGGCAAGGCCAAGGACCTCCATCAGGCCATGCGCATGGTCGACGAGGAAGGACGCGGCGTTGTCGTGCTCATCCGCGAACCGCGCCGGACCAGCCTGTCCGACCGGCTGCGCGGCGGGCCGGGCAAGGACGGGCCGCCGGGCGGAGAGCTGCGCGATTACGGCGTCGGGGCCCAGATTTTGCTCGATCTCGGTGTCAGCGAGATGATCTTGTTGTCCAACACCAAGCGCACCATCATCGGCCTCGAGGGCTACGGTCTGAGCGTCGTCGAGCGGCGGCCCATTCCGGCACCAAAGGATTGAAGAATGAACGCGCGGTCCCAAGTGCTCATCGTCGAAGGCCGGTTCTACAAGGACATCGCGGACGAACTGGCGAAGGGCGCCACGGCGGTCCTCGACCAGGAGGGCGTGTCCTATGAACGCCTTCCCGTACCCGGGGCCTTCGAGGTACCCGCGGGCGTGCGCTTCGCGCTGCGCTCCATGGAGCTTGGCTCGGGATCGGCGCGCTACGCGGGCTTCATCGCGCTCGGCTGCGTCATCCGCGGCGAGACCGACCACTACGAACACATTTGCCGAGAGGCCAGCCGGGCGCTCATGGACCTGTCGGTGACCTACACCGTGGCCCTCGGTTTCGGCATCCTCACCTGCGATACACACGAGCAGGCCTGGGCCCGGGCCGCCGTGGATCAGGCGAACAAGGGCGCCACCACGGCGAGGACGTGTCTCAAGATGATGGACCTCAAGAAAACGCTTCGTCTCGTGGTCCAATGAATGCCGGCGTGAAGACCGCCGGGGGCGGGAAGGGAAGGGCATCCGCCGGCCGCCGACGCAGCGCCGCCCGGCTGGCCGCGGTCCAGGCCCTCTACGAGATGGACATGGCGGGAGCGGCCGCCGATCCCATCCTCGGCGCCTTTCTCCAGGACCGCTGGAAAGGCAACGGTGAGGACGGCGCGGCGGCGGACCTGGCCGAGCCCGACGGCGCGCTGTTGGCCGACCTGGTGCGCGGCGTCGCCGCCCGCCGCGACGACCTGGACGGGATGATCGGAGCCGCGTTGTCGGCGAAGTGGACCCTGGAACGCCTGGAGG
>SMUZ01006312.1_pt1 | contig 10402 bp, 9 predicted proteins | sample 2456421 | NCBI WGS metagenome assembly SMUZ01 (sample SAMN11095932, study PRJNA526329) | marine sediment metagenome | biome: Marine sediment; feature: Surficial sediment; material: Deep marine sediment; isolation source: Hadal surficial sediment | place: Pacific Ocean | collected 2014-11 | depth 0-1... | reverse complement strand
GCATCAGCGTCGATGAGTCAATTTTGGAAAAAATCAGCGAGTACCGTGCAGCTTTTCAGCAGGCCTATCACGCCGTGCCCGCACGCCACCGCGACATGCCCTACCGCGTCCTGCTGCAACTCATCCAGCAACGACTGCAATCGACTTACGACGACGACAAATTTCCGTACGAGAAGGTTGACCAGTTTCGCGCTGACATACAAATGATCGCTGACAGTCTTGTGAACAACAAGGGCGAACACGCAGGCCTGTTCGCTGTGAAGCGCCTGTTACGGCGCATCGATACATTTGGTTTTCACCTCGTAACGCTCGATGTGCGCCAGGATGCCGAAGTACATCGTCGTGTCGTCGGCGAGTGCCTGGCTGAGGACGACTGGGAGGAAACGAGCGCCGAGGACCGTGCCACCCGCATTATTGAAGCGATCGAAAACCGCGAAAGCATGCCAGACCATATCAGCACGCAAGCACGCAAGACTCTTAGCGTGTTTCATGCAATCGCTTCTTGCCGGCGCAAGTATGGGCCTCGCGCGATCGGCCCGTTCATCATCAGCATGACGCAGGGCGCCGATGATATTTTGTCCGTATTGCTGCTGGCGCACTGGGGCGAGCTGCACGATCGACGCGGTGACGTGCCGCTTGACGTCGCGCCGCTGCTTGAGACTGTAGATGACCTCGAGAATGGACGTGACATTCTGACGTCCATTTTGTCGTCCGACGTATATTGCAAACATCTCGCACGCCGCGACAATCGGCAAACCGTGATGATCGGTTATTCCGATAGCAACAAGGACAGTGGTCTCGCGTCTGCCCGCTGGGCATTGCAGAACGCGCAAATCGCGCTCGTCGATACCGTTGAATCGCGCGACGTAGAGCTCACCTTGTTCCACGGACGTGGCGGTACGATCAGCCGTGGCGGAAGCAAGACACATGTTGCCGTGCTCGGCGCACCACCAGGCACCGTGAACGGCCGCCTGCGCGTAACGGAGCAGGGCGAGATCATCAATGAGAAGTACGGTCTGCGCGGCATCGCCTTGCGTACACTTGAGCAGGTGACCGGCTCCGTGGCCCTTGCGACGGCCATGCCGAGACACCGTGGCAACGACATGCCCGTGTGGCACGAAATGATGGACGTCATTGCCGCGGAAAGCCGCAACGCTTACCGCAAACTGGTCTATAAGACGCCGAAATTCTACGAATACTTTCGCAAAGCGACACCGATAGATCTGATCGAACGCATGCGCATCGGCTCGCGTCCCTCGTCGCGGCGATCGCAAAAGGGCGTTGAGGATTTGCGGGCGATCCCGTGGGTGTTTTCGTGGACACAATCGCGCTGCATGTTACCGGGTTGGTACGGAATAGGATCCGGGCTCGCGAAGGCGGCCGAACAGTTCGACGATAAGCCGTTTCGCGAGATGTTCATGGAATGGTATTTCATGCGGGCGCTGACTGCCGATGCTGAAATGGTCCTGGCCAAGGCGGACCTCGGCATCGCCAGGCTGTATTCCAAACTGGCTGCCGATTTGCACGACGAATTCTTCCCTATCATCGAAAAGGAATTCGAGTTGACTCGTGATCTGATCCTCGACTATTCCGAGCACGAAACACTGCTTGAAGGCGACAGCACACTGCAACGAGCGATCATGCTGCGCAATCCTTACGTCGACCCGATGAGTCTCATGCAGATCGACCTGCTTGCCCGTTGGCGCAAATCTGGAAGAGATGATTCGAAGCTCTTTAATGCACTACTCGCGAGCGTCAATGGCATCGCACAAGGCCTGCAAAATACGGGTTAGGTATCAATGAAGCTCGTGAACTCGTCGAGTGACTTTCTGTTGATGTCCGGCACTTCGGCGTCGTCTGCAGGGTAGCCGGTCACCAACAACAGGAACGGTCGTTCACTCTTTGGCCGGCCGAGAATTTCATTGAGAAATTTCATCGGGCTGGGGGTGTGTGTCAGGCAGACGAGGCCCGCCTGGTGCAATGCTGTAATCAGTATTCCGGTTGCGAGTCCCGTCGATTCAGTCGGGTAGTAGTGTTTCACCTTGCGACCATCCTCAAGCACACCGAACTTTTGCAAGAACACGGCGATCAGGTATGGCGCTGTTTCGAGAAACGGTTTGTTTGAGTCTGTGCCAATAGGCTCCAGTGCCGCGAGCCACTCGGGTGTCGCACGATGCTCGTAGAATTCGCGCTCCTCTATCTCGGCAGCCTCCCGAATCTTCCGCTTCGTCGCTGCGCCACTGACCGCAACAAAATGCCAGGGCTGCAGGTTCGCTCCGCTCGGCGCCGTATTCGCCGCCAAGAGCGCCGTTTCGATAATGTCCCGCGGAACAGGCCGATCAGAAAACTCGCGTACCGTTCGCCGCCGATTCACGTCAGTGTAGAAATCGTTGAGCCGCTGCCGCATCTCCTCTACCGGGTACTCACGGTATTCGGGCAACGGAATCGTCCGATAGTTATTCACTCGCGTCACTCATCTGGCGTAGCACCGTGTACTCGTTCGTTTCATTTTCAGATACCGCCTTGCCACGAACGGAAATGCCGGCTTCGTGCACCGAATCGGGGTCCCCCGTGAGCAGCGGATGCCACACGGGGAGCTCCTGTCCATTTGCAAGTCGGCGGTAGGCGCAGCTGTCCGGCAACCATGTGAAAGCTTTGGGATCATCCACCGATAGCACCAGGCAATCGGCGACCCGTTTTGCACGATTTGCATAATCGGTGCAGCGGCAGGTATTTACGTCAAGCAGCCGACACGCAATATCGGTATAGAAAATCTCGCCTGTACCCTCGTCTTCGATCTTGTGCATGCAACACAGCGCACAACCATCGCACAGGCCCTCCCACTCGGCCGCGTTCATTTCGGCCAGCGATTTGCGTTTCCAGTATTCATCCTTCATGTTGCTACACTTTGTGACAGAGACTGGCGCAAATCGCAATGCAAGCGGTATTCCTCGACTACGCGACGATGGGTCCGGACCTGGATCTACAGCCATTGCGGGCCCTGTTTCCCGAACTGAAGCTCTACGACGACACGACCGACGACGAAGTCGCTGCACGCATCCTGGGTGTTGAGTTCGTTTTCACCAACAAGATTCGGTTGTCCAATGAGCTGCTGTTGCGGGCGAACGACCTTCGCTACATTGGCCTGACTGCCACGGGCACCGACAATATCGACCTCGAAGCGGCGCAGGCGCACGGCATCGCCGTCGCCAATATTCGTGGCTACTGTACGCAGTCAATCGTCGAGCACGTCTTCGGCGCATTACTGATGCTGACTCACAGTCTCGGTCGATACAGCCAGTCCGTTCGAGGCGGCGACTGGCAGAGCTCGAATGATGCCTGCATTTTGACGTTTCCCATACGGGAACTCTCGGCCATGACGCTTGGCATTGTCGGCTACGGAACTCTCGGCCAAGGCGTGGCGCGAATCGCGCGTGAGTTCGGCATGACCGTAATTGTGTCCGCACGACCCGGTTCTGAGACCGTTGCCGAAGATCGCGTAATGTTCGACGAACTGCTTGAACGGGCTGACGTGATTTCGCTGCACTGCCCGCTCACCGAGCAAACGCACAATCTGTTCGACCGGGATACGATCGGGCGCATGAAGCCAAACGCAATACTGATAAATACCGCGCGCGGCGCGCTCATTGATTCTGCAGCTCTCGCCGATGCATTGGACTCCGGCCATCTTGCCGGGGCCGCGATCGACGTTCTGCCGCAGGAACCGCCCGTGGATGGCGATGCCTTACTGGACTATGCGGGCGAAAACCTGATTATCACACCCCATATCGCCTGGGGAACGAATCAGGGACGCCAGAACGCTATCGATGAGCTTGCCGCTAATGCCGCTGCGTTCCTCGCCGGCCAGGCGCGAAACCGGGTCGTTTAGGGCCGGCCGTCGTTCGGCGCAAATATTAGTGTAATCTCACGCCATGTTACGAATCAGTCTAATCGGCGCAGCAATTGTCACTCTAACCGTCATAATTCATGCTGTCGGCACTACAATGTGGATTCGCCACATCGGACGGCGCTATGCCCACGAGCAATTCTGGCAGGGTCGCATGGCGATTTCAATTCTGATCCGGACAGTACTTATCCTCATCGCCCTGCACACGATCGAGATCATGTTGTGGGCGGGCTCGTACATGGTGTTGCTGCCTGACGGCGAGTTAGCCTCGTTCGAGGAGGCTGTTTACTTTTCTTTTGTCACCTTCACCACTCTCGGTTATGGGGATATCACACTGAGCGAAGGCTGGCGCATATTAAGCGGCATCGAAGCCTTGAACGGCATTTTGCTAATCGGCTGGACAACGGCGATGTTGTTCTCCGTCGTACAACGCGTGTGGCGCGAACTCGCAACGAAAAAATAATAATTAGGAGACTCTCATGACCAGTGCAAACAGCGCACAAACCGACGATCGCTTTCTCTCGAATGCGATGGCTTCGTTCATCCAGATCGGCGTGCTGCTGATCCTGGTCATGTTGTGTTACAGAATCATCGCACCGTTCATCACCGTCGTTATCTGGGGCATAGTCATCAGCATTGCCCTTTATCCCGCACACACATCATTGACTACAAGGCTCGGCGGTCGCGAAAAATTGTCGTCGTTCATACTGGTGGCGATTGGGCTGGCGATAGTCATTGTGCCAACCTGGCTTACAGCCGAGTCGTCGATTAGTGCTCTCCACAATGTTGCCGGCCATCTCGAGCAAGGGACCGTAACGATTCCAGCGCCACGCGAAGGTGTTGCTGAATGGCCCTTGATCGGCGAAACGATTTACACCGCATGGAGTGACGCAGCGACCAACCTGGAAGCAGCATTGAACAAGTACGCACCACAGCTCAAGAATCTTGCACAGGGCGTTGTGAGTTTCGCCGGCAGCGCACTGGGTACCGCTTTGCAGTTCGTCATCTCGATCATCATCGCCGGTGTCCTGCTGATGAGCGCCAAATCAGGGTATCGAACGGCGCGAAACATTGCCGGCAGCCTGGTCGGTGATGGCGCTGGCGACAAATTAACCGACATGTCGATTGCCACGATTCGCAGTGTTGTCGAAGGTGTGCTCGGCGTGGCGGTCATTCAGGCAGTTTTGTCCTTCATCGGCCTGATATTGATTGGCGTTCCGGCCCCGGGACTGTGGGCTGGCGCGGTCCTCATACTCGCGATAATTCAGCTGCCGCCGTTACTGATACTTGGCCCGATCGCCTTCTGGGTGTTTTCCGTCTCCGACACCGTTCCAGCCACGATTTTTCTGGTCTATGCGATGATCGTCAGCCTCAGTGACACGTTCCTCAAGCCGATGTTGCTTGGGCGTGGGGTTGATACACCGATGCTTGTGATATTGATCGGCGCAATTGGCGGCGCAATAGCCTTTGGCATCATCGGCCTGTTCCTGGGTGCGGTAATACTGGCGCTCAGCTACGAATTACTGACCGTCTGGATGGCGCCCGACGAAGAACCCGCCACCGAAAGCAACGCCTGAAATCCACTCGCAGAATACGGCAATGCGATTCACGCTCCTGGCATCCTTGTTGCTGGCCGTTGCCTGCGCACCGGTTGGGCCGGACTTTGTCCGGCCGGAGGCCCCCGTGAATGCTGCCTGGCTCGACGCCGAGCTCGCCCAATTTGAAACCTCCCCGGCCAGTCTCGCCGAGTGGTGGCGAATACTCGAAGATCCGGTGCTGAATGACTTCATCGATGCGGCAATTCAACGCAACAACAACCTGAAGATCGCAGGACTTCGAGTCATCGAGGCGCAGGCCAGCCTTGGTATCGCAGTCGGCAACCGCTATCCGCAGGTTCAAGCGGTGAGTGGTGACGCCTCCATCGTTGATAACGGCGACCTGAGAATTGAGCAGTACAGCCTTGGCGCAGGACTGTCCTGGGAGATAGATTTCTGGGGCCGGTTTCGTCGCGGCATCGAGGCCGCTGACGCGAACCTGCTGGCAACGATCGCAAATTACGACGACGCTATGGTGCTCGTGACTGCTGCGGTCGCCGATACCTATGTGATCATTCGTGCAACCGAAGAACAGGTGCGTCTTGCCCGAGACAGTGTCGACTTGCAGCAACGCAGCTACGAAATCGTTGACGTGTTGTTCCGCAACGGATCGAGCTCCGAATTGGACGCGTTGCAGGCGCAAACGCTGCTCCTGGGCACCAAGGCAACGATTCCAGGGCTCGAGGCAACTTTACGGCAATCAAAGAACGCCTTGAGCGTGTTGCTCGGCATGGCACCCTCGGATCTGGAGCAAATGTTCAAAGGAGACGGAACACCGCCCAATGTGCCGGCTGCGGTGGGCGTGGGTATGCCGGCCGACCTGCTCCGGCAGCGGCCGGACGTGCGCCGGGCCGAATTGCAGGCGCTCGCGCAGAATGCCTTGGTCGGTGTCGCAGAGGCCAACCTCTATCCGAGTTTCAGCCTGAACGGCTTTCTTGGGATCTCCTCCACGGATGTCGACACAGGCAACGCAACCATCGATGATCTGTTTTCGTCCGACAGCGAGACGTTTTCCGTTGGCGCCAGCTTTGTCTGGCCGTTTTTGAACTACGGCCGCATTCGAAACAATATACGGGTGCAGGATGCGCGCCTGCAGCAGGCGTTGCTTGCTTATCAGGAAACCGTCATACAGGCCGCGCGAGAAGTAGAAGATGCAATGACGTCGCTCGCCAGCACTCGCATGCAGGATGAAATCCTATCCATGGGCGTAACGGTCGCGACACGCTCGGCTAAGCTGGCTTTCCTGCGCTACAAGGAAGGTTTTGCGGACTATCAGCGCGTTCTCGATGCCCAGCAGGCGCTGTTCAACCAACAGCAGCGCTACGCTTCCAATCATGGCGCGGTCGCGCGCAGCCTGATTCAAATGTACCGTAGCCTGGGCGGTGGCTGGCAACAGAGTGCACCGCGCGAATTCATCAACGATGCAACACGAGAACAAATGCAAGAACGAACCAACTGGGGCGATATGCTGGAAAGCCCGCCTCCGAACCCTTGAGTTACCGATATGACTGACAAGAAAAATGAGCCCACGGACCCGGTCCGCAAATGGACACTGATCACGCTCGGCGTCTGCGTGATCCTGATGATGTTTTACCTGGTTGCTGATCGTGTAACGCCGTTTACATCGCAGGCCCGCGTCAATGTGCTGGTCGTGCCAATCGCGCCAGAGGTGTCAGGTACGGTTACCGACGTCGCAGTCACCAGCAATCAGGTTGTCGAGACCGGCGACTTATTATTTCGTATCGACCAACAACGCTATGCGCTGGCGGTGAAAACTGCCGAGGCCAATCTGGAATCCGCGTATCAGGCATCGCGGGCATCCTCGGCCGACGTCGATGCTGCAAGAGCCAAGATCGTGACCGCCAATGCGTCTCGCCAAAGCGCCGAACAGGACGCAGTACGCCTGCGGCGCATCAAGGCGGAGGATGCAGGTGCGATCTCGGATCGACGACTCGAAATCGCCGAAAACGGCCTGGCTGCGGCAATTGGCAACGTTGCAGCCGCAAGAGCTGGCCTGACACGGGCGCAGGAGGCGCTCGGCGAGACCGGCGATGCGAATACCAAGGTCTTGCAGGCGCAGGCCGCATTGGACCAGGCTCAACTCGACCTTTTACGCACAGACGTTATCTCGCCCGATCATGGTGTCATCACCGCCGTGCGCGTCGATCGTGGCAATTACGCCCAGGCCGGAGCGCCGCTGATGACGTTCCTGGCCACACATGACGTCTGGATACAGGCGGACTTTACAGAAAATAATCTCGGTAACATCAAGACCGGTGATGAAGTCGAGATTGTTTTTGACGCCCTGCCCGGCCAAGTGGTCAAAGGCACAGTTCGCACGACCGGCTTTGGCGTCAACGTCGACTCTTCGCCGCTAGGCAGCCTGCCGACGATTGACAACGACCGGGCATGGCTGCGCGATGCGCAGCGATTCTCCGTTCTTATCGATTTCGAGTTGCCGAGCACAAGCGATCGGATTGGCATTCGTGTCGGCGCGCAGGCCTCGGTGATCGTCTATACCGGTAACGGCTGGATCATGAACGCATTGGCCTGGATCAAGATGCGAGTGCATAGCGTACTCACGTACGCTTACTAACGCGCACAAACGACGCTTTCCGTGGACATCGCCACTCTACGAATATTGAGACTTGCGCTCGGCACGTCGGCGTCACTGTGGTTTTCGCAAGCGGTCGCCTGGGAATTGTCTTTCATCGCACCAGTTATCACGCTGCTCGTTCTCTCGCAGCCATTGCCGGCTCTAAAACTAAAGGCTGGCATCGCGTTCGTGGCCATCCTGACGCTCTCGCTGCTCGCCGGATTACTGTTGCTACCACCATTACAGAACCAGCCAGTCGTCGGAATTCTATTACTGGTTCTCGCCTTGTACTGGAGTTTTTATTTCACGGCCAAAGGAGGTTCGGCCCTTCTTGGCACCTTGGCCACGGTGGGTATCGCGATGAGCGCTGCCGTCGGCACTGTTAATCTTGACGCGATTCTCGCTTTGATCAGCGGCCTCTCGTTTGGAGCAATGATCGGCATATTGTTCGTCTGGATTGCACATGCAATCCTGCCAGACAGCAAAGCGATCATGCCTGCCGCCAACGCACCTGCGAAGCCACCCGCGCCCTCAAAGCCTGACCTCTCAGCCGCACGCTGGAGCGCGTTTCGCTCCACGATGATTGTGTTGCCGGTAGCGCTTTGGTTCTTGTTCTCGGCAGCCAGTGCCGCGTACGTACCCGTTATGATCAAAGTGGCATCGATGGGCCAACAAGCCACCAACGATGCCGCTCGCCTCGCCGGCCGTTCGCTCGTGATGTCGACAATTATTGGCGGCATCGGCGCGATCATTGGCTGGCAGGTATTACGCATCGCGCCAACGCTGACTATTTACACGCTCGTCATTGCACTGGGCGCGCTGCTGATGGGACCGAGAATATTCCAGGGGCGCGCGTTGCATCCGCAGGCAGCAACGTGGTCATATGGACTCATGACGATGATCGTGATTCTCGCGCCCGCCGTGATGGACAGCGCGGGTGGAGGTCCGGCCGGCATAAAATTTTGGGACCGGATCATCATGTTTGGCGGCACCACGATATACGCACTCGGAACCGTCTACATATTTGACGCCTTCACGGCATCACGAAAAAAGACAGCAATTACTTGAAGCGGTCGGCCTGTTTAGGTGCTTTCACCGATCAGTGTGGATATATTGGCCGTTTCTACTATATGGTCTTATGAAAGGAGAGGAATTATGAATCGAACCGTATTTGGAAAGTCGTTTGGTATCGCGAGCGCCCTGGTCATGCTCGCACTTGCCTCGGGCTGCTCTTCCGGTCCTGACATTCGTTCAGCCTATGACGACCGCTCGGACTTCAGCCAGTTCGAGACTTACAACTTTTATTCCGACGCCGGACAAGGAAGCGCCTCGTATCAGAGTCTGTTTTCACAATACATGGTGACAGCCATTACTTTGGAAATGGAGAATCGCGGATACGTTAAGTCTGACGATCCTGATCTCCTCGTCAATTTCAATGCAAGATTTGACGACAAGACCAAGATAACGACGTCACCCTCCATGGGCACAAGCGCCTATTACGGATATCGTGGAAGTCGTTATGGTGCCTGGGGGGGTTATGGCTACGGGACCGAAACCCATGTTTCGCAATACACCGAAGGCACATTCAACATTGACCTCGTCGACGCGGAAAAACAGACGCTGGTCTGGGAGGCGGTTGCTGTTGGGCGGATGACAGAGAAAAAACGGAAAAACATGCAGGAAGGCATTCGCAACGGCGTGCCAAAGTTCTTCGCTTTTTATCCATTCATTGCCGGCGATGGAACACCTCGAGAGATCGGAAAGTAACGGCCCGCGGCTTTATCCATATCGCTCTTTCGACTGATCCTGCCGGCCCTGCTCCTCCTGCTTGCGGCGTTTTCCACGTACGCGCAGGACCCGGAACAGCCCGCCGTCGCCGAATCACGCGAATTGCCGGCTGAGGATGTTGCCGAGTTTGATGCCTGACTGGCCGAGATAGAAGCACAGAAAATAGCCGTAGCTCGACTTGCCCAGCAACTGGAGAAGACCGACGGTGTAATCGCCGATGTCCTCAGCCTGCGTATGGATGCGCTCTGGACGCAGATGTTCGACGACACAGTAACGCTCGCACGGGACATTGTATCTAAGCGCGCCGACGGCTTCGAGGTAGCCGCGATCGTCGAGAACCTGACCGAAGACCTGCGGACGTTTCCTGAGCAGGCAGCTGAGACGATGGAGCGATTGCGCGCCAAAGTTGTCTTTCCCGCCGCAGACCTCGAACCCGCCGAATTCGTAATAGCAGACCAGCGGCTCTTGCAGGCGACTCTCAAGGTCGATGCAATTTATGGGTCGCTGATCACCTAT
>SMUZ01014982.1_pt1 | contig 10419 bp, 9 predicted proteins | sample 2456421 | NCBI WGS metagenome assembly SMUZ01 (sample SAMN11095932, study PRJNA526329) | marine sediment metagenome | biome: Marine sediment; feature: Surficial sediment; material: Deep marine sediment; isolation source: Hadal surficial sediment | place: Pacific Ocean | collected 2014-11 | depth 0-1... | reverse complement strand
CATGATTACAAAATCAGTCATTGCAGGAGAATACACAGCTCCACCTGCTGAAGGACCAATACTTGCTGTGATCTGTGGAACAACTCCAGATGCTAATTCATTGTGATAAAAAATATCAGCAAAACCATCTAAACTCAAAATGCCTTCTTGAATTCTTGCACCTCCTGAATCTGCAATTCCTATAATCGGACAACCAACACGTAAAGCGTGATCCATTAGTTTAGTAATTTTTTTTGCTCCCATTTGACTAAGTGTGCCGCCAAGAACAGTAAAGTCATATGCAAAAACAAAAACTTGTCTTCCGTTAATTTTTCCATAACCAGTAACAATAGCATCACCAAAAAACTTCTTTTTTTGCATTTCAAATTCATGATAATGATGTGTTGTAAGTTTGTCAAGTTCAACAAAACTACCTTCGTCAACTAACAGAAAAATTCTTTCTCGTGCAGTTAGTTTACCTTTCTCGTGTTGAGCTAATATTCTATCTTGCCCGCCTCCTTGGTCTGCTATTTTATTTTTTTTTAGAAAATCTTCAATTTTCTTAGAATGCATACCCAGCGATCTCAAAAATGCTTTTACATATATTAAGTTTAGATGTTACCTTGACTTTTATCGAAAGTTCTGATTTTTGAAGATTTTCATTTAACAGAAATACATTTAACCAAAGTTGAGAAAAAATATCTTGGATGGTCTCAGATAATAAAGGAATAATTACTTACACTCAATATCTTAGAGAAGATCTTGTCATAATACGGTTTGTTCCAGAGGATGGCATTATGCCAGAGTATAACACAGGGCAATTCTTGACTATTGGTGTTCCAATACCTGCAGAAAATTTCAAGTTGGTTCGTAGAGCATATTCAATTGTATCACATCCAGAAAACCGCAAGTATTTTGAATTTGTAATTAGATGGGTCCGAAAGCCACTACCAGGTCGTGTTACAACTCAACTATTTTATTCAAGTGAAGGAGATGAAATTTTTTGGGGAAACCCAACAGGAAATGCTTTAGCAATTAATGAGACATTACCTAATGGTCAACCTGATAGACGTAGAATTATTTGTGTCGGTGGAGGTACTGGAATTGCTCCCTTTGTTGCATATGCTCAACATTTTCATGATGTTGGTGATAAAAGAGAGATCATAATTCTGCATGGAGCAAGTTATGTTGATGAGCTAAGTTACAAAGGACTTTTCACAAAATTAGATGACGAAAGTATTGAAAGAGGAAAAGATGAATGGAATTTTAAATACAGAGCTGCCATTAGTAGACCAAAAGAATTGTTTAACAGATCTTGGGAAGGTCAAACAGGAAGAGTCGAATCCTTCTTCAAACCAAAATCTGGTGGATTGTCCCCAATAGAGGAGCTTGTTGGGGAGGAACTTACTAAAGAGAACACGATGGTCTACATTTGTGGATACCAAGGTACTATTGATGGCGTAATCAACTATGTAAAAGAAAAAGGCTTCGTCACAGAACACGATAAACGCGAAGATGGGAGCTATGAAATAAAATTCGAATCATATGGTTAATCGTTTTTTAAAGAATTGATTTTTTTTGTTAATGATTATCTTGTTCAGATGTCTTTTTAGAATTATTTATTGGAACAGAAATAGTTTTTTCTACAACATTCTTTGTTAATTCTTCGATAATTTTGATTTTATGCTCATCAGTTTCACCAAGCTTTTCCAAGGCTTTTTCCAATTCTTTTTTTCTTAAAGAATCTACACTTACTACTACATCTTTAACTAAAGATTCTGCATCTAGTCGTTTCATTGTTGCCTCGATGATTGGAACTTCTTTAGCAATCATCTCTTCTACAGATGGAACTTTACCTTTTCTAGCTTTTACATCCTCTTCATACAGCTCAGCAACTTGATCTCTAAACATCAATTTCATTCCAGGAAATTGAGAAACTTTCTCATCAACTGCTCTAGGATCTGATATATCCAATATCAATGTCCCTTTCTTTTTATTTTCCATAATCATTCTTAATCTATCATAATTAATCATAAAGTAATCTGCAGTAGTTGCAACAAATACAATATCATATTTATCAAATCCTGCTAAAACTTCTTCAAATTCTACTGGGTTTCCACCTAAATTTTTTGAAAAACTAGTCGCTCGTTCAATAGTAAGGCTAGTAATATCAAATGTATGTCCTTGTGAATTAAGCGATTTTGAAACTGTAGCAGCAGTTTCGCCTGTACCTATTAGAAGGACTTTTTTTCCTTTAATTCCAGCTTTATCATCTACAGTTTTAACAGCAATGTCTCCAAGAGATATTGTTCCTTTACTAATTCCAGTAGAATCTCTAATATTAGTTGCAATTCTTATTATATTTTCAAATAATTTATTAAAAACTTTACCAGATGTACTATCAGTTTGAGCGTTTGAAACCAATTCCTTAATTTCATCAAGTATTTCTTGTCGTCCGACAACAATTGATTCCAAACCAGTTGCTAATCTAAGAAGATGAAGATAGACCTCTGAATCCCTATACACTTCTAGAGTTTGATCAAAATGATCTAAATCATGTTCGTTTAATCCTGTTAATGATTCCCAAGTTTTTCGAATTTGAGTGATAGTAAGATTTTTTCCTTCACTTCTTCTTGTATCTGGGAGATCTCCTTTATCACGATTAACAACCATAAATACTTCAACTCTGAAAGGGTTTTGTATAATAATACATTCAGAAACATCAGAAATTTTCATAAAAGTTTCAGATGCTACTTTAATATCTTTGAACGAAAAACTTTCTATTTTATAAATTGGAATATTTTTGAAAACAATTCTTGCGTTAATGATGTCAAAATTTTTTCCACTCAGTTCATATCACCATTTATTCTCTTAATTTTGCTCTTCCACCTTTTGCTGTGCGAAATACATTCATTCCGATGTAAAAATTTTCAAATAGATAATCAAGAGTTTTTAGATCCTCTTCAGCTTGTTTAATTTCTTGCTCACTTGAATTAGGATCACCTTGTAAGCGTTGAAGTCTTTGTTGTATTTCCTTTCTTTGATTTGTAATTCCAATTTCATAACTAGATGTTCCACCAAACTCTGGACTAAGTATATGCTCTGGTATGTATTTTGGAGTCTGATCTGTTGGAATTTCCACTTGTTTTGAAATCTCTTCTTCTTCATCTTGAGAAAGTATAGGTCTTTTAGGAGCTCTGCCTAGTTTATCTAACCAAAATTCAGGTTCTCCCATTTCTCGTCTAAAAATTTGCTCTGTTCCACGTTTATCGGTAAAAGAACCTCTTGGTTCAAATACTACCACTTCAGCAGCTGCTGCTTCATGTTCTTTTTTTGCTACTTCTTCAACTACAGCTTTGGCCGCATCTAATCTTACTGCGGCTGTTTTTGCTTCAATTTCTGCAATTGCTGCTACTTCTGAGACAGTTAATGCACCTTCTGATGATTTTGTTTTGGATATCTTTTGAGGATTTGTTTTTTCTGATTTGTTTGATTTTGACTTAGTTTTAGTACCTTTAGGTCTTCCACGTTTCTTTTTTTGTCTTTCCCCTGTGGCTTCCTTATCCAACGTCATTACCTAAATCATGTTAAATTTTAAGGTTTTATAACACATTTTTTAAAAATGGAATCAGAGTTTTTGTTTTTTTTAAAATATTATGCTGTTCTGACGATTTCTCGTGAAGAATGATTGGTAATATCTTGGTGTATTAGAGCATGGGATTCGTGCTTAAATCTCAAATCACATCTGTAACATTTCCATTCTAATGTGCTCATGCCAGTAAAATAACAATTTTTGCATATAACGTTCACGTAGAAATGATCAGTATGATCTAAATACTAATACTAGAATTGATTTGTAATTGGAACTGTCGCCAAACTACAACCGTTATTGGCCTTAAGTTTCAATTTTTAAGATTAAGTATAGAAAATTTCTTTTTCACAGATTTCTGATAAGCATTAAAAGGATTTTCAGTTTCATTACACTTTCTACAGATACATAATTGTGATACTGTTTTTCGATCACAATCATCAGTATATTCACATTTAGAACATCCTGCTGGTCCTCCACAAACAATACATGTGAGTTCATTTACTTCAGCACATTTTTCGTGTTTTACTCCTAATCCTTTAGCCCAAAGTCCTAATTCATTTATTTCTATTTTCTTGTTACAAACAATACATGTACCAGGAAATTTCATTGAAATTTTGCGCCAGCTCATGATAAGTTTTCAATCTCCTTTTCTAAAATATCACCAAAGTTTTCTTCCAAGGCAAAATTCATTTTTTTATTTTTCATACAAAAAAGAATGTAAGGAAAATAAATTGCTGCAAAAGTACTTCGTGATATATGCATATTTTTTGCAAAAATTGTTGCTAATGCTTTGATACTTTTACCATCCCAGCGAAGCCGATTAAGTAATGGCCATGATAAATTATATTGCGAGTATCTAATCGAAGAATCCTTTTGGAACAATCCAATTAGGATTTCATCAAGATATCTTAACAGTCGCCATTCTTGAGTTCTCATTATCTTACCAAACAGCATATCTGCTTCAGATAAGACTTGCAACGTTCTATCCATCTCACTTTTTGAAATGCCACTAGTTATCACACTTGAATAAAACGCGTTAATTTTTTCACGTGGATCTATACGTAATGAATAAAGAACAATTCTAGCTTCATCAATTGAATTTGCTTTAAAAAATGCATTAATCCCTGATTCAATATCTAAACTTTCAAAAGATTTTTCGGTAGTAGGTTCAAATCCTGTTACCAGCGCTTGTGAAGTATTAATCATTGATCTTAAATCTCCCCTTGACTCACTAACAATTTTGATTAAACTACCAGGACTTAGTTTAGCACCTTCTATTTTTAGAATTTTTTTTAAAAACAATTGAACAAGTCGAGGTGGTAAAGGACGAAGATGAATAGTCTTTACTACTTTTTTGATACTTTTCATTTTTTTAGAAAGTTCTGAATTTGCAGCTAAAATTATTGGTATTGTAGGTTCTTTTAGAATTTTAATTAATGCTTCAGCTCCGCCGTAATCGGATCTTCCAAAAATTCCATCGACTTCATCAACAAAAATCATTGGGCGGCCAAGGATACTAGTATTACCCAAAACCGGATTAAGAATTTCTTGAATACGATTTTTGTTTCTAACATCACTTGCATTAAGACTAATCATGTCATAACCAAACTGTTTTGCAGCAAGATTTGCAAGTGTAGTTTTTCCTGTTCCTGGTGGTCCAACGAGTAAAAGTGGTTTTGTTCCCTTTTTCCATTTTCCAAACCATTCGACAAATGAAGCACGAGCATCTTCATTTCCTACCATATCAATAATGCTTTGAGGTCTATGTTTTTCTGACCACATCAAGATAAATCACTTTGGAAGATTTTCAGAAAGAGTTGACCATATGTTTGCTTTCTGCAACTGATTATACCAAAATTGATTATAATGTTCTACTGTAAGAAAGAGAAATTCCAAAAATTCTTTGTGTGAAAATTTATCTGGTAAAAGTTCAAGTGCAAGTCGTGCATCACTAAGATAGAGTTTACTTTTTTCCAATGTTAATTCAAATCCTTTCTTTACATCATCTGCAAGAAGTGAATAATAAAGAGGCCATGAAGGAACTTTAATAAATTTATTTTTGATAGTGTCTTCTATTTCGTTTCCACATCCTACACCTTCAGCTGCTCTAGCTAGTCCTAAATAGAAAATCTCTCCTAAAGGTCTTTTTGCAAGTGCCATGTTTCTTCCAGCAGTGCCCATAACTGCTCTATATTTTTTATAACATTGATTCATTTCTTCCTCTGTAATTGAAAGAGGTTTTGTTTTTAGTTTAGCATCAATATATTGACCTACTCTTGCATCTTTGAAACCATCTTCAAATTCTTTTAGAACTTGATCTCCTCCTTTTGAAATTTTATCTCTAGCTAGTTTCAAGATGTAAGGATTCATCAACTTGTAATCATCGAGATAATCTAAATCTTCATCTTTGTCAACAATTCTATCCATCGGTTCACTGAGATCAATTGCTATAATATGACCATCGACCAAATTTTGACGCATATTTGGATCGTGGTTTCCTGAAAATTCAGCTGCTGCATCATAAAGTGCATTAAATACAGGGAATGTCATTTTTACAAAATTGGAATTTAATATTCGTAAAACACGATCTTTGAGAATCTCTTTATCCTCAAGTTTTGATTTAATACCTTCAATTTGGGATTCTTGTAAAATAATTTCTGTAGAACCTACTTCTTCACCAAATTTTTTTTGTGTAGAATTTGGAGAAGAGTCTGCTTTAATTTCTCTTAGTAAATCATTGGTAAATCTTTCTGCAAAATTTGGAAATTCATTTTCAGCTTCTTCTTTGTATTTTTTGAATAGTTTGTAGCCTTTAGATTTAAACAATCCTTGTTTAATGATTTGTTTACCAGGTTTTGTTGTCATTAATGCTTCTTTACTAACAACTGATTGATCCTTACCACTCACACACGCTCAACTTCATTCTCGTTATTTATGCTTTCAAGCAATTTTTTATTCTTTCACTTAAATTACGAAAAAAAATGAAATTGGATATGGAAGTAATTGATATTCTCAAAGAAGCCTCAAAACGGGTATTTGAAAATGTGAAAGACTTGGCTGGAACAAGTGAGGCTGCAGGAGATTATGGAAGAGGCGCAGGGGGAGATATTTCAAGAAATATAGATATTGTAGCAGAAAAAACCGTTATAGATTATCTTAAGGAAATTTCCTTTGAATGTATTGTTCTTGGCGAAGAATGTGGACGTGTTGAACTATCAAGTAGTTCTAAAGGATTTGTAATAATGGATGCCATTGATGGTTCTGCAAATGCTGTTAGAGGACTTCCGTTTTTTTGTTGTTCTCTAGCATTTGCTACTGAGAATAAAATTAGCTCAATTACTGATGGGGTAGTAACTGATCTTACTTCTGGAGATGTATATTGGGCATCAAAAGGTAAGGGTTCTTTTTTAAATGATAAAAAAATCCATGTACAAGAAAGTGAACCAGTCTACAGAATAGTTGGAGTCAATCTTTCAGGAGCAACTCATGAACAGTTGGAAAGATTACATCCTGTATTTAAAAGTCATAATCATACAAGACACTTTGGTGCTAATGCACTTGAAATGGCATTATTTGCAAGAGGATTAATTGATGTTTTTATCGACATTAGAAAAAAAATTAGAGTTCAGGATCTGGCAGCTGGATATTTGTTGATTAAAGAAGCTGGTGGTCTAGTGTTAGATGATAAATTAGAACCATTGGATGGAGATTTTAGTTATCAAACTAGATTATCATTTATCGCAGCTGCTAACAAAAAAATCCTAAATGATGTTTTTTCCGAAATGAAAAAATAAAGCGCCCTCGGCGGGATTTGAACACGCGTCTCAGCCGTGACAGGGCCGAATTCTAGACCAGACTATACTACAAGGGCGTAGTTTTTCAAAATGAATTTGCTAGTTTAAAACTTTCCTTCAAAACAAAAAGTGCCGTAAAAGACTAAATTATACACCATCGACTAGTTGGCTGAGGGTCTGTGGCGCAGCCAGGTAGCGCACCGGACTTTTAATCCGGTTGTCGTGGGTCCGAATCCCACTAGACCCGCATCCTTTAATGGTCTTAATATAGATCTGCAACTACGAAGGCATTAGTTATTTACGAAGGAAAAAAAGCAAAACTTGTGAAAAACAATCTGGAATCTTCTGAGATATCCTCAGCTGAGTGGTTATCATTAAACCAGTTTCTCTATGAAATAAAACAGATTGACTCTACATGTGTTTCAGTTTATTATCCATACGGTAAGGGACAAGAAACCATATCTTTGCTACAAGAAACAAAGAGGAAAGAGCCATTTGAAATTATAGAATCAGTAATTGAAAAAAGAATCACAGAACTTAAAGAGAATCCTTCCTCTGCAGGCAAGTTTGCAAAAACTCTATGTATTTTTGGATGGATGAAGAACGGCAAAGTAAACACCAAAGAAATTGGAACTTCAAAAAAACTGCCCTACATCTACATGGTAAGCAAAAGACCATACATCAAGCCTTTTTATGACATTCTCAAAACCAATTATGATGTTTTGCTAGTAACGCTTGATCAAAAATCCGCAAGAATACAGAAATTTCATGGGAGTCAGATAGTTCAAGAAGCTAGACTTCGAATTGACCTACAGGGAAGACATAGAAAAGGAGGACAGAGTCAGGGGAGATTCCTAAGGGCAAGACAAACCAAAATTCATGTTTTCTTCAAGAAAGTTGCAAATAAAGTCAAAAAGATGGATTCAAATTCTGTGCTAATATTGTTGGGTGGAATTGGTCAGGCAAAAACAGAATTTTATGGTGAACTTGATTCAGAATTGGTAAAAAAATGTCGTTTTGTAGAAAACTTGTCTTTTTCCACACCAATAAATGATGTTCATAAGAAAATAATCCATCACTTGTATCAGCACAGAAGAAAATATGTTGCAGAAATTATTGAAAAATACGAAAAACTAGTCAAAGAAGGACTAACTGCGAAAAGAAATGATGTTATTTACAAGGCATTGGAAATAGGAGGAGTAGATACGTTAATCGTTTCTGCAGACTATCACACCAATTCTCAATTCAAAAACATAATGAAAATGTTGGAGATTGCAAAAAACACATCATCTAAAATTGAGTTTGCAGTTTCTCCAAAAATAATCAAAAAACTGAAGATTCATGATTCAGTTTTAGCCATACTCCGATACAGGATGAAATAATTCCAAGCATGGTGATTAATTACCATCCAGAGTCGCTTTATTTTGTTAGTACTTTTACTTTTTTTGAAAGAGTTTCTAATGAAGATTTAACTTCATTTTCTCGTTTGGTCGTATCCTGTCTGTATACTTTCATCTTTTTCATACGATCTACAATCATTCTTTTTTGTTCAGAAATTCCTGAAGAACCTTGAGAAATTCTATCCTGAAGAGATGAATTAATAGAAGTTGAATTAATTAATTTCAATAAAAATTTAGAATCAACATTCGTTTCTTTTACCGAGGTTTTAATTTCTGATGGAGTAATTTTTGATAGTGATTTTTTTGAAATACTGGTAATTTGAACTAGTTTTCCAATAACATTATAAGCAATTCGAAATGGAATACCTTTCCGAACTAGTTTTTCTGCCAAGTCTAATGCGATCAAATTTCCACCTTCAGCAGCCTTTTTCATTTTTTCTTTATTTACAGTAACGGTCATTAGCATTAATTTGATTACTAAAAGTGCATTAGTGGAAATGTTTGATGTTGACCAAATTGAGGATTTTATTTGTTGCAAATCACGATTATATCCAGAAGCTAAACCTTTAACAGTTGAAAGTATTGTGGTAAGGTTTCCAATTACTTGAGCAGTTTTTCCTCTAGTAAGCTCCAGTATGTCAGGATTTTTCTTTTGAGGCATTACACTAGATGGAGATGTAAACTCATCAGAGAGTTCTATAAAGGAAAATTCAGAGGTAGACCATATAGCAAAATCTTCAGAAATTCTACTAAGATTTGTCATAAGAATTGCTACAGCTGCGACATACTCGCTTACAAAATCCCTTGTAGTAGTTGCATCAATAGAGTTTTCAACAATTCCATGAAAACCCAACATCTTTGCAGTACTTTTCCTGTCAATTGGAAGACTAGTGCCTCCAATAGGACCTGCGCCTAAAGGATTTTCATTAACTCGTCCATAAGTAACGTATAGTCGGTCTACGTCACGAAATAGAGCATCTGCATAAGCTAAAAGATAGTGAGAAAAGACACCTACCTGGGCCTGTTGTAAATGAGTGTATAATGGCATTACAGTTTTGTGATGGGCTTGTGCTAATGAAACAAGTGCTTCTATTGTATCAAGTAAGTATTGACATAAAATATTGATGTCATCACGAATTTTCATACGTATGTCTAGTGAGACCTGATCATTTCTTGAACGAGCAGTATGCATTTTTCCTCCACTTGCAAGTCCTACATTTTTAATTACAAGAGATTCAATAAGTTCGTGAATATCTTCAGAGTTTGATTTTTTTTCAAATTTTTCTTTTTTTAATTTTTCAAGAGCTGTAAGAATTTTTTTTGTTTCACTTTTTGTTAGTATTTTGTTTTCATAAAGCATTATGGAATGTGCTTGACTACCAATTATGTCATAGAAAGCAATCTCAGCATCATCAGAAATTGAAGAAACATAATTCAGTATAATTTCATTTAATTTTTTACTCATACGTGAACGATACATTAACCATACGATTTAGAATGGTTATATATAGCCTAAATGCTTTTTTGTCTATGACACAAGACGTCAAACAGCTAAGAGTAAAAATTTTCGATGAGTTATCAAAAATCGTAGACCCTGAAATTAACACAACAATTACAGAGTTGGAATTAATAGATGAAGTCGATATCAATAATT
>SMUZ01047334.1_pt1 | contig 10421 bp, 7 predicted proteins | sample 2456421 | NCBI WGS metagenome assembly SMUZ01 (sample SAMN11095932, study PRJNA526329) | marine sediment metagenome | biome: Marine sediment; feature: Surficial sediment; material: Deep marine sediment; isolation source: Hadal surficial sediment | place: Pacific Ocean | collected 2014-11 | depth 0-1... | reverse complement strand
CTCCCCGGGGCCTGGTGATGGATTCAAATCATATGGTCTACGTGGCCGATACAGGAAACCACAGAATACAGGTAATTCGCCCTGACGACCAGCTTCATTTATGGTTTGGAGATCAAGGGATTGAGGACGGCGAGCTCTGGCATCCCACCGGATTAGCCGTAACCAATGGAAAAGGGCGCTGGTCTTTTTATAAAGACAGCTTTATTGTGCTCGTCGATTTGGACGGAACGCGTATACAAAAATTCAGTTTAGAAGGCGAGTTTATGAAAGCCATTCGTTTGCAGGATTTTGGCTTTGAAAGCGGGCAATTGCTTTATATGGCCATCGATTACTATAGCAATATTTGGGTCACTGATTTTGCCAATCACTGCATTCACAAATTTGATCGAAATCTAAATTACTTGACTTCATTTGGCAGAAAGGGCGGAGGAAAGAAGGAGTTTTTTGAGCCGCGGGGAATTGCTATTTACAAAAAATTTGGCCAGGTTTTTATTGTCGAGAAAGAGGCGGCGCAATACTACTGGGTGGGCACAGACATTTTAGATCTGGAGAGTAACCGGTTAGCTGACAAAGGAGTGGTTGAGCTCAATTTTACTTTAACAGAACCGACATTCATGACCTTAAAAGTCGAGGGGAAGGGCCTTAAGAGCAAAACTATTTTTGAAAAGAGGAAATATTTCACCGGGCCACGAAAAATTCACCTCGATGGAAATTGGAATGTCGTTGCTAGTTCGAAAATTGAAAATCTTCGTCATCATGGAAATTCTTTGAATTCTAAATTTGCTAGAGTAGAGCCTGGAAAATATAAATTCAAAATAAAGGTGGAATCGACTTATTCATCTTATAAATATTTTTCTAAAGAAGTTGAAACTTCGATTTTAATTAACTAATTTAGGCCATGCCAGAACCGGAAGTCAACTTAGAATTAGCACAAGACCACGGCCTTTCAGAAGAAGAATACAAGCGCATTCTCGAGATACTGGGAAGGACGCCCACTTTTACCGAACTTGGGATTTTTTCGGTCATGTGGTCGGAACATTGCAGTTACAAGAACTCCATTGCTCTACTGAAAACATTTCCCAAGGAAAGTGAGCACCTTCTCGTTCAGCCTGGGGAAGAAAATGCCGGCCTTGTTGACATCGGTGAGGGCCTGGCGGTGGCGTTTAAGATTGAAAGTCACAATCACCCGTCGGCGGTGGAGCCGTACCAGGGTGCGGCTACCGGAGTTGGCGGTATTATGCGCGATATTTTTGCCATGGGCGCTCGTCCGATCGCTGCCTTGAATTCTCTTCGCTTCGGCTCTTTAGATGATGCCCGGGTCCGTTATTTGTTCAACGGTGTAGTAAAAGGAATTGGTGACTATGGGAACTGTTTCGGCGTGCCGACTGTAGCCGGTGAGGTTTATTTTGATGACAGCTATGAGGGTAACCCGCTGGTAAATTGTATGGCAGTTGGAATCGTGAAGCACGATCAGTATGCAAGCGCAATTGCGAAAGGAGCCGGCGCCCAGGTGATCATCGTAGGCTCTTCCACGGGACGGGATGGCATTCACGGCGCCACTTTCGCCTCCGAGGAAATCAGCGAAGAATCGGCAGCGCGCAGGTCGCAAGTTCAAGTGGGCGATCCATTTACTGAAAAGCTGCTTCTCGAAGCGACCCTTGAAATGATAAAAGAAGATCTCATTGTCGGTGCTCAGGACATGGGTGCCGCCGGTATTACTTGCTCAACAAGTGAAATGTCCGCGAAAGGGGAAAGCGGCATGGAAATCGATTTGGATCAAGTGCCCCTGCGTGAAAAAGGCATGACCCCTTATGAAATCCTGCTTTCCGAGTCTCAGGAGCGTATGCTGGTTGTGGCTAAAAACGGTAAAGAACAGGCGATACATGACATTTGTCAGAAATGGGATCTCAATTCCGCTGTCATTGGTCAGGTCAGTGATGCGCCCAACCTGAAAGTTACTCGTAATGGTAAAACAGTTGCAGAAATTCCGGCAGAAACCTTAGTGCTGGGCGGTGGCGCGCCCGTTTATGAAAGAGAAGCCCGAAAACCAGACTACATAGATGAGCTTCATGCTTTTGATTTAAATTCCCTTCCTCAGCCCAATGACTTGACCGCGGTTTTAAAGGACCTTCTGGCTTCTCCGAATATTGCCAGCAAAGAATGGATCATTCAGCAGTATGATCATATGGTGCGTTCAAATACGGTTGTCCTGCCCGGCTCCGATGCCGCCGTTGTAAGAATCAAAGGTACCAACAAAGCCTTAGCCATGAAAACCGACTGCAATGGCAGGTATGTTTATTTGAATCCCGGAATGGGCGGAAGAATCGCCGTGGCTGAATCTGCCCGAAATGTGGTTTGCTCCGGCGCAAAGCCGATAGCAATTACTAACTGCCTGAACTTCGGCAATCCATACAAGCCCGATATTTACTGGCAATTCAAGGAAGCGATTGCCGGCATAGGCGAAGCCTGTCGGGCCCTTGAAACGCCGGTTACTGGCGGCAATGTAAGTTTTTACAATGAAAACCCCGAAGGCGCAGTTTACCCAACCCCGGTCATTGGCATGCTCGGCCTCATTGAAGACCTCGAGCATGTAACCACAGCCTGGTTTAAAAATGAAGGCGATGTCATTGTGCTCCTTGGCGAAAACAGGGGGGAGGTCGGGGGCAGCGAATACTTAAAAGTGCAGTTTAAGCAAATCGCCGGCGACTGTCCACAATTGGATCTCGATTTCGAAAAGCGACTCCAAAAGACCTGTTTGGAAGCCATCAAAAATAACCTGGTTGAATCGGCTCACGATGTGTCTGAAGGCGGACTCGCTGCTGCATTAGCCGAATGCTGTTTTTTAAATCCAAAAACTAATTTTGGCGCAACCGTAAATGTTGAAATTAAGCATCGACCTGACTTTGGATTGTTTGGAGAAGATCAATCGCGGATTGTGCTTTCTCTTAAAGAAAATTCCATAACCCCGCTTTATGAAATTTTCAAGAGATGTCAAATTCCAATGAAGGTGATTGGCAGGGTGGGTGGTTCTTCTTTGGTCATAAACGATTTAATTCACACTCCGATATCTAAGCTGGAGTCTATTTACCGAAATTCCATCCGAAACAAAATTGAGAATTAAAACTTAAAATGTACAAATCACCTGAAGAAATAAATGTCGTTTCAATTAACGAAGAAGAGCTTTCAATTCAACGAATTGTTGCTGTGGCACGTTACCTCACACGGGTTCAATTGTTCAAGGGGCCGAAGCGTAAAAAAGTAGAAAACGTCAGGAAATACGTTGAGGAAAACTGGTTAGGCGAGGACTCACCCCCTTTATATGGTTTCAATACTGGAATCGGTTCTCTTAAAAACGTTAGTATTTCGCATGAAAAATTAGCACAATTTCAAGAAAACTATATCAAATCCCACAGCGTTGGTGTTGGTGAACCTTTAGATGATGAGATAGTTCGAGGTGCAATGCTGATTCAAGTGAACTCGCTTGCTAAGGGTCATTCCGGGATTCGCCCGGTAATTATCGATAAGCTGATTGAAATGCTGAACAAGCAAGTGCACCCGGTCGTTCCTGGACAGGGCTCCCTGGGTGCCAGCGGTGACCTGGCTCCGCTTACTCATATTGCTTCGGTCTTGATCGGGGTAGATGAAGCAGAGATTTGGTTAGAGGGCAAAAAGGTTAAACTCCAAGAAATAAAAGATTCCACCGGGGTGATTAAGTTTAAACGTAATAACGAAGACGTGACCTTCCAGACAATTCCATTGGAAGGAAAAGAGGCGATAGCTCTTACCAACGCCACTGCGATTATGCTTGCTATTGCAGTTCATCTTATGCATGATGTCGATATTCTTCTTAAGAATGCCGATATCACTGCTGCATTAAGTCTTGAAGCCATGATGTGCGAGAAGGATGCATTTGCTCAGGAACTGCATCAATTGCGCCACCAGGAGGGACAAATCAAAACGTCCAGGAATATTCGCGCTCTTACCCAAGATAGCAAGCGTATGACCATCGAAGCTCGCCATGAGTTTTTCAAAACAATAACAGAAAAAGAGTTAAAGCTAAAACTTAAAAATACAGACCTAGAAAATGATATAGCGACACTTTCGAGTTATAAGTTTGATTATGAATTTGAAAAAATTCGTGTTCAGGACGCTTACTCGCTTAGGTGTGTTCCCCAGGTGCATGGAGCGTGTAAGGATGTCTATAATTATGTCAAAAATATTGTAGAGCGTGAGATTAGGGCAGTTACTGATAATCCGCTTATTTTTGCCAAAAAAGACAGCCAAGGGTATGAGGTCAAAAGCGGCGGTAACTTCCACGGTGAGCCCCTGGCAATGGCTATGGACTTTTTAGCGATCGCTTTAACTGAAATTGGCAGTATTTCAGACCGGCGTGTATTCAGACTCTTAAGTCCGCGCATGAGTTTTGGCCTGCCTCGTAATTTAGCGGGCGGGGAACCGGGCTTAAATTCCGGTTTCATGATGGTGCAATATACCGGCGCCCAATTGGTTTCTGAAAACAAAATTCTGTCGCACCCTGCCAGTGTGGATTCGATTCCGACTTCCGATAATCAAGAGGACCATGTGAGCATGGGGCAGACTGCGGCACGGAAGGCGCGTCGAATTGCTAAAAATACCCTCTACCTGATCGCTATTGAATATCTTTGTGCCTGGCAAGGCATTCATCTCAGTGCCACGCACAAGTCTGTTAACTTAGATGAATTTCCTCTTGGGAACGGTACCCGAGCAGCGTTCGATTTTCTAAAGAGTACAAAAGCTCCAAACTCCAAAATTGAACGATCTTTTTTCCAGTTACTGGATCAGGACGAATATCTCAAGACTAAAATCGAAATGATGTGTGAAATTAGCGCCAATGGGGATATTCTAAAAGCAGTTGAAAGAACTATTGAGTTGGTAGTTTAGCCCACAATTCATTCCCAAAAAAAATATTCCTGATTTACATTTGGTGCCACTTTGTAATTGATAAACTAAGATACGATACTTTTTTTAAGAAAAAAATGCCAGGAACAAAACCAAGCTTACCCAAAGGAACTCGCGACTTTTTACCTCAACAAATGGTGCAGAGGCAATATGTAATCAATACAATAAAAACCATTTTTGAAAGGTACGGCTACGAGCCCCTTGAAACTCCTTCCATCGAAAAGTTAGATGTGCTTTCCGGAAAGTATGGCGAGGAGGGAGACAATCTGCTTTTCAAAGTTCTGAAAAGGGGAACGGGATTGGAGGATTTGCAGCGCGGCTCAAAGGAATTTGTTGTCAAAAAACAGAGTGAACTGGTCGATGAGGCACTCCGTTATGATTTAACGGTTCCTTTGAGTCGAGTCATCGCAATGCATCAGGATAAAATTTCTCTGCCTTTTAAGCGCTACCAAATTCAACCTGTGTGGCGAGCTGATCGTCCGCAGCGTGGCAGGTATCGGGAGTTTTACCAGTGCGATGTGGACACAGTGGGGAGTGAATCCATGCTGGCTGATGCAGAGGTTATTGCCATTATAAATGATGTCCTGGAAAGCTTGGGTTTTGATAAATTCAAAATTCGAATCAACAACCGCAAGATTTTAGACGGCATTTTAGCGCATGCCGGAGTTGATTCTGAAAAGGCCGCATCCGTTTTAATTGCAATTGATAAGCTGGATAAAATTGGCATAGATGGGGTTAGAAGCGAATTTGAAAAAAGAGGCCTGTCTGAAGATTCTATAAAAAAAATTCTGACGGTTTTGGAAATATCGGGTGCGCCAAATGAGGTCTTATCCACACTTTCCAAGACTATTTCTCAAAACGCGACTTTGGATGAAGGTACCGATGAGCTGCAGCAAATCGTAAATTATCTTTCTGATTTAGGGGTGCCGCAAAATAGATGTAAAATAGATCTCTATTTAGCCAGGGGATTGGGATATTACACGGGGCCAATTTATGAAACCGTCGTTGAAGAACCGAAAATCGGCAGCCTATCAGGCGGAGGCCGGTACGACCACCTAATAGGTATGTTTCTAGGGAGAGAGATCCCTGCTACCGGAACTTCCTTTGGCATTGAACGAATTATTGACGTTATGGCCGAGCTTGGTATGTTCCCTGTCTCACAAACAAAGATCGCAGTTCTCGTGACTCTGTTCGACAGTTCAACACTTGGTGGAAGTTTAAATTTTACTCAAGAATTAAGAAAGGCGGGCATTAATGCGGAGATTTTTTTGAACTTAGCCAAATTTAAAAAGCAGCTATCTTACGCGAATAAAAAAGGCATTCCTTTTGTGGCGATTATCGGTCCCAATGAATTGATTGAAAATAGTGTTACTATAAAAAATATGAAAAGCGGGGAACAGAAAACATTCGAGAGAAGAAAAGCGGTGGAATATCTAAAAAAGCAAGAAAAAGTTGTTAGGTGTTGAAACTGAAACTTCAAATGGGAGTTAGTAAAATAAAAAAAGGGACTGGCCGCAGGTGCAGTGATGGATGCATTTGTCCAGTCCCCGTTGTGCTTTGATCTCCTCTAAGATGCTATGCCTGAAGAAGGGTGCGGAGACCAAAAATAAAAATTACAGAAATCCTTTTCCCGATTATCTCAAAACGCAATCTAAATTTAAAAAACGGAATCTCAGAAAGGCTTGATTGGAGGCATCCTGCCGCGCTCTCTTACTGTTCCCACCTCGTGTGCAAATAAAATGCCAAATAATTTCGACACTGTAAAGGGTGCATAAACCATTAATATTTCAAAAGATGGGATTTTGGATCCAGGTCGATAAATTTAAAAATGGGTGCGTGATTTTGAAACAGATGTGCAGTTTTGAAACAGGCATCCAAAAATTAAAATTACTGGATAGGAAATTTATTCCTCGGGTTTTTGAGCTTCCAATTCAGCAGTTATTTTTGTGAAAATATCGACCCACAATTCCGGATTGCTGCGATAGTATTCAATGTTTTGGTCAAACGTCTCCCGGGAAACTTTATATTTTAACAAAGCGTGGTTGAGGTGAGATAAGGAATCTTGTTCAGCTGGATTTAAAGTTTGGATAACTGCTTCTGCATAAATTTTAGCAAACAGATCTGGCTCGAGGCGTTCGGGCAGCGGCTCGTCATTGCACCCGATAAAAAGGGTGAAAATCGTCAAAATAAGTTTAGTTGAATTCAATTAAGCCTTTAATTCTACTGGTATTATGTTATTAGTAAGCGCTCCTAAATATATGAAAACATTGAATGACAGTCAATAAAATATTCTTGACTTTTTAGCTATTATTTGATATTTTGATGTGGAATAAAAACCCCAGCGAGACCTTAATTTGCCTATAAAAGCAAAAAAACAAAAAGTCCAATATTGCTGCCAATCCTGTGGCGCGATTTCTCCCCGTTGGATGGGGCGGTGCAATGAATGCAATTCGTGGAACAGTTTTATCGAAGAGGTGGTTCAGTCTTCTATAAATCGAAAAAATGCAAGCCAAAAAGGTAACGGAGCGCCGATCTCTCTGTCGGAAATCAATTTTAATCAGGAAGATAGGACCACGGTTGGCAGCCAGGAATTTAACCGGGTGCTTGGGGGAGGGATTGTACCGGGTTCAGTGATTTTAATTGGCGGCGATCCTGGGATTGGTAAGTCTACTTTGATGCTGCAAGAAGCCGTTAGCCTTGCCAGGCAAGAACTTCCTGTTTTATATGTTACCGGCGAGGAATCTGCGCAGCAAACCAAGCTGAGAGCCCAGCGGCTTGGCTTGGATTCAGAGTTTTTGTTCGTTTTGCCCGAAACCGATTTAAACAACGTCTGCGGTGCAATTGAAAAACTCAATCCGAGTTTGGTCATTGTTGATTCAATTCAAACTGTATTTCAGCCTGCTTATGAAAGCTCGCCGGGAAGTATCAGCCAGGTTCGGGAATGCGCTTTAGAATTTTCTAATATCGCAAAAAAGAAAAATATCGCATTTTTCCTGATTGGGCATGTGACGAAAGAAGGGTATTTAGCCGGTCCGAAAGTTTTAGAACACATGGTCGATGTTGTCCTGCATTTTGAAGGCGACCGCGACCATTTCTATCGTATCCTCCGTTCGGAAAAAAACCGCTTTGGCTCGACCCGCGAAATCGCTGTCTTTGAAATGACGGAGAGCGGTTTGAAAGAAGTAGCGAATCCTTCCGCTCTATTTTTGGCGCAAAGGAAAAAGAACATTTCCGGATCTTCGGTTATCTGCACGGTTGCAGGCACCCGGCCTTTGCTTGTCGAGATTCAGGCGCTGGCGACCGCTACAAACTATGGCTTGCCGCAAAGGACAGCGACAGGAATTGACCCTAAAAGATTATCTTTACTTTTGGCAGTTCTCGAAAAGCGTGTCGGTCTCGGTTTAGGATCATATGACGTGTTTGTAAATGCGGCCGGCGGTGTTCGCATCGATGAGCCGTCCGCAGATTTGGGAATCTTGGTCTCAATTGCGTCTAGTTTTAAAGAACAGGTCGTCAATCCGCAGGCCGTGATTATCGGCGAAGTTGGACTGGGAGGCGAGATTCGCGCGGTTCCCCAAATTGAAAAAAGAATTGACGAAGCCTCGAAGCTGGGATTCAAGACTGCTGTCATTCCCAAAGTTAACATTCAAGGGTTGGAAGAGACGAGTTCTTTGAAATTTATTCCGGTTGATACGGTTGAAGATGCATTGGAAGGTGTTTTGGTTTGACCTTAGATTTCCAAGTGGTACATCAAGATAAGACCAGCAAAGCTAGACTAGGGCGTATTAGCACGGCTCACGGAGAAATCCAGACTCCAGTGTTTATGCCGGTAGGAACGCAGGGCACAGTCAAAAGTCTTTCTCCGCGGGAGCTAGTTGATGTCGGAAGCCAGATCATTCTCGGCAATACCTACCATCTTTATTTACGGCCCGGTCATGAAATAATCGAAAGGGCAGGGGGACTGCACAAATTTTCCAGTTGGGAAAAACCGATTTTGACGGACAGTGGTGGATATCAGGTTTATAGTCTGTCGGATTTATGCAAAATCACCGACGAGGGGGCCACTTTCCAGTCACATCACGACGGCTCTTATCATGAATTAACCCCGGAACGGGCAATTGAAATTCAGATGAGCTTAGGCTCAGACATCATGATGGTATTGGACGAATGTCCGCCTTATCCGAGCCCGGAAAGTTACCTAGCCGAGTCCGTCGAAAGGACAAAAAAATGGGCGCAGCGCTGTCTGGTAAAATGGCAAAACTCTGAACCGAAATTTGGGTATAAGCAGTCACTCTTTGCAATCGTTCAAGGAAGCACCGATGCCAAATTACGGAAAGTTAGTGCCGAGCCTCTCATCGAAATGGATTTTCCGGGATATGCAATTGGCGGCCTGTCAATCGGAGAACCAAAACCAATTTTGTTTGAAATGGTAGCCGTCTGCACGGATATTTTACCTGAAAATAAGCCGCGTTATTTGATGGGAATGGGCAAGCCCGAAGACTTAGTCGAAGGCGTCTCATTGGGCGTTGACATGTTTGACTGCGTGATTCCGACAAGGAACGGTCGGAAAGGGCAGCTTTTCACATGGTCCGGTACAATTAACGTTAGAAATGAAGCTTATAAGGAGGATTTTCTTCCTGTTGACGAAACTTGTAAATGTTATACATGTTTAAACTTCTCAAGAGCCTATCTGCGGCACTTGTTTCATAGTGCTGAATTGCTTGGTTTAAGGCTGGGAAGCCTGCATAATTTATATTTTTATCACCAGTTAACTCAACAAATGAGGCAAAGCATTGAGAGCAATAATTTTAATTCGTGGAAACAAGATTTTTTAAATCACTATAAATTTTCTTCGGAAGTTAATAAAGAAGAAAACTAATTTCAAGATTGGAGGATGGAGTGAATTTACTACTTTCAGTTGTATTGCTTCAAAATGGAGGCGGCATGGGTGGACTTATTGTTCCCATGGTGTTGATTTTCGCAGTCATGTATTTCTTGATTTTTAGGCCGCAAGCCAAAAAACAAAAGCAGCAAACAGCCATGATAAGTGCTCTGCAAAAAGGCGACAAAGTTGTTACTTCGGGCGGTATTTATGGTACAATCGTCGGGATTAAAGAAAATGAAAAGACGCTTCTTATAGAAATTGCCGAGAAAATCAAAATAAAAATCACCCGCTCCTCAATCGCCCGAAAAGTAGAATAGTTGCAATGGCGTTGCGCTATATCGTAAAGTATGGTCATCCGGTTTTAAGGCTTAAGGCCAGGGAAATTAAAAAAATTGGCGACTCAATCCGCGACCTGGCCGAAGATATGATTGAAACCATGGAGGCCGCTGAAGGCATTGGTTTGGCGGCCCCGCAAATTGCTGAGTCTATAACTTTGTTTGTGATCAATTACGGCCTGATTGAAGAAGACGCACCTCCAAAGACTTATATAAATCCTGTTATTCTTAAGGAAGAAGGCGACTTTAATATGGAAGAGGGG
>SMUZ01066796.1_pt1 | contig 10424 bp, 13 predicted proteins | sample 2456421 | NCBI WGS metagenome assembly SMUZ01 (sample SAMN11095932, study PRJNA526329) | marine sediment metagenome | biome: Marine sediment; feature: Surficial sediment; material: Deep marine sediment; isolation source: Hadal surficial sediment | place: Pacific Ocean | collected 2014-11 | depth... | reverse complement strand
CTTGAGCTTGCTCTTGACTGCGCACATCTGCTTCCAGAAAAACCAGAACTTCAACTTCTTCTCCGGCATGGCTGCGAACCTCGACAGACCCTTTGTCTGAATCCAAATAAAGTGTGCCGGCTTTTTTAACTTTGAAGTTTTTCTCAATGCGCTGCTCAAATTCACCTGCACTTACCTGGCTTACAATCAGCCCACCAAGAAAAAGGCTTATCAAAATATTTGATTTTTTCATGAATTCCTCCAACTACTTTCTCAGCTTTTTAATATGAATGTCACCATTTACCGTGTAAAGTTCAATGAGATCACCGCCACCGTTGATGTCCCCTTCGCTGCGAATTGATCTTCTGCGTCGATGACGCCGCCTTGACCTTCTCTCTTCTCCGGTGTCCTCAGTGCTCGTCAGTGGAAAATCAGAATAAATATTGTAATCATCCCAGCGATCCGAAATTTCGATTTCGGCTCGAATGGTCGCCGGTAACTTTTCCGGAATGTAGATAACCAACTCACCGCCTGCTGTGCGCAAATCCACACGGTGGTTCTTTTTAAAATCTTCGAGGGTAATTTCAACTGAAATATCCCCGCCGGCTGTTTTTCCCTCAACGCCACCTTTGACGTCTTTCAAATTAATGTCGCCGCCGGATGTTGACGTCTTAACACTGCCATTGATCATATCTCCTTTAACATCTCCGCCCGAGGTTGAGGCATCCAACCTGCCGCCGATGTTGCGCAAGTCGATATCACCGCCGGAGGTGTGGACTTCAACATCTCCTTGAGTATTAACCACTTCAATGTCACCGCCGGAGGTGTGCGCTTTAACTTCTCCCCCGACATCTTTAATTTCGATGCTTCCGCCCGAAGTGTGCAAATCAATGCGGTTTTTTGAATTTCTCAGCACAATATCACCACCGGAAGTTTTCGCAACCAACGGTCCACCGATATTCTCAAGCTCAATATCTCCGCCGGAAGTTTTAATTCGAACACTCTTGGTAGAATTTATCACCTCAATATCGCCGCCGGAGGTATGGGCATCTACTTCGCCATCGATTTCCTCGAGAACAATATCACCACCGGAAGTTTTTAATTTCACATCACCATTTAATCGGCTGACGCTGATATCACCACCCCGGATTTTGATGTCAACCATAAAAACTTTTGGCACGGTCACATCAAACTCACTCTTAATCCAATCCCTCGAGTAATATTCACCGCCAATCTCAATTGTATTTCCGCGTTGCCGATAGTTTGACTTGGACTTTTCAAGAACGGTCCTGGCTTCCTTCTCAGTATAAACATCCATTCTCTTCAGCTCTTTCACGAAAACCTCTTTTTTGTCCCAGGTCGTAATCCGAACATCCCCGCGTACATCAGAAATAATTAATTGTCCACCTTCCTGTACTTTAAAGGTTTTCGTTATTTCCGCAACATAATATCTGCCGCGCTTTGTAAGCTCTTGCGCAAAAACCGAACTGGTTACACAAATTGCAAATAGTAAAAGAATCAACTGCATTGAACGTTTTTTCATTGTTTGTCTCCTTACCGATTTTCGGTATTCTTAATGTTAGGGTTCTGTAGTCTTTCCAGCGCCTTCGATGCTTGCAAGCGAACGAATTCATTGTCATCATCCTGCGAAGCACCCCGGAAAATGGGACGAACATCCGCCTCATCTTCGATTCCACTCAAAGCATTTAAAGCTTCAATCCGAATGGCTGAATTTGTGTCTTTTAATAGTGTGCGAATGAAGGCTCTTTTTATTTTTTCATTCATAGGTAAATTCGTTAAAACGTTAGCCGCTTTCAGACGAACCCCGTCTATTTCATCATTTTGCATCGCGTAAATGAGCGCGTCTTCGAGCTCCTGGTCTGAAAAAAATTTTGCGCCGGAGGCTCTCACTGCAGTCAATCGGCGACCCGGGTGCTCCTCCGTCCGAATTGCGTGCACCAGCAGTTTACGAATTGCAGGGTCTCCAACATTCCCGTGCAGCGAAACATCCTTGATGCTTTTGTATTGCACGGTAATATTTCCCGATTTGGGATCATATTGAATTAAATCAACACTGGCCATAAACGGCAAACTATTCTCTTCCTGCAACCCAGCCGCAAATTCTCCTTTAAATTGGGTTTCAGTATTAGCAGGTAAAAAAGCAGCCCGGCCGATTAGAATACCAACAATTAAGAAAGCGAGTGCACCGGCCAATTGGATTCCTGCGCCTCGTTCAGAAATTTTTTCAATAAATCTATCCCACCAGCTCTCGTTGAATTCTGCTTTGCGCTCATCGCGCAGCCGCTCCCGCAAACCGCTTCGCAATTTTGACATCAAAGATTTCGAGGGTTCCAAACTAGCTTTTTCACCCAAGGTATTGTGTAGAGTCCGCGTCGCTTCTAATTGTTCACGGCACCGTCCACAATGGTCGAGATGCGCCTCAAATTCTTCCTTCTCAGCCTTCCCTAATTCGCTGTAAAGATAAAGAGGAATCTGTTTCTCTAAGTGGTTGTTTTGTTTCATAATACTTCCTTTAAATTTTGGAATATTCCTTTAACTGCCGCTGCATTTTTTGGGTAGCCCGAAAAAGATAATTTTTAACCGTCCCTTCCGAGCATTTTAATATTTCTGCAATTTCTTTAAGTTTATGTCCATGGTAGTGGCGCAGTATAAAAACAGTTTTTTGCTTAGGTGATAACTGTTGCAAAGCTGCTTCGATTTCCCTGGACAATTCCAGGTTCAGAAAAGACTCCTCGGGGTTTTGCTCTTCAGACTTGACACTCTTTTTCCAGTTTTCATCTCCATTTTGAAATTCCCTGTCAATAGAATAAGCTTTCAGACGACGTCTCTTTTTATTAAAATTTATGCAATAATTCACTACGACCCGGTAAAGCCAGGTAGAAAATTCGCTCTTGAATTTAAACCGATGTAGATTTTTATAAACCCGCACCAACACTTCCTGGTAAATATCCTCAGCGTCCTGAATGTTATTTACCATGTTGTAAGCAAGCTGCAAAACCTGCCTGTCATAATTTTTTACAAGTGATTCAAATGCCAAAATATTGCCTCTTTGGGCTTTCTTGATTAAAGCTTTTTCGTCATGACTCATCGTTCAATTTCATTAGACCGGAAAAATCAAAAATGGTTTGCATGAATGCGCCAAAAAGCACTTGCATTTTGCCATAGAAATAAGGAAATTATTTTTGAATTATTCAAGGATTATCATCATCACTGTTGGGGCGATTGGGTGAATCGCTCTTACGGTTAACTCAAATCAATCAAAATCTTGTTTAAATCAAACTACATCGCCATCGCAGGCAATATCGGGGTTGGCAAAACAACACTCACCAAACTCCTTAAAGAAAGATTTGGCTGGCAAATTTTCTGTGAACCGGAAGTAAAAAATCCTTACCTCGAGGACTTTTATGAGGACATGCGGCGCTGGGCTTACCACTCACAAATCTTTTTTCTTACCGAACGATTTAAAGATCATCTGCGAATTCAAAAGAGTGAAAAACCGTGCGTGCAGGACCGAACGATCTATGAAGACGCCGAGATTTTTGTAGAAAATCTTTACTCGCGTGAACTGATGCCGGAGAGGGATTACCGATCTTATCGAAATTTGTATAAAGCCATGGTCGACTCTTTACAAAAACCCGGCCTGGTCGTTTACTTGAAAGCCTCAACCTGGACGCTTATCAGCCGGATTCGCAAGCGCGGTCGCAGCTACGAACGCGATATCGACCGGGAGTATTTGGCACAGTTGAATATCGGCTATGACAACTGGATTAAAAAAATCTCAGAGGGTTGGAATGTCCTTGTAATCGATACCGACAATTATGACATTGACCGGGATGTGGATTGGTTGCAAGGGATTTTGGAGGAGATTGGCAAGAAAGTTGAATAGAATCAACATTATACTAATGTTTCAATCGCAATCGATAAGCGGTTAATTTGAGATGAATAGAAGAGATTGGACAAGAGAAGAATTAGTTAGTAATGACCTTTAACTTATATTGTAAAATTCCATTTGGGAGTTTTCATGGTAGAAATAAAAAAATTATTGAACTAGCAAACCTTATTTGCAGATCTCCGAATGCGTTGGCTTTGAAATTGCCGAATTTTGCAAGTTTCGATCCTTTTCACCAGCAACGAGGGGTTAAGGGGATGCGCCATGCCAGTAAACTGGATAGAGAAGTCTGGAATGAATTTACAAATAATTGGGATAATTCAATATTTGAAAGTGAGAAAATCCTAGCGAAAAAGCAAAAAACTACCGTTGAAAAAAAATATAAGATTAGGATTCCAAAGGCAATTAGTAGAAAAGGCACAACACAAATTAGGGAAGTTAAAACAAGGGTAAACCAAAACTTTTTTCGAAAATTTGATTCTTTCAATTTATAACACTAAATGCGCCATTTCCGGGATTGATATCCCTGAACTCCTTGTTGCCAGCTATATTCTGCCCTGGTCAATCACGAGAAGGAAAGATTGAACCCTGAAAATGGAATTTGTCTATCAGGTCTTTATGGTACGGCTTTCGATAAAGGTTTTATTATAGTTGATCCTGAATATAAAGTTTTGATATCGAATTCATTAAAGGAAAAAGCGAAAGAGCCTTTTTACTACGAATATTTTGGAAGGTTTGAAGATAAGCAAATAAATCTACCAGACAGGTTCTTGCCCAAAAGAGGATTTATTGTGTTTCACAATAAAGAAATTTTTAAAATGTAAATATTTTCGGTCAGCTTATCTTATTAAAAACCAACGGATATGTCACCGTACCTTAGTCGTATAGCTAATTAAATTATTCCCATTGTGAAAAGTACGCAACTTTCAATTTCTTCTATTGTCTGCTTCGAGACTTTACCAAGTTTGCGCCGTAATCGTGTTTTATCCAAAACCCGAAGTTGATGGCATAGAGCAACTGAATCGCTATCAAGTCCACCATCTCCTTTGGTGACTTTAACACAAGAAGGCAATTTAGCACGACGTAAGTTCGTCGTTAAGGGAATTGCAAGCAATGTGCTAGTGAATTTATTGATAGTATTGTTTTGAAAAATAATTACAGGACGGATTCCAGTTTGTTCTGAGCCTTGAGTGGGACTTAAGTTTGCCAACCAAACGTCACCACGTTTAATGGTCATTGAGTGTCCTCGGATAGCAATCCTTGATCGTAATCTTCAAGGCCTTCCTCAGCTAATTGGCGATCTTCGTCAGCAAACTCTCCGTAAAGTGCAGAAAGTTTTTCTTCTTCAATAACAAACTTTGACTGATAGTGTGAACGAAACTTTAAAAACGATAAATACTCAGCAACCTGATGAAGTTCAGACTCATTTAGGTTATTGATTTTTTGGGCCACTTGTTCTCTGACTGTCATTTTATTTCCTGTATTTAAATTGATACGTAAATTTACTATCAATATTAAATGTAATCAAAAGAATTTTATAATTTACTAACATTTCTCACTGGCAAGGCAGAAGTGTAAAAATCAGTGAGCGTAGCGAACGTATTTTTACATGAGTTCAGCTTTAGTTTCTGCAAAAATAAGCTCCGCTGATTTTTACACTCCTATTTTTCACCTACTTGTTGTTTGTAAATAAATTTTAGCATAAATGAACTTTTTCATTGTAAGTGCAATAATAACAATATCGGCTGAAGTGAGAAATGTTAGTAATTTAGTGGAAAATTACTTAGGTTCAACTGATTTTATTGAAAACCAGCGGGTAAGTCACGGTGACCGTTCCTTGGTCAATGGCTTCGTATTTCCACTTACGGACGAAGTTCAAAATCTCGCGTTCGAATTCGGGCTTGTTCAGACTCGAAGAAAGAAGCTTGATACTCGAAACAGCGCCGCTTGCTGCAATTACCACTTCCACCACCATTTTTCCACCCAGGTCAGGATTGTGCTTCAAATACTTGTTGTAAATATAAGTCAGCCTTCCGGTGTAATTCAGCATCACTCTCCGCACAGAATCTTCGGAGCGCTTGCCGAGACCGGTGCCGGTGCCGGTCAGGCTGCCAATTCTATCCACGCTAATCCGGCCTTTTTCGCCAAATGACACCGATTCAACCTGATCTAAGTTACCGAGAATATCTTCAATCCCCCCACCTGCCTCACTCGCTGCAATCAGGTCGTTTAAATCATCGCCTGCTTTGCCGTTGCCGGGACTCCTGCCAATTTGCAGAGCGGTCGTTGACATCACTTCGTCCAGTTCTTTGACGAGGCCTTTGTCCAGCAAAAAATCGGCCAGTGGACTGGACTGCTCTGTTCCGCCGACGCCTGTCAGCAAGCCAAGAATCCCCTGTCTTTCAGGCGGGGCTTCGCTGCCTTTTTTAGCTTTGCTTGCAATGTCAGTTTCTTCAGCATCTTCACGACCGCGTCTAACAGTGGAATCTTCGTCTATAAAACCAACCGGTCTGTTTTTGACGATAATTTTTGCAAGTCTTTCAGGCACCCTGATTGCATTAACTTGAGTTGTAATATCCGTCGGCAACGTATTCATATATCTTAGGATGAATACGTGCAGAACGATCATTAAAATCAAGATGATTTTAAAGGGCAAATCTCGGCCTAAATCCTTAAATGTCGCATAAATCCATGAATAGCCTTTGAACTTTGGGAGAGTTTGTGCCGCTTCCTGAGTACCGTCGACAAACTGAAAGGTAATTTTAGCATCGCCGGCGACAATAATCCCTTTTTTACCTTCAGTAATTGGATAAGTAAAACTATCTTTTTTTAGTGGAAGCAATTGATGGGCGATCATGTCGTGGAAAGATAACCTTGATTCCCCGGCATGAACTTCTCCCCGCATATGCTTATTTAAATTCAGCTGGAAGTGATTATTTTTTCTCGTAAACAAGTCATGTCGTTTAGGGAAATGTTCACCGTAAATAGTGACATCGTTGTTGGGATGCTGGCCAATAGTGAGGCGGTCTCGTTTTCTCAGCCGCCTGTGGCTGACTTTACCGGACTGCTCTATTTTTACCAGAAGTTGTTTAACCGATTTAGCCATTTAAATTTTAGCTTTGCTCCGCCTGATTTACCACTAACAGCATATCGTTAAACCCCACCTGACCGCAGGTGAACATAATCTTCTTTAAAAGACCGAACGGAATGTCCTTATCTCCCTGGATCGCTATATTCCCCTTAAAACGCATGTTTACGTTCAACCGCGCTAGATCTTCGGTAAAGGTACGAATTTGCTGGAGTTGCGTTTTCAGAGGATTGATAATGTTTCCTTGCTGATTTAATACTGTCGCGACTTTCTCAACCGGTGTGCCGTCCAGGATAATCCATTCGTTTGTCACCACCAGGATGGGAGCCGCTTTTGGAGGTGTCTGAGCCGTGGATTCCGGGAGGTGTAAATCCCTGGCCACGCTCATGATCTCGCCCTCCACAGAAAAACTCTTCAGGAGGAAAACCAACAGAATCGTAAACATGTCGATCATCGAAGTCAACCGCAAAGTAAAAGAACTGATCGACTTCGACCTGCGTGGTTTTACGATAAACAAATGATCGTTTTCTTCTTCAAAATTGAAATACATTATTAACCTGAAATTGAAATATTAAAAAAGCCGTTCTCCCGGCAGCGATCCATGACTTTGATGATCGTATCATATTTAATCGAAAGGTGCGGTGCTAAAATAATGTCTTCTGTTTGCACGTGTCTTTCTTTGATTTTCTGCAGCTTCTTAACTAGGGTTTGAAAATCAAAATTAGCTTCTTTTTTTATAATGAACGGGATCTTCATCCCTTTGGTTTTTAATTCGAAGCCCTTTTCGGAAATTGCCAAAATTGTAACCACGGGATTATTTAGCAGTTTTTGCGCTTCACCGGCCTGAGTAGAAGTCGGCAGTGAAAACTCTAAAATTGATAATTTCACAAAAACTGCGGTCAAGAGCAAGAATGGCACTAAAATCAAGAATATGTTCATCACCGGTGTGATATTGAGCTCAGCTTCCTCGTAGCGGTTTTCTCGATGCAGAGCCTTTTTCAGATTCATAATTAGGCCTTCGCGCCAATCAGACGTTGGTAAATTCGGGCAATGTTTTCATTGATCTCATCGATAATCGAATTGGTCTTCGATTGGATGTAAGAGTGGAAAACCATGCTTGGAATGGCGACCATCAAACCAAATGCGGTCGTGTTCATAGCAACGGAAATACCCGCGGAAAGCAGCGCCGCTTTTTGAGACGAATCGGCATCAGCGACAGCCTGAAAGGATTGAATCAATCCGACAATGGTCCCGAGCAATCCGAGCAGAGTTGCGACATTGGCGATCATGGAAAGATAATGAGTCCGTTTTTCCAGTTTTGGAATTTCAGACATTGCGGCAAGCTCGAAAGCGCTTTGAATCTCTTTCGGCCCTTTATTGTATTCCTGCAGTCCCGCTTTGGTAATGGTCGGTAAGGCGGCATTGGAAATCATGCACAAGTCAACTGCGCTCGAAACCTTTCCGCTCTGTATGAATTCGATGATTTTATTAACAAATTTCGTTGTATCAATGCGATTTTTCACATTGATAAAAATAAATCGCTCAACGATAATTGCCAGACCAATAATCAAAGTTGCAAGGATGACGTACATAAAAGGTCCGCCGGTTTTAAAGGCAAGATTAATGTATTCCAATTTTGATACCTCCTGTTTTAATTGTTACATCTTCTCTTTAGAAAAAAAATTCAAACTCTCAAATTCAAATGAATACAAAACTTTTCTTCAATCACTACCTTTAATTTTATATTTTTTGGCCATTTGAATTTGTGTAGGAATTCGGATTTGGTGTTTCGGATTTGCTTTGATCCCCTGACTTGAAGTTTACCTTCCCGGTTTCACAATCTCTTTTCGAATTTGATCAATTTCAATCTTGCGGAAAATCTCTTTAAAAAACGACCGATCGATTTGAATGTCGTCCACAGTCGGGTTTTTGCCCGGAATGATAAACACGGTCTGCGGCTTTTCGATCCTCCCTAAAATCTCAATTTTATCAAGAAATATCTTTACATCTGATTTCTTAGTTTCCAAATCGAGAGCAACGGCTTTTTGAATACTATCTTGTTTCACAGTAACTTCTTGCGCAAAGGAAGGCATTGCTACCAACCCCATCAAAATAAAAACGAAAACCATAGATAATTTTATTTGCAAAGAACGTCTGTTCAAGAACCGGCCTCCTGACTTAATTTCACTTGAGTAACTCCGAGCTCGGTGCTTAACGCCTCAACTCGTTTTTTACTCTCCAAAACCCAATTATTTTTAATGTTGTTTTCCGCCGCTTGTTTTAAGTTTGCCTGATAGGCTTCAAGTGCTTTTTCTTTAAAAGGTACAACCGTTTTCCATAATTTGTCATCATATTTTTTCAAATCTTCGCCGGATAAACCTCTGGGACGCGGTGATTTAAACACGGCATCGGCGAAAGCCTCAAAGGTCGCGCCTATTTTATAGGATGAAGCTGTCGTCCAATCCGCTACTTTAAATTTAGCAGCTTCGGTGTAGGCTTTGATCGCTTTTGTAAACGCCAACCTTTTTTGTTTGAGATTCCGTTTCAGGGGAGGTTTGAGCTTGATTTTATCAAAAGATTTGAAAGAAATTTCAGCAATCATGAACTGCGCGTTGGCCGGAATATAACTTTCCACGGCGATATTTTGCCCAACAAATTTTTTATGAGAATCGATCACAAATCCAAAATCTATTAATGCAATTTCATTCAAGTTTTGATTATAAGCAATTTCGCCTCGTCTGAAAGCGGCTTCCATATAGCGATCAGGGTCATCCGTATAACTGATGGTGTATTCCTGAAAATAGCTTCTGGCTCTATCGAAATCACCGACGTTTTCATAACATTTGGCCGCAAAAAACAAGCTCTTTGCAGCGTACCTCGAGTTTTGATCGTGTTTATACAAGGCTAAATAGTTCGTCGCAGCTCGCTGCCAATTTTCAAGATCTTCGCTTAAAACGCCCGCTTTAAAAAAGGATTCATCAATAAGCTGCGACTCAGAAAATTGCAGCGACATCATTTCGTAGAGTTCGATAGCTTTATTTTTATTACCAAGATTTTCATATTGCAGTGCAGCTTCAAATAATGCTCGTTCTGCGATTGCCGGATCTGCGGTCAAGTTTGAGATTTTCTCGAACTCTCTTGCGGCCAGAGTACTGTCCCCGTTTTGCAAATGCATCTCAGCGTTTTTGAATCTCGATGAGGCAATCATTTTGTTCGCTTTAGAAACATACTGTGAAGAATCCGGAAATAGCCGGACAACGGTCTGAAACAATGAATCTGCCTGTAAATAATTCTCCTGTTTAAAATCGCATTGAGCCATCATCATGTAGGCCTGTGCCACAAAAGGATTCGAAGGCGAATGGTCCACAACTTTTCGGTAGACCTCCCTTGCCAAAGAAACGTACTCAAGCTCGTAGAGAATTTGAGCATAATTCATTAAAACCTCGG
>SMUZ01037837.1_pt1 | contig 10425 bp, 10 predicted proteins | sample 2456421 | NCBI WGS metagenome assembly SMUZ01 (sample SAMN11095932, study PRJNA526329) | marine sediment metagenome | biome: Marine sediment; feature: Surficial sediment; material: Deep marine sediment; isolation source: Hadal surficial sediment | place: Pacific Ocean | collected 2014-11 | depth... | reverse complement strand
CCAGGGGCTCCGCCTCGATCCAGTAGCGGAGCTGTCTCCAGGGACATTCAGCACGTTCCCGCGTGAGTTGTAGTCACGCAGGCGGCGGACGCGTCGTCGAGGGGTTGAGCGGTGCGAAGGAACGGCCGATGATCAGGCCCAGGACGACCACGGCCCGCCCGCAACAACGTGGCCGTGCTGCTGGAAGCCAGTCGGGGCGCGCTGTCCTCAGACACCACCCTGGTCGTCTTGGCGGACGCGGGCGTCGAGAACGTGCACGCACAGGTCGACGAACTCATTACCGCGGGCATCCTGCGCCGGGTCTTGGCGTTCACAGAGCTGCAGTTCTCGAACTCCATGTTCGAAGCGTGGTGGCGCTTCCTCAACCATCAGCGGCTCTTCCTCCACTCGCCAGACAGCGTCACCATCGTCCATCGACTCGTGCAGTGCTACGTCGACGAACAGAACCGCGTGCTGCCACATTCGGCGTTTCGGGGACAGACCCCTGACGAGATGTACGTCGGCACAGGAGCTGCGGGGGCGGCAGACCTGAGGTCACGCGCAACCGCCGCACGCCGAGCCCGCGGTGAGGCGAACCGATCGGCGTCGTGCGAGACGTGCCCGTCACTCGACGCGGCCGCGTGACCACCGGTTGCTGACGGCCCTTTCGACCACGGGGCCCTGCGGGCCCGTGCCTCCGGAGGCGACGGCCGGACAGACCGGACCGCAGCCGTCGGACGAATAGACGGCAGCACGGTGTCCGGGATCAGAGTCGCCGCCCAGTCACCATCCCGTGCCGTGAATGGCGAGAACTCGCGGGCGAAACTCCAGAATGTCCATGGAGGTAGCTGGGCTGGCGCTGCATCCTGTCGGTGGAGGCCGTCTGCTCCCTCCCCGCGCCTTGCACTGGCCGGACGCGGCATGAGTACGACGCCCCATAGTAGAAACTCATTCTTGCGCGGACCCCAGATGGCGTGTGACACTATTGTGCTACAATGTAGAACATGAAAACGGTTGGCATACGTGCATTGAAGCAGAACGCTTCGGCCGTTGTCGCGGACGCCGCTGAAGGTGAAATCGTGACCATCACGGATCGCGGCCGACCGGTCGCCCAACTGGTTCCGGTCCCGTCGAGCCGCCTCGAAGCTCTCGTGGCCGCAGGCCGCGCCCGTCTGGCCACGCGTTCCCTTGCCGGGCTGGCAGCCCCGGCGAAGCGCAGGCGGGGTCGCCGGCGTTTGTCCGAGGTGGTCGAGGAGATGCGCGGCGACGAGCGCTACTAGTGGCGTACTACCTCGATACGTCCGCGGCGGCGAAACTCGTGGTCGAGGAGCCAGGTTCAAAGGCGCTGCGATCATGGCTCCGCGAGCAGGCGGCCCAGATCGTGTCGAGCGATCTCTTGCGAACCGAGTTGCTGAGAGCAACGAGACGTAGTGCTCCAGAACAGATGCCCCAGGCTCGGGCGGTGCTTGCAGCCCTCACGCTGCTCAGCATGTCCAGTGCGACGTTCGACCGGGCGGGATCGGTCGACCCACGCGAGCTTCGGAGCCTCGACGCGCTTCACCTGGCCGTCGCGCTCGAGCTGGGAGACGAGCTCGAGGGCCTGATCACTTATGACGTGCGACAAGGTGCCGCCGCCAGGGCGTTCGGAATTGACGTGATCGCGCCGTAGCGCGCACAACGCCATTGACGGAGCGCGCGCCGCGGCCGTGGGGCAACTCCAGGAAGGCCGGCGCCGCGGCCGCGTCCAGGTTCTTGCCGGATCCGGCGTGCACGATGCCGGCCTCGTCCAGCAGCGCGTTGGTGGCGAACATCCCCTCCGACTCCGAGTCGAACAGGTGGTTGTTCGCCCGGTTCACCATGTCGAACCCCATCGCCTTCAGGTCGGCGGCCACTTCGTGGGTGCCCATGAAGTTGGCCATCGGCCCGTTGAAGTGCCGCATGTTGCTGAGCGACCCCTCCACCGACGGCGCCGTGTCTCCGAGGTCCACTATATGAAGAGGTCTGGGCGTTCCGAGAGGGTGTTGGTGTCTTAAGGACCCTGGTCCCCGGCTGGCAAAATGGAAATCCCGGCCAACATCGGTAGAATACGCACACTCGCCTCACGGCATGAGGAGCGCCAATGGAGCAACGGGTCACATCGCTTCTCGCACCGGTAATGTTGCTGTCGCTTGCTGGCGCGCTCTCGACGGACGCCGCCGCCCAGTCGGTCCGTATCGAACGGCTGGTCGACGCACCGATCATTCGGCCGGACATGGACGCGGCGATGGGTAGCAACATCGCGGGTCCGTCGCTGATCCGTGTCCCGGAGTGGCTCCCGAATCCACTCGGCCGCTACTACCTGTATTTCGCCGACCACAGGGGCACCTACATCCGTCTGGCCTACGCCGACGAGCTGACCGGCCCCTGGACCATGCATGAGCCGGGCACGCTGCAGCTCGATCAGTCGCACTTTCCGACGACCTGTCCCCCATGCGCCCCGGAAGGGGCCTATGTTCACATCGCCTCGCCGGACGTGCACGTCGACGACGCGCGTCGCGAAGTCGTGATGTATATCCACGGCCGGGACGTCGGGCGTCAGGTCACGCGCGTGGCTGTCTCGACCGACGGGCTGCGGTTCGAGGGTCGACCCGAAATACTCGGGCGGCCGTACTTCCGCGCGTTCCGGCACGAGGGCTTTGTCTACGCCCTCGCGATGCCGGGGGTCCTGTATCGGTCACGCGACGGTCTGACCGGTTTCGAGGAGGGGCCGCAGCTCTTCAACCCGAACATGCGTCACTCGGCGGTGCTGAAACAGGGCAACAGGCTGTCGGTCTTCTGGACCCGGCGCAACGACGCTCCAGAGCGGGTGCTGCTATCGACGATTGACATGACCGGCGACTGGACCGGCTGGACGGAATCGGAGCCTGTCGAGGTCCTGCGGCCGGAGCGACCGTGGGAGGGCGCCGACCTGCAGGTCGAGCCGTCCCGGGGCGGCTCCATCGATGTCCCGGTGAACCAACTCCGTGACCCCGCGATCTTCGAAGAAGATGGTCGGGTCTATCTGCTCTACGCCGTCGCCGGCGAGCGCGGGATCGGGCTCGCCGAGGTGCACCTGGAACGCTAGCAGCCTACGGAGCACGCACGGACCCTGGCTGCTCCCTGCTTCATATCGTTTCCGACTGCGAGCCTTGTCTTGCTCCAACACGGCTCCCAATCCGTCTCTCGACCACGCGCGGACCCGCGTCAGACAGGCACCCAAATCCGCCTATAAGGCGCACCGTCGCAAAACACACCGAGAGGACCGAGCAATGCCGACATCACGAGGACCCCGGAGTCGGGCCGTGCCGCGGGCGCGTCGAGCGCAGCGTGGCGCGTGCGTCTCCCTCGTGGCGGTCGTCGCCGCGGCCACGATGGGACTGGCAGACCTCTCGGCCAAGGACTGGCCACAGTGGCGCGGTGCCGAACGGCGCGGTCTCTGGACCGAGACCGGCATCCTGGACGCGTTCCCTGACGAGGGGCTCACGGTGACGTGGCGGGTGCCGATCAACGGCGGCGACTCGGGACCGGCGGTCGCCGACGGTCGCGTGTTCGTGCTGGACTACGTGGAAACCAAGGCCCGCACCATGGACGGCACCGAGCGCATCCTTGCCCTGAGCGAGGAGACGGGCGAGATTCTCTGGACCTATGAGTGGCCGACGACCTACCGGATGCTGACGTTCTCCTACGCCACCGGTCCGCGCGCCACCCCGACGGTCGACGAGGACCGGGTCTACGTCACCGGCGCCACCGGCCGGATCTTCTGCTTCAACACAGAGACGGGCGCGGTGATCTGGGAGAAGGACACCGTCGAGGAGTACGACACGAGCATTCCGATCATGGGAACCTCGAGCGCAGGGCTGGTCGATGGCGACCGCGTCATCTTCCTATTGATCAAGAAGCCGAAGAACCCACAGACTGCACCGACGCGACGACACGCGTCCAGATTCGTGCACTGTCACGTGAGCCCCAACAGAACCCGACCTCATACTCCGGCTATGGCTTGTCCGGGGTCGGATCCCGGTCGCGCGTCCGTCACGGTAACAGCGACCGCCTGGTGGTCTGGGCGCACCCCGCGTTCGCGAACCGCCACATAGTCCTGCGGAACGACGAAGAGATCATCCGGGTGTCAATGGACCAGAACGACTACTGACACCACCGGCGCGTCGACGCGTCCTCCAGGTCGCCCGCCGGCTTGCCGTGGCGTGCCGCCAGTACCCCGCGAGCCGCACAGGAGACGCTACAGCCGACCAGATCGCCGACCCGGAACGGCACGAGCTGCAGTGCGACATGGCCGGCTCAGTGGCCCGTTCAGCCACACTATCTGTAGCCCGACGGGGTGTATTCGACCGAGCCTGGAAACTCCATCGGGCGGATGTCGGAATGTCCCACGAAGATGGCGTCTTCCGGACTGCGATTCCGGTTGTACGACCACATGAACTCGTCTTCGGTGGCCCGATCCGGCACCTCCCCACCCAAGGCGATCTTGACCACCTTGGCCATTTCTTCCGGATGGCTCCGCTGTGGATAGTGACCGCCGGTCGGCATGATCCAGTACGAGCTCTCGACCGCCCTGTCGTTCAGATAGGTGGCCCACACATAGTTGGCGATTCGAATTGGGTTGACTGGGTCCATGAGGCCCCAGATGTAGGCGACCGGAATCGGGCTTCTGGGCAGGTTGTCCAGCCAGCGATATTCGTTCGCCACCCGCTCCAGCAGATACTTGCCCACCCCGAGCCGTGCGCCGATGCCGTCATTGAACGCGTGAATGTCGGCATAGGCCAGTTGCTGCGGGGCGCCTTCGGTGCGTCTGGGCCGCGCCTTCATGCGTTCGATCGCAACCGGTCCCCTCACCGGATCGAGCAACACCGTCTGGGAATCCAGGAGATTGGCGAGCGACAAGAACATGCCGCTGTTGGACAGGAAGTGGTAGGTGATCTCGTACTCCCTGCTGGTGCTGTCCAGATAGTTGCCGAGAAACGCGAGGCCGACGCTCACTCCCCGGTCGTGGGTGAACAGGCTGAACTCGTCGAGCTCGACGATTTCACGCACGAAGTAGTCGACCAGCCTGGCATCGTCCGCCAACAGGTAGGAATAGCCGCCCTGCGGCTTGTCGGAGAAGCCAAAGCCGGGAAAGTCCAACGTGGTAATGAAGTAGTCGTCTTCCAGAAACCCGATCATGTCTCTGAAATCGAAGCTGGACGTCGGGTACCCATGCAACAACACCAGGGCAGGGTGTGAACGGTCGCCGAACGTCCGGTAATGGACATTCACCCTCCGGCTGTCGTTGTCGGCAGTGGTGGACGTCCACTCGAAGTAATCTCCCGCCCTGAACCATCGCTCGGCCGCGTCGGAGTAGAACGTGAAGCCGTCGGGTTGCGCGGCAGCGGGAACGACGTTGCCGCAGAGGAGGATGAGCGCTGCGCTCCTAAGCGCCGTCCTGACCATAGCCGGCCTCCAGTCTGAATTCGGGATGTCCAATTTGCACGCCTGTTCAAGGACCCTTATACACCAACACCTTTCACTGCACGACCGTCTGAACCTAGCTGGCTCTAAGCAACGGTCTCGGCGTCTGACCAGCCTGGATTGATGCGTGGTGGAGGCGCCGCCCGGATGTAAACCGGGGATGGCGGTCTTGCAGTCCGGCCGCCATCTGACCCGTTTCGTGCGAACACAGGCGAAAATCGTACGATCGCAACTACATGTGAGAGCGCTGTCCGCACGACTGCGCAGGAACAGGCTCACCTCGATCCACTCGTCGCGGCGTTCGCGACTGCCTCCTTTTCCATGGCGCGAGCTCCAGCGAGGCGGACAGGCATACTGTAATTCCCTTCGTGACACGCGAACTCGTAGATCAGATCCTGGCTCTTTTTCATAGGCACTTGCGCGGTCCAGGGTCTCACCCACGTGGCCCGATCGGTGACCGTGTATTCGTAGAGCAGCGTTTCCGCGTCCACGCGCGTGAACCGCTCGATCAGAAACAGGTGCTCGCCAAAGCTCAGAGCGGGTCGTCCGACCTGCTCATGCTTCCCATTGAAATTGGTGGTCTCGACGACGAGCGTCTGGCCTTCCCAGTGGCCGCGCGAGTCCCCCATCCACTGCCGAATCTGGGGTCCCAGATGCGGCCGCCTCTCCAGAGGGATGACACGCACGTCGTGAATCTGCTCGTTGAGAATCGCTACGTAGCCGGGTGTCTGAAACAGCTGAATATTATTGTTGTAGCCACCAGGGTTGATGGGCGGGCCGGCTTTGCCGTGCTGGATGCAACGATCCCCCGGATCCAGGTCCTCCCATGAAACCGCGGGGACGCGGCCGCGGCCCGCATCGGCAATGCGCTGTGCTTCTGGCGACGCAGCTCGCCGCTCGGCCTCCGCCGTCAAGGGAGGCAGTCGCCCGTCTGGCGGATCCACAATGAGTGAGGTGCGCCTGGTCCCCACGACCGTCGTTCCTCGGTCCAGCCAGAAATTGTTGTAGAAGCCGGGTGTTCCGTCCTCCCGCCTGTCCACCTGGTCGCTGGCCGTTGTTCGCTCGGCGGGGCGATTCAAGAGGCGTAAATTCCGGTCGACCACTTCCTGTTCGAGGTTGGCGGCCTCCTCCTCGGTCAAGAACTCCTTGTCGCCCAGCTCCTCTGGCCGTTGCAAGGGCGTGATCGTGCGGAAGTCCCAAACACCCTGCAGGTCCGGTTGACCCCACGCCGTCCTCGGCGGGGTGGTCTGGGCCGCCGAAGGCGCAGCCCCCAACGGCACGAGTGCGACCAGCACAGCCACGGCCCTCACCGACACCGGCACTCGATGGCTCATCTGCACCCCCTCTGTATCGCATGCCTTCTACTGGCGGACTCCGCACCTAGCGCTTGACATGTTTCCGCAGTGCCCCCGGACCGACCTCGGCGCCGTACACATTGCCTTCGTTGTCGACGGCAACTCCTTCGGCCGCGCTGGTTCCCGAGTTGTCCTGGTCGGGTTCGGGATCAGGGATGAAGGCAAAAATCCGCAGGTCGCTAATATTGGCGATGCGGATGCCGCGCTTGTAGCCCCCGTTTCGCCGAAAGTTCGACTCGGAGTCGGCGACATAGAGGTTGTCGTTCCCGTCGATCGCCAGACCGCTTGCGCGCCCGAAGTTGTAGAAGTCACGGACGAAGGTGCCGTCCTGCTCGAAGACCTGAATGCGTCGGTTGCTGCGGTCACCGACATAGAGCAGACCCTGTGAGTCCATGGCGAGGGCGTGAGGTGTCCGGAACTGTCCGGGCGCGGAGCCGGTCTCGCCCCACTCCATGAGATACGTGCCATCGCTCGAGAACTTGACGATCCGGTTGTTGCCATTGGCCGGGTGACCGTCGCCCACGAAGATGTCGCCGTTCGGCGCGACCAGGACGTCGTTCGGCTGGTCGAAGGTGCTCTGGGTACGACCCGCCACGCCGGCGGTTCCAAGCCGCATCAGCACGTCACCCTCCGGGCTGAACTTGATGACCTGGTGTCCCCTGTTTCCCTCGCCGCGGGCATCGGCGATCCACACGTTGCCATCGTCATCTACGTCGATGCCGTGCGGCCAGACGAACATCCCAGCCCCCCACCGCCTGAGTATCTTGCCGTCCTTGTCGAACTGGAACACAACATCAAGGTCGTCGTGCCCGACACAGGTGTTCTCGCCACACCGATCGACCGCCCAGATCGTCTCGCCGTCGGGAGAGACTTCCACCAAACTCGTGGAGCCCCACTCCCTGCCATCCGGCAGCGGTGCCCACACTCCCTCAACGGTTCGATACGGATTCGGCGCGTGGTTCTGTGCGGAGGCGACGCTGGACGTGGCCATGAACGTGACGACGCCGACGATTGCGAGACCGAGTCTTTCGGCTTGTGACATGGCGGATCCTTCCTTTCGAGAACTGACGAGCGGCGATGCAGCGCGCAAATTGTATCACCGGCTTCAACGCGGGTCCTTGGCTCCCGTCGTGGTCAGCATGATGTTGCCCGGTTTCAGAACCCGGTGGACGATCAGAGGACCTCTCGTCCTACGCTTCCCGCCGGAATCGGACACGGGAGCGGCTGACGAGACGCTCGGAATCTGCGGTCGCCCCGTCAGTCCTCATCGAGGCCGAAGGTGTACACGACGTTCCCGGCCGCGATCGTCACATATTGCTGGCCATCCACCGCGAAGGTCATCGGCGCGGCGCGAACCTGCGCGCCGACAGCGATGTGCCAGAGCCTCCGGCCACTGACGGCGTCGAGCGCGTAGAAGTAGCCATCGACGCTGCCACTGAACACCAGGTCGCCCGCCGTGGTGAGCAGGCCAGCCCACGTCTGCGGCTGTAATCGGAATTCCCAGCGCAGATCGCCGGTCCGCGGATCAATCGCACGCACCGCGCTCGTGTACCGCTCAATCGGCAGCACCCTCTGCTGGCCGCCGCCGATGAAGCTGTCCCCTCCGACGTACTCCTCGTCGCGGATGAAGAACTCGGCCTCGCCATCGAATGCCATCACGTAGAACAGCCCCGTGCGCGGGCTGTACGCGGGAGACATCCAATTGGTGCCCCCGGTCGCCGGAGGGGACACGACGGTCCCGTCCGTGCTCGGAAACATATTGGGAACGCGAATCGGTCGGCCGTTCTCATCGAGCCCTGCGGCCCAGGTCTGGAGCGCGAACGGCTTGCCGACCAGGAACTCGCCCGTCTCGCGGTCGAGCGTGTAATAGAACGCGTTGCGGTTTGCCCACATCATCACTTTGCGTGGCTCGCCCTCGATGTCGATGTCCGCCAGGATCGGCACCTGGATCGCGTCCCAGTCATGCACGTCGTGCGGCGTGAACTGGAAGTACCACTTCATCTCACCCGTATCGCCGTTGAGCGCCAGCGCGGAGTCGGCATACAGGTTGTCGCCCAGTCGGACCTCGCCGTTGTAGTCGGGCCCAGGGTTGCCGGTGCCCCAATACACGAGGTCGAGATCCGGATCATACGAACCAGTGATCCAGGTCGGCGAGCCGCCCGTGCGCCACGAATCGCCTGCCCAGCTCCGGTTATCGGGGTTATCCGGCCCCGGGATGGTCCAAGCGCGCCACTGCTGCTCGCCGGTCTTCGCGTCGTAGGAGTCGAGGAAGCCGCGGATGCCGAACTCGCCGCCGGCGATCCCGGTCACGACCTGATCCTTCACCACGAGCGGCGCCGCCGTCTTGCTGTAGCCGGCCGTGTGGTCCGCCACCTCCCGGTTCCAGAGGAGGTTTCCGGTCCGCGCGTCGATGGCGACCAGATGGGCGTCGAGCGTGCTCATGTACAGCGTGTCGCCCAGGATCGCGACGCCCCGGTTGTTCCGCCCGCAACAGATGTTGAGGTCTTCCGGCAGCTCGTGTTCATAGCGCCAATATTCCCGGCCGGTCGCGGCGTCGAGGGCCACGACGTTGCTCGGGGCCTCGGTGACGAACATCACGCCGTCCACCACGAGCGGGGTCGTTTCGGCGCGATCCAACGCCGACAAGTGATACGCCCACTTGAGCTCGAGCTGGCTCACGTTGCGGTTGTGGATCTGGTCGAGCCCACTGTAGCGCTGGCTGTCCAAGGTCCCCGAGTACATGAGCCAGTTGTGCGGCTCGTCGGCGGCGTTCAGCAGACGTTCCCAGGTAACGGGCGAGAACGAGGGAGCCATGCCGCCGGCCTCGGCTGACGGCTCCTGACCGGCCACCGGCTGGACGAATCCGAAAAGCGCGACCACCATTGCGAGCCACTTCATGATCAACTCTCCTTCCGCAGCGATAGCCCTCCCGTGGGTTGAGAGGCGGTCTCGTGCCGTGGGAGGGCGAAGCGTGGCCATGGACGGCAGCTGCACGCGCGGCTCAGCCACGAGCTGCGCGACGGCCCTATCTGCTGACGCCGCCAAACCTGCCCACGCCGATGTCGGCCGACCCGGAAGAGATTCTGTACGACGCCGTGCACCGATGCAAGGCGTTGCAGATGGGCGGCCGACGTGAACCGACGCATCTGGCGCTCCCGCTGGCGGGTCGGCTGATGCGCAACCTCTGCTCGATTGTGTTCGTACTGCCGGGTACTGTGGATCACGGACGGCATCACGGTGCGGTGCGCCGCCGAGTTGCTGCGCAGGTTGTCCGTGATCAGCCGTCGAGGCTCGCGGCCTTGTCGTTTCAACAGCGTGCGGAAGACCCGTGTGGCCGCCCGCTTATTGCGCCGCGACTGCACGAGGTCGTCAAGGACGTCGCCGTCCTTGTCCACAGCCCGCCACAGATACTGTTGCCGCCCCTGGATCTTCACGAACAGCTCGTCGAGATGCCAGCTGTTGCCCATGCGGCCCCGGCGGTGCCGCAACCTCCGCGCATAGGCGAGCCCGAACCTCAGATACCACTGCCTAATCGCCTCGTACGTCACAGTGACACCCCGTTCGGCGAGGAGATCCTCGACATCCCGAAAACTCAGGCCGAACCGGTAGT
>SMUZ01029705.1_pt1 | contig 10426 bp, 12 predicted proteins | sample 2456421 | NCBI WGS metagenome assembly SMUZ01 (sample SAMN11095932, study PRJNA526329) | marine sediment metagenome | biome: Marine sediment; feature: Surficial sediment; material: Deep marine sediment; isolation source: Hadal surficial sediment | place: Pacific Ocean | collected 2014-11 | depth... | reverse complement strand
CTCGACGGCGACTGTCTCCAGACCATGCTCGAACGTGTGATAGTCGACGTCGCTGACGTCGAGACAGAACACCGCGGCCCGCGCAGCGTGAAGCGCCGCGCGCGCCGCTGCGTAGCGCTTGTCCAGCACCGCCCCGACCATCCCGAGCGTGACGGTGAACTGCCCGAAACCGTGACCAATCAGGACGACCGACTTCGATCCAGGCAACGGCTCGAGCGCATTCCCAAGCAGGCGCAACGCGTCCTCGATGGCATAGGTCGCACGCCCGACCTCTTGGCTGAGTCCCGCGACCAACGAGAGCCCGCGCCCCGGTTCGATCGGGATGGGCGTGCCGAACATGACCTCATCGGCGAGGACACGCCGGACACGGTCGAGGTCGCCGGTGAAGTCGAGCCAGATCTTGAGATGGGAATCGAAGGAGAGGACCGCGACGCGGTCATCCGGTGTCAGCCATGCGAGCAGTCGCTCACTCTCTTGGAGCACACGCAGCAGCCCGAGCAGGCGGTCTGCCTGCAGGCTTTTCTGAACGACAAAAACGATCAGCTGGCCGCGCACCACCGGCTCGAGTGTGCCCGCGACGTTCGTCGACGGGCGGCGACTGCTCCTGGGCACCTCACCGCCGATCCATTGCGCGGACTCCACGCGAACCTGTTGGCCATCAATGCGGACGTCGAAGTCGCCCGGTGCAAGACCGAGGATCGGTCGCCCGGTGTGATCGACCACCCGCGCGTCAACGATGACGCGGACGACATCCACCCGCTCGACACGTTGCGGTTGGGGGGCCGCAAGCACGGTCGCCCCGAAGAGCACGACCATCGAGGCGGCTACCGCGACCCGGCACGCCACACCAATGCGACAGACTACGCGGCGCGCCGCCGCGAGCCCGGCCAACGCCAGGACCATGCCGGCCGCCCAGGTGTTGCGTCTGCGGGTCATTCCCATTCACTCACGTTCCACGATCGCCTGGTACGCCATGATCCGGAAGCGTTCCTGGATGTCGGACGTGGACGGAAAGATCTGCGTCATCAGGATCCCGATCAGCTCCTCTGTGGGGTCCACCCAGAACGTGGTGTTGAAGAAGCCGCTCCAATAATAGGCACCCTCCGATCCGAGCTCGCCGTCTGCGCCGGGCCGGCCGCGGATCGCAAAGCCCAGACCGAACCCGCCGCTGCCCGGTTGCACAACCGAGCCAATGGGAATGTCACCGATGTGGTCCGTCGTCATGAGATCGACGGTGACCGGGCTGAGGATCCGCACGCCGTCCAGCGCACCGCCGTTCAAGAGCATCTGCAGGAATCGGGCGTAGTCGTACACGGTCGAGGACAAGCCTGCGCCACCAGAAAAGTTGGTGCGATGCTCGCCGGTCGAATACGTCGCAGAGTAGATCAAATGCTGACCTTCAACGGTCCCCTCGACCTCGTCGAGCCCACCGGCTCCGTCTGGCGCATACAGCGAGGCGAGCCGGTCTGCCTTGGCGGCCGGGAGGTAGAAATATGTATCTGGCATCCCGAGCGGTTCGAACAGCCGCGTCCGAAGGAACTCGTCGAACGTCGTGCCCGACAGGACCTCGACCAATCGGCCCAGGACGTCGTTCGACAGGCCGTAGGAAAACGCCGCCCCCGGTTCGTGCAACAGCGGCAGCTGGCCGAGCGCCGTCACCAACCCCTCGATGGTCCCATCGTGCTCGGCGAGCCCATCGGCGACGCCCGCGTCCCGGTACAGATCCGAGAGGGCACGCTGCGTGGCGCTGGGGCCCAGATCGCCGAGAAACCGATACCCGATCCCTGATGTGTGGGTCAGCAGCTGTCGAATCGTCACAGGTCGTCGGGCGGGCACCCGGCTGAAGGGCCCGTCCCCGTCGTCACTCGGGGTGAGGACGTCGAGTGAGGCCAGCGCCGGCAGATACTGACCGACCGGGTCGTTGAGCTTGAAGCGCCCTTCTTCGTAGAGCATCATGACGGCGACGCTCGTGACCGGTTTCGTCATCGAGGCGATCCGGAAGATCGTGTCAGGCTGCATCGGCGTGCCCGAAGCTCGGTCGGCCATGCCGTAGCCTCGTACGTGCGCCTGGCGGCCTTTGCGCGCGACCAGAGTGACCGCCCCAGCGATGGCATCGTCGTCCACGTAGCTCTGCACGACCTCCTCGAGTCGGGCCAGACGCGCTTCGGAGAGCCCGACATCCGAAGGCGCAACGGTCGGCAGCCCTTGCGCCCATCCGGTCGTCGCGAGAATCAGACCCACGAGCAGTACGGCGATGAGTGTGCGTATGCGCATCGTTATTTCCTTCGCACGCGATCGTGTGGTGCCAGCACCCTGGCGTCAGGGTCGCCATTGACGAAGAATCAACCGAGTATATCCTCGGAAGGAGCTCGTCCGGCGGGTGGACGACGCGACGCGGCACGACCGACGCGTCGCGTTATAAGATAGCGCTGCCATGCTGCAAGAAGCGCCCGAGCTGGTCGAGCTTCAAGCCGGGCCGGCGATCCTCGCCGTCTCGCCCGCGGCCGGCGGATCCATCACGCGCTACGCGTCTCGGCACGATGGCACGACGTTCGAATGGATGCGGCCGGCGCTGCCGGAGGCGGTTCGGAATCGGTCGGCCGGCAACACCTCGAGCTTTCCGTTGGTGCCGTTCTCGAACCGGATCCGGAACGCGGCCTTTCGCTTCCGCGGCCGCGTCATTCAGCTGCCGCAGAACTTCCCGCCCGAGCCGCACGCCATTCATGGACATGGATGGCGCGCACCGTGGCGGGTCACCGCCCGGTCTACGGCCAGCCTGACCGTCCAGTACCAGCATCCGGCCGGCGCGTGGCCCTGGTCGTACCGCGCGGAGCAGATGTTCACGCTGACGCCAGACCACCTCACGATCCGATTCGCGGTCACGAACGAGGCATCGGAACCGATGCCGGTCGGCTTCGGCCTCCACCCCTACTTCGTCCGCACACCTCGCGTCCGGGTGCGAGCCGCCGTTGGCCGGATGTGGCGGGCCGACGCCAACGCGATGCCGGCCGAACTCGTCGCGCCGCCATCACAGCTCGCGTTGGAGGGTGCCGGTCTCAGTCCCGACGCGACCGTGCTCGACAACAACTTCGTCGCGTTCGGCGGGCGGGCTGTGATCGACTGGCCGGAGTGGCACGCTCGGCTCACCTTGGCCGCCGACCCGATCTACGCGTGTCTTGTCGTCTATACGCCCGCCGGCCGAGACTTCTTCTGCGTCGAACCGGCGACCAACTGCATCGACGGCTTCAACCTGGCCGAGAACGGGCGGACCGACACCGGGATAATTGTCCTCGAACCGAGCGATACCGCCGTCGGCACCGTCACATTCACGCCGACGACCGGGCTCTGACTCCTACCAACCGAGCCGGAGCGCGTACCAGAGGGCGCCTCCGATGACCAGACCAATTGCGACCAGCGATACCAGGCTGGTGGCGAAATACGGATAGACCATTAATATCAACCCAGCAGCGAGCTGCGGCCAGCGGTCCTGTTTCTTCCCATACACGAACAGCACGAATCCGATCCCACCTGGGATGAGTGACATGAACAGCCACGTCGGATCGAAAGACATGATGCACGAACCGGGTCGGCGTCATCGCACATCGTTCACCGGGCTCCGAGCACCTGCACTCTACGCCTTCGGTACGAATGCAAGGAATCGCCGCGGGTTGTCGACCAGGATCTGCCGAATGGTCTCCTCAGGTACGCCGGCGAACCGGAGTTTCGGGACGAACTGCATCAGGACCGACGCCCACCCGTGACCGTAGAACCGATTGAACTGGCGCACGTTCCCCATATCAGACGAGAGCAGGATGTGATCCACGAGTCCGGCCTCGAGCAGATCCTGGACCATCCGCACCTTGGCGGCGGCCGGGATGTCGGACCGGCCCATCTCGTGCCCGAGCGTGTCGAGCCCGATGAACGCGCCGCGCCGCGCAATCGCGGTATGTGTCCCCAGCGGGTCGTGCTCCGGTCTGATGGTCGCCATGTGCCCGATGACGACATGCGAGAAGTCGACGCCCTGGCCTTCCATCACATCCATCTGCTCCATGGCGCAGCTCGGACAGCTCTCGTGCGGCGTGTGCGTGAAGATCGGCAGTCCCGTCCGCACGTGCGCGCGGGCAACCGCGCGGTGCACTCTGCGTTCGTCGGGGCGCATCTCGAGCGACGACGCGATTTCCCCGAACGCGCCCCAGCGCTGGGCCGTGGCGTCGGTGACCAGCTCCTCGACCAGCGCGTCCTCGGACATGCCGGCAACACGCACCGGGTAGAGCGCGAAGCCGATGTCCTCGAAATAGCCACCCGCCATCACGATCTTGACCTCGCTGCGGTCGGCAATCGCGTTCAGGTCGCGCACCTGTTCCGGCGTCCGCCGGCCTGTCGACGCGTCGACGATGCAGCCGAGCCCGTCGAACGCGCACACACGTAACTCTTCGACGGCCAGGTCGACGTCCTCGCGGCCGACGTGTTCATGGAAGAGCGTCGCGCCCGTCGCGAGCTCCGTCGGGTCGAGGTCGCCCTGCAGCGTCCGGATGAGGGCCCCCGCCGGGAAGGTCGGCGGGTCGACGCTGGTGAAGCTCTGCTGCGCCTCGACCGCGAGCGTCCCCGTGCTGGCCGCGACGACGCCGGCGCCGGCGGCTGTGCCGAGCAGGCCCAGGGCCTCACGTCGCGTGTAGCGATGAGATTGGTGCTTCGGGATGGTCATGGCTTCTCCGTTCGGCACGTGTCGGTAAGGGAAATCGTAGCCGCTGGAGCCCCACGGCTCAACTCCAAAGAGCTGAGAGCGGCGAAATTTGATTGACCCCTGGAACCAACAGCCCGACAATCGCCACCAGCGCAACGCGCGCGCCAGTGTGCGCTGCGTCGCAGTGGGGTCGCGGGACAGGGGTCAACGAGATGACCGATCCAGAGCTGAACATCGCGGATGTGTTGGACTTGAGTCCCGTTCAGGTGGATGACGCAGGACGGCTTTTTATTTCACCGGTGATTCACGACTGGAACGTCGTGACGCAGCGTGGCATCGACACGGTGGTCGACCTTGAAGGTGGCCTGGATATCGGCGTGCCGACTCTTCCGAACCAGTGCCTGTACGTCTACTTCCCCATCTACGACGAGGAACTCCCGAACCTCAACAAGCTCCACGGAGTGGCGTCGCTCTGCGCCTCCCTGGTCGCAGCCGAGCATCGGGTGCTGTCGCATTGCGGCATGGGTTTCAATCGGTCTGCCCTGGTCGCGGGACTCATTCTGCACAAACTGGGCATGCCCGGTCCTGAGGTCGTCGCCCGTTTGAGGATCAAACGCCCTGGCGCGCTCTTCAATGACCGATTCGCGTCGTTCCTCGAAACGCTGTAGCCAGCCAGAACACCCCAACGGTGTTGTCAAGTTGACCACACCTTGGGTGATCGACCCTCACGATATTGCGGTCGATTCGAGTCCTGAACACAGCATGTTGGGCATCAGATGTGGGTGGCTGCCCTCAATTTGACTGTGCCCAGCCAGTCGATCGGGATAGAGTGGATTGGCAGGTCTAGATCCGAGGTGCCTCTCCCAGAAGTCCATCATCCAGTTGAGCAACTGCTCCCGACGCCCCACACCATGCGACCGTTCATCAGCTCGATTGAAGCCGAGTACCGCCGCTACAAGGCCCTCGGGGAGGGGGCCATCGAGCAACTGGGCGCCGTCGAGCTGAGCGCACCCGGTCCCAACGGTGGCAACTCAATCGCGGTGGTTGTCTGGCATCTCTCCGGCAACCTCGCCTCGCCCTTCACGGACTTCCTGACCTCGGACGGCGAGAAGCCGTGGCGGCACCGCGAGGAGGAATTTGCCGCGCGGACCGTGACGCGTGATGGGCTGATGGACACGTGGGAGCACGGGTGGACTGTCCTCTTCGCGGCACTCGCCGAACTGTCCGACACCCATCTGCAGCAGGCCGTCACAATTCGCGGCCAGTCCCTGCAGGTCCACGACGCGTTGCACCGATCATTGGCACACACGAGTTACCACGTCGGGCAGATCGTGTACGTGGCGAAGTCGATCCGCGGCGCCACGTGGCGCTCTCTCAGCATTCCGCCTGGGGGATCGGCCGCCTACAACCACAACCCCGCGTTCGACCGGCCGGGCGAGCACTCAGCGCTGCTGAAACGCGGTACTGACGAAAAGTGAACAAGCTGCAGCCAGGAGCAGCGCCAGCCCCGCGCACACTCCGAGCACGCCGACGATCGTGGCCGGCGCGCCATCGAGCGAGACCACGCTCATGTCCTGGCCCCGAGCCTCGTTGCTCGACCAGACCGTGACGAGCCGGTCGAGGTCCTCCATCGTCTGGAACCCGATGATGAACGGCGTGAGGAGGCTGAACATGGTGGTCGTAGCACCGATGCCGAGCCCAGGGCAGTAACGGCTGTACGGGTGAAACCCCAGCTCTTGTGGAGCGTGCGAATCGCGTACCGCAGGTCTCAGAGCATGATGTCCGTCTGAAGGCTGGTGTCCAGGTGGATACAGCAGTATTAGACGGCACCGGGCGAACCGAAGTTGTAGTCAGTTGCGGGCGCCTCGCCAGGCACGGCGCGACGGGGGACTCTGCCTATGGACTGCGAGGAGACCTGGGACACATAAGACAGACTCGCAACGCCCGGCACGATCAGACGAGAGCGACGATCCTCCACGGGGCGGGAGCTGCAGGTGCGGCGGTGATCATATCGTGACCGATCTGGCCCGCTACTACCCCGGCCTGCGACCCATCCGCCGCAGCGCTGCGCTCCGCCGCTAGGATCGTAACCATCTTCCGCGCCTCCTCAGAATCGGTCGTCTTCGACGGACAGGCGTGTCCCGAAGGTCCCTAGCCACACTGTAATCGTGTGGGTCGATACGGCGCCTATGGCAACAATCATGGCCATGCATCCAGCTATGTCGACCACGCATCGAAACCTGCGTGAACATCCCACCAGCATGACTCGTATAGCCAACTAGACCACAACGACTCGGCAACCCGATGTGGCGATGTTCATAAGGAGACGACGGTGAACATTCCCGCAACCACCCAACCGGATCAATCTGAAAGGAGCATCCCAATGCAGCATCTTATGACGCGGACGGTTGTCAGCTCGGCGGTTCTGATCGCGGGGTTGGCGCTCGGCGTTCCCGCTGAGGCCCAAGTCGCTCACAACAGGACGACCCACTTGACGCTGGAGTTCCCGGTTCGTGTGCCAGGCGCCACGCTGCCCGCAGGTCACTACGTCTTCACGGTCAAAGCGAGCGAAGTCGTCTGGATCCGTAACGAGGACGACAGCTCCGTCTACGGACCTTACTTCACGCGGCCGCTCCGACGAGTCAACTCGACAGCCACACCGAAAATCGTGGTCGTGAGATCCGCGGGCGCGAACGGTATCCCCACACTCCGTGGTTGGGTCGGGCGCCACCGAGAGTATGGACATGAGTTCGTCTGGTAGCGCAAGCCATACCGCCGTCCGCCACGCGCCAAGGGAATTAGCTCGTTGACCGGCGATGACGGATGTCAACACATGAGAGGCGTCGGCGTGATGTCATCAGGTCGGCGGCTCTCGACGACACTGAGCGCCTGAGACCATACACGATCGGTCCTCAACTGGTTCGAGGCGCTCAGAGCGGTGTGTTCCGGTCGCATGCATGGCCATGCAGCACTTCCCCGTCCAACCGCGGGGCCGGGACCCCGATCGTAAAGGAACCGTCGTCCACGAGACCGCCACGGAAGGCTACGAGGTGTTGGATCAGATCGCCGAGACCCGCCAGCGACATGGTTTTCCCGACGACTGGCTCGAGATGCACGCCGTGGATAAGGAGCGGAGGCCGGTAACTCGACCTGGGGTACCGTAAGTAAGTCAGGCCACGGCCCTGGCGCCTAGCAGCCCGGCCAGTGCATGGCGCGACAGCGGAGGAAACCGGGGTACAATGGCCTCGTTTCCAGGCCACCATGTCCCTGAGCCCAGCCACCAGCCCGCACGTCGCTATCGGACAGTCGTTGCGCGTGGCGCTGACGCTGATGGTGGCGCCGCTGGCCAGTCAGGCTCAGGAGCCCTCCCTTGCTGACGTGCTCGCCCGTGCGACCGACTACGTCAACGAGCTCCACGAACAGCTGTCGGGGATGGTCGCGGAAGAACGGTACGAGCAGCGTTCGAACGCACCGGTGACGCTGGGCTTCAACGGCGACCCCGTCACGCGCCGTGTGCTGCGGTCGGACTTTCTCCTCATCCGCCCCGAGGGCGAGGACCGGTACTACGGATTCCGTGACGTCTTCGAGGTCGACGGCCGGGCCGTCCGTGACCGTCAGGAGCGGTTGACGCGGCTGTTCCTCGACCCATCGCTGATGGCGGACCGCCAGATCCAGGGCATCCGGATGGACAGCGCCCGCTACAACCTGGGCGGTGTCGAGCGCAGCTTCAACACCCCGACATACGCGCTGCTCTTTCTGCACTCGTCCTACAAGCTGCGCTTCGAGTTCGAGCGCGTGATGGATACGTCACCACCTCTGGGCCTCGACCTGCCGGCCAACATCGACGGCGTCTGGGTGCTCGGGTATAAAGAAACGTGGCCCACCACCGTAATCCGCGGGGGGGACGGCAGGAACTTGCCTGCCGAGGGCCGTTTCTGGATCGAGCCCGCGACCGGCCGCGTGCTCGTCACCGAGCTCATCGTCAACGACGCCGCTGTGAACGCGATCATCACCGTCAGATACGAGGCGGACGACACCATGGGCCACCTCGTGCCCGTCGAGATGCGCGAACGCTATAACAATCGCCGGGTCGGTTCCCGCGTCGACGCGACGGCGACCTACAGCCGCTTCCGCCGGTTCCAGGTGCAAGTTGAGGTGTCGAAACCGTTCCGAGAATAATGCCCGGTGGCGCCGCGCACTGGGACGGTCCTGCGACGTCGACGCGCGCTGTGCGCTGCTCGAACCAGGTGCCGGACGATAGGCAGCATCAGAGGGGTGGCCCCGCCGCGATGGAGGGGGTCTCACGCCGCGACTTCGGCGCGCGGCTCGAAGAGTGGGACGACCCGTTCGCGACGACCCTGTTCACGGTCGTGCGGTACACAAGCGTGCCTATCTCGATGCCGCCGCCTCGGCCGCCGCCTCCTGCTCGCGAGCCCCGGCGAGGATGTTGTAGAGGCCGTAGTTCCCCTCGTGGCAGGCGTACTCGTAGAGCGGGTACTCGCTCTTGACCATCGGAATCCGATAGGTCCACGGCCGATCCCACGCATTCGGATCCTCGGTGGTGACTTCGTACATCAGCGTGCCGTCCGACACCCGCGTGAAGCGTTCCCTTAGATGCAGGCTCGACGTGGTGACGCCGCCCCGAAAGCTGGTCTCGCGCAGGAAGTTGGTCGTGTCGACGACCAGCGTGTCGCCTTCCCAGTGGCCGCGGGAATCGCCCATCCACTGCCGCATGCTCTCCGGTAGATGCGGCCGTCCATCGAGCGGTACGACGCGCGAGCTGTGCACCATCTCATTCAGCAGGACGACATAGTCCGGCGTCTGGACCAGGTGGACGTTCTGGTTGTAGCCCGCGGGCGTCATCGGGGGACCGGAATTGAAGCCGAGGATGCACCTGACCGCGAACATCCCCGGGCCGAGGTCCTCAACGAATCCGCCGTATGTCGGCGAGTGGCGATCGACGCCTTCGCGAGCCTGTCGTGCGACCGCCCGCTTCGCTTCAGCCTCGGGCGTCAAGGGCGGGACGCGCCCATCCGGCGGATCGACGACCAGCGACGTCTGGTTGGTCTCGCTGACCTTGTTGCCGGGGTCGAACCAGAACTGGTTGTAGTTGCCAACGATGTCCGCCGGCTCCTGGTCGTCGCGCACGGCAAACTCGGCGAGCCGATCGGCCTCGAAGGCGGCCGCTTCCTCGTCGGTGAAAAACTCCTGGTCGGCCAGCTCGCTCGGACGTTCGAACGGCGTCAGCGTGCGGAAATCCCAGACGCCGTTCAGATCTGGCGCGCCCCACGGCGTCCGGGGCGGCGACTCGCCTGGGGCGGCGGCGCTTTGGGCCTGCGCCGCGGCAGGGACAATGGTCAGGAACAGGGCTACGACCAACGCGCACGACAACGAAAGGATTCGTTCGGTCACGTGGACCTCCCCTTGTCAAGCCAAGATCACGATGCGTCGCTGCTCATCCTACCGCGTCACACCCCACCTGTGCCCGCAAAAAGCTGATCCGGAGCGAACGGCACCGAACACCCGCGATGGCTGCCCGGACGAGAGGCCTGCGTCTGGTAGCAGTCCGTGGTGACAGTCCCACGTCGCACCGAGGGTGGCGATGCGCCGGCCTGGCCAGGCGAGACGAGGAGCATACCGGCAGTATTCGCCCGAGAAACAACCCGCCTTTGCCACGGCTTCGGCGAGACCTGGCCATAGCCCGAACATGAACTGGCCGGGCGGCGGCTGGCGCAGGCAGGG
>SMUZ01008979.1_pt1 | contig 10439 bp, 10 predicted proteins | sample 2456421 | NCBI WGS metagenome assembly SMUZ01 (sample SAMN11095932, study PRJNA526329) | marine sediment metagenome | biome: Marine sediment; feature: Surficial sediment; material: Deep marine sediment; isolation source: Hadal surficial sediment | place: Pacific Ocean | collected 2014-11 | depth... | reverse complement strand
GTCCACGGCTGGCACGACGAGGTCGTACCGGTGGAAAACAGCATTCGTTATGCGCAGCAGTGCCACGCAACGCTGCATTTGATTGACAGCGATCATCGGCTGACATCGAATATTGACGAAATAAACGACTATCTGAAGACGTTCCTGAAACAGATAGGCGCCTGATTTGCGGGCAAAACCGGATAGCAACAACGGGAGCATGATCATGAGAGTGTTGATAATGGCCATCAGTCTGTTTCTTGTAGCGTGTGGCGGCGCATCGGATGATGAATCGACGGATAACGCGCCAGGCGATACCGTGGGTGCGGAGATCGCGGCAGGCTTCAATGAATCGATGGATAAAGCAAGAGACATTGAGGATCAAATACAGAAGTCGAAAGATGAAATCGACGCGGCACTAGAAGAAGCAGAGGGCGGTGTCAAGGACTAAAACTGCGCGGAGAGCGACGATTTTTCGGTAAAATACGCCTCGATGAATATCGCGGCTCTCATTGTTCGACCGCTGTATTGGTTTGCCGGCAAAGTGCTTTCTATTTGGGCCAGGCCGGCCATTCAACCGGACGCACCTGCGGATTTGCTAAAAGATCGCGACGCTGCGATCTGCTACGTGCTTGAAACAGGCGGCCTGGCGGACACGCTCGTACTCGAGCGCGCGTGTGCGGATCACGGTTTGCCGTCGCCAACCGAAGCCCTCTACTTTTGTGATCAACGCGAATCCAGTCGCATCGTCGTATTGCGGCAACTGCAAGGCTTTGTTTTTCGACGACCCTCAAAAACCGGCTCCAAACGCCTGCAACGCCTGGTTGAAGAAGCGGAGCGTGAGCAGCGGGAATTATTCCTGATACCGGTCGCGATCTACTGGGGTCGATCGCCACAGAAAGAACGATCTCTGTTCAAGCTACTGTTCGCCGAGACCTGGGAAATCGCCGGACGGACACGAAAGTTTTTCGCGACGCTGATTCATGGCCGCAATACCTTGATTCGTTTTAGCGAACCTTTGCCGCTGAGTTCGATCACGGCCGAGAAACTGGGCGCAGCAGTCGCATTTCGAAAGGTTTTGCGAATACTTCGTGTGCACTTGCGGAAAAGACGCGTCGCAACGGTGGGGCCTGATTTATCGCATCGTCGGACCTTGGTCAATCAGGTGTTGGTCGCGCCGGGCGTGCGTCGGGCGATCAAGGCTGAAGGAGGTGACGATCCGCGCGCAATCGAAAAAGCCGAGCGCAAAGCGCGTGACTACGTACTCGAAATCGCCGCCGACGTATCGCCGATCACCATTCGCATGATCGAACGTTTTCTGCATTGGCTGTGGCATCGAATCTACGATGGCATCGAGCTCAATCACATGGAGCACCTGCACGACCTGGCTCGTGAGAAAGAGCTGATCTACGTGCCCTGTCACCGCAGTCACTTCGACTACTTGTTGCTCGGCTACATCATGTACAAGGAAGGCCTGCATCTGCCGCACGTCGCGGCCGGCATTAATCTGAATATTCCAATCGTTGGCGGCATCTTGCGGCGCAGTGGTGGCTTCTTTTTGCGCCGCAGCTTCAAGGGCAATCGCATTTACGCAGCCGTATTCGACTCATACCTGCAACAGGTTTTGTCCCGCGGCTACTCCATAGAATATTTCGTCGAGGGCGGGCGCAGCCGCACGGGTCGTTTGCTATCGCCCAAGGGCGGCATGCTGATGATGACCATTCACTCGTACATCAAGGAGCCCAAACGCCCTGTGGTTTTTGTGCCGTTTTATTTCGGTTACGAGAAACTCATAGAAGGAGACTCTTTTATCCACGAGCTCGGCGGCGCGGCAAAAAGCAAGGAATCGCTTTTTGGCTTACTGCGTTCAATCAATGCATTGCGCGAAAATTTCGGCAAGGTGTACGTGAACGTCGGCGAATCAATTGAACTTGACCCGTTACTCGACCGTAGGGAACCGGCGTGGCGCGACAGGGACTACGAGAACGAAGATCGACCACAATGGGTCGGCGATGTTGTCGACGAATTGGGCGTGGAAATAATGCAGCGTATTAATTCGGCTGCCGCTGTCACACCGATTAGCCTGCTGGCCTTCGCATTGCTCGCGACGCCGAAGCAAAAAATCGGTGCTGCTGAATTGCGCCGGCAACTGAAGCTTAGTATCGACCTGTTGCGGCGGTTTCGCTATTCCGATCTCGTCACAATTCCCGACATGACGCCCGATGAGATTATTGAGCACGGCGAGAAACTGGATGTCATAAGCCGATCGAAGCACCCGATGGGCGAAGTCATTCATATGGCCGAGCACACGGCTGTGCTCATGACTTACTTTCGCAATAACATCCTGCATTTACTGGCCGTACCGGCCTCAATCGCGTGCTGTTTTATTCAGGGACGGGAACTCGAACACGCGGAGCTGCAACGTCTGATTCGGTTGATCTATCCATTCATGCAGAAAGAGCTGGCGCTCAAATGGCCGCTTGAGGACGTCGACGATGTAACCAGCGAAGCCATAAACGCGCTCATCGAAATGCAGATTCTCAAGCGCAGTCGTAACAAGAAAATTCTGGAACGCCCGCCGGCCGGTTCTGAAAAAGCATACCAGCTGTTGATGTTGGGGCAGGCAATGGTGCCGATGTTGCAGCGCTTTTATCTCGTTATTGCAATTCTCGTTCGCAACGGCACTGGCAGTTTGACACGCGCCCGGCTGGAGACGCTTTGCCAGCAAAGCGCTGAGCGCCTGAGCATTATTTATGGGCTGCACTCGCCGGATTTCTTCAGCAGGTCCTTGTTTCAGGACTTTATTCGTTTGCTGCAGAATCAGGGTACGTTGCAGCGTAACGCAGACGGCAAGCTCGAATTCGACGACGCTATCGAAGGAATTGGCGCAGATGCGCGGCTTGTACTGGGCGAGGAAATTCGCCATTCGATTCTCTCACTGACGGCAGATGATCCGGCTGAGGCGTCATGAAGGTCGCGGCATTTTATCGCTTCCTGGACTTGCAGGAGCCCGCGGCTTTTCGTGATGAGCTGCAGGCGCTGTGTGACGAGCAGGGGCTGATCGGCACCATTCTGGTCGCGAACGAGGGTTTTAATGGCACAATCGCGGGCGATCGCGAGTCAATTCAGAGCGCATTGGCGTGGATAGAAAAGCGTCTCGCGCTGGACAGGGCGAGCACGCCGCACTGGGCGGATTCGAGCAAAGCCCCGTTTCGGCGCATGCGCGTGCGCCTCAAGGATGAGATCGTAACGCTCGGGCGCCCGGATATTCTGCCGCATGAAAATACCGGCAGCCACGTGTCGCCGGAGAAGTGGAACGAGCTTATCGAGGACCCGAATGTTCTGGTCATCGATACGCGCAATCATTACGAGGTCGAACTCGGCACATTCCCGCGCGCCATGGATCCGGACACGGACAGTTTCAGGCATTTCCCGGAGTTCGCGAAAGACCTTGCCGAGAGTTCCAGGGGTCGACCTCTGGCGATGTTTTGCACGGGCGGTATTCGATGTGAGAAAGCGACGGCATTGATGCTGGAACTGGGGTTCGACGAGGTGTATCACCTGCAGGGCGGAATCCTCAATTACCTGACGGAGATGTCCGCCGAGGAAAATCGCTGGGACGGTGAATGTTTTGTATTCGACTCACGCGTTGCCGTTGATCGTGACCTCGCGGAGGGTGGCTATGTGCAATGCCACGCCTGTCGTCGGCCCTTGACGACCGAGGATCTGAAGTCACCGGATTACCGCGAGGGCGAGTCCTGCCCGCATTGCATTTTGTGATTCGTATTCGGACTCAAGAATGGTCACGGCGGTCGGGCCTAAAGACCCTCCTACACGCCGCTCCTACGCGTCCAAGTCCGGTATTAATTCACTTTCGAGCGTCGTGATCATGTCCTTGAGCAGCAATTTGCGCTTCTTGAGGCGGCGAATGCGCAGTTGATCGACCATCGGATCGCCCTGCAGGCGATCGATCAGGTAGTCGAGATCCCGGTGGCTGACGCGTAGCTCACGCAGCCGATCGAGTTCTTTAAAACATTCGGTTTCGACTTTGTCGGTCATTTCGAGATCATGCTACTCGCCGTCGGGCAACAGCGCCAGCCAGTCGCGATCGGCCGCACCGATCACAAAAAACCACGGATTGAGGATGTCTTCTTTCGCGTTATAGGACAGCGCCTTGCCGTCCAGTTCGACGACGGAACCGCCGGCTTGCTCAACGACGGCTTGCGCTGCGGCCGTGTCCCACTCTGACGTCAGGCCGAGTCGCGGATAAATGTCGGCGCCGCCTTCGGCAATCACGCAAAACTTGAGCGAGCTGCCCATTGAGACAAGGTCATAGTCGCCCAGGTTTTCGAGGTAGGCGTCAAGACTGGCACTGCGGTGCGAGCGACTGCCGACAACACGCACGGGCGTACTCGCTGCGCCACTCACGTGAATCCTGCGACTCGATCCATCGGCGTCGCGCAGCTCCGCGCCAAAGCCTTCGCAACCGATGTAGGTCTTGTTGTGAACGGGAACGTGTACGACGCCGAGAAGCGGCCGGTGATCCTCGATCAGCGCGATGTTGACCGTAAACTCGCCATTCCGATTGACGAATTCCTTGGTTCCATCGAGTGGATCGATCAGCCAGTAACGCTTCCATTGGCTTCGTTCGGCGAAGGAGGGCAGTCCGTCCTCCTCGCTAATGATGGGAATTTCGGGCGTTAGCGACTTCAGGCCAGCAACGATCGTTTTATTTGAGGCGAGATCGGCCTGCGTTAGCGGTGACTCATCTGCCTTGCTTTGCACGTCAAAGTCGGTGGCGTACACTTCCAAAATCCTGTCACCGCCGTCGATCGCCAACGCGACGACAGGTTCGATCAATTCCTGGTAGTTCATTCTCTTCCCTGATTACAGGCCGGGCGCGAAGTATAAAGCAGTGAAAATCGATCCCAAAATCGCATTTGCTCGTTGCGAGACGCTGATGCTCGATATGGATGGCACGGTCCTGGATCTCGCCTACGATAATTACATGTGGCGGCAACATGTGCCGCGACTCTATGCCGCCGAAAACGGACTCGAGCCGGAGGCCGCGCGTAATGCGCTGTTCGCCAAATTCAAGTCCATGCAAGGCAGCCTCGACTGGTATTGCCTGGATCACTGGAGCAATGAGCTTGGCCTCGACATCGCCAAACTGCATCGCGACGAAAATCATCGCATCGGCTATCTGCCGGGTGCCGAGAAATTCCTGCAAACAGTTCGTGAGCTGGATATTCGTGTCATTTTGGTCACCAATTCACACGGCGACACGTTGACCATAAAAGACGAAGTGACCGGCGTTACTGAATATTTCGATGAGGTCTATACGTCGCATCGCTTTGGCCATGCGAAGGAATCACAGGATTTCTGGCACGCGCTGGCCAAAGAAGAAGACTTCGACCCCAAGACAACCCTGTTCGTCGATGACACGGCCAGGGTTTTGCGCAGCGCAGAGGACTACGGTGTCTCGATGTTGCTGCAGGTAACGCACCCGGATACGTCAACAAATTCGCGGCGGAGCGCCGAGTACTCGGAAATCGACGGAATTAGAGACTTGCTCTAAAAAGAGCCGCTGGGTGAGTAGTGCCGCAAACCGCTTTCTTGCGACTATCTGCGCGGCCTTCGACCGCCGCCGCCACTTCCGCCACGGCGCCCTTGCGGCCTGAACCGTGGTTTGAACTTGGGCTTTACAAGCTCCGGCAAAATCGACGCATCGTAATTCGCGACCGGAATCTTGTGTCCGATATAGGCCTCAATGTCGGGCAACGAAATTGCGTAGGTTTCGCATCCGAAGCTGATGGCATTACCGGAGGCGCCGGCACGCGCCGTGCGGCCGATGCGATGCACATAGTCTTCAGCCTCCTGCGGGAGATCGTAATTTATGACGTATTGCACATCGGGGATGTGCAGTCCGCGACTCGCGACGTCGGTACCAATGAGAATCGGAACCTCGCCCTTCTGAAAGTCCATGAGCATCCGCAGGCGTTTCTTCTGCGGCACGTCACCTGAGATGGCCGCAGACTTGATGCCATTTGCCTCAAAATAGGCCTGTACTCGTTCAGCATCGCGTTTCATGTTGACGAACACCATGATGCGCGAATCTCCGACCTCGCGGATCAGGCCGATCAATAGCGGCATTTTGTCTTCGTTGGATGGAAAGTAAATCGCCTGGCGAACACGATCGACGGTGACTTTGTCCGGCTCGATGCGAACCAGCTCGGGCTCGTTCATGTGCTCGTAAGCGAGCTCCATTACGCGCTGTGACAGTGTCGCTGAGAACAGCATGTTCAGACGCTTGTCCGGTGCCGGCAGCCTGCGCAACAGGTAGCGAATATCCTTAATGAAACCAAGATCAAACATGCGGTCGGCCTCGTCCAGTACAGCGACCTGCACCTGGTCCAGCTTGAAAACACCCTGTTTGAAGTAATCGATAATGCGCCCGGGTGTGCCGACCAGGATGTCGATACCCGACTGAATGTGGGCGCGCTGTTTTTCGTAGTCCGTACCGCCAAATGCGAGGCCGACGATCAGGCCCGTGTGCTTGCCGAGGACTTCTGCGTCCTTGGCGATCTGCACGGCGAGTTCGCGGGTGGGCGCCAATATGAACGCGCGAGGCTGTTTCTGGCCCTCGACCGGCGCCTCGGAGTTCAGCAGGCGTTGAAAGGCCGCGACCAGGAACGCGGCAGTTTTGCCCGTGCCCGTCTGAGCCTGTCCGGCGACATCCCGCTGTTGCAGGGCAATGGGCAGCGTACTCGCCTGAATGGGCGTGCAAAACTCGAAGCCCACATCGCGGATTCCCGCCTGAATGCGCTCATCGAGCACAAATGAGTCAAACCTGAGGTCACTCAGATGATCTTGAGACATATGAAAAGAACCAGAAAAAGTGCATCAAAGGCTTGCAAAATGGGTCACGAAGCGGTCAAATTGGACCTATACCGACGCGACAGTCGTCGCACCCGCCACTTTCGTTTTTATCGAATCCAGAAAGAAGCCGCGAATAATCCGCGATAAAGCTGCGACATATTGCCTGATAGTAAGGGCAGCGTCATCCATTTTAAGGTGTTCGTGCATCGGGGAACTGATAACGAGCATTCTCGATCAGCAATTTAAGCAACAATCACTTGGAGGAAACCGAGGTGAGCGACAAGATCGTGCACACCAGTGACGGTAATTTTGAAGCGGACGTTCTGCAATCCGAGAAAGCCGTATTGCTGGATTTCTGGGCGGAGTGGTGTGGTCCCTGCAAGATGATCGCGCCCTTGCTCGATGAGGCTGCCGACGAATATGCTGACAAGCTTGCGATCGTCAAACTCAATATTGACGACAATCCGGCCACCGCACAAAAGTTCGGCATCCGCAGCATCCCGACGTTGATGATTTTTAAAGACGGAGCCCCGCACGCGCAAAAGCTGGGGGCGATGTCGAAATCGCAACTTAATGAATTTTTGGACAGTAATCTGTGAGAGGGTACTTGGGTAATCAAACGAAAAGTCGGCCAAACAAAACCGGCAACAAGAACAAGGGTAGTTCAAACCGGCGTCGTAGACGTCGTCCGAATCAGGACCACTATCCTGACGACGAGGGCAGTCTTGAGGTAATTCCACCAGAGCAGCTTGAAGCCAGTAAGAATGTCATGAACCTGGCCGAGCTCAAGAATCGTCCGGCTGCGGCATTGGTCGAACTCGGCGAGTCGCTGGGCCTTGAAAATCTGGCGCGCTCTCGCAAGACAGACATTATCTTTGCGGTTCTGAAGGCGCACGCTGCGCTCGACGAAGATATTTACGGCGAAGGCGCGCTCGAGATATTGCAGGATGGCTTTGGCTTCCTGCGTTCCGCCGATAGCTCCTACCTGGCAGGTCCTGATGATATTTATGTCAGCCCCAGCCAGATTCGGCGCTTCGCGCTGCGCACCGGCGACACCGTGTCCGGCTTGATTCGTCCACCCAAGGACGGCGAGCGTTATTTCGCACTGCTGAAAGTCGGACAGATCAATCACGACGCGCCAGAGAATGCGCGGTCAAAGGTGTTGTTCGAGAATCTGACCCCGTTGTTCCCGACCGAGCGACTGTTGCTCGAGCAGGGCAATGGCAGTACCGAGGATCTGACGGCACGCATCATCGACATGGTCGCGCCAATCGGTAAGGGTCAGCGCGGTCTGATCGTCTCGCCACCGAAAGCCGGTAAGACGATGTTGTTGCAGAATATTGCATCAGCGATCGTCGCGAATTCGCCGGATGTAGACCTGATCGTTCTGCTTATTGATGAGCGACCGGAAGAAGTCACCGAGATGGAGCGCAGTGTTCGCGGCGAAGTTGTTTCGTCAACGTTCGATGAGCCAGCGAGCCGCCACGTACAGGTTGCCGAAATGGTAATCGAAAAAGCCAAGCGGCTGGTGGAGCATAAGCGTGACGTCGTCATTCTGCTGGATTCCATTACTCGCCTGGCGCGAGCGTACAACACCGTTGTGCCGTCGTCGGGCAAAGTGCTGACGGGTGGCGTCGACGCGAATGCATTGCACCGTCCGAAACGCTTTTTCGGCGCAGCGCGCAACATTGAAGAGGGCGGCAGCCTGACTATTCTTGCGACGGCGCTGGTCGACACGGGTTCCAAAATGGACGAAGTGATTTACGAGGAATTCAAAGGCACCGGTAACTGGGAGGTCCACCTGGATCGCCGCATTTCCGAGAAGCGCGTATTCCCGGCGATCAATATCAATCGCTCGGGCACGCGTAAAGAAGAATTGCTGACGGATCCGGATGAGCTGCAGAAGATGTGGGTGCTTCGCAAAGTCCTGCATCCGATGGACGAGCTTGCGGCGATCGAGTTCCTGCTGAACAAATTGCAGGACACGAAGACCAATGCGCAGTTCTTCGAAGCAATGAAGCGGTAGTGGGTTCTATCCGATAATGCTGTTGCCGCAGCGGCGCTGCGCAACAGACTATCGATAAGTCACAATCCATACGGGGCCCATGCGGCCCCGTATTTCGTTTGGGCTGCCGGATCAATCACTTACGTCAAAACAACCGATTTCCGCCCCGAAAGCAGTCTAATCTAGCAGTGCGTGGAGCAATGCAAGATGGCTGTATATCTGGACGATCGGAAACTCGTCAAAAAACTGCTTAGCGGCGACGAGCTCGCCTTCGAAGGCTTTTTCGAAGACAACTTCGCGCGCCTGTACCGCTTCGCCCTCGTGCGGCTGTCTGATGACCCGGATGCGGCTCGCGATATAGCGCAAATCGTCCTGACGCGCGCGATGCAAAAACTTCATACCTATCGAGCGGAGTCCGCGCTGTTTACCTGGCTTTGTGCGATCTGTCGAAACGAAGTAAGTGACTGGCTGAGCAAGCAGGGACGATATCGGCAACACATCGTATTAACTGAGGACTATCCGGAACTGCAGGCAGCTGTGGATTCTTTTCAAACGCCGTTCGAGGAAAATCCGGAAGCTCAATACCTGCGCCTTGAAAAGTTACGCCTCATCCAGGTCGCGCTTGATAAGCTGCCGGCCAAATACGGAAACGTGCTCGAATGGAAATACGTGCAAGGACATTCAGTACGCGAGATCTCGACTCGGCTAAACATGGGGCAGGAGGCGACACAGTCTCTTATTGCAAGAGCTAAACGTGCATTCGCCGATGTCTACACCACATTAATGGCGGGCATCAACGAAAATCGAAACGCAGCGGTGCAAACATGAGCAACAAAAGCGATAACGCTATCCTGGAGTCGGAAGCCTCATTCGAGCAATTGCTGGGGCATGTGGCTGCGCGTCCAATGCCTTCGACAGAAGATGTCGAGATGGCGCGCAATGCTGTGAAGGCCGAATGGCTGGCCGTGACGCGCAAACGCAAGCGCCGCAGACAATTCGTTTCTTTGGCCGCCGCAGCGTCAATGCTATTGACACTCGCGCTGGTGATCAGGTTTGCCTTAACGCCGCCCGTCATTGCGGTACAAGTTGCTGCCATCGAAAAAAGTTATGGCTCGATCACGATATACGTCATGGGCGAGGAGTTGCAGGAAGCCGCGGATTTGTTGTCGATTTCAGCCGGACAAACGATTATTACGGGCAAGGAATCGGGATTGGCGTTGGCCTGGGGCGGCGGCGGATCGCTTCGCATTGACGCCAATAGTCGGGTGGTATTCCTGTCGGACAGCGCCATAGAGCTGGTATCAGGTGCCATGTATTTCGACTCGATGAATCGTAACGTGGAGTTGCACGTCCGAACAAAATACGGTGTTATCAGGCACCTCGGTACGCAATACATGGGGCGTATTGATGCCGAATCGCTTGCGGTTAGTGTGCGCGAGGGCAGGGTATCGGTAGACGGCCTGTACTTCGTTGGCGTCGCGGAACGGCGCCAGCGTTTGACGTTTATCGGATCTGCGAGGCCGAACGTTCTGAGTATTTCGCCTTATGGCGACGCTTGGCGGTGGGTCGAACTTAC
>SMUZ01038309.1_pt1 | contig 10443 bp, 8 predicted proteins | sample 2456421 | NCBI WGS metagenome assembly SMUZ01 (sample SAMN11095932, study PRJNA526329) | marine sediment metagenome | biome: Marine sediment; feature: Surficial sediment; material: Deep marine sediment; isolation source: Hadal surficial sediment | place: Pacific Ocean | collected 2014-11 | depth 0-1... | reverse complement strand
GGAACGGCGACGGGTTGAGCCGCCTGAGCGACCGGTACAGCGCGAAGGACGGCAGGGGGAAAGGCGCGGAAAAGCGTTGCGAGGGCACGACCTGGAGGATGTCGCCGGCGTGGATATACTCCTTCGCCGTCTCGACCATGGCGTGGTAGGCCTCGCGCGTCGTGTTCGATTGGATGACCGGCGCCGCGATCTCGCCGGGCGCGGTTTCGTGACGGTAGGGCAGCGGCCCGTCGAGCGTTTCGACCGTCTCCCCGAGCCGCGCGCAAGCCGCGTCATAGGCGGCCTTGGCGTCGATGCCGGCGGCGGGCCACACCGGGGTAATGACGGTGATCGCGTCCTCTATGTTGTCGAAGATGGCGATCACCGTCGGGCGCAGGAATAGCGCGTCGGGAACGCCGAGATCGTCCGGGTTGTCGTCGGGCAGGCGCTCCATCAGGCGGACCGTGTCGTAGCCCATATAGCCGAAAAGGCCCGCCGCCATCGGCGGCAGCTCGGCTGGCGTCTCGAACAGGGATTCGGCGATGATCGCGCGCAAGGAGTCGAGCACTCCGCCGGGGCAGGGCTCGAAGGCGTCCACCTTCGTGCGCGCATTTCGGTTGATCTCGGCCGCATCGGCGTGACAGCGCCAGATGAGATCGGGCTTGAACCCCATGAAGGAGTAGCGCCCGCGCACGGTGCCGCCTTCGACCGATTCGAACAGGAAGCTGTTGGTCTCGCCCTCGGCCAGCTTGAGCATCGCCGAGACCGGAGTTTCCAGATCGGCGACCAGCTTGGTCCACACGACCTGTCCCTGCTTTGCCTCGTAAATGCGGGCAAAGACGCGAAAGTCAGGCGAATTGTCCATGACTTAGAATCGGGACTCGATGGTCTTTCGCTTGATCTCCACCGCGTAGCGCTGACGCAAAGCGCCGGTGAGCTGCTCCAGGAGATCGCTGGCGATGCCCTGGCGTAGGGAATCGCGGGTCGCATCGACGGTCTTTTTGTCCGCTGACGGTTGGGCCGGTTTGACCTCGGTAAGCCGGGCGACGATCGCGCCGCCAGCCGTTTCGCCGATCACCGCCTCGCCCGGCTTGGAAGCGAACAGCTTGGCGACCAGCACGCGCACGGCGCCGAGCCTGCCGTCCTGGCCCGTGCGGTCGAAAGGCGGCGTGACCTTGAAGGCGAGTCTTTCCTCGGCGGCGATGGCGGAGAGTTTCTCTCCCGCCGTGACCCGCTTGAGGATGGCCTCGGCCCGCTCCTTCGCCTTCTTGGCGCGTTGCTCGGCCTGCCAGGCGGTGATGATTCCCTGGCGCACGCTCTCGATCGGTTTGGGTTTGGGCCGAGTGATGGCGTCGACCCTGAGAATCATATAACCGCCGGCTTCGGTTTCGGTCAGCGGGCTTTCCTCGCCCTGGAACGTCGCGAAGGCGAGCTTGAGGAAGGCCCCATCGCGCGCCAGACCGTCCACCGGTTTGCCCTCGGCCGTCCGTCCCCTGCCGTCGATCGCTTTGATCTTGACCGCCTTGAGGTTGAGCTTGCCCGCCGCCTCTTCGAGGCTGGCGCCGCCGGCAAGGGCATCCTCGAGGCCGTTGGCGAATTCCGAGATGCCCTCGAGCGCGAGGTCACGGGCAAGGTCCTTGCGAAGCTCCTTGCGCACCTCCTCGAAGGTCCGGACCCGCGTGTTCTCGGATGCCGTGACCCGGAGAATGTGCCAGCCCAGCGAACTCTTGACCGGATCGGTGACCTCTCCATCCTTGAGCGCGAAGGTGGGATCGGCGAGCTCGGGCAACAAATCCGAGCGCTCGACCCACCCGAGGGAGATGAGGTTGGTCTTGCCGTCGCCAAGCTCCTTGACGATGGTCGGGAAATTCCTGCCGTCGAGCAGGAAGCCGTGGGCGCGCCGCGCCGTCGCCTCGTCCGTCAACACGATCTGATCGACCTTGCGCCGTTCGCGGGCCGTGAACTCGTCGCTCCGGGCCTCGTAGGCCTCGCGCAGCTTGTCATCGGAAACCCGGACCTCCGCCGCCAGGCTGTCCGGATCCAGGCTGACATAGGTCACGGCGCGGTATTCCGGCGCCATGTAACGGCCGCTATTGGCCTTGTAGAACTTCTCGATCACGGCCTGATCGGGAACGCCGACACCGGTCACCGAAGCGGCGGGCACGAGGACGTGCTCGGCGATGCGCCGCTCATGCCGGTAGCGGTAGATCGTCTCCACCGATTTTTGCGGCACCTGGCTAAGGGAGGCAACCGCCGAGGTCAGCTGCGACCGCGCCAAATCCTCCCTTACCATGGAGACGTAAAGGTCCTCGGTGAAATTGTTCTGGAACAGGACACTGCTGAACAGTTGCCGGTCGAACTGGCCGCGGTCGTCATGAAAGGCCGGGTTGGCGCGAATGGTCCGGCGAATCAGTTCTTCGCTGACGGCGACCCCCAAGTCCCGCGTCCCGAGGGAGAACAGTATCCGGTTGATGAGCCCATCGAGCGCACCGTCGAGAAGACCCAGCTGCTTCGCCTGTTCGCGATCGAGACGGCCGCCGAACATGGGGGAGACACGGGCGAGCTCGCGGCGGAATTCGCGGCTGAGCTCCGAACTGGTGATCTTGACGCCGCCGACCTCCGCCACCACCGGGTCGCGTTCACCCAGGAAGATATCGTTGATGCCCCAGACGGCGAAGCTGAGGATCAGAAGCCCGAGCAGGATCTTGACGATCCAGGAGCCGGTCTGTTTGCGAAGGGCTTGGAGCATGATTCGAATGGTCCCGCCAACTCGTCCAATACCCACCGCCAAAGGCTTCCTCGGCCATGGCTTTGGGCGGCGCGGCATCATAAGAGCGCCGATGGCACGCCGCAACCGGGAAATGGCCCCGAAGCCTTGGCCCGGCTTGCCGGTGGCATTCGGCCGGGCCATGTGATAAACAGGCGCGGCTTCGCGCCTCACCAGGCCTAGCCTAAGGGCCTCGGCGGGCCTCGGCGGGCCGCCAAGGGTGATGCCCAGGAGCGGAATAGAGCGGAAATCATGACCGATCCCCCCCGGCCTCTGGTGGTCGGCAACTGGAAGATGAACGGCTTGAGCGGCGATGGCCTCGCCCTTGCCGCCGAGCTCGCCCGCCGCGCCGCTTCGGCTAAGGGTGTGGAAGCGCCGGCCTGCGATCTTCTCGTCTGCCCGCCGGCGAGCCTGTTGTGGCGGGTGGCCGAGGCGCTTAGCCAAAGCCCCATCGCCGCCGGCGGCCAGGACTGCCATGCCGACGCCGAGGGCGCCCATACCGGTGATATCAGCGCCGAGATGCTGAAGGACGCAGGCGCGAGTTACGCCATCGTCGGCCATTCGGAGCGCCGCGCCGGTCATTCGGAGACGGACGCGCTGGTGCGCGCCAAGGCGGAAGCGGCGCTCGGGGCCGGGCTCTGCGCCATCATCTGCATCGGCGAGACCGAGGCCCAATATCGCGCCGGTGAGACCCTCGGCGTGATCGAGAAGCAGTTGGCGGGCTCGCTGCCCGACGGCCCCGGAGCCGCCGAGGTGGTGGTCGCCTACGAGCCGGTATGGGCGATCGGCACCGGGTTGACGCCGAGTTTGGATGAAATCGCCGCGGTTCACGCCCATATACGTGGGATACTCGGCGGCGCCTCGGCCGAGGGCGGGGTGATGCGGATTCTCTCCGGCGGCTCGGTCAATCCCGCCAACGCGGCGGAAATCCTTGGGTTGGAGGAGGTCAACGGGGCCCTCGTCGGCGGCGCATCGCTCAACGCCGACGATTTCTGGACCATTGCCCGAAGTTGTCCCTAGCGGATTTGCCGGGAAGCGGGTAAAAGGTCGTGTGAATTTTTCCGGCCGGCATCGGGCCCGGCCGCTTGTGTGAGTGGCGCTTTGTTGTATCGGTCATGACGACGATCCTACTTGTTATCCATCTTTGTCTCGCCATCGCCCTGGTGATCACGGTCTTGCTCCAGCGCAGCGAGGGCGGGGCGCTAGGCATCGGCGGCGGCGGCTTGATGACGAGCCGTGGTACGGCCAATTTTCTGACCCGGACGACGGCGGTAATCGCGGTACTGTTCGTATCCATGAGTCTGTTGCTGGCGATTCTCGCCAGCGCCGAACGCAAACCCCGGTCGATCCTGGATGAAGGCGGGGCAGGGACCCCGGCCCAGGAGGCGCCGATCAAGCCGGGCCCGTCCGAGCCGGGCACTCCCAGCGTCCCGCTGGCCCGCTGATGGGGCCCCGGGCGAACGCCGGAGGTGGCGTCGGGATGGCCCTGCTTTCCCTTGGTCCGGGCGGCCCTGATGATGTATCCTAAAAGCCGATGACCCGGTTCATCTTTATCACCGGCGGCGTCGTTTCCTCGCTTGGCAAGGGACTGGCTTCCGCGGCCCTGGGGGCTCTCTTGCAGGCCCGCGGCTTCAAGGTCCGGTTGCGCAAGCTCGATCCCTATCTCAATGTCGATCCGGGGACCATGAGCCCGTTTCAGCACGGCGAGGTCTATGTCACCGACGACGGCGCCGAAACCGACCTCGACCTCGGCCATTACGAACGCTTCACCGGCGTGGCGTCGCGCCAGAGCGACAACGTCACCGCCGGCCGCATCTATTCGACGGTGATTGCGCGGGAGAGGCACGGGGACTATCTCGGCGCCACGGTGCAGGTCATCCCCCATGTCACCGACGCCATCAAGGAGTTCATTACGGCGGATTGCGAGGACGCGGATTTCCTGTTGTGCGAGATCGGCGGCACCGTCGGCGACATCGAAAGCCTGCCGTTCCTCGAGGCCATCCGCCAGATGGGCAACGAGGTGGGGCGCGAACGCGCCATGTACGTGCACCTGACCCTGGTGCCCTACATCGCCACCGCCGGCGAGCTCAAGACCAAGCCGACGCAGCATTCGGTGAAGGAACTGTTATCCGTCGGTATCCAGCCCGACGGACTCTTGTGCCGCGCCGACCGGGAAATCCCCTATGCCGAGCGGCGCAAGATCGCCCAGTTCTGCAACGTCCGCGAAGATGCGGTGATCCAGGCCCTGGACGTCGACACCATCTACCAGGTCCCGATCAGCTACCATGAGCAGGGCTTCGACGAACTGGTCTGCCGCCATTTCGGGCTCGACCGGGGGCGCAAGCCGGACCTCTCCCGCTGGACCGAAATCGTCGAACGCGTCCGCTCGCCGGAAGGCGAGGTCAAGATCGGCGTCGTCGGCAAGTACACCCATCTTCAGGATTCCTATAAATCGCTGTCCGAAGCGCTGGTCCATGGCGGCATCAGCAACAACGTGCGGGTCAATCTCGACTGGATCGAGGCGGAGATTTTCGAGACCGAGGGCGCCGTGCAGAAACTGGGGGACGTCAACGGCATCCTGGTGCCCGGCGGGTTCGGGGAACGCGGCACCGAGGGCAAGATCGCGGCGGTCAAGTTCGCCCGCGAGCACAAGGTGCCCTATTTCGGCATATGTTTCGGCATGCAGATGGCGGTGATCGAGGTGGCGCGCAATCTCGCCGGCATCAGTGGCGCCGGGTCGACGGAATTCGGCGCCACCGAAAAACCGGTGGTCGGGTTGCTCACCGAATGGATGCGCGGCGACGAGCTGGAACGGCGCAACGCCGAAGACAACCTCGGCGGCACCATGCGCCTTGGCGCCTATGAATGTCACCTGGCGCCGGACAGCCGGGTGGCCGGTATTTACGATACCCCGGTGATCAGCGAGCGCCACCGCCACCGCTATGAGGTGAACATCAATTACCAGGAAGACCTCGAATCGGTGGGCCTCATGTTTTCCGGCCTGTCACCGGACAAGGAGTTGCCCGAGATCGTGGAACTCCGGGACCATCCCTGGTTCATCGGCGTGCAGTTCCACCCCGAGCTACGCTCCAAGCCCTTCGATCCCCATCCGCTTTTCTCTTCCTTCATCGAGGCGGCCGTCAACCAGTCGCGTCTAATGTGATCCATGGATAGCGGGCGATGAACGAGCCGCGGCCGAAGCCGCAAAGCAAGCCCCGCCACGTCAGTGTCGGCGAGGTTATACTCGGCAACGATCTGCCGCTGGCGCTGATCGCCGGCCCGTGCCTGCTCGAGAGCCGGGCGCACGCGTTGGAGATGTCGAGCGCCTTGGCCGAGACCACGGCCAAGCTCGGTATCGGGCTGATCTACAAGACCTCGTTCGACAAGGCCAACCGCACGTCGGGCGAAAGCCCCCGGGGCGTCGGCCTCGACAAGGGGCTGCCGATCCTGGCCGAGGTGCGCGAGGTCGTCGGCTGTCCGGTATTGACCGACGTGCACAGCGCCGATCAGTGCGCGGTGGTGGCCGAGGCCGTGGACGTCCTGCAGATTCCCGCCTTCCTGTGCCGTCAGACCGACCTTCTGGTGGCGGCGGCAAAGACGGGCCGCGTCATCCATATCAAGAAGGGCCAGTTCCTGGCGCCCTGGGAGATGAAAAACGTCGCCGCCAAGGTCAGGGCCGCCGGCAACGACAAGGTGTTGCTGTGCGAGCGCGGCGCCAGCTTCGGTTACAACACCCTGGTCTCCGACATGCGGTCCTTGCCCGTCCTCGCCGAAACCGGCTACCCGGTGGTGTTCGACGCCACCCACTCGGTCCAGCAGCCGGGCGGCCAGGGCACGACCAGCGGCGGTGAGCGCAAATACGCGCCGGTGCTGGCCCGCGCCGCCGTCGCCGTCGGGGTCGCGGCCGTGTTCATGGAAACCCATGAGGATCCCGACCGGGCGCCATCGGACGGCCCCAACATGATACCGCTTGCGGACATGCCGGCCCTGATCTCGACCCTGATGGAGTTCGACGCCCTGGCGAAGTCCGGAATTCACTGAGTTCAAGGCGACTCGATGACAGCCATTACCGATATCCATGCCCGCGAGATACTCGATTCACGGGGCAATCCGACGGTCGAGGTCGACGTGGTGCTGGAATCGGGTGTGCTCGGCCGCGCCGCGGTGCCGTCGGGCGCTTCCACCGGGGCGCATGAGGCGGTCGAACTGCGCGACGGCGACGATCGGCGCTATGGCGGCAAGGGCGTTCTGGTCGCCGTCGGCGCGGTCGAGGGCGAGATCTTCGATGCCCTCTCGGGCCTCGATGCCGAAGACCAGGTGATGATCGATTCGATCATGGTCGAGCTCGACGGCACCGCCAACAAGGGACGCCTTGGCGCCAACGCCATCCTCGGCGTCAGCCTCGCGGTGGCGAAGGCGGCGGCGGAGGAGGCGGGGCTTCCCCTTTACGCCTATGTCGGCGGCACCCATGCCAGGACCCTGCCGGTGCCGCAGATGAACATCATCAACGGCGGCGTCCATGCCGACAATTCCATCGACATCCAGGAATTCATGATCATGCCGGTCGCGGCCGGGAGTCTGGCGGATGCGGTGCGCATGGGGACGGAGGTGTTCCACACTCTTCGCGGCCAACTGAAGGACGCGGGCCTCAACACCAATGTCGGCGATGAAGGAGGGTTCGCGCCCGACCTCGCCGGCGCCGAGGAGGCGCTCGGCTTCATCACCAAGGCTATCGAGGGTGCGGGCTATGTTCCTGGCGAGGACATCGTGCTGGCGCTCGATGCCGCGGCGAGCGAGTTCTACGATGAGGGAAGCTACAACCTGGCCGGCGAGGGCAAGACCCTGGACGCCGCCGGCATGACCGCCTATTACGCCGAGCTCATCATTCGTTACCCGATCGTCTCCATAGAGGACGGCCTGGCCGAGGATGACTGGCAGGGATGGGCCGGGCTGACGGCTGAGCTCGGCGCCAAGGTGCAGCTCGTCGGCGACGATCTGTTCGTCACCAATCCCGAGCGTCTCGGACGCGGCGTGAAGGAGGGCGTCGCCAACGCCATCCTCATCAAGCTGAACCAGATCGGCACCCTGACGGAGACCCTGGAGACGGTGGAACTGGCGCACAAGTCCGCCTACCGCGCCGTCATATCGCACCGCTCGGGCGAGACCGAGGACACCACCATCGCCGATCTCGCGGTGGCCACGAACTGCGGTCAGATCAAGACCGGCTCGCTGTCGCGCACCGACCGCCTGGCCAAATATAACCGGCTGATCCGCATCGAGGAGATGCTTGGCCCCGCCGCGCGCTATGCCGCCAAGACGGTGCTTCCCTCGGGCTCGTGATCGTTGCCGCCGCCGGGCGTGGGGCCGGCGCACCTGAGTCAAGATTGCAACAGTCCCCTATAAATTTCGGATTCGGCAGCGTTTTTTCTGTTGACGCCACCGATTCACCTGTGATTCCCTCGCCCCCATGATGCTGCTGAGCGAAGTCCGCAAGCGCGCGCGCCACATTGCCGGTCCGGTGTTGGGCGCCTGTGTCTTCAGCTATTTCGCCTATCACGCCGTTCAGGGGGACCGGGGAATCTTCGCCTGGCTCAAACTGACCCAGCAGGTTCAGGAGGCGAGGGAGACCCTTGATAGCGTCTCCGCCGAATGGGGAGTCTTGGAGCGGCGCGCCTCTTTGCTCCGGCCGGACAATCTCGATCCCGACATGCTCTCGGAACGGGTCCGCGCCGTGCTTGGCCTGGCGCACCCCAACGATGTCGTGATTTACGCAATCCCCCGCGCTACGCGGCGTTAGGTCCCGCTTCTATAAATCACCACTTTTTGCCGGATTGAACGAACGCGGCCCGTCGCGGCCGGGGTCCGTCATCGGTCGGCGAGAGCACCCCGCGGGCCGCCTTGCGCCCATCGCTCATCCGTACCAGCGAGCCGATGAAGACCTTCATCGGCTCGCTGGCAAGCGCGAACGCGCGCCCGCAGCGAAGCGAGGGAAGCCAAGCGGGCGGACGCCCGCGCCCGGCGCTTGAGGAAAATTGGCGAGTCCAGTCATGGGCCCGCCGGTATAAGCCGTTGCGATAGAATTGTAATTCCAGGCAATCCTGGCCCCACGCCGGGCCTTCTTGCGAAATCAGCGGGCGACGCCATTTTCTGTCTTTTTTTCCCCTCCCGCTTTGCGAATATTGCCTCAAACGGCCCCTAAATACCCCTTATTAACGGAAATTTAGTTAATTTTTTATAATCATTTGCAATATAAGGTTTATTTGGACTTTCGTTTTTTTGATGATGGGGTGTATTGTCCCGCCGACTCGCCCGGCGTTTCATGTTTCATGACGCCGGCCCGCCGCTCACTGGATAGGGGCCTGCAATGGACGCTATCACGGCACCTCCCGAGGAAAAGACCGCCCCCAAAGAAAAGGCTGCTAAGGCAAACGCCGGCCGCAACCGGTCCGAGGCCAAGCGCAGGACCAAGGCGCCGAGATCGAAAAAGATCAAGGCGTCGGCCGAGGAACTTCTCACCTATTACCGCCGCATGTTGCTGATTCGCCGCTTCGAGGAAAAAGCGGGGCAGTCGTACGGCATGGGGCTGATCGCCGGATTTTGCCACCTCTATATCGGCGAGGAAGCGGTGGTCGTCGGCATGCAGGCGGCGATCACGCCAGCCGATACGATGATTACCGCCTACCGGGACCACGGCCACGCGCTTGCCAGCGGCCTGGACCCGCGCCGCATCATGGCCGAGCTGATGGGACGGGCGAGCGGTTATTCCCGCGGCAAGGGCGGCTCCATGCATCTTTTCAGCGCCAAGGACAATTTCTACGGCGGCCACGGCATCGTCGGCGCCACGGTGCCGCTTGGCACCGGATTGGCCTTCGCGCATCGCTATCGCGGCACCGACAACGTGTCGCTGACCTATTACGGCGACGGCGCCGCCAACCAGGGGCAGGTTTATGAGGCCTTCAACATGGCGGCGCTGTGGAAGCTGCCGGTGGTCTACATAATCGAGAACAATCAGTACGGCATGGGTACCTCGGTCGACCGGGCCACCGCCAATTCCGACTTTTATCTCCGCGGCGAGCCGTTCGGCATACCCGGCAGGAGGGTGGACGGCATGGACGTGCTCGCGGTCAAGGCCGCCGGCGACATCGCGGTGACCCATTGCCGCGCCGGCAAGGGCCCCTACATCCTGCAGATGGAGACCTACCGCTACCGGGGCCATTCGATGTCCGACCCGGCGCGTTACCGGACGCGGGACGAGATCAACAAGGTGCGGGCCGAGCACGATGCTATCGACAGCCTGGGCAAACTGATCATCGACGGCGGTTACGCCGAGGAAGCGCGGTTGCGCGATATCGATAGGGGGGTGAAGAAAATCGTTACCGAGGCGGTCGAGTATGCCACCAACGATCCTGAACCCGATGCGTCGGAGCTTTATACCGACGTGCTGGTCGAGGCCTAGTACTTACTTTCATAAATGGGTGACACATCCGACGGCCTTGCAACCATTCCCTGGGGTCATGCGCGCGTCGTTGCCCGATTGCCCCGCGGTTGACGTCCCGGAGGTCCTGAGTTGCCGATAGAAGTTCTCATGCCGGCCCTTTCCCCCACCATGACGGAAGGGGTCCTCGCCAAATGGCTGAAACGTGAAGGCGATGAGGTCCGCGCCGGCGACGTCATCGCCGAGGTCGAGACCGACAAGG
>SMUZ01073037.1_pt1 | contig 10459 bp, 11 predicted proteins | sample 2456421 | NCBI WGS metagenome assembly SMUZ01 (sample SAMN11095932, study PRJNA526329) | marine sediment metagenome | biome: Marine sediment; feature: Surficial sediment; material: Deep marine sediment; isolation source: Hadal surficial sediment | place: Pacific Ocean | collected 2014-11 | depth... | reverse complement strand
GCTGGCCGTACATCAGCTGGGGCAGGAAATCGCCATCGAGGTCAGCGCCGATGCATCTTGATGCCCGACTTGCGGCACCGGTGTCACTGTTGCTGATATTGTTGTCAGGCTGTGGCGGCAGCGTAAGAGACGGACCACCGTCAGGCAGTATCACCGGAGCCGATTTGCCCGGCGACGCCGTGCCGCGACCCGAGCCTCGCAGCCCGTTTGGTAACGGCCCGATCTACGAAGTACTCGGCAAGCGCTACACGGTCATGGACTACAATGCCGGTTATCAGGAGCGCGGCGTTGCATCGTGGTACGGCAAGAAATTTCATGGCCGGCCGACGGCGAGCCGCGAACCGTACAACATGTATGCGATGACGGCTGCGCACCGAACGCTGCCGCTGCCGACGTACGTGAGCGTTCGTAATCTGCGAAACAACAAGAGCATCATCGTGCGCGTGAATGATCGCGGCCCGTTCGTGCAGAACCGGATCATCGACCTGTCCTACGCGGCGGCGATCAAGCTGGACATGATTCGCAGCGGCACGAGCCTTGTTGAAATTACAGCCATCACGTTTGACGGGGCCGGCGGTGACCGTCCGGCGAATCAGCCGGTCGTGACTTCGCCAGCGGTGAGCCCATCGACCAAACCATCGTCGACACCGCCACGACCGAATGTGATCTTTGTCCAGGTCGGCGCGTTCGGCGAACGCAGCAATGCCGAACGCCGTCATGTGTTGCTGTTGTCAGGCGGCATCAATTCGGCATTCATCGATGCCGACGAAGACAGCAACCCGCGAATATATCGCGTGCGCATCGGGCCCATCGCCGACGTCCCACAGTACGACGTGTTGATCGAGCAACTCGAAATCCTCGGTATCCGGGATCCTTACCTGGTCACGCGATAGGAGCGACTGCGCGGACAAAAGCGCGCTCGTCGCCTCCCGGACTGCAGATCGAAATTTTATTTTTGTTACTTGGTGTCCTCAATCTTCCACAGACGATTTTCGCTGCATTCCGAGACGTCGTTGAACAGGTCGTCGAGTTCATCTCCCTCATCGCTGTCCAACGCATCTTTTGCAGCCGCCCAGGTGGCCAGGTGGCCAGATTCGGGTAGGTGTCGACAAAGATGAAGATCTCGTTATTGCCCACCACGGTCGTACCGACACTGCTTTTGATACCGCCGCCTTCGACATGAGCATTGATCCATTTGAGCCATTTGCTGTTGGTGGCCTGCACGTCTTCAATTGACTTGCCCTCTTTGACTTCGCAGGTCCACACTTCGGCAATGCTGTCCGCCATGGCAATACCGCTCAGGCACAGCGTAATGAGGGCGACAAATGCTCCAGCTAACAGATTCTTCATGTTGGTCTCCGGGATTGTTGTTTTTTTAGGAGGGGGACAGTGTAGTACAGATCGATGACCTGCGTCTGCAGGCCAGTCGACTGTGCGCTTCCCGGGCGACAAGCCGTAAACAGGAGAATTGCGCGAGCCTCGTCGCTCTCGAACATCCGCCTGCTCCGCGACATAAGGTCGTCCTGACCGCAAAGACACTCCTACAGTTTTTTTTTATTCTCGATACAATACGTGCCTTGACCCGCTCACCCCCATTGAGAGCTGATGAAATTCCGATTTTTCACCCTGCTGACGCTGCTGCTGGCGTTCAACGCCGTTGCCGTTGAACTTCGCCCCGTTCCCGCACCGCCCATCATTGGCGCCAAGAGCTACCTCATGATCGACGGCAAAACGGGACGCGAACTCGCCTCGCTAGCGCCCAACCTGTCGCTGGCGCCCGCCAGCCTGACCAAGCTCATGACGGCCTATGTGGTCTTTCATTCCCTCCGGCAAGCTCAGATACAACTCGAGGACGAAGTCACGGTCAGCGAAAAAGCCTGGCGCACACCAGGATCACGCATGTTCATTGAAGTCGGCAAGCGTGTGAAGGTCAAAGATCTGTTGCTCGGCATGATCGTACAATCCGGCAACGATGCGAGTGTCGCCCTCGCAGAGCACGTCGCAGGTTCGGAATCGGTGTTCGCCGAATTGATGAACCAGTACGCGCAACGGCTCAATATGCACTCCAGTCACTTCATCAACGCGACTGGCCTGCCAGATGACGACCATTACTCGACGGCGCGCGATCTGGCGACACTCGCGCGCGCGATCATCAATGAATTTCCCCGGTATTACGAGTGGTACTCAATCAAGGAGTACACCTGGGGCGATATCCGGCAACCGAATCGCAATTCGCTGTTATGGCGCGATGCGACCGTCGACGGCATGAAAACAGGCCATACGGACGACGCGGGCTTTTGTCTTGTGTCATCGGCAAAGCGTGACGGCATGCGTGTGATTTCCGTTGTGATGGGCATGGCCAGCGTCCGAGCCCGGACCGATGGCAGCCAGGCATTGATCAATTACGGCTTTCGCTTCTTCGAGACGCGGCTCTTGTACAAAGCCGGTGAAGAGATCACCCGAACGCGCATCTGGAAGTCGTCGAAGGAATTCACATCGCTGGGCGTGCTTGACGACCTGTACATAACGGTACCAAGAGGATCTTATGATGCGCTTGAGTCGGTATTGAGTATCCCCGCCATACTCATGGCGCCGGTGACCGCGGGCCAGCCACTTGCGGAAATCAAGGTAAGCCTTAATGGCGAAGATTTATTACAGGAGCAGTTGCGCGCCCTCGACGACAACCCGAGCGGATCTTTCTGGCAACGAACGATTGACAGCATAGAACTCTGGTTCGAGTAGGCATTTGCATGAGTGATCAGACGCTCCTTGAATTTCCGTGTGAGTTTCCGATCAAGCTGATGGGGCGGGACACGCCATCATTCAGGAGCACAATGCGCGCGCTCGTCGAGAAACATGCGGGGCGATTGAGCGACGACGCGATCCAATGTTCGCTGAGCCGCAATGGCCACTTCGTCTCAGTCACGATTACGGTCGAAGCACAAAGCCAGCGACAGCTCGATGCTATTTACCGCGACGCGACAGACCACACCGACGTATTGATGGCCTTGTGAACCACGCGGCAAGAAATATCGGAAAATCAATCGCCATTCGCGAGCTCGGGCTGCAGGGCTACGAACCGGTCTGGCGCGCGATGCAGGGCGTAAGCAATACTCGGACAGAGTCGACTGCGGACGAGATCTGGTTCACGGAGCACCCGCCCGTATTTACGCTGGGCCTCAATGCCAGCCGCGATCATTTGCTGGCGCCGGGCGATATTCCGGTCGTGCAAATCGATCGTGGCGGTCAGGTGACCTATCACGGTCCGGGTCAGCTCATGATCTACCCGCTCATAGATCTCAAGCGCGCCGGGCTTGGCATCCGCAACCTCATTACCGCGCTCGAACAAAGCGTTGTCCATCTTGCGGCCGATTTTGGACTGGAGGCGGCGAGCCGCGCCGACGCGCCGGGCGTTTATGTCGCCGGGACCAAGATCGCGAGTGTCGGTCTGCGTATTCGCCGTGGCGCAAGCTACCACGGCATGGCCCTGAACGTGGATGTGGATCTCGAACCGTTTTCGCGCATCAATACCTGCGGTTTTGCCGATCTGCAGGTCACTGATTTGCGATCGCTCGGTGTCGAGCATGACCTCGCTTCAGTGCGCCGAAAACTGCTGCCCCATTTGCTCGAGCAGCTGGGCATCGATGCCGCCGATGTCGTCAGCGCGTCTTCGGAGTTACCACGCCTCAATCGCAGTGCAGATTGAGCTCCTCCAGCCTCGCCGGCGTGCCGACATCATTCCACAGGCCCTCGTATAGACTGCCACTGAGCCGTCCCGCGTCGGCCGCGTCATACAACATCGGCGCAAGTGGAAATCGGCCGGGCACGCAACCGGCGAAGAATTCGGAACGATACGTGGCGACGCCGCTGAACGTCAGTGTTGCCGCGTCGCTCGCACACACGAGACCATCGTCGAGATCGAAATCGCCGCGCTCCCGGTGCGGCGGATTTGCCACCAGGACGAGATGTGCAAGTTCCTTTGCGACAGGCTTCGGCGGTGGCAAAGACATGTCTGTGTAAATATCGGCGTTGATGACGAGAAACGGATCGTCCCCGAGCAACGGTAGCGCACGTTGAATGCCACCGCCAGTCTCGAGCAGGTCATCGCCTTCAGGGCTGTAGATGACGTTGAGGCCATAGTTGGCCCCGGAACCGACACGGTCGACGATTGCATCGCCGAGCCAGCCGAGGTTTATCACGACAGTCTCGATTCCGGCTGAGTGAATGGCGATGAGATGGCGCTCGATGAGACTCTGCCCGCGAACCTCGACAAGCGCCTTGGGTACGCTGTCAGTGACCGGCCGGAGCCGCTCGCCGCGCCCCGCCGCGAGAATCATGGCAATCATCGTTTGTCCTCGAGCATGGGTAAACAGCGTTCGTGAATCAGGGTGACGAGAAATTCAAGCTCGGCGTGGCGCGGCAACAGCTCGACAACGTATCGCAATGTTCTCGGTATGTCATGCAGATAGTCAGGCTTGCCGTCACGATGATTGAGCCGTGCAAAAATGCCGGCCGCCTTGAGGTGACGCTGAACACCCATCAGTTCGAACTCGCGCGTAAACTGTTCCTGATCGACAAGCTCACGGATCGATTCGTCCAGCCCGGCATAGAAATCGAGCATCCATCCCTGCAGTTGCTCAGCTGGCCAACGTATGTAGCAATCCTTTAATAAGGAGACAAGGTCATAGGTCAGCGGTCCCTCTACGGCGTCCTGAAAATCGAGTATGCCCGGATTTTTCGATGCGGTGACCATGAGATTTCGCGAATGATAGTCACGATGCACGAACACCTGCGGCTGATCGAGCGCATTTTTAACCAGCAACGTACAAACTTCCTGCCACGCCATTTCCTCATCAGCATCGAATTCAATGCCGAGGTGAGTGCCGCACAGCCAGTCATGAAACAACGACAGTTCGGATCGCAATAACTCCTCGTCATACGGCGGCAGCAGTGCCTGGTAGGCTGCACCGCGATGTTGTAATCGGGCAAGTGCTGTGAGGGCATCTGCATACATTGCAGGCGCGTTTTGCGGATTGCTTATGAGTACATCGAGATACTGGGTTGTGCCGAGATCGGTCAGCAACAGAAATCCGCGCTCGGGATCCGCCTCCAGAATTCGCGGCGCATTCAATTGCATCGCCTCAAGATAGCCTGCAATGCGCATGAACGGCAGACAGTCCTCCTGGGCCGGCGGCGCATCCATGACGATGAAACTTTCGCCACTTCCCTGCAGTCGAAAGTAACGCCGAAAGCTTGCATCACCGGATGCAAGGATCGGTTTTCGTCCTGCAACGGCGCCAATGCCGCCCAGCCAGCTCAATAGAGCCTCCAGGCGATCATCCGTCCCGATGGTCGAGTGGCTAATCGAATGTCTCCGTAACGCGTTGAAGCACCAGCAAAACTATGCGAAGGTAACAAATAGTAAAGCCTGATAACATCCCGTCCGGCTAAACCCCTCACCCGACCAAAAACTTGTCCTCGAAATACCCAATCATAGCCACTTACCTGCTGGCCCTGCCCGCTGCGAACGCAGCGGAGCCGCTCGCTTGCGAGAATTCTCTGGGCGTGCAACTGGCCGAAGATGTCTCGACGACGATCATTACGGGCGACCCCGGCGCAATCCGATTCGAAGCCGGTGAGTTCGAGGCACAACTCGGCACCTCGCCGACGGCCGCGATGAGCGGCGGTGTCCTGCTGCGCCGCGACAATAAGCTGGCCGCTGCCGACAGCGCCCGCTACGACCCCGATCAAAGAGCATTGATCCTCGAGGGTAGCGTCCGTTACGAAGATCCGGGTACACAGATTACCAGCAGGCTGGCCGAGTTTGCCTACGATTCCGGCCGCATCCGTTTTGCGGGCGCGGCGTTTTCGCTGGGCAGCAACAACGCGCGCGGCACTGCCGACGAACTGCTGATATCGCAAGACGGTCGCATCGAATTCGACAACGTTAGCTACACAACTTGCCCGGCGGGTTCCAACGATTGGTCCCTGCACGCCAGCAACATCGTGCTGGACACGCAACGCGGTGTTGGCACGGCACGCGGCGTGAAGTTGCGCTTCCAGGGAATACCGATCCTGTACGCGCCGTACCTGTCGTTTCCAATCGGCGATGCACGCAAATCCGGTGTGCTAACTCCCGAGGTCGGCAGCGCGGGGCGCAGCGGCAACGAAATCCGTGTGCCATTTTACTGGAATATTGCGCCAAATTACGACGCGACGATAACGCCTCGTTTGCTCACGGATCGCGGCTTGCAGTTACAGACCGATTTCCGCTACCTGACCGAGATCAACGAAGGCACAATCAGTGCCGAATATCTGTCCGATGACAGCCTCGTCAACAATACGCGGTACCTGTTCAGCGTCGCGCATCGGACGCTGTTCAAGAGCGGCTGGCAAAGCCGCGTCGACTTTCGTGAGGTGTCGGACAGTCAGTACTTCGAAGACCTCGGCGGCAGCCTGAGCGCATCGAGTATCACGCACCTGAATCGCAGTCTTCGTTTTGACTATCACACGGACCACTGGTCTTTCCTCGGGCAGGCCCAGGACTATCAGACGATCGACGACGCGATTTTGCCGAATGACGAACCGTACCGTCGCCTGCCACAGCTACTGCTACGTGGCTATTGGCCGCACAGGTGGTTGGGCACACGACTCAGCTTCGATGGCGAACTCGTTAATTTCGATCGCGATGTCGGTGTCACCGGGTGGCGCATGAACCTCGCCCCGGAGGTTGCATTACCATTTTCACGTCCGGGCTGGTTCATTACGCCGGCCATCGCACTCGATCACACGCGTTATGAATTGAGCAATACGTTACCAGGCCAGCGCAACGATCCGAGCCGCACGCTGCCAATCGCGAGTATCGACACCGGTTTCATACTGGAGCGGACACTCAATGGTTCAAGCGCAGGTCGAATACAAACGATCGAGCCACGCCTTCTGTATGTGCATGTGCCGTTTCGCGAGCAATCGGGACTGCCTGTGTTCGATACGATCACGCCGGATTTGAACCTTGTTCAACTGTTTCGCAAGAACCGCTTTCTGGGCGTAGACCGTATTGGCGACACGGATCAGCTCAGCGTTGGCATCACGTCACGGATTCTGGACGTATCGACCGGCGAGGAACTCGTGACAGCGACCATAGGCCAGACCCGGTACCTCAGCGACAGCGGTGTAACGCTTCCCGGTGTGCCGACCCAGGTCAGTGAGTCATCCGACTACATTGCCGAACTTCGGTTTCTGCTGTACGACAATCTAAATTTCGATTTTGGTCACCAGTGGGGTTCGGGCGCGCAAGGGACCACACAATCGGAGGCCCGCCTGCAGTACCGTCCCGCCGCGAACAAGATCCTGAACCTCGCATACCGGTTTCGGCGTGACTCGCTGGAACAGGGCGACCTTTCATGGTCCTGGCCAATTAGCACGAAATGGAATTTCGTCGGACGTTATAACTTTTCGTTCCGCGACCAGGAGGTGCTCGAGCAATTCTTCGGCCTCGAATATGAAAGCTGCTGCTGGGGTCTCAGGCTCGTCTCGCGGCGGCACATATCGACGCGAGACGGAACTCGCGATTCGTCGTTTGGTCTGCAACTGGTATTGAGAGGCATGACCAGCGTCGGCAGCCCGGCTGATAAACTGCTTGAACGTGGTATTCTTGGCTATTCCGCGAGTCTTCGGTAAATAATAGTGTTTAAATTCAAATGCTTATTCGCGATAGTCGCGTTGTCAGCTGCGCCCGCCGTCGCCGCGGAAGAGCTCTCGGAGAACGGCGAATTTCTGGATGGCGTCGCCGCAATCGTCAACGAGGGCATCGTTCTAAAGAGCCAGTTGCGAGACCAGCTCGCGATGATCCTGCGGCAGGCCGATACGGAACAAATTCAGTTGCCGCCGGCCAACGTCCTGCAGGATCAGGTACTCGAGCGGCTGATACTTGGCGAGGTACAGCTGCAGCGCGCGGCGCGCATCGGACTACACGTCTCGGATCAGATGCTGAATCAGGCGATTGAGCGCGTCGCCCAGCAGAACGACGTGCGTTTGGAGGACATGCCGGCCCTGCTCGCCAAGGATGGCATCAACTACGCAGATTTTCGGCGCGACTTGCGCGACGAGATTACGCTCGAACAGCTACGGCGCATCGATGTCGGACAGCGTATAAACGTATCTCCGCGTGAGATCGAACAATGTATCGCGGACCTTGAAGACAACGTCGTCGTCAATTCCGATTACAGCCTGTCGCATATTTTGGTCTCCTTGCCAGAAGCAGCGTCTGCCGAGCACATCGAGGAAGTGCGGGCGAAGCTTGACGACATCTATCAGCAAATCATGGACGGTGCCGACTTTCGCGCAATGGCCATACGCTACTCCGAGGGCTCGACGGCGCTCGAAGGCGGTGCGCTCGGCTGGATGCCCGGTGAACAGGTCCCGACGCTGTTTATCGACGTGATTGCAACACTCGAGGCCGGTGAAATTTCGAAGCCCTTCAGAAGCGCCAGCAGCTTTCACCTCGTAAAGGTCAATGAGCTTCGCAGTGCGCTTCAGCGCAGCGAGATCAACCAGGTCAAGGCGCGCCATATTCTCGTGACGCCGAATGAGATCATCGATGACGCAACAGCGCAGCAACGGCTCGACGATGCGCTGACACGAATCAAAGACGGTGAAGACTTCGCCGAATTCGCCAAACTGTTGTCCGACGATCCGGGGTCCGCAGTCGTCGGTGGAGATCTGGGCTGGGCCGAAGCCGGCTCATTCGTGCCGGAATTCGAAGCGATGCTCAATTCGATGGCAATCGGCGATATCAGTGAGCCATTTCGCAGCCCTTTCGGCTGGCATATCATCGAGGTGCTCGATCGACGCGTCTACGATAACACCGAAGACGAAAAACAACGGCGCTGCGACCTCAGAATTCGTAACGACAAAATGGAAGAAGAAACACAGCTGTGGATGCGCCGGCTCCGTGATGAGGCTTACGTCGACAAGCGCATCTAGGGAAACCCTGAGCAATCTCGCGCACATTCGTGAGCACTAGCAAACTTTTGGTCGTAACGGCGGGCGAGCCAGCCGGCATCGGTCCGGAAATATGCCTGGCGCTGGCGGCGCAGGCGCATGCCTCGAATATCGTAGTGGTCTCGGATCCCGAACTGCTGCGCGCGCGAGCAGAGATGACGGGCATCGACGTTATCATTACCGAGATAGCAACCGACGACATCGGCAAACGACTTTCCGATCGCGGCGAACTGCAAGTTCTGGGCTTTCCGTTTCCGCAGGCGGTGACCTGCGGCCGGCCGAGTGCGGCCAACGCCGCTACTTTGCTTGAAGGGCTGCGATTTGCCGCTCAGGCCTGCCTTGACGGCCGTTTCGCGGGCATTGTGACCGCGCCGCTGCAGAAAAGCATCATCAATGACGCCGGCATCGAATTTACAGGACACACCGAGTTTTTCGCTGAATTAAGCGCGACGCCGCAGCCGGTCATGTTGCTGGTAGCCGGCGATTTACGAGTTGCGCTCGTGACCACACATCTGCCTTTGCGCGCGGTGCCCGACGCGCTGACGCAGAAGCGCCTGCGCGACGTACTGCAAGTACTGCATCTCGGCCTGCAATCGCGGTTCGGGCTCGATGCGCCCAGAATCGTCGTTTGCGGACTGAATCCACATGCCGGCGAAGGCGGCCACCTGGGCAGCGAAGACCAGGACGTGATCGCGCCGGTTGTCGCCGAACTCGCGGCTCGCGGCATGAACGTTCGCGGCCCGGTCCCTGCTGACACAGCATTTTCCACGGCATCAGGAAACAAGGACGTCGTTGTCGCGATGTACCATGACCAGGGATTGCCGGTCCTCAAGTACGCGAGCTTTGGACATGCTGTCAACGTCACCCTCGGGCTGCCGTTCGTGCGTACCTCGGTCGATCATGGCACGGCCCTCGATCTGGCCGGCAGCGGCAAGGCCGACCCCACCAGCCTGATTGCGGCCGTCGAACTCGCGGCCAACCTGAAATGAGCAAACGCTGGCCACGCAAAAGATTCGGCCAACATTTTTTGACCGACCCCGGCATCATCGACGACATCATCAATGCCATCACGCCGGACGGCGATGACACCGTCGTCGAAATCGGCCCGGGCCTCGGTGCGGTCACGTCGCCATTGGCCGCTCGTGCCGGTCGATTGCACGCCATTGAACTGGATCGCGATCTTGCCGCCAGATTGCGCACTCGATTCGGCAACGAGCCGCACGTGACGATACACGAGGCGGACGCGCTCACTTTCGATTTCGCAGCACTCGGCAAATCATTGCGCATCGTCGGCAACCTGCCGTACAACATTTCCACGCCGCTATTGTTTCACCTGCTCGAGCTGCGCGACTGCATTCACGATATGCACTTCATGTTGCAAAGAGAGGTTGTCGCACGCATGGCCGCATCTCCAGGCAGTAAAGCCTATGGCCGACTCAGTATCATGCTCGGCTGT
>SMUZ01006960.1_pt1 | contig 10483 bp, 10 predicted proteins | sample 2456421 | NCBI WGS metagenome assembly SMUZ01 (sample SAMN11095932, study PRJNA526329) | marine sediment metagenome | biome: Marine sediment; feature: Surficial sediment; material: Deep marine sediment; isolation source: Hadal surficial sediment | place: Pacific Ocean | collected 2014-11 | depth... | reverse complement strand
TATCTGCTGTGACCAACGATGACGGTCGAACCGCGGAACCGCTGCTCGAAGGCGATACGATGCGGGCTGGTAGTTACGAGCTGGAGTTCGACGTCGGCAGCTATTTCTCGGCGCAGGGCAATGCGATGAGTGACCCGCCGTTTCTGGACACGGTCGTCATTCGCTTCGCGGTTCGGGCGGACGAGAATTATCACGTTCCTTTACTCGTCTCGCCGTGGAGCTATTCAACGTACAGGGGTAGCTGAATCGCATGGGCGGTTCAGACACGATCCGGTTCGTGCTCGATGGAGATATCATCGAGCTCAAAGAGGTCGACCCAACGCGAACGGTTCTGCAGTTCCTGCGCGAGGATTTGTGCCGCACGGGAACCAAGGAAGGATGCGCGGAGGGAGATTGCGGTGCCTGTACCGTCGTTGTCGCAGAGCTATGCAGTGACGGCGACAATCTGCAGCTCAGTGCAATCAATTCCTGTATACAGTTCCTGCCCACCTTACACGGCAAAGAATTGGTCACGGTCGAAAGCCTGTCGCCAAAAGGCACCGAGCTTCATCCCGTGCAACAGGCAATGGTCGATTGTCATGGTTCGCAATGCGGGTTCTGCACCCCGGGCTTCGTGATGTCGCTGTTCGCTTTGTACGAAACCAATAAAGACCCATCGCGACGTGATATCGACGATGCACTCGCGGGAAACCTCTGTCGCTGCACCGGTTATCGACCGATCGTCGATGCCGCCAACGCCATGTATGACAGATCAGGGAATTCGGACGGACTTCTGCATCCGGACAGGCTTGCGGAGATCGGTTCAGGAGACAGCCTGCATATCACCCAGGGCGGCAAGCAGTTCTTCGCACCTACGAGTGCCGACGAGTTTGCCGATCTCTTGTCGGAGCATCCGAATGCCACGATCCTCGCCGGTGGAACAGATGTCGGTCTTTGGGTGACCAAGCAACACCGCGTTCTCGATACCATCATTTACACAGGGCGCGTCATCGAGCTGTGCAAGCTCGAGACCTCAAAGACGCATATCGAGATTGGCGCCGCCGTCACGATCAGCGATGCGATGGATGTCATCGTTGCGAACTACCCGGGTCTCAGTGAAGTGTTCCTGCGCTTTGGATCCCCACCGATTCGGAACGCGGGAACTCTCGGTGGCAATATCGCGAACGCATCACCCATCGGTGACTCAATGCCGGCACTGATGGTTGCGGGAACAATGCTCAATTTGCGATCCGCGGCGGGCGAACGGGAAGTTGCACTGGATGAATTTTATCTCGACTACCAGGTTACGGATCTTAAGACAGGCGAGTTCATTGCATCGGTCCGGGTTCCGTTACCGACCGACGGCGTAGTGCTTCGCAGCCACAAGTTGTCCAAGCGATTCGATCAGGACATCTCGGCAGTCTGCACTGCTTATCGTTTACAGCTCGACGGCGATCGAGTGACTGATTTTGCAATGGCCTGCGGCGGCATGGCCGCGACGATCAGGCGAGCAACGCATTGCGAAGCCGCGCTCGTGGGCGAGGCATGGAATGAGGAGTCGGTCGCGCGGGAAGCGGCCGCGCTCGCAAAAGACTACTCGCCGATAGATGACATGCGTGCGTCGGCTGATTATCGCCTGCGAGGCGCACAGAATTTGCTGCGACGTTTCTATCTTGAAACGACCGGTGAACTTGATCAAACGGTGTACAGCTATGGACGCTAAAGCGGTTGGCAAAGCCCTGCCACATGACAGTGCGCATTTGCATGTCAGCGGCACCGCCGCGTACACCGATGATCTGCCGGAACCGCGTGATCTGCTGCACGTTGCGGTCGGCATGAGTTCAAAGCCGCATGCGAAAATCAAAGGCATCAATCTAAAGAATGTCGCGACAGCGGCGGGTGTTGTCGATACCTGCGTCGCCGCCGATATTCCCGGTGAAAATAATTGCGGACCGATAGTCGCGGATGAACAAATTCTCGTGTCAGAAGTTGCCGAATATGTGGGCCATGCGTTATTCGCTGTCGCTGCTGAAACCGTTGACCAGGCACGTAAGGCAGCGCGACTTGCAAATGTCAGCTACGAGGAACTCGAACCAATACTCGATCCGATGACGGCGGTGGAAAAACAGTCATTCGTGTTGCCGACCGAAGAGCTGCAACGCGGTGACGCGAAAAAGGCGATCGCCGATGCGCCACACAGTCTGCGACGCAGACTCGAGCTGGGTGGGCAGGATCAGTTTTACCTCGAAGGCCACATCGCGATGGTGATTCCAGAAGAAGACGGCGCGTTGCTCGTATACAGCTCAACACAACATCCGGACGAAGTTCAGAATCTTGTCGCGCACGCGACGGATCGCTCGGCCAAGGACGTGGTCTGCATTTGCCGACGCATGGGTGGCGCATTCGGCGGCAAGGAGAGCCAGGCGGCCACAATCGCGTGTATTGCCGCGATCATGGCCGTCAAAACGGGTCGGGCCTGCAAGCTGCGGCTGGATCGCGACGACGACATGATCATGACCGGCAAACGACACGATTTCGTCATCGACTACGAAGTCGGCTTTGACGACACCGGCCGCATCCACGGGGTGGACTTCATGTTCGCATCTCGATGCGGGATTTCTGCGGATCTGTCGGGGCCAGTCAACGATCGCACAATGTTTCACTGCGACAACGCTTACTTCCTCGAGAATGTGCACATCACTTCCTATCGTTGCAAGACCAACACGGTATCGAATACCGCTTTTCGCGGTTTCGGCGGGCCGCAGGGCATGCACGCGATCGAATACATCATCGATGATATTGCCCGTACACTGGGGAAAGACTCGCTGGCAGTGCGCCGGCGGAATTTCTACGGTATTGGCGAACGTGACATTACGCAGTACCAGCAAAAGATCGACGACAACATCATCAATGACATTGTCGACAAACTCGAAACTACTTCTGATTACGTCGGGCGACGCAAGGCTATTACTAAATTCAACGCGAATAGCGCTGTTCTGAAGCGCGGCATCGCCATGACGCCGGTCAAGTTCGGCATATCGTTCACGGCAACGCATCTCAACCAGGCTGGTGCGCTAGTGCACGTTTACAAGGACGGCACCGTGCACCTGAATCATGGCGGAACGGAAATGGGGCAGGGTCTCTTCATTAAAGTGGCGCAAGTCGCTGCCGACGAACTGGGTATAACGGTCGACCGGATTCGAATCAACGCATCGGACACCAGCAAGGTGCCGAACGCGTCGGCGACGGCGGCGTCTAGTGGTTCGGATTTGAATGGCAAGGCCGCGCAGATAGCGTGTGCGAAGATTCGCGGGCGATTAACCGAGTTTGCGGCACGGCACTTTGACGTGTCTGAGGCGCAAGTTGCGTTTGAGCAGAACCAGGTGACAGCAGGCAAGACCAAGCTCAACTTCGAAGAGCTCGTACAACTCGCGTGGTTCGATCGCGTCAAATTGTTTGCGACCGGCTTCTACAAGACACCAAAGATTCACTATGATAGAGCGTCGTTTAGCGGCACGCCGTTCTTCTATTTTGCATACGGTGCTGCCGTGTCCGAGGTGGTTGTCGACACCCTGACAGGCGAGTACCGCATGACCCGGGTAGATATTCTGCACGACTGTGGCGATTCGCTGAATCCTGCCATGGACATTGGCCAGGTCGAAGGGGGCTTCATCCAGGGTGTTGGCTGGCTGACGTCCGAAGAGCTTTGCTGGAATGAGGCCGGCGAGCTTACGACCCACGCGCCATCCACGTACAAGATTCCAACCTGCTCCGATCTGCCCGTGGATTTCCGTGTCGAATTGCTCACCAATGCCGCCAATCGCGAAGACACGATATACCGCTCTAAGGCTACTGGCGAACCGCCTCTGATGCTCTGTTTTTCGGTATTCCACGCAATACGCGATGCGATTGCGACCGCGGAACGGCCGTTGCCGGACCTGCAAGCTCCGGCAACGCCCGAGGCGGTCCTCAATGCGATCGAGAGGGCGGGACCGTGAACGAGTGGATCGACGATCTTTCAGACCTCACTGCCAGTGGCGAGCGAGTCGTTGTCATAACCGTCGCGGGAATTCGCGGCTCGGCACCTCGGGAAGTGGGTGCGAAGATGCTCGTCACCGATGGAGAGACAATCGGCACGATCGGTGGCGGACAACTCGAGTATCAATGCACGCACATGGCATTCGACATGCTCGGTGGCGACGAAGCACCGGACTTACGCAAGTTTCCGCTCGGCTCGTCGATGGGCCAGTGTTGCGGTGGTGTGGTCGACATTTTGTTTGAGCCGATAGCCTATGGGCTGCCGAGTTGGTTGCGGGACCTGCGGGTACTGCATGGCCAACGCGAGCCGGCCGTCATTGCCACGCATCTCGCAGGCGAACAGATCAAATGTGTGGTTACGGCTGACAATACCTTCGGTTCGGCCGCCGATAAAATCGGCGACGAACTCCTTGAGAAAGCGCGATACGGTCTGGAAGCGGGTCGCATCGCACATCGCAGCGATGATTGGTTACTCGAGCTAGTCGTAGGAAGCGATTTCAACATCGCCGTCTTCGGTGCCGGCCACGTAGGCTCGGCGGTCGTACAGGCGCTCTCATCGCTCGACTGCAATATTCGCTGGATTGACAGTCGCCGCAGTATTTTTCGGCAGACACCGGCTAATGTCCGTGCGATCGAATCGCCTGAGCCATCTCTCGAAGTTGCGGCAATGCCCGCTGACAGTTGTTTTCTCGTCATGACCCACAGCCATGCGATCGATTTCGATATTTGCGACCGGATTCTCAGGCGCGACGACGTCGCCTATTGCGGATTGATCGGATCACGGTCGAAGCGGCGCCGCTTCGAAAAGCGTTATCGTGAACAGGGCATGCTACCCGACGTTATTGCAAAACTCGTTTGCCCGATTGGTATCGACGGTATCAGTGGCAAGAAACCCGCCGAGATCGCAGTTTCCGCGTCCGCCGAAGTTCTGCAGGCCTACGAGAGAGCGCGTCGCGGCGCCGGGATGGCGTATCCTGATAACGTGCACTCCTTAAGAAAATAGAGAATAGAACGCAGAATCCATGGAAGCGTACCTCGTCGATTGGCTGAATTTGCTTGCGCGCTGGCTGCATTTCATCACGGGCATCGCGTGGATAGGCTCGTCATTTTATTTCGTCTGGCTGGACAATCACCTTGAAGCGCCGCGAGAGCCAAGTGACGAAGATAAAGGCGTCGGCGGCGAGGTCTGGTCCGTGCATGGCGGCGGCTTTTACCATGCCCAGAAATACCGGGTTGCGCCTCGTCTGTTGCCCGAGACGCTGCACTGGTTCAAATGGGAGGCGTATTGGACTTGGATCTCGGGGATGTTTCTGCTGATCCTGTTGTACTGGTACAGCGCCGAGGTGTACCTGATCGACCCGACTGTTGCCGAGCTGTCGGCGGGTGCGGCAATCGCAATAGCGGCTGGATTCATTGTCGGCGGGTGGGTCGTCTACGACTTGTTGTGCAAATCCCCGTTGGGCAAAAACGACAAACTCTTCGGACTGGTGTTGTTCGCGGCGGTGTCGGTGCTCGCCTGGGGATTGTGCCAGCTGTTCAGCGGTCGTGGTGCTTACATTCACTTCGGCGTAGTGCTGGGAACAATCATGGTTGCCAACGTTTTTTTCGTCATCATCCCGGGACAAAAAGAGATGGTGGCGGCTGCTGCGCGCGGCGAGGAGGCCGATCCGGAACCGGGCATTCGCGGCAAGCAGCGTTCGGTGCATAACACCTACTTTACGCTGCCAGTGCTGTTCGTCATGACGAGCAATCACTATGCGATGACGTACAGTCATCAATTTAACTGGGTGATCCTGATCGCAATTACGCTCGCCGGCGCGCTGATTCGAATTTATTTCGTCGCGCGTCACAAAGGTCACGCATCGCTAGTGCCCATCATTATTGCCGTAGTATTGCTGGCCGGTGTCGCAGCGTTGATCGTGCCGAAAGCCAGCGTGGCATCGGGGGAGATCGTTTCCTTCAATGATGTGCGAACTGTCGTCCATCATCGTTGCACGAGCTGCCATTCAGCCGTGCCGACGCACCCTGCATTTCCGGCTGCACCCGGCGGCGTCATTCTTGATACTGACCAACAAATCGTCGCGGAGGCACAGCGCATTCATCATCAAACGGTGGTCACACGAGTGATGCCAATTGGCAATCTGACAGGCATGAGCGAAGCGGAGCGCGAGCTACTCGATCGTTGGTATCAGTCGACCGGGAATCACGAATGACGGATGAATACCCAAGGGACCTCCGCGGCTACGGAAGCCGGGTTCCCGATGCGAGCTGGCCCGATGGTGCGCGCATCGCCGTGCAGTTTGTGATCAATTACGAGGAAGGCGCCGAAAATTGCGTTTTGCACGGCGACGCAGCGTCCGAAGCGTTTTTGTCCGAGATGATCGGTGCGAAACCGCTCGTCAATCAGCGACACATGAACATGGAATCTTTGTATGAGTATGGCGCGCGGGCAGGGTTCTGGCGTCTGCATCGCCTGTTCGGCGAACGCGACCTTCCGGTTACCGTGTTTGGTGTAGCAATGGCGCTTGAACGCAATCCTGAAGCGGTCGCCGCGATGCGGGCTGCGAATTGGGAAATTGCGAGCCACGGTTACCGCTGGATCGATTATCAAACGGTCGATGAGGCAACCGAGCGCGAGCACTTGCAAAAAGCGATCGACATTCACACGGACGTGACCGGGGAGCGGCCGCTGGGCTGGTACCTGGGTCGTTGCAGTCCGCGTTCCCATCGGCTGATTGCCGAGAACGGTGGTTTTGTCTACAACGCGGACAGTTACTCAGACGATCTGCCGTATTGGGACCACTCGCATGCGACACCGCAGCTCATGGTGCCGTATACCCTCGACGCCAATGACATGCGTTTCGTGACACCACAGGGATTCAATTCGGGACAGCAGTTTTACGATTACCTGAAAGACAGCTTCGATGTGTTGTATGCGGAAGGTTCACGCATGATGTCAATCGGGCTGCATTGCAGGATAGCGGGCCGCCCTGGCAGGGCTGCGGCGCTGGCGCGCTTTCTCGATTACGTTGCAGAGCACGATGATGTGTGGATAGCTCGTCGAATCGAAATTGCCAATCACTGGCGTGAGCGCCACCCGGCAGATGCATGACGACCGAAGCAGAATTCGTATCGCGTTACGGCGGCATTTACGAACACTCGCCATGGGTGGCCGAGGAGGCCGCACCCGACGCCGCGGGCACCGACAAACTCGATCGTATCGCTGAAATTATGGCAGATTGTGTGGATAACGCGTCGACCGAGCGACAGCTTGCCTTGATTCGCGCGCACCCGGATCTCGCAGGCAAGGCGCAGATTGCCGGCGAATTGACTCGGGATTCAAGCGCCGAACAAGCGAGCGCGGGTCTCGATCAGTGCTCTGCCGAGGAATACGATCGGTTTCAGTCGCTCAATGAACTCTACCGCGAGAAATTCGGATTTCCATTTGTCGTGGCCGTCCGCGGCAGCAGTCGAGCGGAGATTCTTGAAGTATTTTCGCGCAGGCTCGACAACAATGCGGCGACCGAGTTTGAAACGGCGCTCAGTGAAATTCATCAGATCGCTCAACTTCGAATTAAGGCTTTGGAGGCCAGCAAATGACGCAGAAGCCTCATCCGTATCATCAGTGGATTCAGCTCGAACAGCCAAGGCTCGGTTCGAAGGTCAGTTACGCGACCGATGAGTTTTTTGCGGCCAAAGAGCGGCTCATCGAGCCCGCGGCGCCGGTATTCATCGATGATAAATATGACGATCACGGCAAATGGATGGATGGCTGGGAGAGCCGTCGTAAACGATCGCCAGGCCATGATCACTGCATCGTCAGGCTCGGCATCCCGGGTGTCGTGCACGGCGTTAATATCGATACCCGCTATTTCACCGGGAATTTTCCGCCGCACGCATCGATCGATGCCTGTGTCAGCGATGACGATGTGCCGAACGGTGGCTGGATCGAAATTCTGGAGAAAACCGAACTTGCCGGCGACGCGCACAATTTTCTTGATGTTGACGGCGATTCGATTGTCACGCACCTGCGACTGAATATTTACCCCGACGGAGGCATTGCCCGATTGCGCGTTTACGGAGAAATACGACCGGATTATTCGCAAATCAGTGGCATTGTCGATCTTGTTGCGCTGGAACATGGCGGCCGCGCGATTGCGTGTAGCGACGAACATTACGGCACCATGCATAACCTCAACGTTGCAGGGCGCGGCGTGAACATGGGTGATGGCTGGGAGACGGCCAGGCGACGTGGACCAGGCAACGACTGGGTCATACTGTCGCTCGGACATGCGGGAACGATAGAAAAGGTCGAGGTAGACACGGCGCACTTCAAGGGTAACTATCCCGATCGCGTGTCAATTGAAGCGGCATTATTCGACAGCGGCGAGGAAGTGTCCGTCGCGAGCAAAAAATGGCGAACATTGTTGCCCGAGTCCAAGCTCGAAATGGACAAGCAACATGAGTTTGAATCCGAGCTCGAATCGCTCGGCGACCTCAGTCACGTTCGACTGTCGATTTACCCCGACGGCGGTATCAGTCGCGTGCGACTGTATGGTCGACCAAGCAAGGATTGAGCGTGATCACGCTGCGACCGGCGCCACTAACCCGCGAGCGGTTCGCGCCTTACGGCGACGTCATCGAAACATCGGCCGACCGGTTGATCGCGATGAATGCCGCCCGCTTTGAGCGTTTCGACAATGAATGTGCGGTCGAGGCAGATGGCGGACAGGTGGCGATCAGCATCGTACGGTGTCGTCTTGCGACGACCCTCCCGTACCGATTCAATACGGTCGAGCGCCACCCCCACGGTAGCCAGGCATTCATACCGCTTTCGCCCTATCGATTCATGGTCGTTGTCGCACCGCCCGAGGAAGATGTTGCCGCTGATGATCTGTGTGCTTTCGTCACGAACGGACGTCAGGGAATCAACTATCACCGCGGCACCTGGCACATGCCGCTAATCGCATTCGACGCGGGGCAGGAGTTTCTAGTCATCGATCGCTCCGGCGAATCACCGAATTGCGATGAACACAGTCTCGAAGAAGCAATCGTGTTGGCAGCGGAGTAATTCTCGAACTCGAAACGAATACAAAGGAGAGTGACATGGATGAGCAAATTGCAAACCCCGTAATAATCGTCGACATTAAGATGCCGTTCCTTTCAATGGTCGTATTAATGGTCAAGTGGATAGTCGCCTCGATTCCCGCGATTATCATCCTGATGATCATAGGCGCGATTGTTGCTGGTGTAATTGGCATGGGTATCGGTGGAGTCTAGCTAGTCGGCGGCGCTCGCGGACCTCTGCGTGAGTACGATCAGCGTGGCTCGATCAGCGGTTCGAGCCGGTCAATAATCCCGTTGAGCTCGGGGCGGTGTTCGCGCAATTCATTGAGCGTCATTCCCGAAAGTTCGTACGGTAATGCAAGCCAGTCTGCTGTTTCGTGGACATAGTAGTCGGGCGTTCGCAGAGTGCTGTCCGTCGGGCGGTACCAAACCGTAGCGATGCGAATATCCTGCGGCAGATTGCGTCGGGTCCTTTTCGCCAGCTGCTCGATGACGGCATTGACGCTGGAACCCGTGCTGTAAACGTCATCAACGATTAGCAACGAGTGGTGCGAGCAAAGATTCTCGAGTAAGTATTGCAGACCATGCACGCGAATCGATTCGGCCTCGCTCACCATTTCCGAATAACTGGCTGCGCCACGGTAGGACGTGCGAATCGCGATATGGTCGGTCTTGATTCCCAGGTAGTCGAGGCCTTCCTGAACAGCGATGCCGACGGCACTGCCCCCACGCCACAGCCCGACCAGGAAGTCGGGATGAAAATCTGCCTCATGAATCTGCGCAGCGAGCCGAAAAGAGTCCCTGAGCAGATCGTCCGCGGCGATGAATTGTTTATGCATTGTTTTTCCGGGCCTGCGGTGCGGTAGAATCCGGTCGGGGCATTATAACCACTGCCTCGCCAACCGGTACCAGAGAATAATAATGGACAAGATCGTACTCTCGGCCCGGGATCTGCTCGAAGATTCCTTTGAGCTTGGTATCCGGGTTCTGGAAAGTGGCTTCAGACCAACCATGATTATCGCGATTTGGCGAGGTGGCACGCCTGTCGGTATGGCGGTTCAGGAGATCATGGCGTACTGCGGTATCGAATCGGACCATATCGCGATCCGTACCTCATCGTATGTTGGCGTCGATGAACGCGGTGCGGTCGCAGTGCACGGGCTCAATTACATCATCAAGAAAATTTGTCACGACGATCGAATACTGATCGTTGACGATGTCTTTGATACGGGTAATACGATCGTCGCAGTGATCGATGAGCTGAAGAAACGGGCTCGCGACAACACTCCGGATGACATGCGCGTTGCAGTACCGTGGTTCAAGCCGAGTCGCAACGAGACCAACATCGAGCCGGACTACTTCATTCACGAAACCGCAGAATGGCTCGTGTTTCCGCATG
>SMUZ01087178.1_pt1 | contig 10493 bp, 10 predicted proteins | sample 2456421 | NCBI WGS metagenome assembly SMUZ01 (sample SAMN11095932, study PRJNA526329) | marine sediment metagenome | biome: Marine sediment; feature: Surficial sediment; material: Deep marine sediment; isolation source: Hadal surficial sediment | place: Pacific Ocean | collected 2014-11 | depth... | reverse complement strand
CTTCAGCTGCCCAGGAAGACGCAACCAGTTAGCCTCCTGAGGAAAGCGCAAAGGAGGAGCCTGCCGCTGCCCAGGAAGACACAACCAGTGAGCCTCCTGAGGAGAGCGCAAAGGAGGAGCCTGCCGCTGCCCAGGAAGACACGGCCAGTGAGCCTGCTCTTGAGGGAACGAAGGAGGGAGAACCGCCAAGCGCAGAAGAAAAGAAAGCTCCTGCTCAGGAAAGTACACCGACAGAGTCTCCTGAGGTGGTGAACAAGGAGAAAGGTAAGCTCAAACTCCAGATTCGAGAGCTGAAATCACAGCGCAATGCAGCCCTGGATACCCACGATCATGTCCTGCTGAAGTCGATTCGGCGCAGGATCCGCACTCTCAAGCGTAAGGTCCGCAGATTAGCGGCATGACCTGCCTCACTTGAAAATATCTTTGGGAATCATCCCGTGGATTCCCTTGGTTCGGTCCACATTCTGGGTCACGTGATAATCCACGGCCAGACTGGCCAGCATGAAGGCCTCGTTACGATCCAGATGAGGAAAGCGCTCGACAATGAAGTCGATGGTTTCTCTCACGGCAATCTTCATGGCTTCATCCAAATCTTCATGCAACCCCATCACCATCCAATGAGTGGGTGTTTCGGCCCGGGGCCACTTGAGCTTCATGTCCTTGCGAACGAAGAACTGAAAGCGCCCCCGCAGCCCGGTCTCCAGGGCGTTGATGGAAACCTCCCCATGCCCCTGTACGCCATGGCCATCCCCTGCTGAAAAGAGGGCCCCTTTGGTGTGTACCGGAATGTATAGGATACTCCCGGTTCCCAGGTCCTTATTGTCCAGATTTCCTGCGTAATTCCCTGGAGGGACGGTGCTGATGCGTCCAGCCGCCGCCGCCGGAGCCACGCCCATGGAGCCGAAAAAGGGATTGTTCATGGGAATCACCACTCTTTCAGCAGCTTGAGTGGTCTTATTCTCGAGGTCAATGCGCAGAATCCTCTCCCAGCGCTCAAATTCTCCGGGCAGGGTTCCTCCTCGAGAGCTGAGGCGGCTGTAACCAAAGGTATAGGCCAGCTCCACTTCCAGAATACGCACTTCCAGGACGTCGCCGGGTTCGGCCCCGTTGATGTAGACCGGACCCACCATGATGTGAGGCCCCGGACCTTTATCCGTTACCTCGCGATAGATGCGACGGTAGCCCTCGGACATCTCCTCAGCGGGGATTCCCCACTTTTCCATGTCGATGGGATCCAGCCGAGGAACATCCTCTATGATGACGATGTCTCCCGGATTGATCCGGATCACCGGCTCCAGTTCGGCGCTGAAATATCCCCAGTGGATATTTTCAGGACTGGCTTTGAGTTCGTATGTCTTCTGGGCCTGAAGGACTCCCACAAACGAATTTAAGCTCAAGAATCCGAAAGTGGCTGAAATCACAATGAGAATCGCCAGATGTTTTCGACCCATGAAACCTCCTTAGATTGCAACTTTAGATAGAAACTTTTGTAGAGTGTAGATCGTTACCCGGTGAGAAGGCAAACTCTACTCACACTTCTTTATCCGAGCCTGCCTGGCCATTTCACTCACCGTTCTCGGGCAACTGCTGGAGGAAATAGAGGCCAATCAGCGGGCCTACCCCCAGAAAGGTCAAGGCCCATCTCCAGCCCAGGATCTCGGCCATCCAGGGAGTCAGCTGAATGGAAATCACTGTGATGGCAAAGCCGAGGCCATTTTGAACCGTCAACGCCGTTCCCGTGTACTGGGAAGGACAGAATCTTACTGCCAGGGCAGAAAATTGAGGTGAGTCCGAGACCACGAAGAATCCCCAGATCAGAAGCAGCGCCACCAGGAGGCCGGAATTCAGTTCATAGAGGACTCCCGAAGATAAACAGAGGATGCAGCTCACCATCAAGGAGAATTGCGCCACCTTCTTTTCTCCGATCCGCCTTGAAACCCATCCTCCCAGGATGCAACCCAATGAGCCGGTTGCAATGATCAGGAAGGCAAGTAAGGAGAGCCCTGTACCGGTAGAGAGATCGTCCCCTTGTAAACGAGCACCCAGATAAAAAATGATCATCGACCAGAAGGCGTAGAGTTCCCACATATGGCCGAAGTACCCGAAGGCGGTTCTACGGAAAGGAAGATAAGCAAACACCCTCCATAACATCCTGGCATCAAAGGGCGCCCGAGCCTTGAGAAAAGGACCGTCGGAAAGGGCCAGCAGCACCAGACATCCCCCGGCTAAGGCCAATATCGAAGCTGTTCCTGCCAGAGTCCTCCAATCGAACTGGGAGCCGAGGGTTTGAATAAGATAAGGAAAAGCCGTTCCCAGGGTCAGGGCACCCACCAGAATACCCAGCCGCCATCCCAGCTGTGACCGAAACCAGGAAGCGACCAGTTTCATACCCACCGGATAAATTCCGGCCAGGGTCACGCCCGTTAGGGCCCGAAAGGCGAATGCCGTTGGGAGCCCGTCGGCAATCAGGGCAAAAGCCGCGTTGAATGCCGCTCCCAGTAAAGCGGATACAAAAAAGACCCGGCGAGGGTTAAAGACGTCGGCCAGGTTGAAGAATGCGTAGAGAAACGTTCCCGCGATGAATCCCAGCTGAACCGAGATGGTCAGCCAGGCACTCTCCGTGGAGGAAAGGCCCCAGGAGTGAATTAAATCGGGGGCGGCTGCAGTTCCGGAAAACCAGGTTGAGGAAGTCAGGAACACAGCCGTCGAGACCAGGGCGAGTGCCCGATTCCCTTCTCGGCTCACTTGTTCTGAGGCCGAGGTCGGTTCGCTCACTCGAGGAACGGTCCCTTCAGTGCTTTCATCCTGAGAACCTATAGCACCAAGCTTCACCTTCCAGAACCGTTTCTTCACTCTCTCGAGTCCCCTTGATCTTCAACTGGGTGACCGGCTTGCTCTCGTGGACACTGAGAATCTCCGCTTCCAAAGTAATCGTATCTCCGATGAAGACGGGAGCGGTGAATTTCCAGTTCTGACTCAGGAACACGCTCCCTGGACCCGGCATATCCATGGCCACCAGGGCATGAAGAAGTCCGGTGGTCAGACCTTCCTGAATAAGCTGTGGTGTTTGTCCGTTAAAGACGTCCGTGCTCAAGGCGCTCTAGCCCGCTTGTGAAGATGGCCGGTACTGTTCTTCGGTCACTTTTTCCATCCACTCTGCCGATCCCCCGAGGTTGACCGCCAGGTGGCTCATCGACTGGTCCGGGCAGGCGCCATGCCAGTGTTTCTCACCGGCAGCGATGTGAACCGCATCCCCAGGTCCAATCTCCAGTACATCCTCCCCTTCCTTTTGAACCAGACCTCTTCCCTCCTCCACGAAGAGCATCTGCACTCCAGTGTGCAGATGCCAGACGGTCCGTCCGCCAGGAGGAAAGGTGACTCGATACACTCGCAGTCCTTCATCCTGGTTCTCCTCCAGGACAATACCGGCCAGGACCTCTCCAGTGAAATGGTCAGGATCAACGGGTTCTAAAGAGATTTTCGGGTGCAGTTTCATCCTTTTTCCTTATTGTTAGGAGTTGGGTAGCTCCATAGGGTTATCAGCACTGCCCCCATAGATCTGGGGGACCTTGGAGCCCATGGGTCTTAAGTAGGTGGACAACTGCCCCCGGTGATGCACCGAATGGCGGATCATGAACGACAAAAAGCCAATGGCCGGTAAGTTAAAGATACCCAGGAGGGACACTTCCTGGGTCAGCTGCTCCCCGGAGAGAGACTTCACCTGCTCCATTAATGCCGGCATTTTTTCGTTATAGAGGCCAATGGCGTCGGCTACCGAAGTTACTTCGGAGTCCTCACCCTGGGGTGGCATGGGACCAAATTGACCGTCGATTACTGCCTGAAGAAACCACACGTCTTCCAAAGATATATGGCGTGCGAGTTCCAGGGCGCTCATGGACTTCGGGTGCGGCCTGTAGTCGCGCTCTTCTTCAGGAACAGCCTTGAAAACCCTCACGTTGATCTCGACTTCCTGGGCAACGATAGGAATGAAAAATTCGGCCATGGCTTTGGCGTTTTCCGGATTCATGAGTCTCTCCTCCTGACGGCTCTTTGGCTGGTTATTTCCCTTCTAAAGAATGAGGAGTATATGACTGTGGTCAGGAAGGATGCAATAGGTCCGGACTGGGAGGATAGACTCACCCTGGGATAGCCCGGGTTATTCATAGATTCTCGTCACGAAGCGACGAAAGCAACGACCTGGGTGCGTTGCGCCACGCGCGACGGAAGGCCACCGCAAACGTACTCTCTGTAGTACGCTGAGGAGGCCGACCGAGCGCAACGCAGGCGGTGCGCAACGCACGCCGGATGATTTCGTTGCTGCAGTAGATAATTTATGCGTAATCCGGGCTAATAACTCCCGGCTGGAGAAGCCCCATGCGGTCAAGCAGGTCCTGGAAGCGGGGGTCGGAACGAAGGGAATCAAAGACGGGCTCACAGGGCAGATAGACGAGGTTGCTGTCTCTGGCTTTATATCCTTGCTCCAGGAGTTCAAAGGCCTTCTCCGGGTCTCCTGATTCGTTGTAGACGGAAGCCAAAGGAATGCGGGAAACATACTCCGTTTTTGACATCTCCATGAGTGCGTCAAAGATTTCCAACCCCTTGTCACGGTCTCCCATTCGGAAGTAGGTTGCGGCAAGATACAGCATGGCTCCCTTTGGATCTTCCGACAGCTCCTTCAACTTTTCGAAGGCTGCGATCGCCTCCGGGTACATCTCCTGCAGGATGTAGGTTAGACCCAGATCAAAGTAGGCTCCAGCGAACTGGGAGTTGAGTTCAAGGGTGCGCCGGCACTGAGCCGTGGCTTCCTCGAAACGGCGGGAGAAGTGCAAAATCCGGCCCACGGCTGTGCTGATAATGGGCGATAGCGGATCCAGCTCGTGAGCCCGTTTAATTTCAACAAGGGCCTCGTCGAGTCGATTGAGTGAGGCCAGGAGCATGGCATATTGATGATGGCCGGTGGCAAAACCGTCGTTGAGTTCTATGGCGCGGCGAAATTCCTTCTCGGCCTGTTTCCAGTCCCAATCCAAGCGGTAGTGTACAAGCGCCAGAGCCACGTGGGCTTCCGCACATGATTCATCCAGTGCAATAGCTCTACGCGCAGCATCTTTGGCCTTGGAGTGGATATCGGAATGGGCTGTTTCACCCAGAAGCAGCGGGCAGTCCAGATTCAGCAGAATGTAAGCTTCGGCGAGCCCCGCGTGAGGCAGGGCGTAGCCATCGTCTTCAGCCGCCGCCTTCTCTAAACACTCGACGGCCTTGAGAAGACTGGGCTCGGTTCGTTGATTGAGATGATAGCGACCCTTCAGGTACATATTGTAAGCTTCCAGGTTTTCCGTATAGCGCTTGATCAAGGGCTGCTGTGAGTCCATTTCCAACCCGAGACGCAGCTTGTCCACAATCTTGCGGGCGATTTCGTCCTGGAGATCGAAGATGTCCTCCATTTCCCGGTCGTAGCGCTCGGACCAAAGATGATAGCCATCGGCTATATTGGTGAGCTGGGCGGTAATGCGTAGGCGTTTTCCCGCTTTTCGCACACTCCCTTCAAGTACCGTGTCCACCTTCAGTTCCCTTCCGATCTGGGAAATGCTTTCATGTCCGCCCTTGAAGCTGAAGGCCGATGTCCGTGAGGCCACTCGCAACCCTTTGAGCTGAGTGAGCGCATTGATCAGCTCCTCGGCTAAACCATCACTGAAATATTCGTTCTCGGGATCGGGACTCATGTTGATAAACGGGAGAACGGCAATCGAGGGTTGTGCCTTCACCTTTGGTGGGGTGCTGGTAGTCCATTGCGAATGAGAGTTTCCACCCTGTTTCAGCCGGGTCAAGTCCTCCAGTAACTCTTTGGCGGATTGGTAGCGTACCTCCCTGTCCTTTTCCAGTGCTTTTTGAATGACTCGTCCCAACGAATCCGGCAATTCCGGATTCAACTTCTCGGGCAAAACGGGTGCTTCATTGAGGATTTTTTGGAACACGGCTCCCAGGTCCTGGCCCTGAAAGGGCATATGGTCGGTAGCCATCTCGTAAAGCAGTACGCCGAAGGAAAAGATGTCGCTTCGGGCATCCAGTTCCTTATCCAGAAGCTGCTCGGGGGACATGTAGTAGGGGGTTCCCACGCCAATACCCGGAGCGGTCAGGGGCCCCTCGACTTGAGTGTCCAATTCCGCTGGAGAACCGTAGGGGCCCTCCTCAACCAATTTTGCCAAGCCGAAGTCCAGGAGTTTGATGGGACCATTCTCGGTCACAAATACATTGTCGGGTTTGATGTCGCGGTGGATGATCCCTTTATCATGGGCGGCATCCAATGCACTGGAGATCTGAATGCTCCATTCGATGAGATTCTCCTTGTCCAGGGGCCCACTTCCAAGATATTTCCTGAGGGTGTGGCCTTTGAGAAACTGCATGACAATGAAGGGCTGCCCGTCCTGTTCTCCAATGTCGTGGATGGTGCAAATGTTGGGGTGATCGAGTGCCGAAGCCGCGCGCGCTTCTCGCTGAAACCGTTCCAAAGCCTGGCGGTTCTGCGCTAACTCGCCGGGAAGGAACTTCAAAGCCACATTTCGGCCCAGCCGGGTGTCTTGAGCCTTATAGACCACACCCATTCCTCCACTACCGAGTTTCTCCAGAATCTTGTAGTGAGAGAAGGTCTGTCCGATCATCGCCTTGTTTTTTCCCGGGCAGCGGGGGATCTCGGGCGTTCTCCGCCTAACTCCCTCCACCAGGGTTTTACTCAGCACCCTGCGCGGCACCTGAGAGTCTTGTTTGTCGCCTAAATCCTAAAACTTTAGGGAGTGCAAATCAATTCACCGAGAGAGAAGCCATGCTGACGGTTATTCTAGGGTGACTTGAGAACGATCTTCTACACAGCCCTGCCTGTTGTCATATGAAACGGTGTCTGAGGCGACTAATCACCTGAACATAACACATAACCAAGGAGGATTAAGATGAAAAAACTCGTAACCTTAGCTACCACGTTTGTTCTTTCCTTCGGATTGATGGGAAGCATGGTTTGGGCCGATAGCGACGGGGATCAGGATCGATCCAATACCCGCAGGGTGGCTCGTCATCAACGCGTGGAGCGAGAGAGACTGGAAAGACATCACCGTAAGGAACGACGGCGCGCCAAGGAAAGTGACATCAACAGGCGTCGCGTGGCCAATCATCAGGCCAAGGAGCGCAAGCGGCTTCAGGAACATCAGGATCAGGAGCGAAGGCGCCTGAACCAGTAGTTCCACCTCATTCCCCTCAAGTGGGTGGTCCTCCCGTGGCCACCCACCCCCTTCTTCCTATTCCATTGACGCGTTTACGGCTTCTGGCGGTAAGGGGTGTTTTTGAGATGTCGCTCGGCTAAGATAGCAGCGAGGTAACACCCATGAGCGAACAAGCTGCAAACCCGCCCCAGGAAGAACCCCAAGATCTCGGTTTCGGCTCAAAAGTCAGCCGTCGTGCCCGCCTTCGCCTATTGAACCAGGACGGCACCTTTAATGTGAGGAGAGAAGGAGTCTCGGCACTCGAGTCCTTGAGTCTCTATCACGCGATGGTCACCATGGCCTGGCCCAAGTTCTATCTGCGTATTCTGGGGCTGTACTTTGCCCTCAACACACTCTTTAGCTTCGGATATATGCTGTGCGGTCCAGGGTCTCTCAACGGTGCGGAAGGAACCACCCTTCTCGGTCGCTTTCAGGACGGATTCTTCTTCAGCGTTCACACCTTCACCACGGTTGGATACGGTCATCTCACCCCCAATGGAGTGGGCCCCAATCTCCTGGTGACGATCGAAACCTTTGTCGGACTGGTCGGGTTCGCAATGGCAGCAGGACTCATGATCGCCAGGTTTACACGCCCGACAGCCAAAATCCGATTTAGCAAGGTGGCGGTTATTGCACCCTATCGAGAGGGTGTTCCGGGCTTTGAGTTTAGAATCGCTAATGTACGGAAAAACCAACTCCTGGAGGTGGAAGCTCGAGTCATTTTTAGCTGGATGGAGGCCGAGAACGGAAAGACGCTGAGACGATTTTCTGAACTGAAGCTGGAAAGGAGCAAGGTCACGTTCCTGCCCCTGCACTGGGTCATTGTTCATCCCATTGATGAAGCGAGTCCACTCAAAGGCTTGGACCAGGAGGATCTGGAGAAATGCCATGCTGAGTTCTTGATCAATATCACAGCCATCGATGACATCCATTCTCAAACCGTCCATGCCCGGTCCTCGTATACCTATGAGGAAGTCCTCTGGGGAACCCGCTTTGCGGACCTGTTCCAATATTCGGAGGGAGGTCTGGTCAGTGTCGATCTGAGACGTCTCAGCGATGTTGAGCAAGTCGGCGAGCTGGGTTGACTCGTGAGATTATTTTGAGAAGTGCCTCAGGCCAGCCAATGCTGTGATCGCCCTCACCGCAATGGAAGTAAAAAATGGGGATATTATCGGTGCGACATGATAATACCGAGCATTCAGGATCAGCAAAGTGCCATCACCTCCAGCGGCCAAACGGTCACCCTGAATGAAGACGGGACATGGGATTATGTCGAACAGCCGACAGCCACTCCCAAAAGTACCTTCCGAAACACCTGCTGGGGAATGACTCGAAAGCGGGTCAAGAAAGCTGAGACCAACGAACTCTTCCACGAAGAAGATCATTACCTGCTCTACCGAGGCAAAATCGCTGATCTAGACTGCTGCATCATTTACTGTCTGGTGGAGGATCGACTGGTCCGGGCTCGATACGTGATCACCGAAGAGCACCCCAATCGGAATGATTACATTAGCGATCACGAGACCATCAAAGAAGCCCTCACTGTCAAATATGGCGAGCCAGCCGATGACCAGGTGGTTTGGAGTGCCGACCTGTACAAAGAAGACGATGATGACTGGGGTGTCTCCGTGAGTCTGGGACACCTCGTTTTCGGCTGTGACTGGAGCACCGACTCCACCGATATACTTTTGATGCTGTGTGGAGAGAATTACGAGATCAGTTTTGTGGTCGAATACAGCAGCCAAAAACTAAAACCGTTTGAAGCGGCGGCTCGAAAACGGAAATCCTTGTTAGATTTCTAGGCACTTCTCCACGAAAGCCCGCAAGCCACTCCTGCAATAGCCGATTTGGTCTTCCGTATTCAATCCATACAACCAAGTATTAGTAACTATTTAAGATATATAACTTGATGCTATAGATCATCTAAGTTTTCTTTCCGCTTCCGCCTTCTTCCAGAAATCAAGGGTCCTTGACCGTTTTCTCTATCCTTCGATATGATCCCCTCAGATTCCCGTCGTGCCCGCCAGGCATGCAAAGCGAGATGCGGAGGAGGTCAAAATGGTGCACAAGCAAGTTTCGTCTTCATTCATTACCTTTGGGGTTCTTATGTGGGCAACGTTTTTGCTTGCCGGGTGTGCCGCGCCACAAGTTGGGACAGGCGTCGGCTCGGAAAATGTCATCTCGGGAAGCGTCAGGGACGACACGGATGCTCCGGTACATGGAGCGGTTGTAGGAGCCCGAAACCAGGAGATGGGCGTCACCACCTTCGTGGTCACCAATCCCGAAGGCGAGTTTCAGACCCCTCCCTTGAGAAACGGGAGCTATCAGGTCAGCGTAGAACGACAGGGATACCGTTCGGACACATTAAACCTTGATCTAGACGGGTCTTCACAGGCTATCCATGTGAAACTGAAACCTTTATCGATCGTCCCAGTATCCCAGATAACCAATGTCGACTTTAACCGTTATCTGCCCGAAGGCTCGGGGAAAAGGGCGGTGATCAGAATCTGCGGCCAGTGCCACAGTCTTAGAAAGCCGTTTTTAGAGGAGGGTCGTACCCGGGATGAGTGGGCCGCATTGGCCGAGCGAATGATGGCCGGAGTGGTGTGGTCGGGTCCCGACAACTTCACCGAATTGGATACTCGGCCGATGGTGGACTACCTGGCCAAGTATCACGGCCCTGGGAATACCTTGCCTGAAGAGTTGGGGGAGAGGATCAAGAGGGCGGGCAACCGGGGGGACTTCCCGATTGGCCACAACATGATCTTTCGAGAATATGACATACCCCAACCACCGCCGGGTCCGCTCGACACGAGTGCCCAGCATGGAAGAGGCAGAATGAGAAGGGGAACAAGTGGTTCTCATACAGCCGCTCCCGATCAAAACGGCAATGTCTGGTTTACGGAAGTGGATGGGAAGAAGATCGGGCAGCTGCAGATCAGTACCGGACGGGTTAAGGAATATCCCCTGAAAACACCAGGCGTTGCTCCTCATGGGATAGCCGTTGGCCCGGACGGCATCGTCTGGTTTGCCGGCTACCCTTCAGTCCTGGGCAGAATTGATCCCAAGACCGAAACCCTGGAAGAAATTCCAGTTCCTGACATGGACAACGGCAGTCCCACCATGCCTCATTCCGTTATTGTTGCCGAAGATGGGAAGGTATGGTTGACCGAATCGGACCGAATGGGTCAAGAACGGGGCAGTTTCAGCAGTTATGACCCGGTCAAAGGTCAATTCCCTCGATAT
>SMUZ01044220.1_pt1 | contig 10500 bp, 7 predicted proteins | sample 2456421 | NCBI WGS metagenome assembly SMUZ01 (sample SAMN11095932, study PRJNA526329) | marine sediment metagenome | biome: Marine sediment; feature: Surficial sediment; material: Deep marine sediment; isolation source: Hadal surficial sediment | place: Pacific Ocean | collected 2014-11 | depth 0-1... | reverse complement strand
GCTTGCCACAGTAAGGAACCGCGAATGGCATCGCTGTCATCATCGCCGGTATGGACACCATCGTTAATACGATGTACATAGCCATCCCGATCGCGAAATGCGTAAGCCAGATTACCTGCCAGGTTTTCGCTGAGGGGGCCACTGATCCTGGCAGTAATAAACAACATATCATCTTGGCCAAACTGTACCTGCAAGCTGCCTTCGGGTTCATCGGTGGGCCGTTTGGAGTAAACGGTAATAGCGCCGCCAATCGTGTTACGCCCAAAAAGCGTACCCTGGGGACCACGTAAGATTTCGATTCTTTCGACATCGAGGAAATCCAGTACATTACCGACCGAGCGGGCCATGTATATCCCATCTATATAAAGACCTACACCGGGGTCGGTCACTGGCGTGAAATCAGTTTGTCCAATGCCCCTGATAAAGATCTGCGCAGCCGAGCTAGAACCCGATGAGGGTGAGGCCATATCAAAGGTCAGATTGGGGGTAATATCAGCAAGTTGATCGGTGGCGCTGACCTGTCTGAATTGCAGGTCCTGCGCTGTGAAAGCAGAAACAGCGACGGGTGTGTTCTGCAGGTTCTCCTCCCGCTTACGCGCAGTGACCAAAACCTCTTCCAGCACGAAGCCTGAACTGCTTTGCTGGGACAGGACAGCGTCGGCGCTAAACAGGGAGCCGGTTACCATTAATGATGCTGCGAATTTTTTGAATGACATGATGTGCCTCGCTGTTATAATTTAGTCGGGCTTTCGGACTTCCCGGGTAGATCAAGTACGTGCAACGCTCTAGTGTAACTTATTATTTACTTTTTTGAGCGCGCCACTATTGAAAAACCGCTGCGGTAATCGTCATGCTGCCAGTTCTTAATGAGACCGCCATGAGCACGAGCACCACTGCAGAGCACTACATCGCCGGAGATTCCTTTTCAAAATTTCAGATTTTGGCAATCAGTCTCTGCGCATTGATCAATGTCTTTGATGGCTTCGATGCGTTGGCGATTGCCTATACCGCGCCAGCTATTTCGACGGAATGGAGCCTCTCTCCAGGCGCACTGGGCGTCGTTTTTAGTGCCGGGTTTTTTGGCATGGCTATCGGCGCCTTGACTCTGGGAATGCTCAGCGATCGTATCGGCAGGCGGAAAATGATTCTATTCAGTCTGGCTGCTCTCACTTTGACCATGGCTTTGACCTCGACAGCGGGGTCAGTAGGGGCCTTGTTGAGCTATCGTTTTATGAGTGGACTGGCAATTGGTGCGATGCTGGCCAGCATTACGGCCATGACTGCCGAATATTCTCCAGATGCAAAACGCAATTTTATGATCTGTATCGTGCAAGGTACCTATGCTATAGGTGCGACACTCGGCGGTCTGGCCACGGCTTACCTGATTGAAGACCATGGCTGGCGCTTCATATTTTGGATTGGCGCCGTATTTAACGGTTGTCTGTTTGTGTTGATCTATTTTCTGCTACCCGAGTCGCTGGCCTTTTTGTTGAACAAACGCCCGCACAACGGCCTGCAACGGGTCAATGCAATCATTGCAAAATTAGGTGGTGACACTCTGGCGGCTTGGCCGGGAAAAACGAATCAGGAAAATAACACTGGGGGCGTGAAGGCGCTGCTGCAAAACGACATGAAAAAATGGTCTCTGCTGCTGTGGGTTGCCACTTTCAGCGCCATGTTTGGAGTCTATTTCCTGATGAGTTGGATTCCAAAAATTGTCATTGATGCAGGCGTATCGCTGGAGAAGGCCATCTGGGTGGGTATGTCAATGAATATTGGCGGCTTAATTGGTATTCTGTGGCTTGGTTACCGTTCCGCCATCAGTGGATTGCGATCTATAATTACTACGTTCATGGGCCTCGCTGGTATCTTGATGATTGTCTTCGGTTTTCTGCAAGACGTGGTGCCGGTGTTGATGGTCGTTGCCGTTGCCATGGGTTTTTTTGGCCAGGCCGGATTTATCGGGCTCTACTCGGTGGCCGCTCGCCTCTATCCTACCCGGATTCGGGCAACCGGTATTGGCTGGGCGATTGGCCTGGGTAGGGTGGGGGCAATTATTGGCCCTTCAGTTGCGGGAGTGCTGATTGGGTTGGGATGGGACCGGGCTGCTTATTTTGCCCTTCTGTCGTTGCCGTTTTTTGCTGGCGCAGTGGCAATCTGGTTGCTTAAAGCACCGCAACTGGAACCCACTGGTACAACCCGTGCTTGATCACCACGGTGACTTTGCCTGCCGTATTTGGCAATTCCTTTGTGGCGTAGCAATCGACAAAAAACGCAGCAATAATTGCATATCGCCAACACAGTTTTGCTGTTTCAACTGCCTTGCAAGGTTTGATTTACAGGGGTGATGAAAAATGGATCTCAATGCGAGAAATCTCACGGATCTGCAGGCCTACGTCAACTTTCTGGAGGCCAATAACTTACTGATCCGGGTAAAAACGCCGGTGGATTCCCATCTGGAACTGGCCGGCATAGCCAAACGTTTCGAGGGCGGCAAGGCACTATTGTTCGAGCAGGTAAAAGGCAGCGATTACCCGGTGCTGATTGGCTTGTATTGGAATATGGACCTCATGGCCAAAGTCTTCGGGTGTGAGAGCAGCCAGTTACCTTTTGTGTTGACCCAGGAAATCAGGGCCTGGCGCAAAAACCCGATGGAGCCGGTGATTCTCGAGTCGGGGCCGGCCAACGAGGTAGTCGAGACCAAGATTGATCTGAGCAAGTTGCCGGTGCCGCACCACGCCACTGGTGATGGCGGCCGCTACCTGACTTCCAGTGTGGTGATTGCCAAGGACCCTGATACCGGCATCAGAAACTTGTCAGTCCACCGCATGATGGTTACGGGCGAAAACCGTTTTACCCTGTTGCTGGAGGAACTGGGCCATGTGATGGATTACTACAAACGCGCTGAGGCCAGAGGCGAGGCGCTGGAAATCACGGTAAATAACGGGGTGGATTATCCCGTCATTATGGCCGCTGCGGTACCGTCATCGGCAGCACCTATCGATACTGATGAGTTAGGCATTGCCAGCCAGATGCGTGGCGTACCGGTTGAATTGATCAAGGCGCAGACGGTGGATGTGGAGGCGATCGCCAATGCCCAGTTCGTTATAGAAGGGCGCATTCTACCCCGGCTACGAGAACCTGAAGGGCCCTACGCCGAGGTTACCGGTTACTACGCCCACAGGGATGATCGCTGGGTGATGGAAGTGACGGCGATTACCCGTCGTGAGCAGCCAATTTTTCATTCCATCCTGTCGGGGCGGGAGGTTGGCAACGCCTACGGATTGATCGCTGGTGCGGGGGCTTTCGATAAAATTCACAGCATCGTACCGGAGGTGACCGCGGTCCATTTCGCTGATGGCTGTGTGCCTTATCACCTGGTGGTGAAAATGGACAAAAAGCATGAGGGCAGTCAACGCAACGCGATCATGGCCGCATTCGTTTCTCTCGCCTTCGTAAAAACCGTCACCGTTGTCGACGAGGATGTAGATATCTATGATCCGGTCGACGTTGACTGGGCGGTGCAAACTCGCTGCCGCCATGAGAAGGACTTGATGTTGATCCCCGACGCTATCGGTCATCGGCTCAACCCCATGGTGGAGGACGATAAGTGGACGCGACTGGGCATCGACGCCACGGTACCGTTGCCGTGGCCGGACAAATACATCCGGACAACCATGGGCGATGTGGATTTGTCCGCCTACGAATTTACCGGTCGATAGCATGAAATAAGCTGCGACAATTGACACCATGACAATATCGGATTATTTGCTGACACGTTTGCACGAGCTGGGTGTTGAGCACATATTTGGCATTCCCGGTGATTTCATCCTGCCTTTTTTCCAAGCCATGGTGAACAGTGAGGTCAGCCATATCGCGGCCTGTAACGAGTTGAACGCAGGTTATGCCGCAGATGGCTATGCGCGACTGAAAGGGTTGGGGGTGGCGGCGGTGACTTACGGTCCGGGTTCCTTCAGCATTGTCAATGCGGTGGCTGGCGCCTATGCGGAGAGTGTTCCCCTGCTGGTGATTTCCGGTGGGCCCAGTACCGAGGCCTATCAGAGTCAGCCGGTATTGCATCACACCCTGCCACAAAAATACGATGCCTCCCTGAAGATATTCGAGCAGATTACTGCCTACGCCACATTGCTGGATGACCCGGAGCAGGCGCCGGCGAAAATCGACCAAGCCTTGCGCATCTGTTTGTCGCGAAACAAACCGGTATTTCTGGAAATTCCTGTCGATGTACAAACGTGCCCCTGCAGCGCACCAGCAGCGTTCCAGCCGGTCGCAGCACCGCTGGACCAGGCAGCGGTGGCAGCGGCGGTGAGCGATATTCTGGTGCGCGTACAAAACAGTGAACGCAGCGTGGTTATTCCCGGACACGAAGTGCACCGGGAAGGCTTGCAGGACAAGGTGCTGGCGTTGCTGGAGAAGACCGGACTGGCAACCGCATCCATGTTTATTGGCAAGGCGGATTTTCTGGAGCAACATCCCCAATGCATCGGAGCGTACCAGGGCGCCGGCAGTTTGACACAAGTCAGTGCCTACGTGGAAGCCGCCGACACGGTACTCTTTCTCGGAGTGGTATTGTCTGATTTTAACCTCGGTGGTTTTACCGCCGAGTTGTCAACTGAGCAGGTGGTGGTGGCACTGGATCAGCAGGTGACAACGGCAGCCGGCACCTATCGCGATGTTCCTCTAGCGGACTTGATTGATGGCTTGATTGAGGCATTGCCAGCTGGTAGGACAGATAATACGGCTCCCTTGCATCTGTTTCGTCACAAGGCAGAAACGCCGTATGAGCCTGTGCCCACTGCGCCTATGACCAACCAACGATTCTATGATCGCTTGGCCCACTTTATTCGACCTGGTGATATTGTGGCGGCCGATGCCGGTTGTGCGATTAATACCACCTACATGCAGTTACCCCGTGGTGTCACTTACCTGGCGTCTTGTTATTGGGCCTCTATCGGTATGGGATTTGCCGCAGCGTTTGGTGCCTGCATTGCAGCGGAGCCCGGGCGGCGGGTAATTGCCCTGGTAGGTGATGGCTCGTTCCAGATGACCGCTCAGGAACTGTCCAGTATGGCGCGCTATGACTGTCCCGCCATTGTGTTTGTGGTTAACAACAAGGGTTATACCGCAGAGCGACTGATTCACGACGGCCCCTTTAACGATATTGCGGATTGGCGCTACCATCAGTTGGCAGCTGCATTTGGTGGTACTGGCCTGGATGTTCATACCGAAGGGGATCTGGAAGTGGCGCTGGAGCAGGCGCAAGCCCATACCGGCCCCGGCCCGTTACTGATAGAAGTGCATGTCGACCCCTGGGATGCTTCCGAGGCGTTTACCTTGATGAGTGAAACCCTGCGGAGCCACTGATGGAGCAGACATTGACTGTTACAGATCAAGGGGAGTCGACTGAGTCGCTGGCCTATCCCTGGTATATCGTTTCCCTGTGCATGCTGGCCTATATTTTTTCCTTCATTGACCGGCAGATAATTTCCCTGCTGATAGACCCTATACGGGCTGATTTACAGATTTCTGACACCCAGTTCAGCCTGCTGCACGGTCTGGCATTTGCCATGCTCTACGCGGTAGCGGGGATTCCGATCGCGCGTCTGGCAGACTCCCGTTCACGACCGGCCATTATTTCGGTCGGTATTTTTGTCTGGAGCCTGGCAACGGCGGCCTGTGGCGCAGCGCACAATTTTATCCAATTGTTTCTCTCTCGCATGGCGGTTGGTGTGGGTGAGGCGGCGCTATCGCCAGCGGCTTATTCGATGATCACCGACTCCTTTCCCAAATCAAAGTTAGGGCTGGCGCTGGGGGTATATTCCAGCGGTTCCTTCCTGGGTGGTGGTCTGGCTCTTATCATTGGCGGGGCGGCTATCGCACTGGTTGAACAGTGGGGCACCCAGACACTGCCCCTGATCGGGCTGGTAAAACCCTGGCAAATGACTTTCTTCATGGTGGGCCTGCCGGGGCTGCTGGTGGCCGCTCTGTTTTATCTCACGGTAAAGGATCCCGCACGCAAAGGAGTGGCCAAAGGCACTGACGCACAGGGTAATGTGGTGGATACGGAGTTCAGTTTCGGTGCTGTATTGCGCTATATCGGCGAGCACAAGGCAGCCTTTGCTGCCCATTACCTGGGCTTCGGTTTCCTGGCGCTGTCGCTGTTTGCCTTGATGAATTGGGGGCCGGCTTACTTTCTGCGCAAATACGGTATGCCGGTGCGCGAGGTGGGACTGTATCTGGGTATGGTGGTATTGATCGGCAATAGCGCTGGCGTTCTTGCCAGTGGCTGGATTACCGATCGTCTGACCCGCAGCGGTTTCCATGATGCTCCATTGAGAGCCGGTATAATCGGTGGACTGGGTGTGGTAATTCCCGCAGCGCTGTTCTCACAGGTGACGGGATTCGCGGGCAGTTTGGCCTTACTGGCCATGGCCCTGTTTTTTGCCAGTTTTCCCCTGGCCACATCGGCGGCGGCCCTGCAATTGATGGCGCCCAACCGGATGCGGGCCCAGGTAACTGCGCTGTTTTTCCTGTCGCTGAATATCCTCGGTATTACCGGTGGAAGCACGCTGGTGGCTCTGTGCACCGACTTTGTCTTCCGGGATGAAACCCTGGTGGGTTACTCCATGTCATTGATCAGTTCGCTGGCGGCAATAATTGGCGTACTGCTGTTGGGCTGGGGTCTTAAATATTTTGTGCGCACGCATCAGGAAGTAGCGACAGCGGGCTAACGCAAGGCGGTGAAATTTCCCGGCCCCTTGGGATAGTCGTAACCCAGCAACTCGCCCTGGGTCGAGTCCAGGGAGGCCCATGACGCCATGTCGAAGCCAATCACCGCGATGGCACAGGTCGGCATGTTGGCCACGTAAGTGTTGCCCAACGTATTCATGAGATCGGTCATGGAGGGGTTGTGCCCCACCATCATGACCTTATCGTATCGGCCATCCATTCCCGCCAGCACACCGCGCATGCCGCTGGCGCCGCAAAAATACAAGTCCGCGTCGGTTATGATCTCCGACGGGTCCAGCCCCAGTTGATTCACAATGATCTTCGCGGTCGAAAGCGCCCGGTTGGCCGGGCTCGACACGATAATGTCGGGTCTGTGGTCCTGTGCCGCCATGCGCCGGCCCATATCTGGTGCGCTACGGCGACCGCGTTTGTTCAAAGGCCGGTCCCGGTCGGACAATGACATATCCTTCCATGACGATTTGGCATGGCGAACCAGGTAAAGAACTTTTTTGTGGGTACTCATGTCATGACCCCTTCACTGCCTGCTACCGTGACCGATCGCAGGGCAGCACTTTGACCGCTGGATCAGAAGTATAACCCCAAGTTTGTAACCAAACTTAATATGGGATAGGCGATGTGAGAGCGCAGAAACCACCCAAGATGAACTGGGGCTTGACCACTGATCAAAACCCGCTCCAGCGCCCCGAGCGCAGGAATGGGCATGAAACAGAGATGGATCAAAATAGAATTCAGTCTTGGCATTCAAATTGGGTCAGATTGCGCGGCGATCTGGCTGAAGACCTAATATGAATAGCCGTTCAATACTTTGTGGTTTCTGGCAATATAGCGTTTGAAACACCCAAGCTCCAAGGCGTACTCAACGAGGAGAACGTGTACTGTTTTCCAAAACAGGCTTTTTGCCACTGCGGCCACGACTCCTAGAAGGCTTGAGAAATGGCGAAAAAACACTACATGATTCCGGCGCGTTTATTAAGGAAACTTCCGGCACTACGCAAGCCCAGTTGGCTGCTGGAGGCTTTCATCGTCAAATCTCTCGGCAGGCTGACAATGTCAATGCCCCTGGAGCGTGCAGCAGGTTTTAATGGCGTTGTATTCCGAAAGCTCAGTTATTTTTTTCAGTTTACATCGAGGATTCGACGTAATCTAAGCATAGCCTTTCCGGAAAAAGATCAAGGTGAAATTGGTCAGCTCACTCGAAATGTATGCACCCATCTCGGTTGGGCTGCCGTGGAATTGGTGTTGGCGAAACGAATTTGGAAAGAACGCAAGCTGCGTGTGGAATTTGTGGTGGAAGAAGGTATCGACCTTTCACATTACCGAGGCCGGCCGGCCGTCTTGGTAACGGGCCATATCGGCGCGTGGCAGATCGCCAGCTTTCTCACCGCACAGCACAAGTTGCGCATGACCTCAATTTATGCGCCGGAGGAAAACCCTTATCTGCGGGACTATTTTCGCCGCTTGCGTTCGAATCTGCCGTGCCATTTCATTTCACGTGACAGTTGTATGCGTGCCTTGGCGAGGGAGCTAAAACAAGGACATTTTGTGGGTTTGACGTCAGACACGCGGTTGGATGGTGGTGTACCGGTTTCATTTTTCGGCAAATCCATGTTGGCCAATACGACAGCCGCCCGGCTCGCTTTACTTCACAACTGTGATCTTTTCCCGATACGTGCCGAGCGCCTTTCGGGCATGAGATTTCGCGTAACGCTTTACCGTGCAATCCGACCCAAAGACGCGGACGCGCCCATGTCTGAAAAGGCACGACAGATGACCGAGAAGTTGTTTGGTCATTTTGAGGCATGGATTCGTGATAACCCGGACCAATGGATGTGCTACAGCCGGCGTTGGCCGCAGGAGGCCTACACCGAATAACTCAAACTTCATCAGCCTTACACGCCTGAATTTCTCCCCGCGGTGCATTACGGATGCTTTGTCCAACAAGCCAACTGATGCTGGTGAAAGCCACTACTGCCGAGGTACAAGCTGCTATGCCTGGGCCGATCAAACCGAGTAACGGAGTGAGCACAACAAATGTCATCAGATACAGCACCGCACTGATCAGATGAATTCGCAGAATCTTGCCGGCATGGCTCATGGCGTAACCCGCTGCACGCAGCACAGTGGACATAAGTTCGAGGGTGGTTGCAAGCAGCAGCAGTGTTAACAGTGGTGTTGCCTTTGCATAATCCGCGCCAAGGCCAATGGTCAACAAGTAACTGCCAGCAAATACTGAAACCAGGGTAAAAACGAGCCCGGACAATGCGCAGATCAAAATTGCCCGTAAAAGCATCGCACGAAAATCAGCAGCACCCCGAGCCCACATCCTGACCAGATCCGGGAATAATACCTGCCACAGCAGGGCTCCCGGTTTGGACAGTATTTTAGTGAGTTCATTGGCCAGTCTGAGGAATCCGGCCCCTGCCGGTCCGAGAAATGTGCCGGCAAGCAAGATCGATATGTGTTTAGGCAACATGTCCACGTTGGCTTGCCAATACACGATACCGACAAACTGCCGCAGCCTTGGAAATTCCTTCCGCCATTTTCCAAGCGAGGAGCCTTTTAACGAAACAACGGCCGCCTGACGACGTAGTTCTGCCAACCCCGACGCAATCATATATAGATTTCCGGCTGCGGTAGCAATTGCCAGAGCCACGACAAACAGCAACACGGATGGAGCCAGCATCATGACCACGATTGTACCCATCAGTCGGAGTACAGGGCCGACCATGAGCTGTTTGACAAGCAAATCGAAACGATTAAAGATTCGCAATACGCCCTTTAGAGTTCCAAAAGCGTAGGTCAACAAGATGCTGCTGTACAACATGGCCATCATGGTCAGCCTGTCCTCCCAACCCAGAATTTTTCCCACGAACGAAGCTGCAGAGACCGCGACTACCGTGGCAATTGCACAGGACAGAAAATCAATGAGCAGCGTTATTTTCAGCAATTGTTTGAATGAACATTCGTCCTTTGCCTCAAGCAGCGGCACGCCGAATTGGATCAGCACATCGTGTAATTTGAAATTGAAAAGACCACGAATGACCAGCGCATAGGTTTGAATCAGGACAATTTGCCCCAGGTGAGCGGGCGAAAGAGTCCTTGCCAATAGTCCAATGGTGAGCAATTCCAATAGCGCGGCGACACTTCGACCGCTCAGTAGTTTGCCAAAATTCCTGGCCGCACGGCGTAAAGGGGACAGGGATCCAAGCTCTGGAGCATCGCTTTGAGGCACCATCTCAACCACTCGCTTTGTGAGATGCCGACCCGGGACAATAAGGTGCCATTAAGCACAAGGCGCCTGAATCAGGAATATCGCTATAACTGTTTATTTGCACCGAAATTTGAACCAAAAACTGCATATGTTTGCATCCGAAATCCACCCGGCTCCGGCAGTCTAACAGTTTGGCAGCGTTGCTCGGAGCCGTACCAGACCGGGTCAATTCCAATATGCAAAAGTATGGTCAATATTGGATACAAATCAACAGGCTGTCCTAGTTAATTAACCTAATTTCTCTAACCAATTGTTTTATTTGTTTTAATTGTTCTTTCGGGTCAGAGTTTTTATTCTGTTCCTGGATGGTGTTTACATCGACAGTGCCAATAGATTCCGTGCGCGGTTTCGCTGGGGCACAATTCCGACCAATGATGAACTCACCCAAAGACCCATACTGTAATTACTATGCTAACAGGTGAAAATTTGGCTTGATTATAAAGACGGTATCTATACTC
>SMUZ01007727.1_pt1 | contig 10502 bp, 9 predicted proteins | sample 2456421 | NCBI WGS metagenome assembly SMUZ01 (sample SAMN11095932, study PRJNA526329) | marine sediment metagenome | biome: Marine sediment; feature: Surficial sediment; material: Deep marine sediment; isolation source: Hadal surficial sediment | place: Pacific Ocean | collected 2014-11 | depth 0-1... | reverse complement strand
GGGGTGGGGCGCTTTGGAGCGACCGATGACATCGAACGGTTCCTGGTCGAGACTGTCCTTCACGGTGGACAGCCGTTGGGCCATGGTCTGCCTGGCTGTAGCGGTGCTGCTGCTGCGGGTTGCCCCCTGTTTCGCCCAGGTCACCGGCACGGTCCAGATCCCCGAGAACGAAACGCCCGACAGCCCGATCCAGCTGGGGCCGCTCTATCTGACCCCGACCTTCGCGCTCAGGGATATCGGGGTCGACAACAACGTCTTCAACGACGACGTCCAAGAGAGTGACTTTACGGTTACGCCCTCGGTCCAGATTGCGGGCGTCACACTGTTCGGTCCCATGCGCTTCACGGGGCGCCTGAACACCGACTATGTCTGGTTTCAGAAGTTCCGGAGCGAGCGGTCGTTCAACAACACCGTCGATCTGCGCTTCGAGGGGTTCTTCGACCGCCTGCACCCGTGGGCGACCGGCGAGTTCGTCAGCACCAGGGCACGCCAGGGGCTCGAGATCGACGTCCGCGCACAGCGTACGGCGCCGACCATAGGCGCAGGTTTCGAGTGGGTCGTCGGCAGCCGCACGTCCCTGGCAGTGTCGAGCCGGCTGGCACGCATCAGGTACGCGGGCGACGAGCAGTTCCAGGGTGCGAACCTATCAGAGCAGCTTGACAGCACGACGCGAACGTACGGTGCCGGGCTGCGGTTCGAGCTCACTCCGCTGACGATGTTGCTGGTCGACGGAGAGTACACCACAGCTCGCTTCACGGGCGAGTCGGTGCGGAACAACAACGCGTGGTCAGTCATGCCACGGCTCGTCTTTCAGCCGGACGCGTTCATCTCGGGCGAGCTGATGGTGGGCTTCAAGACGCTGACGCCGACAAGCCCAGCGTTGGAGGGATTCGAGGGGGTTGTCACCCAGGGGAATCTCACGGTCTCATTGCTGGACGTCACCCAGTTCCGTATCGAAGTCGAGCGGAACACCGAGTACTCGTTTGATCCGCTGCACCCGTATTACGTGCAGACCGGGGCCACGGTGACGATCACCCAGCAGATTGGCGGGCCGTTCGATCTGGAGGTCTCCCTTGGACGCTACGAGCTGGCCTATCGGGACCTGCCCGACCTCGCCTTCGGACCGCGTGGCACAGAGCAGCTGACAACCGGGAAGGTCGGTGTCGGGTATCGTCTGGGCGAGACCTTCAGGGTCGATATCAACGGACAGCTAGAAAAGCGACGCTCGATCTTCAGACGCGATCGGGAGTACGATCGGGTCATTTACTATGGGACGCTTGCCTATCTGCTGTAGCGCTGGCGAGACGCCACGCGTGGCGATCGCCGTCGCGCTGGTGATCGGCGTGACATGCGCCGGTCTCCGGCTTGGCGCGCAGCAGCCCATAGCTGCGCACTACCTGGTGGGGCCGGAGGACACGCTGCGGATCGCTGTGTTCAACGAGGATGATCTGACCGGCATCTACACGGTCGATGCCGGCGGGAACATCACCTTCCCGTTGCTCGGGTCGGTGTCGGTCGGCGGCCTCACTTTGGGTGAGATCCAGGACGAGATCACCCGGCAGCTGGGCGACGGATTTCTCGTCAATCCCCAGGTGAGCTGCGAGATCGAAGAGTACCGTCGTCAAAGCGTCTATGTCCTCGGCGAGGTCGGCAGTCCGGGCATCTACCGGTTGTCGGGCAACCTCACGCTGATCGCGGTGCTGGTGCAGGCCGGTGGCACCACCGCGCAGGCGGGCGACGAGGTTCACATCATCCGGTCGGCCAGCGGTCGGGTGCCGGCCGGCCCGGTGCTGGCGGAGGACGGTGACCCGGAGGTCGAGGTCATCCGGGTCAGTCTCGAGGATATTCGCACCGGGCGGCTCGCGCTTGTCACGGTCCTCGATGGCGACACCATCAACGTGCCGAAGGCGCCCACCTTCTACGTGTTGGGACAGGTGGCCTCACCTGGCTCGTATGTCTGGACCCGGGGCATCACGGTGCAACAGGCGATCGCGCTGGCCGGCGGGTATACGTACCGCGGCTCCAATCGCGGCATCCGGATCTCGCGCATAGTCGACGACACGCGGATAGAAGTCGGGGTCGATGAGGACGACCAGGTCCAGCCGGGCGACACGATCAACGTCCGCGCCCGCCGGTTCTAGGACCGTCCCGCGAGACAACGCGTGCCTCTCCTCCGGACGACGGTAGGGGGACCGGCGGCCGGTCTCTTCAACTCGTCGCGGCTACCATGGTACGCCACGGTCGGGCGGCTCGATGCGTCTCACCTTTTTGAGTACCTCGGGTCATCTCGGTGGCGCCGAGGCGAGCCTCCGAGACGTGCTCGCCAGTCTGCGGCAGGCGCGGCCGGCCTGGACCCTTGTCCTGGTTGCCCCGCGGGACGGCCGTCTGGTGCGTGAAGCGCAGCCGCTTGGCGTGCGGACGATCATCCTCCCGTTCCCGCCGGCGTTGGCCAGATTCGGCGAACACGGGTTCACCTCCGATGGCGGGCTCGCGGTGGCCAGGCTGGCGCGCGCCGCGCTGGCGACGCCCTGGTATGTGCACCGGCTCCGCGCGACCCTGCGCGCACACCGGACCGATGTGATCCACGCGAACGGCCTCAAGGCACATCTGCTGGCGGCGGCGGCCAAACCCCGCGGAGCGGCGTTGGTCTGGCACGTGCACGACTATCTACAAAGACGTCCCGTGAGCGCGCGTTTGATGGGTCGGCTCGTTTCTCGCTGCGATGCGATTCTGGCGAATTCCGAGAGCGTGGCGCGGGATGTACGCGACGTGCTTGGCGATCGGGTTCCGGTCTCGACCATGTACAATGGGGTCGATCTCGAGCGATTTAGAGCGAACGGACCGGTCGTCGACCTCGACGCGCTGGCGGGTCTGCCCCCGGCGGCGGCTGGCGTCGTCCGGGTCGGGCTTGTCGCAGTGATGGCCCGATGGAAGGGTCACTTCCTCTTCCTCGACGCGCTGGCCGCCGTGCCGCCCGAGACCCCGGTGAGGGGCTATGTGGTCGGCGGTCCGATCTACGACACCGAGGCGAGCCAGTGTTCGCTCGATGCGCTGCGCGCGCGCGCACGCGCTCTCGGGCTCGAGGGCCGCGTGGGGTTCACCGGGTTCGTCGAGGCGCCGGAAGACGCAATGCGTGCGCTCGACGTGGTCGTCCACGCCAGCACCGAGCCCGAGCCGTTCGGTCTGGTTATCGCCGAAGCGATGGCCTGTGGCCGGCCTGTGATTGCGAGCCGCGCCGGTGGGGCCGCCGAGATCGTCGAGGACGGTGTGGACGGGCTGGCGTTCTCGCCCGGCGACGCGGGTCAACTCGCCGGGGCCATCGCACGTCTGGCGGCCGACCCGGACGAGCGGCGCCGGCTGGGCGATGCCGCCGCGCGAAGCGCGCGCCGGTTCGACCGGCGGCTGCTCGCCGACACGCTCGTGCCCCTCTACGAGGCGTTGCGGGCCCGACGGTGATGCGGGTCCTGCACCTCTACAGCGGCAACCTGTACGGAGGCATCGAAACGCTGCTGGTGTTGCTGGCGCACGACCGGGCGCTGTGCCCCGCGATGGAGCCACACTTCGGGCTGTGCTTCGAGGGGCGTCTCAGCGCCGAGCTCGCTCGTGCCGGGGCGCCGCTGCACCGTCTGGGGAGCGTGCGGCTGGCGAGGCCGCTCAGCGTCTGGCGGGCACGGCGCGCCTTGCGGCGGCTGGTCGGCGCCGAGCCCTTCGATGTCATGGTGTCCCATTCGCCTTGGGTCAACGCCGTGTTCGGACCTGTGCTCCGCTCTGCCCCTCCGCCGCTCGTGCAGTGGCTGCACAGTCCACCGAACGATAGCTGGATTGACCGGTGGGGGCGCCGCACGACCCCCGAGCTCGTGGTGTCCAACTCGCGGTATACCGCGTCCGCCGCCGGGCCCATGTTCCCGCGGTCTGAGGGCGAGTGGATGTATCCCCCGGTCCGGCTCGCCACCCCGTCTGCGACGGTCGAGTTGCGTGCGGCGGTCCGCGCGGAGCTCGAGACTCCGCAGGACGCCGTCGTCATCGTGCAGGTGAGCCGGCTGGAGGCCGGGAAAGGGCATCGGCTGCACCTCGACGCGCTGGGTCAGCTCCGGCAGGTGCCGGGATGGGTGGCGTGGATGGTGGGCGGTGCGCAGCGGCCGTTCGAGGTGCGATATCTGGCCGAGCTCGAGGCCCGGGTAGCGGCTCTGGGCATCGCTGACCGGGTCCGATTCGTCGGCGAGCGCAGCGACGTCGGTCAGGTCCTGGCGGCCGCCGACATCTACTGTCAGCCCAACCTCGAGCCGGAGCCGTTCGGGATCGTCTTTCTCGAGGCGTTGTCCGCCGGTCTCCCGGTGGTGTCGACGAACCGTGGTGGTCCGAGCGAGGTGGTTGACGAGTCGTGCGGGGTCCTGGTGTCCGTCGGCGACGTTCCGGCCCTGGCGGCGGTGCTGGAACGTCTGATTCGCGAGGGTGACGCGCGACGCACCCTCGGACGTGGCGGGCCGGCCCGTGCCCGGCAGGTCTCGGACCCGGCCACCCAGCTCGCCAGGCTGTCCGAAGTGCTGGGCCGCGTGACGCACAACGGGTCTTGACGATGACCGGAGCAGCACACGACGCGCTCGGCGCGCGACTGACCCTCGACGTCCGGATGCGGAAGATGGATCGTCTTCGCAATCTGCACTTCTGAACCAATGGTGCAACCGGCTGTTCACGCCGACGACGAGATCGGACCCGACCATCAGGAAGAGGCCGCGAGCTTCATCGCTCCGCCCTGGCGCATCTCCGAGTGGGGGCTCGCCGAGTGGTTTATCGTCAGCCAGACCCTCTTGCCAGCGGTGCTGATACTGCCCGGGACACAGGGGCTGCGGCTCGCGGTGCGGATGGCATCCTTCTTGTTGCCGATCGGGATCCTGGCCTACATGGTCCTGATGCGGAACATCCAGCTGCCGCGGCACCCCGCCGTTCCGTGGCTGCTCGCCACGGTTGCGTATCTCTGCTTGATGATCGCCCACCCGACCACCAACTCGCCGGTCAGTGGTGCTGCGCAGATCGTGCTCTACTTTTGCGTCATGAGCCCGTTGTTCTGGGCGCCGAGCCTGGTGCGGACCCCGGAGCATCTACGCCGACTCTTGGTGCTCCTGTTGGTCACCAGCGGCATCAACGCGACGGTCGGCGTCCTGCAGGTTTACGATCCCGACACCTGGATGCCCGGCGAGCTGTCCCGCATCGTGACGGAGTCCCGGTACGGTCTGTCCGCCGTGTCCTACATAGGCGCGGAGGGGCAGCGGATCATCCGCCCACCGGGTCTCTTCGACACGCCCGGCGCGGTGGCGGGTCCCGGCATGTTCGCCGGTCTGCTGGGTGCGGTGTTTGCCGCCAGCCCGATCTCGAAGCTCTATCGACTGATTGCGGCTGGGTTTGCGATGGCCGGCGTCATGGCCATCTATCTGAGCCAGGTGCGGACCTCGCTGGTCTTGCTCATCGGCATGTGCGCGCTGTATCTGGCGTTGCTCGTCTTCCAGCGCCGGGGCTCCAGTGCCGCGGCGTTTTCGACGATGCTGGCTGCGGTGGTCGTCGGCGGTCTCGCCTTCGCGATCACCTTGGGTGGCCCTGCGATCATGAGTCGGGTCACGACGCTGTTTGAGGCCGATCCGTTCGAGCTCTACTACGCCTCTCGAGGCGGACAGGTCGTCTACGCCTTCGCGGACGTGGTCGACGCGCCGTTCGGGTCGGGTCTGGGGCGGTGGGGCATGACCGCTCGCTATTTCTTCGATGAGTCCAACCTCGATGCGCCGTCGATCTGGGCGGAGATCCAGATCAGCGGTTGGCTGATCGACGGCGGATTCATCGTACTCGCCACCTACAGCCTTGCGCTCATCGTCACCGCATTCTACGAATGGCGCGTGGTTCGCAAGGCCACCGACAACTGGGTGCAGGCCAGCGCCGCGGTGGTGCTGGCCGCCAACATGGGGACCCTGATGCTCTGTTTCACGTTCACGCCGTTCCTGACCGCCATCGGGATGCAGTACTGGTTTCTGTCTGGCGCGCTGCATGGTGTCGTGGAGGGCTCGCGCGAGCTCGACACATGAACCTGTGGCTCCTCGTGAGCGGCGACTTCAGTCTCCACGGGGGGATGGACCGCGCCAACCTCGCACTGGCCACCCATCTGGCCGCCGACCCCGAGGTCGAGCTGCACCTGGTGACACACCGCGCCGCCACCGAGCTGTTCGACGTCGGACGGGTGCGGGTGCATCTGGCGCGCCGGCCGTTCGGGTCCCACGTGCTGGGTGCGCCGTTCCTGGCCAGACAGAGCACGGCGTGGGCAGCACGCGTGGCCAGCCGCGGCGGCCGGGTGGTCGTCAACGGGGGCAACTGTCCCTGGTTCGACGTCTCGTGGGTGCACTACGTGCACGCCGCGTATGAGCCGGAGCACCGGACGAGCCTGGTCCGACGGGTCAAAGGCCGCTTCCGGCGGGGGCGAGACCTGACGCACGAACGGCGGAACCTGACGCGGGCGCGTCTCGCCGTGTGCAACAGCCGGCGGACCCAGCGCGATCTCGTCGAGCGCCTCGCGGTCCCGGTGTCTCGCACCCGGGTGATCTACTACGGCATCGACCGCGAGCGGTTCGCGCTCGTCGGTCCGGACGAGGTCCGCGCGGCGCGCCAGACGTTGGGCTGGCCGGCCGACCGACGGCACATCCTCTTCATTGGCGCGCTCGGGGACCGGCGCAAGGGGTTCGACACGCTGTTCGAAGCGTGGGCCGAGCTGTGCCGCGAACCGTCCTGGGACGGGCATCTGGTCGTCGCCGGCGCGGGCGCTGAGCAGCCGCTGTGGCGACGCCGGTTCGCCCAGGCCGGGCTGGCGTCCCGCGCGACGTTCCTGGGCTTTCGCGAGGATGTCGAACGGCTGGTCGCGGCGAGTGACGCCCTGGTCCACCCCGCGCGATACGAGGCATACGGGCTGGGCGTCCACGAGGCGCTCTGCCGCGGTGTCCCGGCGCTGGTGAGCGCCGACGCAGGTGTGGCTGAGCGCTATCCCCCGGAGCTCGCCGATCTGCTGATTCAGGATCCTGAGAGCGCCGGTGAGCTGGCGGGCCGGCTGCGGGCATGGCGCGAGCGCCGGGACGGCGTCCGCCGCCTGCTCCGTCCCTTCGCCGACAGGCTTCGGGAGCGAAGCTGGGACGATATGGCCGCCGACATCGTCGCCGCGGTCCGGAGCGCCGCGTGAATGGATGACCCGGCTGGCGCGATGACACCGAACCTCGACACCGGCGGGCTGTTGCTCGTCCCGCTCGTCATCGCCACCGGTGGGGGACGCGTCAACGGCGGCTGGCGGGCCTCGGATGAGGCGTTCGCCGCTGCGGGGCGCGCCGAGCTCGTGCTCCGCAGCGGGCAGCGGGTCACCAGCCTGGGTCCGCTGGTGCGGCGCGCAGTTCCTGGTGAGGGTCCAACGTCGCATCGCGACCGGTCCTGACGCTCGTGGGCGAGCCCATCCTGCACATCCTGACCGGAGAGTACCCACCGCGCCCGGGCGGGGTCGGCGACTACTGTGCGCAGGTCGCGGCCGGTTTGGCGGCTGAGGGTCGCGGCGTTCACGTCTGGTGCCCCGGTCGTGACGCGCGGCGCACCGAGGCGTCGGGCGTCGAGGTGCACCGCGTCGCTCGACTCTTCAGCCCCGGGGGCCTCGGACGGTTGGCGCGGGCCCTGGACCGGTGGCCCGCTCCACGCAGCCTGCTGCTGCAGTACACGCCCAATGCGCTCGGCTTGCGGGGGATGAACGTGCCGCTGTGTGTCTGGTTGCTGATGCGGTCGCGCCGAGACGACGTCCGGGTCATGTTCCACGAACCCTATTTCTACTTCGGGTGGCGCCGGCCGCACCGCAACGTCCTCGCCGTGGTGCAACGACTCATGGCGGTCCTGCTCCTCGGGGCCAGCCGCCGCGTGTATCTGTCCAGCGCGACCTGGGAGCGGTCTCTCAGTCCCTACATGTGGCTTGGCGGGCGACAGCTCATGTGGCTGCCGATCCCCTCGAATGTGCCGCGCTGCGAGAACGATGTGGCGATCGAACGGTGCCGCCTGGAGCTCACCGGCGGGTCGCCCGACGCGCCGCTCATCGGACACTTCGGCACCTACGGCGACCAGATCAGACCCCTGCTCGAGGCCTGTCTCGCCGGCGTCGCTGCACGGCTTCCGGGTCTCTGCGTCGCCTGTCTCGGGCGACACGGCGAGACGTTCGTTGCCGGTCTGGAGGCGCGTGTGCCGTCGCTACGCGGTCGTGTCGTCGCGTCGGGTGGCCTCGCCCCGGAGGCGGTCGCGGCGCATCTGCGGGCCTGCGACCTGGTCGTGCAGCCGTTCCCGGACGGGGTCACGACTCGCCGCACGTCACTGATGGCGTCGTTGGTCAATGGGTGCCCCACGGTCACCACGATCGGTCCGCTCACCGAGCCGCTCTGGACGGACGAGAGCGGTGTGGCGATGGCGCCTGTGGGCGACACGGCGGCCCTGGTCGATCTGGTCGTCGGCCTGCTGCGGGATGAGGCGCGACGGGCCGCCCTCGGACGCGCGGGATACCGTCTCTACGACACCCGATTCGCGTTGCGTCACACCGTTCGGCACCTGAGCGACCAGCCGGGACACCCGGTTCCGGTGCGAGCCGCGAGATGAGCACGCGACACGTGGCGGCCGCCTTTCAGCCCGTCGACCGGTGCTGGGTGTGCGACCACGACCAGTTCGACCCCTTTCTCCAGTGTGCGTTCGAGCACACCCAGTTCGCGGCACGAGACCCGGAGCTGGCGGCCTACACCGGCGCCCGGCTGTGGCTGCGCCGGTGCCGGCGATGCGGCTTATGACAGCCCGAGGCCGTGCCGGCGCTCGCCCACTACTTCGACCGGATGTACGACCAGCACTGGTCTGACGAGTGGAACGAGAGCGAGTTCGTGTCCCGGTCGAAAGATCTGATCTTCCGGGGCATCCTCGCGGACCTGCGGCGGCGGGTGCCGGCGGCCGAGCGTCGCCTCCTCGATGTCGGCGCGCACGTAGGCAAGTTCCTGCACCAGGCGGCGCAGGATGGATGGCGCGTCGAGGGCATCGAGCTGAGCCCGAGGACGGCCGCCTACGCCGCTCGGCGGACCGGCGCCGTGATCCATCAGGTCAACCTGGATGCGTTTCTGATGACGGGCGGTCAGGTCGATGCTGTGACGCTGATCGACGTGCTGGAGCACATCCCGGAGCCGGTGCGGATGCTGCGTAAGATCCGCCAGCTGCTGAAGCCCGGCGGCTGGGTTGGGGTGAAGATCCCATGCGCTCCGAGTCAGCTGCGGAAGGAGCGGGTGCGGGCGGCGCTGCGCTCAGGCTATCAGATCTCGATCGGCTCCAACCTTGTCCATGTCAACCATTTCGACCCTGGCAGTCTCGTGCGCGCGCTCGAAGCGGCGGGGTTCGAGAAGGCCACGGTGAGGACCGCCGCGCCGGAGCTGTCGATGGTGGTCGGCAGCCGCCTGCGGGTGGCGCTCGAGGGTCTCGTGCGTATGACGATCTTTCTGTGCGGCCGGTGGATGCCGGGGGCGGTGCACTGGCCGGTCGCGCTGAACCTCCAGGCGTACGGCCGCGCGAGACGTGGGGAGGTCGCGCGGGCGCCATGACGCCGCGGCTCCGGGTGGGTCTGGTGTGCGACCTCGCCGAGGAAGGTTGGCCCAGCATGGACCTGGTGGCGGAACGGCTCGACCATCATCTGCGGACCGACCACGCCTCGACCGTCGCGGTCACGCGTCTCTGCCCACAACTCGTGCGCCGTTTCAGCCGTGTGCCCGGCGTCGCGCCGCGAGGCATCAGCTGGACCGCGGACCGGCTCCTGAATCGCTACCTGGATTTCCCGCGCTGGTTGCGGGGGGTACGGGCCGCCGACCGGTTCGATCTGTTCCATGTCGTCGACCACAGCTACGCGCATCTCGTCCACGGGCTTCCGGCGCGGCGGTCCGTGGTGACGTGTCATGATCTGGATGCGTTCCGTGGGGTGATCGATCCGGTGGCGTCTCGGCGCTCACCGCTGCTGCGGCCGATGGCCCGGTACACATTGGACGGGTTGGCTGCCGCCGCCCGTGTGGTCTGCGTCAGCCGTGCGGTCCGGGACGAGCTGCTCGCCTATCGGATCGTGCCCGCGGAACGCATCGTGGTGATTCCGAACGGGGTGCACCCGAGTCGGTCAGCCGACCCGGACGCGGCAGCCGACGCCGCGGCGACCGCGCTGCTCGGCGAGCCGTCCAGCGCGGTGCCGGAGCTGCTGCATGTGGGTAGCACGATCCCGCGGAAGCGAATTGACCGGTTGTTGCGGGTGTGTGCCGGTCTGACGCAGGTGGTACCCGGGGTGCGGCTGGTGCGGGTCGGCGGTCCGCTCACGTCCGCGCAGCAGGCCCTGGCGAGTGAGCTGGGGCTCGAGACGCGTATTCGCACGCTCCCCTTTGTGGAGCACCCGGTGCTGTCGGCCGTCTACCGGCGGGCGGCGTTGGTGCTGCTGACCTCCG
>SMUZ01014435.1_pt1 | contig 10507 bp, 8 predicted proteins | sample 2456421 | NCBI WGS metagenome assembly SMUZ01 (sample SAMN11095932, study PRJNA526329) | marine sediment metagenome | biome: Marine sediment; feature: Surficial sediment; material: Deep marine sediment; isolation source: Hadal surficial sediment | place: Pacific Ocean | collected 2014-11 | depth 0-1... | reverse complement strand
TAGCTCTCGTCGGTATCGAGTTCGTAAATCCACACCAGGTTCGTCGGCTGGCCACCACCCCAGCTACTCGAACGTTCGCTCAGCACCACCATCTGCTGATCCGGCATGTGCACCAGCGCGCGAAGGTTTTTGTCGGCGGGCAAGTTCAAATGCCTGTCGACCGCGCCGTTCAGCGACACTAGCTGGTGCTCCGAGCCCGGTGGCGAAGCGCCAAGCTTGCGGCAAAGTAGTTGTTTTGAGTCGGCGAGCCAGACAGCGCCCTCCAGGTCACAGGTCGCAGACAAGCGATGCAATGGGTAGGACTCGTTTTCATTGCCATCGTAGCGATGAATCACCACGCCGCCGTCAATAATCCTGTCGAACAGTATTTCAGACGCAGAAATTACAACGACGGCGGGCGCAAGTCCGTAACCGTGATCTTCAATGACGATCTCATCGGTGTAACTCTTCCTGCGATGTGTTGCCAGCAACTTTAGTCCGTCATCGTAGATGACGATCCTCGGGTCAGGCAGAAACTCCGCCATGCGTCCCGGGAACAGTGACAATGACTCTTCCCGGCGTGGTTTGAAACGCACAATCTGCGACGCCTCTCTTTGATTCACAAAGACGCGCATCGTCAGTAGCAGGTCGCCACCTTCAAACGCTGTCAGGTGATCAATCGTGACATCGCCCAAATAAGAAACCGGTGAACTGCTACCGTCGCTCAGATCGAATTGGCCAACGTAGCTTCCGGCTGCGAAATACAGGTGGCCGTGCGCCGGGAAGCGATTGTTCAGATCACAGGACGCAAGCAAACCAAGCGCGACCAGCGCAACCAGGCGCAACTCATTAATCCCGAAGTTCGCGGCGCAGAATCTTGCCGACGGTTGACTTTGGTATTTCGTCGATGAATACGATGTGCCTCGGAACCTTGTAAGCGACAAGAGATTTTCTGCAGTGCTCGCGGACTGTTTCGACTGTCAATTCATCGTCCTCTCTGACAACGAACAATTTCACCGCCTCACCGGTTTTTTTATCCGGAACGCCGATACATGCACACTCGAGTACCTGTTCCATCGCGGCGACTTCGGCCTCAATCTCGTTCGGGAACACGTTGAAGCCCGATACGATAATCATGTCCTTTAGACGATCGACGATACGGAAAAACCCGTCCTCGTCCATGGTTGCGATGTCACCTGTACGAAAATATCCGTCGTCCGTCATGACCTCGGCAGTTGCATCTTCACGCCGCCAATAACCTTTCATCACCTGGGGGCCTTTCACGCATAACTCGCCTCGCTCTCCCTGGGCAACCACATCGCCGTCTTCATTGCGCAAGGAGATATCCGTCGACGGCGCCGGAATGCCGATACTGCACTTGAAATCCTCCCGACCGAACGGGTTAACAGTCAATATCGGCGAGGTTTCCGACAGGCCGTAGCCTTCCTTGATGTGTCGGCCGGTCACTTTTTTCCATTGGTCCGAGACGGCTTGCTGTACGGCAGCCCCGCCGCCAACACTGACTCGCAAGCTGGAAAAATCCAGGTCTGCAAACCCGGGCGTGTGCAAGAGGCCATTGTAAAGTGTGTTCACTCCCGTGAACACCGAGACCTTCCATTTCGACCATTCTTTTACGAATGCCTGCATGTCACGCGGGTCCGTTATCAGCACGTTTGTCCCGCCGAGGTGGAAATACACCAGTGTGTTAACCATGAGTGCGAAAATATGATACAGCGGTATTGCTGTGATCACGATTTCCTCACCGGGTCTTGCATATTCGCCAATCATCGCTTGAAACTGGAGCAGGTTCGCAACGAGGTTTCTATGCGTGAGCATCGCGCCTTTGGACAAACCCGTTGTGCCCCCCGTGTATTGCAAGAAGATGAGATCGTCGCCACTAATTTCCACATCGCTGAAGTCCGTCCTGGAACCCGCGGCAATTGCGTCCAGAAAGCTGCTTGAATCCTGCAGCCGCTCGTCCGTTGGCGGCGATGTCAATCCGAGATCGACAAGGTCATCCAACGCAGCGACTATTACGTTCTTAATATTGGTAGAGCCAATAACATCGGCTAGCGTGCCGGTGGAGCCGGAAAACACAATGATCGTTTCGGCATCGGCGTCATTGAGCTGATGCTCCAGCTCCCTGGCTGTGTACATCGGGTTTACATTTACCTGAACACAACCTGCTCGCAAGATACCGAGCATCGCAATGGGAAACGCCATCATGTTGGGCGTCATCAATGCAACTCTGTCGCCTTTCTTCAAGCCGAGTTCGTTTTGTAAATAAGCCGCGAAGTTTTCGGACAGCGCCATGACCTCACCGTAGCTTTTCTTGCTGCCGAAGCTACTGAACGCGATATTGTCAGCGTAATGCTCGCCGGCGTATAACAACATTTCGACAACGTTCTTGTGCTTGTCCGCATCGATCTCATGCGGCGTCCATTTATCGTATTGCGAGTACCACGGCTTGCTCATTGTTTTTCCTTACGATCTTGCAGACGGGACACATTTGGTAGTTCAAGTTTACCTGACGGATCGGTATCTTTGTTAAGATGCCGGCTAATAAAAAAGGGTCGGAACCAATTATGCGAACAACACGCCGCAGTGCGCTACGAATAATGGCCGGCCTCGCGACAACGGCTGCATTACCGGACATCGCATTCTCGAAAGTCGCTGATTTCTACGATGACGCCCTGGTCATCGACGCACTTTGTTTTGGGCGTGAGTGGGGCGACGAGGCGTTCAGAGCCTTGCGGCGGGCCAACTACTCCGGAATCGTTGAAAGCCTTCCGCGCCGCAACTTGCAGACAGCGATCGACGCACTCGTAGAGTGGCGCACCCGCGTAAAAGAGAATTCCGACAAGATCACATTGGCGCTAGCAGCGGCAGACTTCGAATGCGCGCAGAAGAAAAAGCTCACCGCCGTCGTCATGAACTTTCAGGATACGATCATGCTGGAGGGTGACATCGACAATGTCGATGCACTGCACGCACTGGGCATGCGTTGTTGTCAGCTAACCTACAACTTTCGAAACCTCGTAGGTGACGGCTGCCTCGAACGGACCAATGCTGGAATCTCGGAATTCGGCATTGAAGTTATCGAGCGCATGAACGAGCTCGGCGTGATGATCGACCTGTCGCATTGCGGGGTACAGACGACGTTCGATGGTATCGCATTCTCAAAAAAGCCGGTCGCGATGACGCATACGATGTGCAGCGCCGTTCGACCAGATCATCCGCGCGCCAAATCGGATAAACAGATTCGTGCGTGCGCCGAGAAAGGTGGCGTCGTCGGCATGATCGCGCTCGGTTATTTCATCGGACCCGATCCCGGTGGGGACAGCACGATCGAAACGCATGCAGATCATATTGAGCATGCCGTTTCAATAGCGGGCATTGAGCACGTCGGCATCTCCACAGACTTTCCGCCACAGGGCATCGAGCCATGGGCGACCTACGAAGATTGGTATGTTCCGAGGCTCGATGTATTCAAGCCGAGTTATGAGTTACGTTGGCCGCCATGGATACCGGAGCTCGACACACCGGATCGTTACCGCAACCTGATTGCGGTGCTTGATCAACGCGGCTGGTCGCAGGGTGATATGGAATTGCTGCTAGGTCGCAACTGGTTGCGATTATTCGAGGAAACGATCGGTTAGTCGTTGCGTATATAGGTCATCTTTTCTTCGCGCACCTCACCATCGTGCTTCATGACGATGTATGCATGAATCTCGTCCTCATTGATGCGATAGAAACTTATGCCCGAGAAATGAACTTCATCTGCAGCGATTTTGACGAGTCGAAACTGGGTGTAATCTTCCTTGTCTTCCCAGGCCGTAAAGTCTTCGCTGAAATGTTTCACCTTGATGCTCAGGCTGCCCTCTTCCTCGACCAGCAACATGAGTTCGTAAAACACAACCTGACCATCTTTCAGTAACTTCCACATGCCGACCATCGAGCCCGCCGAAGCCGGATTCCAGACTTCCTCGAAGTTGCTGCCGAAAGCCTCACCGGACCAGGATCCGACGAGCCACGACACATCCGCGAGGCTTGCCGTTGGCCGCGTCTCCGACTCATCAAGTCGGTAGGTGTGCTCGGTCCTCAGCGACTGCGCGAGAACAGCGCTTGAGATTCCGAAATAAAGGAATGTTGTTGCGATTACTACGGAAATCAGACGTAGGTTGTACATTAATCGTCTCCGCCGAAGAGCTGTGTGCTACTTGACAGGTAGCTTACAGATTATTCCGACCGCCCGACAATGTCCTTTGATGGACTTGGTGGGTATTGACAAGTTAACTATTCAGTCTAAGCAAATCTGAGCAGACGTTAGTTGCCGAATCGAATCCGCATGCTTAGCTGAAGCTGCTTTTCGGAACGGGTTTCAGCAATATCAAAATATTCCCAACCGCAGCGGTTTGTTTTGATGATCATCGACTCGGCGCCGAACGACACGTTGTTCGACCATTCGTAGAAGTAAGCGAGCGTCCAGACTGTGCCATCTTCGGAATTATTATCGTCATCCGTGTCATCGTTTTGTGTGACTTCAAATGTGTCATAGCGCAATGACAGGCGATGGCGATCGAACAACCGGGTCAACATCAGGTATTTGCTGTTGAACTCGGTATCGACAACATGGACACCGTTCGAAACAGCCCCCATCACTGTTGTGCCTGTCATCCACTGGAACAACAGGTCCCAGTCGTCGGGCAAAGCAACTTGGGCGGCAATATGTTCATACTTCGTCGCCCACGCGTATTGTCCGTCGTCAAAGGCCGTGGGATCGGCGCGATTGTCGTAATGCATTGCCCGCAATAACAGTTGCTGATTGAATCGCCATTCACCGCCGACGTAGTAACCAGCCCTACCGTCGATTTCGCGAAAAGGCTCAACGTATGGATCCTGTTCCTCCAACAATTCACCGGGCTCAATCACTGGCAATGGCGCCAATGGCAACTTGTCACCAAAGCGGCTTTGACGATTGTGTACCGACCAGCCTTTCCACGCCAGCAACGATCCAGTGGGATCGTTGCCGATGAAAACTGCGCCTTTCAGACTGAAGGCGTGGGCGCCACCAAACATCTCGGGCCTGCGAGACACCGACAATTCTGATCCGATCGTGCGAAGTTCTTCTGAAATCCAGGTGTTAATCGCCGAAAAACTCATCGTGTACGGACTGTTCCATCCCGCTGAAATATTTTCGAGCGACATGCCAGGATAAAAAGCACCGACTTTCAGGCGAACTCGGTTCTGAGACCGGGGTACCGGCCGCCATTCAAGATAGGCCTGTGTAAATCCGACTATTGGGCCTATGTCATCATTATAGCCTTGAACCACAACGTGCGCTTTAAGCGTATCTGTAAACTGGTATTTGACGTCGGCAAATGCCTGACTGATCATCAGACCCTGATTATAATCGTCGTGAAGCAGCTTACCGACGAACCCGTCCGTCCAGGACGTATAACCGGTCGCCTCGAAATAACTGACGTCGATATTCGCACGTAACTGGTATCGATTCGGTGCATCCGACGCATCGGCCGGCTGCATGGCAAATGCCAAAAACATTACCCCGATTAATATTCGTAATCTGACCATGACGTCCCGTCGGATCGTTCGCGATGTGGCGGATTGAGTCTTTTCGTTAAAGAAAATACTACTTCGGAGTTCGACTGACCCAGCGTGACCAGGGATCGGGACAGGAATTCATCTCTGTCGCGAATACGCGGACTCCAGATATTGATTGAATACTCTTCCGGATTTTCCAACGACAATGATGCATGACCGTTCTCATCAGTCTTGGTGAACGCTGTACTGTCGACGACCAATATATATCCGAGCATGTGGTCGTGAATATTGCATCCAAGCGAAACGACTCCGCTGTACTCAAACGTAACAGGCGGGTGTTGATCACCTTTGTACATCGGCAAAATAAATTTGTTGGGATGCGAGAACGAGTAGACGTGATGAGCAACCGAATCGCTATTCGGAAATTCCACCGGGGTCATGGTCTGTACGACGAGCAGGTGAGGCACAAACTGCCTGTTTACTTGGTCCATGATGGCGCTTTCTTGTGGGGCCGGCAGATCGATCTGGCCATCCCGCCTGAGCGCATATACGGCAACATCGGCGACATGCTGCCCATTCCTGTCAACAACAACTACGTCGACGTCACGGCTGAATGCCGATGTTGCGAACAGCAGCGAAAGGAACAGCCCGAGCATTCGGGCCGCGATTCGACCAAGTTCATCGATTATACCCAGTGCTGAAAGTAGTGAAGCCTTCATCCGCGTTCCAAGCATCTTTCTCGCCCACCAGCCAGTGTACGGCCGGCCGGGAAAGCCAACCGTGACGCACCGCACAATACATTTGACAGAATCTTAGTAAGATCGCTAAGCGATTGATATTTGTGGACTATGCACGGTTAGCAGGCCCTATGAAATTTCATACAACGTTCCGTGGAAAGTTACTGCTGCTGACATTCCTGCCCCTGGCGGCCGCGCAGGTCGTGACCCATTTCGCCGTGATGCGGACGGTGGAAAAGGACATAGAGCAACGCGCCCGCGAGTCACTGATAATTGGTGGCGCTGTCGTAAATGATTTTCTGGAAAACCGGGGCGAACAGCTACGCGTGAGCGTCAATGTCCTCGCCGCTGACTTCGGTCTCAAAGAAGCGGTCGCGACCAGAGACGCGAGGACAATTGAATCGGCTCTCAGTAATCACAGGAAACGCGTCGCCGCCGACATTGCATTGATGTTCGATCTCAATTATGAGGTCATCGCAAGCTCCGGTAACCTGTCGCCCGATAATCAGACTGACGTTTTGCGCCTCGTTGATATTGCGCACGAAAATACAACCGTGCAATCGACTGCAACATTCGACGGCGATATCTACCACATGTTCACCGTGCCTGTCCGGGCGCCCACTGTTATCGCCTGGGTCGTACTTGGGTTTCGCATAGACACGGTACTCGCGGAACGCCTTCGAGGACTGACCGGACTCGAGGTGTCGTTAGTATCAATGTCGAGTGATGGCGCCAAAATTATTACGGCGAAGGGCGATGCCGTCATCACTTCAGAGCCTGCATCGACGCTTGTCGGTGCTGACACTCCGTTGGATTCCGTTTATTTGGTCGATGAAGCGGGCCGCGTGAGCCTGACGCTCAGCACATCATTTGGCCAGACTGGGAATGGCGTGCTCGTCGTACTCCAGCGATCGGTGCGGGAGGCGATGGCGCCTTACAACGAGGCCAGCACGAAACTGTTGGTCCTTTCGGTTGTTTTAATGATCCTCGTCATGACCGCAGCCGCTCTTTTATCCGCATATATTGTCAAGCCATTACGACTGCTCACAGTCGTGGCCAAGAGAATGAGCTCGGGTCACTACGACAGGAAAGTCAATATTAAAACAAATGATGAGATCGGTGAGCTGGCATCAAGCTTCAACACGATGCAAACGGCAATTGCGGATCGCGAAAACCGCCTTTCCCACCAGGCGCTCCATGACCCGCTTACCGGCCTGCCCAACCGGTCGAAGGTGATGCAAAGCCTGACTGGCGCAATCGAACACGCGCAGAGCAACGAGTCCGAAGTCACGATTCTTTCTATCAATCTGCGACGCATGAGTGCAATTTCGTCGACATTGGGACACAGCGCAAGTGACCAGGTCATTGCGCTCGCCGCAAAACACTTGGGCGTGAACCTTGATGACGGAGAAATCCTCGGTCACGTGGGCACAAGCGAATTCATCATCGTTCTGCCTGACAGCGACCTGGACAATGCAGTTGCCTACGCTGATCGGGTAGAACGTATTCTTGGAACCGGCGTTACGCTGGGTCGCATCAACATTACCTTACAGACGGAGATTGGCATCTCTGGTTTCCCGGAGCACAGCGATAAGGCGGCAGACCTTATACGATATGCCGCGATAGCCAGAAGCGAGGCGAGGCTCAGGAAAGAGCGTGTGAAGATCTACGACGCAGGCCGAGAGGATCATTACCTGCGACAGCTTCGAATTGTCAATGACCTTCGCACCGCCTTGCTAGGCGATGACGTATACCTTCATTTCCAGCCGCAAATTTCATTGCCCGATGGCGCCATCCGTGGGGTCGAGGCGCTCGTGCGCTGGGAGCACCACGAACTCGGCTTGTTGAGCCCGGATGAATTCATTCCGGCGGCCGAGCAGGCCGGCACGATAGTGCACCTCACGAGATTTGTTCTGGCAGGTGCAGTCACTCAATGTCGTCAATGGCAGGATGCCGGCCAATCGCTGAACGTTTCGGTCAATCTGACGGCGCGCGATCTTCAGGACGAGTATCTGCCCTATTACATCCTGCAATTGCTGAAGGAACATGACATCGCGCCGGACCGACTGACCCTCGAGATCACGGAGAACATGGTAATGGAGGACGTTCATCATGCGATTTCGGTTCTTGAATGCATCCGTGACATTGGCGTGCGGATATCAATGGACGACTTTGGCACGGGTCATTCATCGCTCGCGCAAATTAAGAACATGCCGTTGCATGAGTTGAAGATCGACAAATCATTCATCATGACATTGATGAGCGATGAACGAAACGAGGCAATCGTACGTACGACGATCGAACTTGCACACAATATGAATCTGACCGTGGTTGCAGAGGGCGTCGAAGACGAAGTTACACTACGACAAGTAAGCGATCTGGGCTGTGAAGCAGCACAGGGATATTTCGTGAGCCAACCCTTGTCACCGGATGACTTGCTGCAATGGTTGAAAAACTGGAAAGCGATATCCTACGTCGATCGCCGCAAGAAGAAGCGAGCTTTTACCAAAACAGCATAACCGACCGAGGGTGTCACAAGCCGAAATACAAACGGCCGTTTTTGCGGTGAAGCGACCCTTCAAATCGCTTTAGATTTGCTGAACCGGTAGTCCGCTTTCGGCCACAAGTGGTCATTCAGATGGCGAGAAAATCCAAGACGGTCCTTCACCAACTTTCTCGACGAGTACGACAAAGACTAGCTTGGATTCGTTTAGCGTTCCCGTGATTTCCCAGCAACCCGGCGTTGGAAACACCAGATAGGAAGACATAAACCCGACATAGGCGTAGCTGTCAGACATAAATGACTCCGCCGGTGGTGCCGTGCCATCTAGCCGGTGTCCCGAAACGACAAGATCACCAACTTCTTTCTTGATCCATGGCCACTTCATCCCGAGCGACCCATTTTCATCAATAAACCCGGGTCCGCCTGGTTCAAAAACCACTATTCCTTCGGGCCACAAAAGAACTTTTAGCGATTCGTTCTCTATCTGACCGTCTGACGATCGCGTCAACGGACAATCCGTAGTTTCATGACTTGGTGACGGAAACCGACTATCGATTGTCCCGCAGCTAACACATAGGATCAGAAACAGAGCCCCCAAAATACCTGGCACTCGCATTGACTCGGTCGAGGATTTGGATTTCTCGCCCATTTTCCGCATCACCATTAGCGTCCAACTGATATTTGAACTGTCATGGTGCAAAATAGCATCTCCCTGCGCCGCATCATTTTGCGACCAGCTGCTTTGGGTCATTATCGGACATTTTGCCCAAGTTTAGCTTAATGTCCGCTTTTCCCGAAAGCGGACGTTCAGATCATGGAAATTCGTAGATTTCGACGGGCCGCTTTCGGCCACAAGCGGACATAGAAAGACCCCGCCACGAGTGCCGGGCTTGATTAGTCAGTCTCTGTCAAAAAAGGCAGACAAACACTCGATTGGCACCAGTTCTTGCCGCACATTTTGCATTTGTGCTTCTAGCCGTTGTCGGGGACCGTCACTGGTGCGAAGTTCGCGTGAACCATCTTCCAATCTCGGCCTTCCTTGACGTAGACCCGGGTAGACTTGGCAAGAAATGTGTCGACCTCGCCATCACCGTTTTTGGTCATCCCGATAAAGTTATAGCTAAGGATTGCGACATTGCTGTAGACCTGTACATGCGGGTTGGTCATTTCTGCGAGGATGAGCCGGCCACTGCCTAATGCGGTCGCCTCCGCAATGCGCATGTTGAGTGCTTTGCCGTCCAAACGAATCGGAGCGTCCGGATTGAATTCGGTGTAATCGTCCGCCACGTTTTTCATGGAGGCGGAAACATCGTTTTCAATTTGTGCGGCCCACTGCGCCTTGGTAATAGCAATGACCTCCGAAGCAGCATCGGCAAGCACAGTTGCCGGAAATCCGACGAGAACAAGAGATGAAGCGACTAGCTTTAGCATGAATGAACGCATTTGGTTTCCCCTGTTTTGGCTTTGTCTTCGATACCACCTAAGCATAGTAGAAGACCGACAAGTTTGCCGAGCGGTTAACTAAATGTGGCTTTTTGCGAGTAGGCAGGACTGTCCGCTTTGGGTTGCGATATCAAGTGGTCGATGCAACATCTAGTAATGGCAATGGCGAAGTTAGTGAAATACAGAGGTAAGAAAAGTCTATTCGGCCGGGATAGAGGACTGGCTGCATATAAGACATTTGAAGTAAAGCTGAAAGACACAGTGTTAGCGCTGGTTCTAGATG
>SMUZ01009855.1_pt1 | contig 10524 bp, 8 predicted proteins | sample 2456421 | NCBI WGS metagenome assembly SMUZ01 (sample SAMN11095932, study PRJNA526329) | marine sediment metagenome | biome: Marine sediment; feature: Surficial sediment; material: Deep marine sediment; isolation source: Hadal surficial sediment | place: Pacific Ocean | collected 2014-11 | depth 0-1... | reverse complement strand
AACCATTTATGTAAACAACCTGTCTAAGAATATAGAGATTCGATTTTTGAATCTTTCCTCCTCAGAGGCGATTATGCCAGATTTTGCGCAAAGGCATGGTCGCCTTCTAATTTTTATTTGAAGGCGTCGTTTCAAAAATTAACTTGCGAATTAAATGGACGTCTTTTATATTTACCAATCACCCCAAGATTTCTTCATTTTTCTAAATCATTTTAAGGGAGGTCACCAAAAATGCATGGAATTCCTTGCAAAAAAGAAACTTCTAGCTTTAGTTAATCTAAAACTTTCGACAATACGCTGTTTTTTTAGAAGGAGGTACTTATGCAAACTTTTACCCAGTTGAGTCGCTATTTACGCACGCCCTTATTAGGGGCAGTTTTTTTATTATTATTTTTCACGCAAAGTAGGACGCAAACGAAACCTATTGAAGGAATTCGTGAGAATACTCCAAAAGTTCACGCCCTTATGAATGCAAGAATTGTACAGGCCTCTGGCCGGGTGATTGAAAAGGGCACTGTCGTCTTGAGAGATGGAACGATTGAGGCAGTTGGGGCAGGTGTTCAGCCACCCGCAGATGCCCGCGTTTGGGACTACGAAGGGTTGACTATCTATCCTGGCCTCATCGAATCTTATTCTCATCTGGGCTTGACAAAGGAGAAGAAGAAATCTAGCCAAACAAGTCCGGAGGGTGGCAGTCAAAATACTAAAACCGGCGCTAAACATTGGAATCAATATGTCACTCCCGAAGGTGATATTCTCGCCAAATTCAAACCCAAAGAGGATGACTTAAAAAAGCTGCGCTCTTTAGGTTTTACGGCGGCAGTGATTGCACCTAATAAAGGTGTTTTTAGCGGAGCAAGTGTTTTAATGAGCCTCGATGAGGGCTCTGTAAACGACCTGTTGCTAAAGAAAAACGTCGCTCAAAATATCATGTTCAAGCGGCCGGGTAGCCGCAGATTCGGTGGCGGGTACCCTAATTCACAAATGGGAGTTATTGCCCTTATTCGACAAACTTTGTTGGATGCAGACTGGTATCGAAAAGCCCAACTGGCATATTCTCTAAAACCAAATGGACAGAAGCGCCCGGAAGCAAATGAAGCACTTGCGGCCTTGGAAAAGGTAGTGCTGGGGAAACAGCAGGTTCTTATTAATATCGAAGATGATCTTAATTTTCTGCGGGCTGCTAAAATTGTAAAGAAATTCAACTTAAAGGCCATCATTTTAGGGAGTGGACATGAATATCGTCAGCTTGAATTGGTGAAGGCCTCGGGAATACCTGTGATTTTGCCGGTTAATTTTCCCGAGACCCCTGAGGTTGAGTCGCCTGAGGATGCCCTGGATGTTAGTCTGCAGAAATTAAGTCATTGGGAAGCGGCTCCCGGCAATCCTGCGAGGCTTTTGAAAGCAAATGTTCGAGTGGCTTTAACGACCGCGAAGCTAAAGAAACAGGAGGATTTTTACAAGCAAATCCGTTCGGCTATAAAAAGTGGCCTCTCTGAATCGGACGCTTTGACTGCCTTGACCATGACGCCCGCTGCATTGCTGGGCATGCAGTCGATGCTCGGTTCAGTTGATGCAGGTAAGCTCGGCCATCTGGTTGTTACGGACGGCGATCTTTTTAAGGAAAAAACCAAAATTCTGGAGGTCTGGATCGACGGGAATCGCCACGAAATCAAAAAAAGACCGGAAGTTGATCCGCGTGGAAAGTGGCAAATTACAATGAACATACCCGACGGTGAGCCTATAAAACGGGAGCTCGAGCTGAAGGGCGAACCGGAAAAACTAACTGGGTCGCTAACACAAGATAGCACCAGCATAAAATTGACCAAGGCAAAGACATCGTTCAAGCGTCTGACCCTAACCCTGCCTGGAAAGGATTTGGGGTTTGAGGGTGTAATTCGTATGTCCGGCGTTGTTGAAAAAGGCAAGCTTTCCGGACATGGTGAACTTCCGGATGGTCGAAGATTTTCATGGCTGGCCGACTCCAGAGAGCCACTTGAACCCACATCTGAAAAGACCAAAAAGGAGTCAACTAAATCAGAACGACCTTCGTTTATACCCGTTTCTCCCCCGGGGGCATTCGGGCGAATGGCACCTCCGGAGCAACCAAAAACCATTTTGGTTCAGGGGGCCACTATCTGGACCAGTGGTCCGCATGGCAATATTGAAAACGGTGACATGCTGGTGACCAACGGTAAAATTTCAAAAGTAGGTACGGGGCTGCAAGCACCTTCCGGCGCCATGGTAATTGATGCCAAAGGTAAACATGTGACCCCCGGGCTTATCGACGCTCACTCTCACTCGGGGTTGAGTTCTATAAACGAAGGTTCACAAGCAGTCACAGCTGAAGTTAGTGTTGGCGATGTTATTAATAGTTATGACATTGCTTTGTACCGTGAGTTGGCCGGCGGTTTGACCGCAGCGAATCAGTTGCATGGTTCCGCAAATCCCATTGGCGGTAAAAATTCCGTCATAAAACTTCGTTGGGGTTCTTCGCCGGATGACTTGAGAATCAAAGATGCGATTCCCGGAATTAAATTTGCGCTTGGTGAAAACGTTAAACGCTCAAGGTCATCTAATAATAAACGTTATCCGGATACGCGCATGGGAGTCGAACAGATTATCCGCGATCGCTTCGAGGCTGCTTTGGATTATGAAAGAAAATGGCTAAAATTCAGCGCACTGAAGAAAAAGAAAGGCATCATTCCACCTCGGCGTGACCTGGAGCTTGATACTTTACTGGAAATCATTCATGGCAAACGCCTGGTTCACAGCCATTCCTACCGCCAGGATGAAATTCTCATGTTGGTGCGGGTTGCCGAAGATTTCGGCTTTAAGATCGGCACGTTTCAACACGTGCTTGAGGGGTACAAGGTCGCTGACGTGTTGGCGAAGCACGGCGCCGGGGCGTCTACATTCAGTGACTGGTGGGCTTACAAATTTGAAGTTTACGATGCTATTCCATACAACGGCGCTTTGATGCACAATGCCGGCGTAGTGGTTTCGTTTAATTCCGACAGCGGTGAATTGGCGCGGCGACTGAACCTCGAAGCAGCAAAGGCAGTTAAGTACGGCGGCGTCTCCGAAGAAGAAGCCTTAAAATTCGTAACGTTAAATCCGGCAAAACAACTGCGCATCGATCATCGCGTCGGGTCCCTGGAAGTCGGCAAAGACGCCGATTTCGTCATCTGGAGCGGTAGTCCCCTTTCGACTTATTCAATATGCGAGCAGACCTGGATCGAAGGCCGGAAATACTTTGACCTTGAAGAAGATATGAAAATGCGTGAGCGCGTCGTTAATGAGCGGGCGCGGATTATTCAAAAAGTGTTAGCCGCCAATGAGAAAGGCAAGTCGAAGAAAAAGAAATCAGAAGATAAACCGACGCATTAAAATATTTTCTAATAAATTTTGATCAAATTGGAGTACTAAAAATGAGACAAATAGTAAATCTAAAATCAGGCGCCCTTTACTTGATTAGCGCCTTTATCCTCTCTCTATTTGCACTTACTGTCATCGCTTCAGATCAGGTGCCGGGTAAACCGCAAGATCATCCCATTGCATTGGTAGGTTGCAAGATTCATACGGTCAGCGGCGCAACCATTGAAAATGGCACAGTTCTTTTTATTGACGGTAAAATTACGGGATTAGGAACTCAGGTAGATTTGCCGGAGGGCACTGAACGGATTAACGCCAAAGGTAAGCATGTTTATCCGGGGCTTATTACTGCAAACACACGACTGGGACTGGTAGAGATTAACGCCGTGCGTGCGACTCGGGATTTCGCCGAACTTGGCGATGTTAAACCGAATATTCGTGCCGAGGTTTCCATAAATCCCGACAGTGAATTGCTGCCGGTTGCCCGCGCAAACGGAATCACGATGGCGCATACCATTCCAAGTGGCGGACTGATCGCCGGCACCTCGGCGCTTATTACACTTGATGGGTGGACCTGGGAGGATTTGACTTACAAAGCACCGGTCGGGCTTTATATCGACTGGCCTTTTATGGGTATCCGCAAGGGCCGTTTTGTTATTAAGAGTGAAAAGGAGCAATTAAAAGAACGGGATGAAAGGCTGGCGAAAATCAGGGATACGTTTGCCCAAGCCCGGGCTTATATGAAGGCAAAAGAAGCAGAAGGTCAAAAGGGTACGCCGTACCACGGCTCAGACCTGCGGCTGGATGCGATGATACCGGTTTTGAAGAAAGAAATGCCCATCCTTTTGCATGCACGGGGAATCAAACAAATTCAAGCGGCTCTGGATTGGGCAATTGACGAAGACCTCAAAATAATTCTCTTAAGCGGTCAGGACGTTCGATTTGTTACGAGCTTGCTTAAAGAAAATAATATTCCGGTTATTTATGAAGGAACTTTAACGACACCGTCACGCCGTTGGGAACCTTACGACACGCCGTTTAGAACGCCGCTTAACTTGTTTGAAGCCGGAGTGACTTTTTGTATCTCAGGTTCCGGAAGAACTTTTGAAGCGGCTCACGAACGGAATCTGCCTTATCAGGCTGCAATGGCCGCAGCTTATGGACTACCAAAAGAGGAAGCGTTGAAAGCAGTGACGCTTTACCCGGCTCAGATTCTTGGCGTGGGTGATCGAGTCGGCTCCATCGAAATAGGTAAAGACGCAACACTGATTGTGACCAACGGCGACCCCTTGGAAATTATGACCAACGTTGAGATGGAATTTATTCAAGGCCGAAAGATTGATCTGAGCAGCCGTCACACAGAGTTGTATGAAAAGTACAAAACCAAGTACGAAAGAATCGAATTGACAAACGGAAAAGTTACTTCAAAATAGCATCGAATACCGAAATTATTTGAGATGAAAATTTTTGCGCACCGGGGCTCTTCACTTATCTGGCCGGAAAATACGATGCTGGCGTTCGATAATGCTGATAATGCTGGCGCGACTGGATTCGAAACGGACTTAAGAGTATCGAAAGATGGTGAGATCGTTCTTTCTCACGATGACAATTTAGGGCGTTTCGGACAAGCAGATAAAACAATTAGCGAATTAACTGAAGAAGAAATTACTGCAATTGAAATTTGTTCCATTGATGGCCAGTTCAAAGATAAACTGATTTCTCTAAAGACCCTGCTGCAGAAGTATCCTCAAAAGGATTATATTTTTGATTGCAAGTTTTCCGGTCAGCTGCTTTTTGTGAGATTAAAAGAGCTTTTGTCTGAGATAAAATTTCATGATCGGTTTTGGTTTCTTAATTGGAGCGGGAAAGGTGGCAAGCACGTGCGCAATTTTTTTCCTCAACAGGCGAGTTTTCCACGGGTTGCCCGAACCGGCATTTGGGGAGGGTTAAGTATTTTTGGTTTAGGTCATTTGTCTGAACCAAAAAATAGCATTCTGGCGCTGCCTGTTTATTTTAACCATTTTCCGGTTTTTTCAGGTAGGCAAATTGCTTCAATTGCCAGGCGAAAAAAAACTTTCGTTGGATATTTAGTTAATTCGGAAAAGGAGTTTCGCCAATGTGAAACGAAGGCAGTTGAGATTGTTTTAACAGACCGTCCGGATTTAATCACAAAGCTCTTGTAGGGAACGGCACGCCCGTTCCCTACAAATATAGATTCTATTTTTTAACCTCTCGAATATATTTGACGTGCACCCATCCCATCTGACCATTGCCTAATTTTATTTTCCTCCAGTTTCCTCTTCTTTCAAAACCCTGAAATTTTTGCCCGTATTTAATCTGGGCCATTTTTCGATATTTTGTTCCAGGACCGGTACGCACATTTAACACTTTAGCCGTTATAATAATTTTCTTGCCTGTAGTCCTGACCAAATCGGAAACGCTGGGTCGCTTCGCTCTTGACTTTGTTTTCGAACGGTTCGGCCTGCCGTATCTCATGTTGGACTTTTCCCCGAGCGAAAAGACCAGAGAAACCCGGTGTATTACATCATTGAATATTCTGTCGTTTGTGTACCCGTAATTTAGCTCCATAAGGTGACGGGAAACGGGTACTACAATTCCTGCTCCGCCGGTTATCTGTCCATCATTCCAACCCATCCTGAGTGGCAGGGAATTCACCGGCCGAATTTCGGCGCCTATATGATACTGCGGAGATTCGTCGGTGGTTTTGCTGATGTCCGCAGCTAAAATAACACCGTCAAATATTTTCCAGGCTGTGCCAAATCTTAGGGTCATGGGAATGCCTTCGGTGAGGCCGCCTTCCCAACGGTAATCTGTGCCAATATCCTGTAGTAAAAGTCCCAGGGAAAGTCTGTCGGTCGGCTGAAACAGAATTGAACCGTCAAATCCGAGACCGTTTGCTGTAAAACTTCCGAGCTCGTTTCTAATAAATTTAGCGCTGCCACCAATTGAGAAATTATGAGTCACCGACGTTCCAATTGAAAAGAAAAAGGCGTTCTGCGTGTTATTAAAAAGAAAGTCCGGTTCCGTGCTGTTAGAGGTTCTTGCTTCCAAATTCTCGACTCTAAAGCCGACCCAACTGACGGCAAAAGTCATAAATCTTTTTAATGGCAAAGCAGCGCTGAAATAATTGAATGTCCGTTCAAACGGCAGGTTGACATTCATAAATTCAAACTGGAAATTATGAATTTGGGCCAGCCCGGAGGGGTTCCAATATGCCGCTGAAGGGTCATTAGCAATCCCTGTAAATGCACCGCCCATGCCCAGCGCACGCGCGCCGACCCCCATCCTTAAAAAGACACCAGCAGCTCCGGTAGCCTGTTGAACCAGGGCTTTGTCGAGAGTGACCTGGGAGAATGAATTGTTAAAAAAAGTTCCGATTAGAAGTAAAGTTGCGAAACCCACTCTGATTGGTCTTGTCCTATGATGCATGATATCGTTCCTTCTGTTGTACTATTTATCGCGTTACTGCTATTTTGATAATTTTTTGTTGCCGATTTGTGCGGATATTACAAAAATAAACCCCATTCGCCACCAGTCTCCCATTAGAATTTCTGCCATCCCAGGTATCTCCGGTATGTTCACCGGCAGGTCTAAATTCGTTTTCAATAAGCCTGGTAACAAAGTCTGTATTGGAATCCATGATCTCGATAGTCACTTCGGCGGAATTTTGGAGCTCATATCGAATGACAGTTTTTTCAATAGGGACTTTAAATGGGTTCGGGTAATTATAGGCCTGGCCAATTAGTGTTAGAGCATTATTCGTTTCGGTGTCACTCTCTTCATCCTCGGATGCACTTTCTGAAATAACTATCTCGACTTCAACAGAGAAATTGCTTTCATTGCCTGAGAAATCAAGAGCTGTCACAGCAAAATAATATTGTTGACCTTCTTCCATACCGGTGAGACGGTGCCAGGTGACATTGCCAACGTAAACCTGGCTCTGGTAATTTCCCGAACTTTTACCGTAGTAGATTTTATATCCGGCTAAATCCGGCTCTGAGTTCGGATCCCATGAAACCGTAGCATTGCCGGCCTTTAACAGCGAGACAAATAGCATTAGCGTTAAATTCATATATTTTAAAAACCCGATCTTTTTCATGAGCAATTCACCTTGGTTAATAAAAGTTTCCTACGATAAAAGCATTTTATTAATTGCGTCTAGAATTTTCTTAGGCCTGCAGGGCTTTTCAAGAACTAGTGTGTTGGCATTCTTTAGTGAAAGGTAATGTGCGGTTAAGAAGATTACTTTTATATCCGGATGTATATGTCTGAATTTTGTTACTACAGTCTGACCGTCGATGTCTGGCAGTTTGAAATCAGCTAGAACGATATCGAAGCTACTTTTGTTGAATTTTTCAATTGCTTCTTTGCCGGTGATTGCAACCTCGGAGTCAAATCCGAAGTCCAGGAGGTACTCTCCTAACACCAGGGCTGTTTCACGGTTGTCTTCTATAATTAAAATTTTTCTCTTCATTGGCTTGTGAAATTTAAAAGAAAGAAAGCGGAGGTGAAAGCGTATCCTGAAGATAAAATGATTTCACGTCCCCTGGCATAGCTGAACGAAGAATAACCTTAAACCACTTGCATTTCCTTCTTTTCTGCCTCCGTTTGGATTTCCGGTTCTTCATTGCCGGCCGTATCGTGTTCTTCAAACCCGTCGAGATAAATACTTTTGTCCGATTCTGATTTCTCGGCAGCTAGATCAGCGCCGTAGTAGGCAGTCTCGCCCGCTCGTTTTTTTCGAATGAAATAAAAAATGGCCACCACGAATCCCAAGCCTAGAGCAATCACGGCGGCTAAAGGGATCGAACTCGTCAATAAAACTTGATCAGGGCTGGATTCAGCCAGCTGTTGTTCAAAGTCTATAATCCGTCCAACATCTTTAGCTATCTCGAATTTAGCCGATTCTTTCGCGGTTCTGGTCACTGTTTTTTCCGGCTGTGATTTTTCAACTTCCTGATGATTGTTCGGCTGAACAGAGGTGGAGATCAATATATTTTGCTGTTCTTTAATTAATTTATTTACCTCGCTCAGCTTTTTGGTGTTTCTAATTTGTTGAATGATCTTGAAACTTGGTACAATGACATTCTCACCCGGGAAAACCAGGTTCCCTTCGGGGACACGATTGATGAGTTCCAGCTCTTTCCAGAAGGTTGGATCACCGTAATATTTCAGTGCGATTTTACTAAGCCAATCACCATCTTCAACCTCATGAACGGTTGGTTGCTCAATGCGTAAAAAATTGCTCAAAAGTGTTTCAGCTGGTTCGAGGAATAAAACAAACAATCCCAAAAACAACGTCGCCAAAATATATTTTTTCATACTTGCCTCCAGTAATCATCAAATTTCTACGGGATAAAGCAAAGGAGGTGCCAAAGTTTGATCGGTTTTTTTAAAGAGTAATATAACTTGTTTGAGGGTAGATTGAGGAAAGTTGTTGCGTAAATCTAAAAAAACGGCGAGCATTCAAGGATGAATTGAGAACACAATGTAAATATTACATCTTGGGTGCCGGCCTTTAAGGTTCAAGAGTCATCTTCTATATAATATTTATTCAATTTATTGTGCATTGTTTTCAAACTGATTCCCAATATTTGGGCGGCTTTGGTTTTATTGTTACGGGTCATTTTTAATGTCTTGAAGATTACGTCCTTCTCAATTTCATGCAGTTCTCTACCGAGCTCAATACTTTCCCCGCTTTCTTTTTGTGTCGCTGTGAAAATATGTTTGGGAAAGTGTTTTAATTCGATGGTGTCTCCCTCGCACAGAATGACAGTCCGTTCTACCAGATTCTTTAATTCCCGGATATTCCCCGGCCAATGATGTTTTCTCAAAACCTCCAGGCATTCGGGAGAAAAGCCTTTAACTTCTTTGTTATTTCTATCGTTGAAAATTTTTAAAAACTCGTTAATAAGCGGCAGCAGATCGCTCATTCTTTCTCTGAGAGAGGGGAGCTCAATTTCCATGACGCTTAAGCGAAAATAAATATCCTCTCTCAAAAGACCCTCTTTAATCGCCTTTTGTATGTCGCGATTTGTGGCAGCGACCACCCTGACATCAACTTTGATTTCCTTTAGGCCGCCCAGGCGTCTAAAGCTCATTTCCTCCAAAACACGCAGAAGTTTGATTTGCGTATCCGCGGGCATTTCACCGATTTCGTCTAGAAAAAGGGTGCCGCCGTCGGCCATCTCAAAGCAGCCCGGCTTTTCCTTGAGGGCGCCGGTAAAAGCGCCCTTTTCATGACCGAACAATTCGTTTTCCAGAAGTTCCCGTGGAAAGGCAGAGCAGTTTATGGCGATAAACGGACCCTCCACGCGGCTGCTTTTTTTATGAATTGCGCGCGCGACCAATTCTTTTCCAGTACCGCTTTCGCCGGTAATCAAGACATTCGCAGAGGTGTCTGCTACCGCTTCAATTAAATGGTAAACTTCATGTATTTTTTCGTCCTGGCCAACCATATCGCCATACCGAGACAAGCTCCGGACTTTTTGCTCAAGCTCATTATTCTTTCTTAACAAGCTTTGATGTTCGAGAGCCTTCGCGATGATTGTCCGCAGCCGGTTGGGATCGACCGGTTTGTCTAAATAATCGTAAGCGCCTGCCTTGATTGCTTTCACGGTCGTTTCTGTATTTCCTTTGCCGGATATCATGATGACCGTTGTGGACAGACCCGCTTTCTTGATCGCGTTCAGGATTTGTAATCCATCCAAACCGGGCATGACCAAATCAAGAAGAGCGATATCGAAAGTTTTTTCTTCTATCTGTTTTAGGGCATCTTTTCCATCATTTACGGTGGCTGTTTCATATCCCTCCAATTCAAGCAGTTCTGAAAGTCCCACTGTGATCGAAGGTTCGTCATCAGCAATGAGAATTTGATATTTTATTTTTTTCCCCATAGGTTGCTGGTTAAAGTGATTGCAAGGAAATAGTTATCGTTGTTCCCTTGTTTAGTGTGCTTTCTAATTGCATTTGTCCTCCATTGGCTTCCACGATTCGCTTGCTAATCGGCAGGCCTAGGCCGGTGCCATTTTTTTTGGTTGTAAAATAGAGATCGAAAATCCGCTCCAATTGTTCTTTTGCAATCCCTGTGCCGGTATCTTTGATAGACACTAGAATCTCCTTTCGTTT
>SMUZ01050460.1_pt1 | contig 10535 bp, 8 predicted proteins | sample 2456421 | NCBI WGS metagenome assembly SMUZ01 (sample SAMN11095932, study PRJNA526329) | marine sediment metagenome | biome: Marine sediment; feature: Surficial sediment; material: Deep marine sediment; isolation source: Hadal surficial sediment | place: Pacific Ocean | collected 2014-11 | depth 0-1... | reverse complement strand
GTCTGAGCTTGGACCAGGCGTTGGCGAAGATGTTTCCGGACTTTTCGCGCAGCCGCCTGAAATCCTGGCTGGTCGCCGCGGACGTGCTGGTGGACGGAGAGTCGCGTCGGCCCAAGGACCGCGTCGACGGTGGTGAGCAAGTCGAGCTCACCATCGTGGCAGAGCTTGCAGTGCGCAGCGCGCCGGAGCCGATCAGTCTCAATGTCGTTTTCGAGGATGACGACCTGCTCGTGATCAATAAGCAAGCCGGGCTGGTGGTACACCCGGGGGCCGGCAATCCGACGGGAACGCTTATGAACGGCCTCCTGCATCACTCGCCAGCGCTTGCCGAATTACCTCGGGCTGGAATTATCCATCGGCTTGACAAGGATACGACCGGGCTGATGATGGTCGGCAAGACCCTGGCAGCGCATACGGCACTCACACGGGCGCTCGCGGAACGCGAAGTGTCGCGACACTACGTCGCGATCTGCAGGGGCGTCTTGACGGGTGGTGGCAAGATCGACGAGCCGATAGGGCGGCATCCCGTTGATAGAACGCGGATGACTATTCGGCAAGATGGCCGGCCGGCTGTTACCCATTTCACGGTCCGCGAACGATACCGGGCGCACAGTTTTGTGGACGTAAAGCTGGATACGGGTCGTACGCACCAGATTCGAGTGCACTTCGCACATCGTCGTCATGCGTTGTTGGGCGACGGCGTATACGGCGGCCGACTGGGATTGCCCGCAGGCGCAACGGCAGCACTCATTGACGAATTGCGTGGCTTTAAACGTCAGGCCTTGCACGCAGCGCAACTCAAACTCTTGCATCCCGTCAGCGGTGACGAGCTGGTTTTTGACGCAGCTATTCCTGCGGATTTCGCGCACCTGGTCGACGTACTTCGTACCGACAATAAATGAGTACCGACTGGATCCATGCTGATTGGCCGGCCGCCGACAATATCGTAGCGGGCACCACAACTCGCGAAAGTGGGATGCCAGATCTTCCAGCCGAACCTCTGTGGTTGAATCAGGTGCATGGCGCGACTGTGTTGAGCGCAGGCGACCCGTCATTCGGCGATGTGCCACCGGACGCAGATGCCCTCATCGCAAGCAAGGCGAAGGACGTAATAGCCGTGAAAACCGCCGATTGTTTACCCGTCTTATTGTGTTCCAAATCCGGTGACGAAATAGCCGCTGCACATTGTGGCTGGAGAGGATTGGCGGCAGGCGTACTGGCGAATACCGTGGCAGCGATGGCAGCGTCGCCCGATGATTTGCTCGTCTGGTTCGGCCCGGCAATATCGCAGGCTGCTTACGAAGTCGGTGATGAGGTGCGTGAGGCATTCGTAGCGGTGGACGGGGAGGCCGCGGCTTGTTTTGAATCCAACGACAATGGTCGGTGGCAGGCGGACATATACGGACTCGCTCGCCTTAAACTTAGGGCAGCGGGCGTGACTCAGACCTTTGGCGGCGGCCTCTGCACCTTCAACGACCCAAAGCGATTTTTCTCCTATCGACGCGAGCGCTCGACCGGGCGCATCGTTTCCTTTATCTACCGTTTGGAACGGCTGTAGGAGGGCCTTTAGGCCCGATCGCGGCTGAAGCCGCTCCTACGACGCCCGGTGTCACTGTCATGAATAACGCGTTTACATTACTAAGTACTTCGCCGCCCAAATTTTCCGAGGCTGCAGCCGCACGTGTTCTACGTGATCAATATGGTATCGAGGGACTCCTGAAAGTTCTTGTTAGCGAGCGTGATCAGAATTTCTTCGTCGAAGGGACAACAGGCGAAGCGTTCGTACTGAAAATTGCGAACTCGGCTGAGGCGGTCGGGGTGACGGATCTCCAGTCAGCAGCGCTCCTGCATGTTGAAAAAAGAGACCCTGATTTGTTGGTGCCGCGCGTAATGCGTACGCTTGGTGGCCGTACGAATATTACAATCGTCGGTGACGATGGTCGGGAGCACGTTGCACGAGTCCTCTCATGGCTCGTCGGTACTCCACTCGAGTTAGCAGAACCCAGGCCCGACAACGCCGCGGAACTCGGATCCATACTCGCGCGACTTGGAATAGCGCTGGCGGATTTTGAACATCCTTGCAGCGATCACGTCTTGCTGTGGGACCTGTCGCACGCCGGGCAGCTGACTGCATGGCTCGACTATATCGAAAATGAATCATTGCGAGAAATTTGCAAAACGCATTTGCACAGGTTTGAGGAGCACACAGAACCCGCCTTGAACAAGCTACGCTCGCAGGTGATTTACAACGACCTACATTCAGGCAATGTGGTTGTCGACCCGAACAATTCCGAAATAATCGCCGGTGTTATAGATTTTGGCGACATAGTCCGGGCGCCGTTGGTCATCGATGTTGGTGTTGCAGCGGCATACCTGTGTGATAGTGGCGACGACCCGCTATCGCGTATCGTTAAATTTTTACGTGGATATAACCGTGTCCGGCCCCTGCAGCGAGAAGAGCTTGAACTGATATACGACCTTATCATCACGCGCAATGTGGTGACGCTCGTCATTGGCAACTGGCGCGGCGCGCAATACCCTGAAAATCAGGATTATATTTTAAGTGATGCGTCGCTGGCACGACTAAGAATTGAAACGCTGCAGAGCCTGGGCCAACGCACTGTTACCGACGTTTTTCTAAAAGCGTGCCTCTTGTGAGTATCTGGGAGTTGATGTGAAGACCAACAGAGCTGCGATGATCGAACGGCGCAGGAAGCTATTGGGATCGGCCTATGAATTGTTTTATGACGAACCTGTACACCTCATCAGGGGAGAAGGTGTTTGGCTGTTCGATGCCGATGGGCGCAAATACCTGGACATGTACAACAATGTGGCGCACGTAGGTCACTGCCATCCATACGTGGTTGAGGCGCTGACGAAACAAATATCGACACTGAATACGCACACGCGATACTTGCATGAAAATGTTCTTGAATATGCCGAAAGACTGACGGGCAAGTTTTCGAATGAGCTGGATACGGCCATATTCGCCTGTACCGGCAGCGAGGCCAACGAACTGGCGCTTCGAATAGCCCGTCACGTCACGGGCGCTACCGGCATTATCGTTACGAATTCTGCCTATCACGGAAATTCCCAGGCGACATTCGAAATATCACCGTCCGATATCGCTGCCAGCGAAATACCGAAATACGTCGCGACGGTTCCGGAGCCGGACGCCTATCGCGGCGAATTTCGCGGTGACGCTGCCGGCGAGAAATATGCCGGGTACGTGCAGCTCGCGGTCGACGAACTCAAGCAACGCGGGATCAAGCCTGCCGCGTTTGTCATTGACACCATCATGTCCAGTGGGGGCGTCGTTGCGCCTCCACGCGGCTATCTGAAAAAAGCGGCGCAGATCATTCGAAATGCAGGCGGACTCTTTATCGCCGACGAGGTTCAGCCAGGATTCGGTCGCACCGGTAAGCATTTCTGGGGTTACGAGGCCGATGGTCTCGTGCCCGACATCGTCACAATGGGCAAACCGATGGGCAATGGTCATCCGTTGTCAGCGATTGTTTCGCGCCGGGAAATCATTGAAGATTTTTCCTCAATCGGGAGCTACTTCAATACCTTCGGTGGCAACCCCGTGTCCTGTGCCGCGGGCCTTGCCGTTATTGACGTCATTGAGCAAGAAGGATTGCAGGAAAACGCGCGAATTGTCGGCGAATACCTCACGTCGGGTTTACGTGCGCTTGCGGAAAAGCACACCGCAATCGGCGATATTCGCGGCACGGGTCTGTTCATTGCAGTTGAGTTGGTAAAAGACAAAGAGTCTCGCGAGCCGGCAACGGCGTTTACGGCCGATGTCGTAAACGGACTCAAGGATCGCGGCGTCCTCAGCGGCGCGATCGGCCCGGATGCAAATATTCTCAAACTGCGGCCGCCCATGGTGTTTTCACGAGAAGACGCGGATTACATGCTGCCTATTCTCGACGAGGCCCTGGCCAACCGATGACAGGTATTGGGCGGCGCGGCTGTCGCTGCAGGCCTTGAATTTCCTCGCTTAGACGTCATCTATGGGGGAGTTTCAGGGTTCCCGGATAACAGCCCATGCGAATGGACAAACTAACAAGCAAGTTTCAGATGGCGCTGGCCGATGCGCAGTCGTTGGCTGTGGGACAGGATCATCAGTTTATCGAACCTGCACACATGATGGTGGCGCTGCTGGACCAGCAGGGCGGCACGGCGCGCAGCCTGCTGACCAAAGCCGGCAGCAACGTTAACCTGCTGCGTTCGCAGCTCGGCGATGCGATTGATCGCATGTCGAAAGTGGAAGGCACGGGCGGCGACGTCCACGTCAGCAACGAACTCGGTAAGTTGTTCAATGTGTCGGACAAGCTCGCGCAGCAGCGCGACGACCGCTACATCTCCAGTGAGTTATTCGTGCTGGCTGCGCTTGGCGGTAAGTCGCCCATTAGAGCGCTCTTTGAGCAGGCTGGTGTCGTCAAAGGCGCGGTTGAGAAAGCCATCGACGATATGCGCGGTGGCCAACAGGTTAACGACCCGAATGCTGAAGACACGCGCCAGGCACTCGATAAATTCACGATCGATCTGACCGAGCGCGCCGAGCAAGGCAAGCTCGATCCAATTATCGGTCGCGACGAGGAGATTCGTCGCACGATTCAGATCTTGCAACGCCGCACCAAGAATAACCCGGTCCTGATCGGCGAGCCCGGGGTGGGCAAAACCGCAATCATCGAGGGACTTGCACAACGTATCGTCAACAACGAGGTGCCAGAGGGACTCAAAGGCAAACGTATCTTGTCGCTCGACATGGGCGCGCTGATCGCGGGTGCGAAGTTTCGCGGTGAATTCGAAGAGCGGCTGAAAGCCGTGTTGAGTGACATCGCGAAGCAGGAAGGGCAGATCATTCTGTTCATCGATGAGTTGCACACGGTGGTTGGCGCGGGCAAGGCCGAAGGTTCGATGGACGCCGGCAACATGTTGAAACCGGCGCTTGCGCGCGGGGAGCTGCATTGTGTCGGTGCGACAACATTGGACGAATACCGCAAGTATCTTGAAAAAGACGCGGCACTCGAACGGCGTTTCCAGAAGGTGCTCGTCGCCGAGCCTACGGTTGAGGACACGATTGCGATCCTGCGCGGCCTCAAAGAACGCTACGAGGTTCACCACGGCGTCGAAATCACGGATCCCGCGATTGTTGCGGCAACGACTTTGTCGCATCGCTATATCAGCGATCGGCAGTTACCCGATAAAGCCATCGACCTGATCGACGAGGCGGCGTCACGCATCCGCATCGAGATCGATTCGAAGCCCGAAGAGATGGACCGCCTCGAGCGGCGCATCATTCAGCTCAAGATCGAACGCGAGGCGCTTAAGAAGGAGTCGGACGACGCGTCACGCAAGCGCCTGGACGACCTGGAAGCGCAGCTTGCCGAACTCGAAAAGGAGTTCTCGGATCTTGAGGAAATCTGGAAGGCCGAGAAAGCCGCGATGCAGGGTACGACGCATCTTAAAGAAGAGCTCGAACGCGCGAGACTCGAATTCGAGACTGCACATCGTGCCAATGATCTCGCGCGTATGTCAGAACTGCAGTACGGCCGTATTCCCGAGCTCGAGAAGCAACTCGAGGACGCGCTGCAGGACGAAGACCAGGAGACGACGCTGCTGCGAAACAAAGTGACTGAAGAAGAGGTCGCGGAGATTGTGTCGAAGTGGACCGGTATTCCGGTGTCGAAAATGCTCGAGGGCGAGAAAGAGAAACTTCTGCAGATGGAGTCTGTCATGCAGAAGCGCGTTGTCGGGCAAGACGAGGCCGTTACGGCCGTCGCGAACGCCATTCGTCGATCGCGCGCAGGGCTGTCGGATCCCAAACGACCCATTGGTTCCTTTTTGTTTTTGGGGCCGACCGGCGTTGGCAAGACCGAGCTGACCAAGGCCCTGGCCGATTACCTGTTCGATACGGAAGACGCAATGGTGCGCCTCGACATGTCCGAGTTCATGGAGAAGCATTCCGTGGCGCGGCTCATCGGTGCGCCGCCTGGCTATGTGGGCTATGAAGAAGGCGGCTACCTGACCGAAGCGGTTCGGCGCCGGCCCTATTCTGTGATTCTGCTCGACGAAATTGAAAAGGCGCATCCCGACGTATTCAACGTGCTGTTGCAGGTTCTCGACGACGGCCGCTTGACGGACGGCCAGGGTCGCACAGTCGATTTCCGCAACACGGTCATCATCATGACATCGAATCTGGGTTCGCAGATGATTCTGGAGATGTCCGGCGAAGAGAATTATGATGCGATGAAATCCGCGATCATGGAGGTTGTCGGCAATCATTTCCGTCCCGAATTCATCAATCGCGTTGATGACGTGGTCGTATTTCATCCGCTGGGTCGTGACCATATTCGCAAGATCGTGGACATTCAGCTCAGCTATCTGCACGAACGCCTCGCCGAACGCGACTTGCGCATTCATTTATCGGACGAAGCACTCGACAAACTCGCGGACGCGGGCTTCGATCCGGTGTATGGTGCCCGGCCGCTCAAGAGGGCGATTCAGCAGCAGATCGAGAATCCGCTGGCGAATGACATATTGGCCGGTAAGTTCAAACCCGGAGAATTAATTGAGGTCGAGGTTGCGGACGATCGCCTCGATTTCCGCAGCGCTGCGTAGGAGCGGCTGTAGGAGCCGCTCCTACAGACGCCGCTTTAGCCGCGACAGTCGGCCCTAAAGGCCCTCCTACGGCTGTGCCGCTATGGGTATAATCCGCAATCCCCGACGGGGGTTCGAGAAATTTGGAGAGTAATGCATGCCTATTTATGGCTATGCCTGTAAAAATTGTGATCACCAGTTCGATGCGCTGCAAAAGATGGCGGACGATGTACTGGTCGATTGCCCGGCCTGTGACGAGCCTCAGCTAAAACGTCAGCTCTCGGCGCCGCGATTCCGTCTCAAAGGCAAGGGTTGGTACGAGACCGATTTTAAGAAAGACAATCAACGCAATCTTGCGGGCGACACAGACCCCGCGAAAGCGGACAAGAAAACCGACGAGAAAGCGGACAAGAAAACCGACGAGAAAGCGGACAAGAAAGCCGATAAGAAATCGGAGGCGAAATCGACGGCGAAATCGACGAGCGAGTCCTCATCCAGTTCATCGGGTAGCAAGGCGAAGACCGCATGAGGATGATTCGTTGAAGCGAATACGCCGATACCTGGTTGCGGGCATCCTGGTCTGGGTGCCGTTGGCGGTGACCTACACGCTGATTCGATTCGTTGTCGGCCTTATGGACCGAACGCTGCTGCTATTGCCGCGACAGTATCGTCCCGAGGAGTTGCTCGGATTCAACATCCCGGGTCTTGGCGTCATCCTGACGATTATCGTCCTGTTGGTCACGGGCCTGTTGGCAGCGAATTTCGTGGGACGCGCGTTTGTCGGTGGCTGGGAGTCACTTCTCGACCGGATACCCGTCGTTCGTTCGATCTACTCGGCGGCGAAAAATTTTGCAGAAATGGTGTTTTCGGACTCGAGCCAGTCGTTCAAGCGAGTATTGCTGATTGAGTACCCACGAAAGGGCCTGTATAGCCTCGCATTCCAGACCTCCACTGAGCTAGGCGAGGTGCAGGGGCGTAAGGGCGAGGAGATCGTTTGCTGTTTCGTACCCACAACGCCGAATCCGACCTCGGGTTTCATCGTCATCGTGCCGAGGAAGGACGTGATTGTCCTGGATATGGAAGTCGATGAGGCGCTGAAGATGATTATCTCCCTGGGGGTCGTGGTGCCCACCTGGCACAAGGACTCAACCGGCGAGCTGCCTTTTCCCGCGGCGGACGAGTAAGGACGAGCCTTGTGCGGCTTGCTCTATAGCCCCCCAAGCCGTACCATTCCGCCTCTTTTTTTCACGGCGTTCTGCCCGGAAAAGCACCATGCGTAGCCATTATTGCGGTCAAGTTGATCAGTCACTGATCGGAAAGGAAATCTCGGTCTGTGGCTGGGTCCACCGGCGACGGGATCACGGTGGCGTTATCTTTATTGATCTTCGAGATCGTGAGGGCTTGCTTCAGGTCGTCTTTGATCCGGATCGCGCCGAGATTTTCGCAGCGGCTGAGCGCATTCGCGGTGAGTACGTGCTGGCTGTAAAAGGGCTGGTTCGTGAACGTCCGGAAGGCACAATTAATCCGAACATGCCGACGGGGCAGGTCGAGGTGCTTGCGCACGAACTTGAGATTCTCAATCGCTCCGAAACACCGCCGTTCCATCATGACGAGCAAGTGGGCGAAGAGCTGCGCCTGAAGTATCGCTACCTCGATCTGCGGCGTGAAGAAATGACGTCCAACCTGATGCTGCGACACAAAGTCACCAAAGCGATGCGAAATTTCCTCGATGGCGATGGTTTTATCGACGTCGAAACGCCGATGTTGACGAGGGCGACACCCGAAGGTGCACGCGACTACATCGTTCCGAGCCGCACCCATCCGGGCAAGTTTTTTGCGTTGCCGCAGTCGCCACAAATTTTTAAACAGTTGCTGATGATGTCCGGGCTCGATCGCTACTATCAGATTGTGCGTTGTTTTCGTGATGAAGACCTGCGTGCCGATCGTCAGCCGGAATTTACACAACTCGATATCGAAATGAGCTTCGTCGATGAGGACGACATCATCGGCACCATGGAAAAACTCATGCGATACCTGTTTAAAGAGGCGCTTGACGTCGAGTTGCCGGAGACCTTCCCGCGCATGAGCTACGCCGAGGCGATGGATCGTTTTGGCTCGGATAAGCCGGATCTGCGTATCGATCTGGAACTCGTCGATGTGTCGGATCTCATGAGTTCGGTCGAATTCAAAGTATTCGCGGGTCCTGCCAACGATCCGGAAGGTCGAGTCGCAGCCCTGTGTGTGCCCGGCGCTGCCGATCTGAGCCGCAAGGAAATTGATGACCTGACGGCCTATGTCGCGCGTTTCGGTGCGAAAGGCCTTGCGTATATCAAGGTTAACGACCTCGATGCGGGCCTCAACGGGCTGCAATCACCCATTTTGAAGTTCCTCCCGGACGATGTTGTCACTGCGATTCTTGAGCGCACGGCGGCCAAAACCGGCGACGTAATTTTCTTCGGTGCCGACAAAGCCCGTGTAGTAAACGATGCGCTGGGCGCGTTGCGCGTCAAGATCGGCGAGGACCGTGGCCTGGTTAAAGAGGGCTGGGCCCCGCTGTGGGTCGTCGACTTCCCGATGTTCGAGAAGGATCAACAGACGAAACGCTGGACAGCATTGCACCATCCGTTCACGGCGCCGTCGGTTAATGATGCCGACGCCTTGCGCGCGGATCCGGGCAATGCAATGTCACGAGCGTATGACCTGGTATTGAACGGCTCGGAAATCGGTGGTGGTTCGATTCGAATTCACGATCAAAGCATTCAGTCGGCTGTTTTCGACTTGTTGGATATCAGTAAAGAAGAAGCAGAAGAGAAATTCGGCTTTCTGCTGACTGCATTGCAGTACGGTTGCCCACCGCACGGCGGTATCGCGTTCGGTCTTGACCGCATCGTGATGCTGATGGCGGGTGCTGACAGCATTCGTGACGTTATCGCGTTTCCAAAAACGCAGTCAGCGCAATGCCCACTGACGAATGCGCCCGCGGAAGTGTCCGGCGAACAATTGCGCGAGACGGGCATTCGAGTGCGGACTCCGCGCGCGTAGGAGCGGCTTCAGCCGCGACCCGATTGGACGAAATTCGTAAAATCGTATTGCTGCACGGTGTTTGGTCGCACGGCGCGGCCCTGCTGCTGTTTAAACATCATCTTGAGAGCGAATACGGATTCGACGTACGGAACTTCAATTACCGTTCGCTGCATTACACGCTCGATGAGAACGCGAATGCGCTCGCTGACTTCATTAACGATAATGACCTGAGCGACTCACATCTGGTCGGCCACAGCCTGGGCGGCGTTGTCTTGTTGCGTACGCTTGCGAACGAGTCCGCAGAAATTAGCGGTCGTGTCGTTTGCCTTGGTTCACCATTGCGTGGCTCGCGGCCGGCGGATGTTCTGGATTCAATGGACTGGGGCGATGTGCTGCTTGGCCGTTCCGTAACATCGGGTGTGCTCCGCAATTCGGCAAGTGAGTGGGCGCACGGCGTCTGTGAAAACTACGATGTCGGCGTTATTGCCGGCGACGCACCCTACGGCCTTGGCCGGTTATTCGCGAACTTCGAAGGCTCAAATGACGGCACGGTTGCCGTGGAAGAGACTCACCTCGAGGGCATGAAAGACCACATCGTTCTGCCAACAAGCCATAAGGGCCTGGTGTTTACACGCACGCCGGCAGATCAAACGGCTGCATTCCTCAAGCGTGGCCGGTTCCTGCGAGACAAGCAGGAGCGGTTGTAGCGGCTTTGCCCGAAGGGCCACACCGTGAGCCGCGACCGCGACATGGTCGGGCCTGAAGGCCCTCCTACATTCCCCCCGGTCTTAGCGGGTAGGAGCGGCCTCAGCCACTGGACAACCCGCAGAGGTCGGCAGCGACCCGGTCAACTCGTTCGGCAAGCCGCCTTATTCGGGTGTGCTTGTTTGTGACGCATTAAG
>SMUZ01008329.1_pt1 | contig 10558 bp, 9 predicted proteins | sample 2456421 | NCBI WGS metagenome assembly SMUZ01 (sample SAMN11095932, study PRJNA526329) | marine sediment metagenome | biome: Marine sediment; feature: Surficial sediment; material: Deep marine sediment; isolation source: Hadal surficial sediment | place: Pacific Ocean | collected 2014-11 | depth 0-1... | reverse complement strand
GGTATTCCTGTAATCGGGTTTTGGCATCCTTGAGCGTATCGGTATCGGGTAGAGTTAGCAAATAGTCCCGATATAAAAACAGGATAGTATCTTGTGCCGGGCCGAATCCACTATCAAGGTATATCGCGCCTATGATTGCTTCCAGGTGATCGGAGAGAATTGATGAACGGCGAAACCCACCGCTTTTTAATTCGCCACCACCTAGATAAATATAATCGCCGAGACCTATATCGCGGGCTACCCTGGCGAGCGCTTCTTGATTGACCAGCGACGAGCGTATACGGCTCAATTCTCCCTCATCGGCTTCGGGTTGGCGTTGATAGATGTGTTGTGTAATTACCAGACTGAGCACACTATCACCGAGAAACTCAAGTCTCTCGTTATTTTTATCGGCTGAATAACTGCGGTGGGTAAGTGCCTGCTCGAGTAGATCTAAGTGTTTGAATTGATAATCTAATATAGCTTGGAATTTTTCCAGATTCACCGGTCGATCACTACCGACTCGGTAAAGTTACCACCAATAAACAGGTTAGAAATGTACGGACGCCGCGTCTCATAAGTGATTGTTACTGTGGTTTTACCATCTTTACGTTCGATCGTCACATGTTCAGGTTTAATCGAGTAAATCTCGTTGATGGCCAGGCGTTTTTTTAACAACCGCCAAATCGCACGCTTCGACTTAACATCAATTTTTTCATCTTCGGCAAGGCCTGACAAGACTGCCTGAATGGTGAAATTTTCATTGTATATTGGAAACACCTTGAAGAATGAAAGGATAAGTAGACCGAAAATTGCGACCATAGCCATCCAGCCAAAAAACGACAGTCCCTGCTGCCGGTACCTAAAATTCGCGATGTGATTCATTAAAATTTCCTCAATCTGAAATACGGGTCCCTATCCTGGATAGATCCAGACCACGACCGCCTTCCCGCCAATCCCAGTGCATCCATATCATAACAGCCTTTCCGACCAGATTTTCCTCGGGAACGAATCCCCAGAAACGACTATCGTTACTATGGTCTCGATTATCGCCCATGACAAAATACTGACCTTCGGGCACGAAAATTTCTCCATCGAAAGTATATCGAACATCCGGGTTGGTCATTACGCTATATCCCGATAGATCGAAATTCTCAGTAAAGACATCGCAGGCTGCATTCACTTTATCACAGCCTCCATTATTCATCATGTTTTCGGGCGTGCCAAGACCCTGGTACTTGTGGTCGAAGGCTATGTTGATAGACTTGCCATTGACTGTTAAGCGCCGATCATAATATTTAATGTGATCACCGGGCAATCCGATGATTCGCTTAATATAATCCAGCCTATCGTCCTCCGGATAACGAAATACGGCCACATCTCCGCGTTTTGGCTTATCACCATCGGTCACCCGGTTATGGATAATCGGCAGGCGCAGACCAAAATCATATTTATTTACCAGGATAAAATCACCGACCAGCAGGGTCGGCATCATTGACCCCGACGGTATACGAAATGGTTCATACAAAAATGATCGCAACACCATAACCGCGAGCAATACCGGGAAAAAAGATTTCGAATATTCAATTAAAATTGGATCAGGGAGTGTTTTACTGGTTGCTCCCTGTTGACGCGATCGAGCAAAAAACAGCGCGTCAATTAACCAGATCAACCCAGTTAAAGCTGTCACTATCACCAGTATAAATTCGAAATCAAAATGAACCATTTAACCTATTACCTCAATTATCGACTTTTAAAACAGCCAGAAACGCATCTTGCGGGATTTCAACGCGTCCAATCTTTTTCATCCGTTTTTTACCCGCTTTTTGCTTTTCCAACAATTTCCGTTTTCTGGTTATGTCGCCGCCATAACATTTTGCGGTAACATTTTTACGTAACGCCTTTACATTGGTACGGGCGATGATATTAGACCCTATCGCTGCCTGTATAGCGACATCAAACATTTGCCTCGGAATCAACTCCTTCATTTTCGACGTGAGTTCCCGTCCGCGATGGTCGGCGTTATCGCGATGTACAATCAAAGACAATGCATCGACCTTCTCGGCATTGATCAATACATCGAGTTTTACCAGATTAGCAGCCTCGAACCGGACTAGTTCGTAATCGAAAGAAGCATAGCCCCGGCTGACAGATTTGAGTCGATCAAAAAAATCGAACACCACCTCACTCAAGGGTAGTTCAAATACCAGCGAAACCTGATCGCCAATATACTGTAGATCTTTCTGGACCCCGCGTTTTTCAATGCATAGAGCAATCACAGAACCTATATAATCTTCCGGCAGCAGCATACTGGCCCGGATAATCGGTTCCCTGATTTCGTTGATCCTGTTTATCGCCGGTAAATCAGCTGGATTATGGATTTCAATGATCTCACCTGCGGTGGTTTCAACTTGATAAATAACAGTTGGTGCCGTAGTAATCAGGTCAAGATCGTATTCACGCTCTAAGCGCTCCTGCACAATTTCCATATGTAACAAGCCGAGAAATCCGCATCGGAATCCGAAGCCAAGCGCCTGCGAAGTTTCCGGCTCAAATTGTAGTGCAGCATCGTTCAACTTGAGTTTTTTAAGTGCCTCCCGGCAATTATTATAGTCATCCGAACTGATCGGGAACATGCCTGCAAATACCCTGGGCTTTATTTCCTTAAAGTCAGCGAGCGCCTGGCGCGCGGGATTCTGGCCAAGGGTAATTGTATCGCCGACTTTGGCTGACTCGATATCCTTGATGCCGGCGATAATAAAGCCGACGTCCCCGGCCTGCAATTGCCCAGTTTCTTTTCGTTTTGGGGTAAATACACCAACCTTTTCCACCATGAACTCACGGCCGGTGGACATTATCTGGATTTTCTGGCGTGGCCGAATACTACCTTCTACCACCCGCACCAGGGTAATCACGCCAACATAGCTATCGAACCAGGAGTCGATTATCAGGGCTTGAGTCCTGTTACAGGCATCCCCTTTCGGCGCCGGTATCAGTTCGATAATCTGCTCAAGCAATTCTTCGATTCCAAGGCCTGTCTTGGCGCTTATTTCTAGAGCCTCGGAGGCATCGAGCCCAATGATTTCCTCAATCTCTCGCTTAACCCGTTCCGGTTCGGCTGCTGGCAAATCAACCTTGTTCAAAACTGGAATCACTTCCAGATCGAGATCGATGGCGGTATAGCAATTTGCGACACTTTGCGCTTCGACACCCTGTGACGCATCAACAATTAACAGGGCGCCTTCACAGGCAGCGAGCGATCGCGACACCTCGTAGGAAAAATCGACATGTCCCGGCGTGTCGATAAAGTTTAATGTATAGGTCTCTCCATCTTTTGCTTCATATTTTAGCGATACACTTTGCGCCTTAATCGTAATGCCCCGCTCTCGCTCCAGATCCATCGAGTCCAGCACCTGGTTTCCCATCTCACGCTCACTGAGGCCGCCGCATATCTGGATAAAGCGATCAGCCAGGGTCGATTTGCCGTGGTCGATATGAGCAATAATCGAAAAATTTCGTATATTTTTCATCCGCATCAATGAATATTTCCCCTGACGGATTATAGTTTAGGATGGGTCGGCGTGAGACCTGATTCCCTGAGTCTCGATAAAAACTCGCGAAGTTTACGGTAATCACAGGCAAATCAACAGCAAAAAGGCGAAAAACCTGTATTGAATCCTGCCAGGTGTGATTCGCCACGGGAATCGAGGATATTATCGATGGAATGTACGGCAGGACTGGTAAAGTAAATTACACACAGCTATTTCAGTACGATCAGGAGTGCCTTTTCATCAAAGAAATGGTGACAGATTTCCGCATCTCCAAAATACAGAACAGGTACAAGAACATCAAGCCGGCGGATTAAATTTTTATCTCGATCTATATCGACTTCCTGCCAGTGGATCGGCTTGTGATTACGACTAAATACCACCAGTGCCTTGCGCATTGCATCGCATAGGTGACAGTCCTCCCGGTAGTAAAATTTGAGCTTCATTCAATTAGCCCGACACATTGGCTAACCACGCCCGAAACCAGGGAGGTTCCCTAAAGCGTTGTGGCGGGCGCATCTAATCCGTGCAATAAATGCACGGATTGTGATGGCTAGCTTTTTGCTTATGAATCTTCGGGACGAATAGCGAGAAATACCGGGCCGGATCGTCTCTGCACCAATAATGCTACCGATTTACCCGCCTTCAAATCGTCGGTAATCGCATCAAAATCGTCTACCGAATCGACCGCAAGGTTATCGATCATGGTGATTACATCACCTTTCAGGATACCCGCGTCTCGAGCTGAACCGGTATCGTCGACCTCGCTCACCTCGACCCGGACTTCACCCTGAGCTTCTTCCGTGCCGATTCTGACAATTCGATCACGTTCATACCGAGCGCGGATTTCTCGATCGGTTTATCATCCCGGGGTGTGAAGGAAGCCCGAGTCATCGAATCGGGTAACTCGCCAATCCTTACCTTGATTATCTCGCGAGAGCGATTACGGATAATCGTAACTTGCGCGTCCTTGCCCACTGCGGACCGTCCTACCAAAGGCGGCAAGCTGCTCGAATGCATTACTTTCCTACCATTGAATTCAACGATGACGTCACCAACCTGTAGCCCGGCATCCTTTGCAGGGCTGTCTTCCAGAACCTTGGCCACCAGGGCACCCTGGGGATTATCCATGCCGAAAGATTCTGCTAAATCTCGGGTCACTTCCTGGATTAAAACACCGAGCCAGCCTCGAGAAACACGACCGTTTAGTTTGATCTGGTTAGCGACATCCACTGCCATTTCAATTGGGATGGCAAAGGATAATCCCATGAAACCACCCGTACGGCTGTATATCTGGGAATTGATACCGATAACTTCGCCGTCAAGGTTAAATAATGGACCACCTGAATTGCCGGGATTGATCGCAACATCGGTCTGTATGAACGGAACATAGTTGTCGCCGGGGAGGCTGCGGCCCTTAGCACTGACAATACCCGCGGTCACGGAATGGTCAAATCCAAATGGTGAACCTATAGCAAGCACCCATTCACCGACCTTGAGATCATCCGAATCGCCAAACTTTAGCGTAGGTAAATTGTCGGCATCAACTTTCAGTACCGCAACATCGGAGGCCTCGTCCGAACCTACAATTCTGGCCACATATTCTTCGCGGTTAGCCAGTCGAACCAGGACTTCATCGGCTCCCGCGATGACGTGATGATTGGTCAGAATATATCCGTCTTTGGAAATAATGAATCCGGAGCCTAACGACTGCGAATCGCGTCGTCTTTCCCTGGGATTTTCATGGTCGAAAAATTTCTCGAATAGTTCTCCGAACGGGGAGCCTTCCGGGAAATCAGGGATCGATGGGCCCTCGATCGACCTGCTTTTTCGTGCTTTGGTTTTGGTACTGATATTAACCACGGAGTCTTTCGCCTGCTCGACGATCCAGGTAAAATCCGGTAGCGCAGCTTGCACTGCCAATAACGGCACACTCAATGTCATTATCAAAATAAAACGGGATATATAGTTGCTATAGAAATTCATTTTTTTACCTTTTAAGGATTAATAATTGCACACCGTAAGACCTGAAATCAATCTATCGGTTCACTGCCAACTTCGAGAATTTGTGGATTAAATTGTTGCGAATAATGGTTTTTCGCGATCCGGCCCGAAACCCACAGCCCGGCAATAAAACCAGCCGTGGATAATATATATACGCTTAATTCGGATCCGGTAAAAGCCCATTGAGCCAACAGGCCGCTGCCTATTAACGCCACTAATGGCAGGCCGTATATCAATAGACTCGCCTTTAAAAAAGCCCTATCCGGCAGTCCTAATAGAACTCTATCCCCGGTCTTTAGATCGTAATCATTCCTGATCGCCAGTGGTTTACTTCGGTGGCCAAGCAAACGCCCGATGGCACCCGTACCGCAGCCTTTATTGAGCTCGCATTGGCTACAGGCACTCTGGCGTTGCATGCGAATTATTGCCAGCTCCCCATCGAGCCCGGAGACGATAGCCTGTTCTTCAATCATAACGGAATTATAGTGCTAATCGACCTGGTCTTCGACTGTATTTTATTGTGAATAATTAACCTGGCCGACCAACGGGTATTAAAATCAGGGATCCTGGCGATAAACCGACTCGGCCATGCGCCGGACTGTAATCGCCGGGACTGCACCTATCGCTGTGACTGAATAATTGTTTATTATACGGATATATCCGTTTACAGCCCCCATCGAAGTCTCACCCTGAACTACCTGCAAGGTTTGTTTTTCAATGAATACCGACAATGATGCCAGCCCATCGGTATAAACCATCTGGTGAATAAACTGTTCCGTGTCGGCAAGCTTTCGTTTCACCGCTGATTCCCGCCAAAAACCATCAGGCGGGTTAGAAAAACCCCAGGTCATATCGGCCTCGATGTTTCCGGAAGCATCTCCGCTATAAAATTGAATGAGCGAAAAACTGTCATCAAGCTCCGGCATCGTAATCAATTTCATTCGATCTTTTTTACTCAGCTCTTCCAGGTTGGTAAACATCACCACCTCTACTACCTCGTGCAACTCGTTGATCAAATTTGATTTTAGCAACAGTCCGTTACTCGAATTTATCCATAACTTGAGTCCATAGCGTAATTGATCTTTAGGCTTGATATCGACAATGATTGATTCATGCCCAGCGACCCGATCTCCATCGGCCAGGCTCATATCATAGTATTTGCTAATTTTAGCTATATTATCCAGTACCAGTAGCGGTGAAAAATTTTTCTGGCTCGAATCACCTACCACCACCTTTCGGCTATCTGGCCAGATACAGGTTAGATTTTTGTTGTCGCGAATAACTTCGCGCGCCTCACCATTCAATGACAGCAGCCTTTCTCTTACACCGAATTCATCTTTTATATGAAGGATTGACATGCTTTCGAGCTGGTTTTCGTGCAGGTATACGAAATTCCCCTGGTAACTCAAGTTACGCATGGAGTCAGACATTTTTTCGATCCACTCCATTGCCGGGTTCGCAGAGACCTGGGTGATACCTGCCAGCAAAATGAGGGACAGAAAAACATACCCAGGAACCCGCCGGAACCGGGGAGAAACTACCGCGCTGATCGCAGAGCGGCCTCTCATTCCCAAATTTCTCGTCGGGTAGTTCCCACCACGCATCCTGGAATCGGAAAAACCCGGTCTCGCTCGCCCACCATGCTTGCTACGATTCCCCAAATCCGAAAGATTTACTGGCATAGAATTCAATAGAATAGAACCTGTCCTGTTACTTTTGTGCGTCAAATCCGGCAACCCTGGCCTGCGGGATCAACCCCTGCATGGAATTCGAGTATTCGGTATGATTCACCAGGTAGGCGTTTAATTTTTGTTGTAATGCCGGCGTGTTGTTGTTGATCTTCCAACGTAAACCACTGTCTACCGACGAAGATACAGTTACTGCGTTAGCCGGGACTGGCACTTTGACCAGAAAATCATTTCTTTTCTGATCAACGCCAACAATTTGCTCACTAGTCTTGCCAGAATTATTACCCGGATACGAGAATTGCCAAAGCGTGACTGCCAAGACAGCTACCGACGCGGCAACTGCCATTCCGGCGAGAGGTTTCATCATTGACCAGGTCCAGATCGATCGCCCATTATTGAGACTAGAATCATTTAAACCAGGTTCAATTCTGCTAGATGTCCTGTAGCCAGACAGATCGGCGGCATTTTCGATCTGGTCGATTTGCGCCATAATATTCGCACTAAAATTGGTATCGATATGTACCGGTAATTCGTGACGAATTACCTCACCAATCATTTGATAGCGACGTATTTTATATTTCAGATTGACGTCACTCTCGACTTCGTCAAGAACTGATCTGCAGTGCGCACTACCGGAAAACTCATCCAGTAGATATGATATTTTATCCTGCTGCTCGCTCATAATTCTTCTCGTAACTAAAGGCTGTTAAATTCCACCCTTCTTAGTCACTCTAGTAGTGGTCTAAGTTCCCTATCAATTGCATCCCGCGCGCGAAATATCCTGGATCGTACCGTGCCGATGGGGCAATCCATTACTTCGGCAATTTCCTCGTAACTCAACCCTTCTATCTCTCTCAAGGTGATCGCTGATTTGAGGTCATCCGGCAAATCTTTGATTGCCTGAAATACAGTCCGTTCAATCTCCTCGGAGAGTAGTAAATTTTCCGGAGTCGTATAGTCCTTTAACCGCGACTCACCTTCAAAATGCTCGGCATCCTCCACATCAACCGTGTAATTCGATGACTTGCGTGCTCTTGATGCGAGGTAATTTTTTGCTGTATTGGCAGCAATACGGTAGAGCCAGGTATAAAACTGGCTATCACCCCGAAAATTTCCTATCGCGCGATAGGCTTTTATAAACGTATCCTGCGCTATGTCGTAACATTCTGTCTGATCAGACACAAATCGGGCGATCAGGTTCACTACTTTATGCTGATACTTCTGTACTAAAATATCAAACGCAGCCTTGTCTCCCGCCTGTACCCGTTTAACCAGCTCTGCATCAAGCAGATTCGTCCCCATTTAATACCCTTATAATTTTCTCACAGCGCACATGCGCTAATGATGCTGACCCTGTTATTGCCCGATGCCGCCTGTTCCTGTCAACCCAAGCCCACCAATTGGGTGGCACTAATTATAGAAAAAGTTTATTTTTCGATGGCCGGAATAAAGACTGATTATATAATTAAAAGTTCGATTAAAAAGTTTTGATATTGTCGAAAATGATAAGCGGGTTTCATCCCTGGTCGATTTTACCCAGAATACCATTTCAATACAGGGATATTAGCTGGGGCAGGGGCATGCCCGCGTTTCTCACCACCTTCCTGCTGCGGGCTAGTAATTGCCTGGCGGATCAACAATTCGTTATAATCTCGTATGAATTTTACCCACCGGGTCGAGCATGAGTAAGCAATATAATTTTGATGTCGTCATCGTCGGTTCAGGAGCTGCCGGGCTGTCGACTGCCCTGCATCTGCCGACATCTACCTCGGTGGCAATATTAGCGAAATCTAACACCGAACAGTACTCGAGCTTTTTTGCCCAGGGCGGTATTGCAGCGGTGTTGGAGCCGGATGATAGCGTCGAGCAACACGTCAGGGACACGATGATTGCCGGCGTCGGCCTGTGTGATGAAGAGGTAGTCTCATTTACCGTTGCAGCCGGTAAAAAAAGCATCGAGTGGCTGACCGATCTTGGTATGCCCTTCACCAAGGACCGGCAGGAAATCAGCGACAGTGGATTCCACCTGACTCGTGAAGGCGGGCACAGCAAACGCCGCGTCGTGCATGCTGCCGACGCCACTGGCAGGGCGCTGCAACAAACCCTGCTAGCGCATGTGCACGAACACAGCAATATAAAAATATTCGACCAGCATATCGCCATCGACCTGATATGCAAATCCAAACAGTGTCGGGGACTTTACGCACTCAATCAAAACGATCAGCATGTCGATGTTTTTTCGGCGCAAAAAATCGTCTTGGCCACTGGCGGCGCCAGCAAGGTCTATCTCTATACGAGTAATCCAGACGGATCTACAGGTGATGGTATTGCGATGGCATGGCGTGCTGGTTGTCGGGTCGCCAACATGGAGTTTATCCAGTTTCATCCCACCTGCCTTTACCACCCGGAAGCGAAGTCGTTCCTGGTAACGGAAGCGATTCGCGGTGAGGGGGGGATTTTGTGCCTGCCAAATGGTGAGAGATTCATGCATCGTTTTGATCAGCGCGGCGAACTGGCGCCGCGAGATATAGTCGCAAGGGCGATCGACCACGAAATGAAAAGACTCGGGATAGACTGTGTATTCCTGGATATCAGCCATAAGAGCCGGGCTTTTATCAAGTCGCATTTTCCCACTATTTACCAGCGCTGCCGCAAGTTCGATATCGATATTACCAAACAGCCAATACCCGTGGTCCCGGCGGCACATTACACCTGCGGTGGCATCATGATTGGTACCGATGGTCAAACCGATATCGAAAACCTGTACGCGGTTGGTGAGGTAACCTATTCCGGGCTACACGGCTCTAATCGAATAGCGAGCAATTCGCTACTCGAGTGCCTGGTATTTGCACGTTCATCCGCCGCAGACATCAGCCAGTCCCTGTCCTCGGCGACCAGGCACCGTACGCTCCCCCATTGGGATGAATCTCAGGTGACCGATTCGGATGAAGATATAGTGGTCGCCCACAATTGGGACGAATTGCGCCGTTTCATGTGGGACTATGTCGGCATCGTCCGCACCAACAAACGACTCGAACGCGCACTGCACCGAACTCGACTGCTGGTAAGTGAGATTAATGATTATTACGGTAATTATAAAATATCGTCCGACCTGCTGGAGCTTCGCAACCTGGTCGTGGTAGCCGAACTGATTATTCGCTCGGCGATGTTGCGTAAGGAAAGTCGTGGATTACATTTTACACTCGACTATCAACAGACCAGTGACGAAAAACCAGCACCGACTATTTTGATACCCGATATCAACGTATCAAGTAAGCCGAAAAAGATTTCGCTAATTTCTCCTTAGGGAAGGTTCTTTAACCAGTCATCGACCGCGTC
>SMUZ01049916.1_pt1 | contig 10577 bp, 10 predicted proteins | sample 2456421 | NCBI WGS metagenome assembly SMUZ01 (sample SAMN11095932, study PRJNA526329) | marine sediment metagenome | biome: Marine sediment; feature: Surficial sediment; material: Deep marine sediment; isolation source: Hadal surficial sediment | place: Pacific Ocean | collected 2014-11 | depth... | reverse complement strand
TTTATGAATTAACTAAGCTAATAAAGGACCGAGAGGCAACTTTGTCTTTCAGGTCCTTTATTTTACTATTATCCTCAAGCTTTGGGAATTCTTTGAATAAAACCATAAACCTGGGAGAATTAAAAAATGAGAACCCATAAATTTCTCCTTGTCATCTTTGCGATGTCGATTTTTCTTTGGCAGTGTGGAGAAAATCCTTTAGGTGCAGGAATGGAAAACGAAGTTGAAATTGAGATTCTAAGTAACCGATTCAATCCAAGTACAGTTACCATTGCGTCGGGAACTAAGGTTATTTGGGTGAACAAAGATAGTAAGCCTCATTACGTTGACCCGGGTACACTTATGGATCCGACACAAGATTTTGAGGGATCCCCTAATATTCTTCCGAATGATCCCCCATGGTCAAAAACTTTTACAAAAACAGGAACCATTAATTACTATTGCGTAATTCATCAACCTATTAAACAAGGCACAATCATTGTTCAGCAATCTGCATTTTACTAGAAAAGCTGCAGAACGGTTCACACCATAAAATTTCCAGCTAACTTCTAAAACCCACAGGTTCAGTTTGTAACTTTTTGTTAGACCTTCCGTATTTTAGTTAACACTAGTTAAAACAATCAAAAAAAGTCCCTTCTCCAGGTAAACCTGCTTGAGAAGACCAATCTACAGGTAACCGTAAGAGTTTTCTGCTCAGTATTCAGTACTATTTTATATGGAGTAAAAGATGTCTCGTAGACCAGTTGTAAAACCGAACCATCGATTTGTTCTCTACATTCCAAATTCTCTTCGCAAAGAAATTGAAAATCGGGTCAACAAAATGGGCATCACCTTTGCCGAATTTGGCCGCGAAGCGTTTGAGTTGTATTTGAGTGAAAAGCGAAAAGAAGAAAGAGATGCACAATTAGCGGAGACTTGTCGACTGTTTGAAAGAAAAAACAACAGCGTTTTGAATGAATGGGCTGGAGTCGAAGCTGAAACCTGGCCGGCATGAGTTCCTATAATTGCGGCGACATTGTCTCGGTCAAACTAAAAGACAATGGAGAACACCCCCAAAAAGCGACTGGATATGCCGTTATCATCTCAGCGGAGGTGATAAATAAAAATCTGCAAACACTTATTGTTTGTCCTTTGATTGAAGCAAAGAAAGTTTTCGAATCAAGAATTGGGGCAACGTTTGTTCCTAAAGGCGAGACTGATTTGGATTTAAACTGTGTAGTTCTCTCATTGCAAATCAAAACCATCTCTAAAAAAAGGATTCAGAAAAGAATAAGTGTCCTGCCAGCAAACTACATTCATCAGATTAAAGAAAGCTTACAAACCGTACTTGAAATCGACACCTAAAATTTTTATGCGCAAGCTTTCCTGATGCTCCTAAAATGTTTCTCAATTCAATTTACGATCCTGCTCAACATTCTTTTCTACAGTAACATACTTGCACAAAGTCCGGATTTCTACATAAAAAAGGGAGATGCATTCGCTGGCGCTTTTGAAATCCAGCAAGCATTGGACGAGTATATGAAAGCCTTCAAAGCTGACACCTCTAATTGCAAAGCGCTTTGGAAAATCGCCGAAACATATATCAATTTGGGCGAGGAGACCGAAAAAACCAAGAGGGTTCAATATTATTATACTGCCGAAAAATGGGCGCGTAAAACTGTGACGATTTGCCCGGACGAAGCCAATGGCCATTTCTTTATCGCGGTTGCTTCCGGAAAACTGGCGCTTTACGAAGGCGGCAGGACGAAAGGTAAACCGCTCAAAAGAAGTTAAGGCTGAGGCAGAAAAAGCTCTTGAATTGCAGCCCAATCATCACGGTGCTTATCACGTCCTTGGCAGATGGCACCGGGAAATAGCAAATCTAAGCTGGATCCTGAAAGTCGCTGCGAAAATCATCTATGGAGGGGTCCCGCCGGGCGCCAGCAATGAAGCCGCGGTTACGAATTTCAAAAAAGCGATTGAAAGCATTCCTGAATGGATTAACCACCACAAGCAATTGGGTTTGACTTACATGGAAATGAAAAAATGGCAATCGGCAAAAGAAGAGTTTGAAACTGTTCTCGAATTGCCGGTTCTCGATCACGAGGACGAATACCACAAAAAAGTGTCCAAAAAACTGCTTGACAAAGCTAACGAAAAGCTCAAATAAAAGAAATGGTTCTAACCATTTATGAATGTTTTCTAAACAAACTCCGCACAGATCGAATCGGACATCACAATTCCCTCATTAGTCAAACACAAAAAGCCGTTTTCTATTTCTAGAAATTTTCCGCTCAACTTCCGGGACCCAGAAGTTATTGGCCCACTTCTAAAATCAAAGTCAAAAAACTTCGATAGGGGTCCTGAGTACCTCTCAAAAAAGGATATCCCGATTTCCGCTTCGAAAGATTTCAAATCGATGCCCTGTCGTTGGCGCAAACCCAAATAAACTTTCTCCAGCGCTCTCTGCTTCCCATCTAAGTTCTCCTCCCCCTCAATTGGCAGTGCTTCGTTATTAAGTTGGGCAATATAAGCTTTCATATTCCGAACATTCCAGAATCGCCGGCCATTCAGAAATGAGTGCGACGAAACTCCAAGTCCTAAATAGGGATTACCGTTCCAATACTTTCGATTGTGTTTTGACTCAAATCCTGGCTTTGCATAATTCGAAATTTCATATTGTTCAAAACCCCTTGCCTGCAAAAAATCGATCGTTGTTAAAAGCATCTGCTTCTGAGTTTTGTCGGGAAGAATTTTGATCTCCTTTCGCTTTAGTCGGGTTGTTAAGGGGGTGCCTTCTTCGTAGGTTAGATTATATGCTGAAATATGATCCGGATTTAGTTCAACCGCCAGCTCAAGATTTTTTTCCCAAAATTGCAATTTTTGCTTCGGTAGTCCGAAAATCAAATCGAGGCTGATGTTTTCGAATCCGGCTTTTCTCGCGTTCTGAACAGCAGCCACTGATTCCTTATCGCTGTGATCTCGATCCAGAAATTTGAGTTCCCCGGGATGAAAAGATTGCACACCGAGACTCAACCGGGTCACGCCGCTTGCCAGAAGAGCTTCCAGCTTTTGTAAATCCACTGTGTTGGGATTGGTTTCCAGGGTCACTTCCGGATTTTTAGCAAACTCAAACCGAGTTTGGATTAACTCTAATAAAGAAAAAATTTGCTCCGCGCTTAAAAGAGAGGGAGTGCCTCCGCCTAAAAAAATGGTTTCAAAACATAGCATTTTTACAACGGAATCAGTAGAGTAAATCTCGATTTCTTTTGTGAGGGCATTCAGGTAGGAAGGAATTTGTGGATTGCGTTTAGTAACTGTGTAAAAATCACAGTAGCCGCATTTGATGTCGCAAAAGGGGATGTGGATATAAAGGCCAGCGGTTTTCAAACCGTCCAGGTTTTTCATAGATAATTCCTAACAACTCGCTAAACCAAAAGATAATTGCAATTTACTTTTGGCTTGTTACTTAAAACCCGGAAGGCTTTGAACACATTTAATGAATCAAATTAGCAACTCTCGACCATCGCACGCTTTCCAATAAATTCCAAATGGCCCCGGTTTTGTCCCACGAAAAATAGATAACAAGAGCTTCACCGACCACGTTTTCTTCTGGCAGAAATCCCCAGGAGCGGCTGTCGGCGCTGTTGTCGCGGTTATCCCCCATCATAAAATAGTGCCCCTCCGGAACAGTCACCGGTCCAAAATTATCGTTTTGAGCATACCGGTCAACGTAGTGGCGAATAACATATTCCTTACCCAATGGCGTCGTCATTTTTGTATATTTTACGTTCCTTCCGTCTTCCTCATCGAACTTCCGGCCCAAATCGGTTTTTTTGCCTTCAGGCTTGCCATCAATAAAAACGTCACCGCTGCGAACTTCAATGGTTTGTCCGCCGATTGCAATGCAGCGTTTTATGTAATCAAGGCTCGGATCTTCTGGGTATTTAAAAACAACGACATCGCCATTCTCGGGTTTTTTAAAAGCGGGAAGACGGAACGGTCCAGGGATTTTGGCTTCAATAAATGGAATTGTGTCGGGCGTTCTAACCCCGTAAATGAATTTATTGACTAAAAGAAAGTCGCCTACCAGAAGCGTGTCTTTCATAGAACCGGTCGGAATCCTAAATGCCTGGACGACAAATGCTCTTAAAATCATCGCAGCAATGAGTGCGACTAAAATCGCTTCGATTGTTTCCCGGATGGTATTTTTCTTACGTTTTTTTCTTTTGTCGCTGGGTTTAGAATTGGATTTATTCAGCTTTCCAGTGGCCGCCAAATTCGTATTTCGTTTGTTCATTAAAATACTACTCCTTAATTTGATATTTTAAAAACCAGTAAACACAAAGTCACGAAGCGCACTAAGTATCACAAAGATTTTTGAAGAGGTTACTTGAATAAATGACAATTGAAGACTAATCAATTTTCAGAACTGCTAAAAACGCCTCCTGAGGCAGCTCAACACGGCCAACCTGCTTCATGCGTTTTTTCCCCTCTTTTTGTCTTTCCAGAAGTTTTCGTTTCCGGCTAATATCACCGCCATAACATTTCGCGGTGACGTTTTTCCGCAGGGCTCTCACAATCGTACGTGAGATGACTTTACTGCCGATTGCCGATTGTACCACGACTTCAAACAATTGCCTCGGAATCAGCTCCTTCAGTTTACTGCAAATTTTGCGGCCCCAGTCATAGGCTTTGTCCTTATGAATAATGTAAGAAAGCGCATCAACCGGGTCGTTGTTAATTAAAATATCGAGCTTTATTAAGTCCGATTTTCGGTAATCGACAAAATGATAGTCGAGAGATGCATAACCGCGTGTTAAAGATTTGAGTTTATCAAAAAAATCAAAAATAATTTCCGAAAGAGGAAAATCGTAATGAAGATTGGCCCGCGTCGGGTCTAAGTATTCAGTGTTTTTGTAGATGCCTCGCCGGTCCATCGAAAGCTTCATAATATTTCCGATATATTCTGTCGGCGTGATGATATCCGCCGAAATATAAGGTTCCTCAACATATTCTAATTCAGAGACTGACGGAAAAAGGGCAGGATTGTCCACAAGAACTAAATCCCCATTTTTTTTATAAGCTTTATACTCAACATTCGGAACCGTTGTTAGAATATTGAGATCATATTCCCGTTCGAGACGCTCTTGGACTATCTCCATGTGCAGCAGCCCCAGGAAACCGCAGCGAAACCCGAACCCAAGAGCTTGCGAGGTTTCCGGCTCATACATGAGCGACGAATCATTGAGCTTTAGACGCTCCAAAGAAGATCGGAGTTCCTCGTAATCTTCATTAGCCGTTGGGAACAACCCGCTGAAAACCATGGGCTTCACATCCTGGTAGCCAGGAAGCGGTTCAGAGGTCGGTTTGTCAGCGGCAGTAATGGTATCGCCAACCTTTGTATCCTGAACCTGCTTAACTCCAGCGATACAATATCCCACTTCTCCCACTGACAATCGACTCTTCTTGACCTTTTTCAGTTGTAAAACTCCCACCTCTGCTACTTCAAATTTTTTCCCGGTGGAGAAAAATTTTATTTCCATACCTGGCCGGATTTCGCCATCATAAACGCGAACGTAAGCAATGGCGCCACGGTAAGAATCAAACATTGAGTCAAAAATGAGCGCGCGCAAAGGCGCTGAACTTGAGCTGATTTTGGGAGCGGGAATTCGGTCGACCACGGCTTCGAGAATTTCATCGATACCTTTGCCGGCTTTGGCGCTGGCCAGAAGAATATCGCTTTTATCCATTCCCAGAACGTCCGTAACCTGGCGGGTAACCGCTTCAACTTGCGCGCTTTTAAGGTCGATTTTATTGAGCACGGGAATGATGGTAAGATCATTTTCCAGTGCCAGATAGAGGTTGCTGATGGTCTGCGCTTCCACGCCCTGGCTGACATCAACTACCAGAATGGCGCCTTCACAGGCCGCCAGACTACGGGACACTTCATATGTAAAATCCACGTGGCCGGGAGTGTCGATTAAATTTAAGGTGTACTGATTTCCATCTTGGGCCTTATAATTCATAGCCACTGCATGCGCTTTAATGGTAATCCCCCGTTCCCGTTCAAGATCCATGTCATCCAGCACCTGGTCATGGACAACTTTAGACAGGGTTCCGGTGCGCTCGAGCATCCGATCCGCCAGGGTAGACTTGCCGTGGTCGATGTGTGCGATGATGCAAAAATTTCTGATTTTATCTGTTTGCATATTTTAGAAGCTGAACATCTTTTTCAAGTAAAAATTACTGCTACTCAACGTCGGAAGCAAATTATTCTTTTGCAATAAACCATTCAAACCAGGCTTAGTTTAGGTCTTTTAAGCAAATAAAAAGCCAGACCAAATGATCTGGCTTTAAAACTTCACTTGCTTTACAAAGCCGGTGGCAATTTAGGGAATTTTTGGGTTTTAGTCAATAGGAAAAACTGCAACGGAAAACCGGTTTTTCCTTATCTCGCCAAAACCATTTTCCTCACTCTGACGAACCCTTGTCCCAAGCCTGTCGAAGGATTATTTGCCTCCTTCCGAACCCAATAAACGCCGCTTGCTACCGGGGCTCCTTCGCCATTTCGGCCGTTCCAGATGATATCGTGACGGCCAACTATTTGTTCCCCATCAAGCAAAGTCAAAATTTTCTGCCCCTCAAATTGTAAATTGATAAAAACAAGTGATAGTAAAGGGAGAAATCTAAGTTCAGGGTGTTGCGTTTAACAATGTCCTTGACTTTCTTAATATAATTATTACATTGAGAAACCGAAAAACAAAGGGCGATTAGTTCAGTTGGCTTAGAACACCTGCCTTACAAGCAGGGGGTCACTGGTTCGAGTCCAGTATCGCCCACACTGTTTATCCAAAACTTACCCTCTTTTTTTCCTCAATAAGCGAAAATACTACTACAATTTTACTACACTGGTTTTCGGATAAGCCGTAAACTGACACTAAATCCCAAAACTGATACTTAACGATGGCTTCAACCTACCAAAGAAACGGCATCACTGGCTCGCTATTGTTATCACCGGCAAGCAAAAGGCATTCAGTCTAAAAACACGAAACAAAATCCAAGCCATTAAGAAAGACTACTAACTAATTAACCCCCACTATGGTTTTTCAGCGAGAGCGATAAAGGGGGAGGAAAGTTAGAAACCAATTGTATTGAATTGCTCTTTATTTTGGTTTTCAAGTGCTCAGACGAAAAGAAACAGGTTCGGATTCTGGTTCTACAACAATATATGCGACATTATTTTTATTGATGAAAACCTCTTTGGGTTCTTTTGCCTGTGTTTTTACTTTAATGAAGTCACCCCTGCTTTCAAAAAAATCGTTTTTTGATGCTTCAACGTATAAGGGCTTGGAGTTATTGAATACTATTTGTAGTATAATTTTTTTTATCCTTTTATTGTTGTCCAAGTATGGTTAAAACTATATCGACAACTTGTCAAAACGCCTTTAACAGCCTATAGGTAAAAAGGTAAATAATCTATGTAGTAAAATGACAAAGCGAAGGCTCATTTTGACGGTTTAACTTCAATATTTGCAACCCATCAAGACTCCACTTCTCACTTACAAGCAGGGGTCACTGGTTCGAGTCCAGTATCGCCCACATTTAAAAGAAAACCTCCCAAAGTTAACAAGACCGGGGAGGTTTTTTTATTTCTACAATTATTATTTTGTTCAAACTATGAAGCTGATTTCGTTTCATTCGATGTTTAATTTTTCTTTTATCAGTTGATTAAGTCTTGGCAAAATCCGTTGCAGTTCAGAATTAATTAACTCACCGCACTGCCTGTATTGATCAAGAGTACCGCCAATAGGATCAGCAATATCCTCATCCATTTTTGCTTTCGGATCGCGGCCAAATGACCTTAGCAAAAACACATTCTCACGAATTTCCGGGTAATGCTTATGCAGGAAATCTTTGTGCTCAGAAGCCATGGCAAAAATCAGATCTGACTCTTTGACCAGTTTCTCCGTAATGCCCTGGGAACGGTGCTGCGAAATGTTCGCGCCAAGTTTACCAGCAGTCATAATGGCGAAGTCCGTGGCCGGGTTACCGTTAATTCCCAGTATTCCCGCAGACTTCACCTGCACGGCGGATTTAAACCTCACCGAAATTTTTGATTTCATCAATCCTTCTGCCATAGGAGTTCGGCAGCTATTTCCTGAACAGACAAAAAGGATATTAAAAGTATCTGAACTCACGAAGCAACTCCTTCTAAGAATTTGTTGATTTCGGAAATTGCAATAGACCCTTTTCGAATGAGTTTCGGTTCATCGCCCGAACAATCTAAAACTGTAGATGGTATTCGCGTTAAACATGGCCCTGCATCAATAATTAGGTCAATTTTATCCGCAATATTGATATTCAGCTCGCGTGCATTCACGGGTGGTATTCCCCTGGTGAGGTTTGCGCTTGTTGAAGTAATCGGTTGACAGTGGTGGACCATGAGCGCTTTGGTAATCGGATGATCCGGGAATCGCAGGCCTATTTTGCGATCCGAACTCGTTATGTATCTTGGCAAGTTTTCAGAAGCCATCAAAATCAATGTAAGCGGTCCGGGCCAATATTGGTGCATTAACTGTCTTGCATAGTCATGAACCCCGGTACAAAACTCATCTACATTATCAACAGAGGCGATCATAACGGAGATAGGTTGGTGCGGGTCTCTTCTCTTCACTCGATAAATTTTCTGAACCGCTTTTTGATGAAAAATATTCGCTCCCAGTCCGTAAACGGTCTCCGTTGGATAAGCAATCACGCCACCCCGCTTTAAAGTTTGAGCGGCGGGCTTTAAATCTTTTACATCAAAATTTCCAGCGTCTATTTCAAGGTAAGGGAGTTGTTTTTTAGTGGACTTCATTTTCTTTTAGTTCTCATTCAATTGCCTCGGAACCTCACTAATTAGAATTCGCCACCTCCTCCTCTTCTTCCCATCGATTCATAATCCTGCGATTTTTAAATCGAATAGCAACGAACACAAAAATAAATAGAAAAAGAATGAATATCCACAAAAATGTTTCAAAATCCAGGAGAAAACGCCAACGATACTTTTTTTCAAGAAATTCATACCACTCCAATTCCAGCTCAAATAAGTCAGCTTCGAAAACCTGGGTAAATGTTGCTTCGAAAGTTAAATCTTTGTTTAGGGCATGAATGAGATCCACAAGCATTGGCAATCCAAATTTCTCTTGCAGAAACAGGGTAAATGAATAGCTCTCTTCATATGCGAGTGTAGCCTTGACTTGGTGAAATTTTAAGACTTCATCGATTTCCTCAAGAGGTATAATTGAGTCGCTGAGCAGGGCTTTGGAAATTGACTTACCGCTGGCAAAGTGTTCATCATATGAGAAAAGAGTGGCGATACCCTCACTAAACCACCTGGGTAGTTTTCCCGGAGGTCCTACCGACTGTCCAATCATAATATGCACAAGTTCATGCTTTACCAATTTCGGGAAGCCGTCATGATCTTCGGTTAAGGCAGGTGACTTTAAGACAATGACGCTTTGAGTAGGATCTGCGACACCGGCTCCCCAATGTGGAATATAATTCCCGGTTAATTTACCGAAAATATCATCTGACGGGCACAAAAAAACCTTAACCTGGCTTGCTACAGGAAGCTCAAGTTTCCGGGAAAGTTCTTTGTAAGATGAACGCAATAAAGTCGAAAGCTCTTCTGCATAGTGCTTCTCTGCTTTGAAATAATAAACTTGGAAAAGAGGGGTTTCTATCTTTTCCCAGTCAATTTGAATGGCTGAATAATTTGGGGAAATCAGTAGCAGATTAAAGGAAAGAAAAGCAATTACAGTTATAAATTTCAAGTTTCTTCAAGGGCTATTTCTAAATCTTTTATGAGGTCTTTAACATATTCAACCCCGACGGAAATCCGAGCCAGACCGTCGGTGATGCCAAGTTCCTTCCGTTGCTCAGCTGGAACAGAGGCGTGGGTCATGGAAGCAGGATGGCTGATCAGACTTTCCACCCCGCCGAGGCTTTCCGCTAAAGAAAAGACAGAGACTTTCTCCAGCAATTTTTTAGCGCGTTCAAAACTTCCCATTTCAAAGGATATCATGCCGCCATATCCCGGATTCCCGTAGGGGTCTAACTGCTGACTTCTTGCCAGCTCGTGCTGTGGGTGGGATTCCAGTCCAGGGTAGAAGACTTTTTCAACTCTCGGGTGAGTATCCAAATAAATTGCAATTTCCAAAGCATTGCTATTGTGCTGCCTCATGCGCAAATGCAGCGTTTTTGTTGAACGCAAAATCAACCAGCAATCAAACGGGCCTGGAATTGCCCCCACCGCGTTCTGCAGAAAAGCCAGCCGCTCAGCAAGTTTGTTGCTGTTAACAATGACAATGCCGCCGATAACGTCGGCATGCCCGTTGAGATATTTCGAGGTACTGTGAACCACGATATCCGCTCCCAATTCCAGCGGACGCTGAAAATACGGACTTAAGAACGTATTATCGACCGCTAAAAGCAGATCGTTTTGGCGGCAAAATTCCGAGATTCGTTTCAAATTTGTCAACCTGAGCATGGGGTTCGTGGGAGTCTCCACAAATAATAGGCGGGTGTTTGATTCCAAAGCAGATTCGACGTTC
>SMUZ01068880.1_pt1 | contig 10582 bp, 10 predicted proteins | sample 2456421 | NCBI WGS metagenome assembly SMUZ01 (sample SAMN11095932, study PRJNA526329) | marine sediment metagenome | biome: Marine sediment; feature: Surficial sediment; material: Deep marine sediment; isolation source: Hadal surficial sediment | place: Pacific Ocean | collected 2014-11 | depth... | reverse complement strand
CAATGTTGATCAAACCAGCTTCCTTGTATGCGTTCAGATCATCTAATGTTTCTAGCAATTGTGCCTCATCAGGATTATCCCAACCTATCATGAAGACTCTCCACATAGGAGAATAGTTTGCATCGCCAGGAGCTGATGCAGCTATTCCTGCTTGGAATCCTAATGGACCAGTACCTATCAGACCATTTTTGAACTGAAACAAGTCTACTGCTGCTGAATTTGCAATCAAGCTTGCAGATGATCTTACACTTACAACGCCCATCATTCCGGCAGGACCGCTTGGAGTAGCATCTGTTACAATGTAATAGATTGTTCTACCATCAGGGCCCCATCCACGATGAGCAATGAAAGTTACAGTCATCTCTTCTGTATTAATATCAAGAATTTGACCACCACCATATGGTGTTTCATCAGTCAAAGTTTTGTCTTCTTTGACTATCATCTGACCATCAGGCCAAATTATTTGTGGCATGTTCAAAACTACATCAACTTCTGTTAATGTAATTTCTTCGTTCTCAGCTGCTTCCATAATCATCGCATCTGAATCAAGAACTCGTGATGTTGCGCCTTCATTCCATGTGACATGAACATGAGAAGCCAATGCACTGTACATATCTGCTTGTGCAGGTGTACTTGTAAAGACTTCACCTTGGTATCCATGAACACCATCGCCTTCAATGCCGTTGGTGAACATGTATGTTTTTGAAAGTGCTTCATCAGGAGCATTCTTCAATAATGGTGCAAGTTCTACTTGCCAACCTTGATTCTCTGTAATGATTTCTGCATGTTTAGGTTCACTAGAGTCAGTGATGATAAAGTAAACATCTCCGCCGTCATAGTATCCTTGATGCAATGGAATGTTTGCTGGAACGCTTGCTCTTGATAATCTAAGTACAGAACCCAAGTCTGCCGCAGTTACTTCTTCCATCATAGTTTCTTCTTCTGTAGTTTCTTCCATGACTGGTTCTTCTTCAAGTTCTACTGTTTCTTCTGTAACTGGTGCTAGAGGAGTTGGCATTTGTTGCTGTTCCATCCATGCGGCTTTACCGCCTGGAATTTCAGAACAAAACTGTAATCCACAGATATTTGTACTAGAACCATATTGTGAGGTTCCAACACCTTTGCCTTTGAGAGCATCAGCATTTGTGAAATAATCAGTTGTCAATCCTGTAGTAAACAAGGGAATAATTGCAAGAATTGCAATGTATCTTAGACTCTTATTCATTAAATGAAAAACTGGATTTGTCTTTAAAAGAATTTGTCCAAATCAGACATTTTATACAGGAAGTTCTGTGAATCGATTTTCGACGTAATCCCAATTGACAACATTCCACCATGCCTTAACATAATCAGGTCTTTTGTTTTGATACTTTAGATAGTATGCATGTTCCCAAACATCCAATCCTAACAAAGGAATTTTTTGAAGAGTCCAAGGACTGTCTTGGTTTGGAGTTGTAATGATTTCAATTTTGTTATAAGTCTGATTGAAAACCAACCAGCACCAACCACTTCCTTGAATTGCAATTGCCTTTTCTGAAAAAACTTTCTTGAAATTCTCAAAGTTATCAAAATAAACATACATTGAGTCTTCTAGTTTTCCTTCTGGTTTACCATTACTATTTGGATTCATTGTTTCCCAAAACAATCTGTGATTCTCAAAACCTCCACCAAAAAAGTTGATTGCACTTCGCCCTGATTCAGGAATTGACTTCAGATCAGAAAGAATAGATGAAATATACTGAGGGTGTGATGCGCTGCCAACTTGTTCAAGTGATTTATTTAGCCCATCAACATATGCTTGATGATGTTTTTGGTGATGAATCTTCATTGTTTCCGTATCAATGAATGGTTCTAATTCATCATATCCATAAGGCAGTTTTGGTAGTTGATAACTAACCATAAATCAAATTATTTGAATCCACATATATTCTTCAAGAACTAAAGTCAAATCAAGTATTTATTGAAAAAACATTTTTGACAATCATAGAAAGGGTGATAAATCTTGGAGAACGATACATAATATGAGAAAACTAGGGACTGTGGATTTACAAGTTTTAGATTTAGCAATTAAAGAGAATGGGACATTTAATGAAAACAATCTGGAGAACTCAGAGTTAAAGAGATTAGGAATTGGAAGAATTCTTGATGCCCTTGCATCACTAAAAGATAGAAAAATGATATCGCAAAACAGTGATGGCTCTTTTTCCATCACAGAACTTGCTCGAGAGATTCTTTGGAGCAACAATGTTCCAACATGGGCAAAAATCTTGCGTCTTCTTCAGATAAAGTCTTGCACTATGAAACAGATGGTTGACATTCTAAGAACATCTGAAGATAAACTGATAAAAGATATGGAAAAATTAAGAAAAAGTCAATTTGTTCTAATGTCACCACAAAGACAAGAAGAGAGACTCGTCAAAGTTTACGAGATATTGCCTGAAGGAATAGAGGAGATTGACAAGACAGAGACGGAGGGATTTGATAATACCAATTTTGATGAATCCAAGCCAGAATTTGAGATTCTAAGTATAATAGATGAGATTGTAAAGGAGATTCAAGATTTTGATATGGATCAATCAAAAAAAGACAGTATTACTGGAAAATTATCTAAACTAAAAAACAAGTTAAAGATTTAGTTATTTTGAGTGAATCTTGTCTTGTATCTGAGCTAAGATTAGTTCTGCCTTGTTCTTGTTTTCATAGTTGTCAACTGAATCATCCATTATTGCATCAATCTCAAAACTCTTATCTACCAAGATGTTTGCAACATGATCATCTAGTGTCCCATTTCCAATCAAGTAGTATGCAAAGACAGTATTTTTCTGACCGATTCTGTGTAACCTGTCTTCTGCTTGTCTATGGATTGCAGGACTCCAATCAAGTTCTGCAAAGATTACATATTTTGCTCTAGTCAAGTTAATGCCAATGTTTCCTGCACGTAGACCTGCAATCATTAGTTTTGATTCACCATTCTGGAATTTGTCAATCTGGTCCTGTCTAAATGAATCTGTTTGTCCTCCAATTATAGCAACAGGAGAAAATTCACGAAGACTTTCATGAAGTAATTTGTGAATTACCTTATGGTGACAAAAGACTACAACGCTTTCCTCAATCTCCATAATGTTTTTAACAAAATTAATTACATGGGAAAGCTTTGCAATACCTGCAATCTGTCTCTCACTTTGAATTGCTCGCTGATATGCTGCAGACTTTGAGAATTCGGTTTCTGCATTTTTTTGTTCTTCTTCAAGCTTCTTCCAGATTTTATCAAGTTCTTCAAGATAATAATCAGTATCAGATGCAATAACTTCTTTGTAGCGAACTTTGTCTTTGAGTTCTTTTAGGACATCAGATTTTTTTCTTCTTAGCATGACATGTTTTTGCAATTCATGTCTAAGCGAGGCTCGCTTGTTTTCTAAAACAATAGCCTTTCCCTTATCATTGACATAGCAAAAGTATTCACAAAATTCCTTAAAGCTGCCAAGAAGCCCAGGCCTTATAATATCAATTATTGGCCAGATTTCAGAACCTCGATTATAAATTGGAGTACCAGAAAGACCAATTCGGTACAATACTGAAGGAAGTGCTGCAAGTTTTTTCACCGCCTTGTATTTCTGGGTGGTTTTTGACCTTAGATTTTGCACCTCATCGCAGACTATGGTCTTTATTCCAAGTTTTGCCAAATCAGCACCTCTCTTGAAAAGCAATTCATAGTTGATTACGTAAATGTCGGCCTTTGAAATTACTTTAGATTTTCCAGTTCGAATAAGTGTGACGCTTGGAGATTCAGATTCTATTATTCGCCCATTCCTACTCTTTTTCTTTAGAAACTTTGCAATCTCCCGTTTCCAGTTCTGTAGTGTAACTAAAGGTGCAATAACAAGTACAGGAAATGTTTGTTTTTCAGTAGCTACATAAGATAATGTCTCCACAGTTTTCCCAAGTCCCATCTCATCAGCCAGTAACGCATTACCAGAAGATTTCAGCAAAAAATCTAGTCCTTCTTTTTGGAAATTCAAAAGCTTTCCTCGGAATTGTTCGCCAGCTTTTGCGCGTTTTAGCTTGTGTTTAATTGGAGGTAAAGTAGGTTTTGGCGCATAAGTCTTTATGATTTTTCTTTGCCATACATATTTGGATAAAATTTCAAGTGGATATCGATCCATGATTAGTTTGATTTGTTTTACGTTTTCAATGCTGTCAGGAATTATTACTTCGTTTACATTTTCTCCGTACCAAGCTTCAGGGATTAGTCTTGAAATCATGCTTACTGCACGATCACCAGAAATTTTCCAGCTCCAGATTTTGGAATATTTATCAAGAACATATTCCAATGTGCCAATGGTTTCTAGGGATGTTTCCATAATTTGTGGTTGGGTTGTTTTTTTGCTTTATGAATCTTTCATGTTTTTTTCGATCATTGAATAATGAATTAAAATCTACAAGAGTTAAAATATAACAAAATTATTAAATTATAGAAAAAATTCTAACAAATCATATCTAGGCTCAAAGTAGTGTCTGTTCGCAATACAAAATAACAAATAATAAATCATTAAATGTTACTTTAGACATGGTTGAGGAAGGTTTTTCATGGATTTATCTGATATTTTTCTTGATTCCACTAGCCAGAATAATTCCTCGCCTAGTAAGAAAATGGAAAAAAGGAAAGAGTCCATTAACTGAAAATCAGTTTATCCCAAGTGATCCAAGGATAGAACAAAGACCAGAGTCATTTGAAAGACAAGAGTCATTTGAAAGACCAGAGTCATTTGAAAGACAAGAGTCATTTGAAAGACAAGAGTCATTTGAAAAACCACAAAACAAAGAAATGCAAGTTTTAGGAGAGTTAAACAAAGGAGTTAGAGATTTTAATAAAATTCAAAAAAACTTGGGCATAAATAATCAAGAATTAGAAAATATTTTAAAAGATTTAGAAGATCAAGGATTGATGAAGATAGTAAAGAAGGGTGGACTTGTTGGAGTTAAGGTAGAACTTTATGCAACTGAGAAAGGCTTCAAAAAATACTATAAGTAAAAAGAATTTCTTGTTAAATTTTTGATTACAGCATACATTTAAAATTCATTACATTTCAGAAAAATTGTGGAATTTACACAAAATGAAGAACCAAACGTAAAAAAACCAATTGTGATTGCAGCAATGCAGGACATGGGAAATGTCGGAAGTATTGTAATAAATTTCATCAATGATTCTTTGAGAACAAAAACATTCAGAATTGCGAGGACACCATATCCAACATATGTAGTTGACAAAGGTGGGTACATTGAACTTCCAGATGAGAGTTGGGAGTACAAGTACACAGATGACTTGATAATATTTGGTGGAGGAAAAGGACAACCTCAAAGCAATAGCGAGATAAACGCTTTGTGTCAGGATGTAATTGATGTTGCAAAAAAATATTCTGCAAAGTTCATCTATACGTTTGGAGGTTTTCATACTAACAGAGTTTTAGACAACAATCCCAAGACATACATCACTACAACATCTATGGATCTTACAAAACAGATGGAAAGACTCAATGTGGAGATAACCCCTCAAAAATCAATAATTACAGGATTCAACGGGATGATTCTAGGGTTTGCAAAGCAAAACGGAATTCATGGAATAGGGATGTATGGAGAACTAAATGTGCCAGATATTCCACAGTACAGGGCAGCAGCTAGCATCATCAAAACCCTTGAAAAATTAACCTATAGAAAGTTGGGAGATACAAGTCAGTTAGAGGCAATGGCCCAAGATATTGAAAGAAGATTCAAGAATTAAGATCAGTGAGATTTTCCAACTGGGTGAGGTTTAGTGTCTTCATCATGGCAATCACAGGTACATAGATGAGTTTTATGATTATTCATGCAATCAATGCACTCAAAGTGCTTTCTTGTCTCACATGCAGCGCAAATCATCTTACTTGCCATAAACAGCAGTTGAATTTGAATTTTTTTGATAACCTATCAGTCATCTCATAGACATCATTACGGAACTTTTCTAAATCCAGGATTCAGGATTAAATAAATCTAGGGATTAAAGAATTAGTTGCGATTTATGACATGACAAAGTTTCAAGCCCCAAAATGAACAAAATTACTCAAATAAAATTGAAAAATAGCAAATTTTTCTTCATACTTTGTCTTAACAACAAAAATCAAAAGAATGCCATGTGTTCAATTACAAAGCTGTAATAATTGGATTATTCTCATTTTTAATGTTATTTTCATTTATTCCCACTTCAGAAGCAGAACTGTGGGAGTTGCTTATTGATTTGAATGTGCAAAAAGGAATCATCTATCCAGGAGAAACTGTAGTGGTTACAGGCAAAGTAGTAGATCATGCATATAAGCCAATAAGGGGAGCAGAAATATTCATAAGAACAGGCTCAGACACTACAAAAGCATTTACTGATCCAGAAGGACTTTTCACTGCAGAATTCAAAGATTTTCAAAGAATTCCAGGGTTCTACTCTGTTAATGTGATTGCTTCATGGAATGGGATGACTGGATTAACAAGTACACAATTTCAGATAAGGGGAGATGTCAGCCTAGTTTCAATATTACAGGAAAAACTATCCACTGATGATGCAATAAAGTATCTAAGTTCAAATGAAAGTGATTTTGAGAAAAACCCAATTGGACAAACTCTATTCAAGTACTATCATGGATTACTTGATGAATTAATCCTAGAAAAGAAAGAAAGCAGAGAATCTCTAGGAGAACAAATTTACCTAGAACGACAGAGAATGATTGCTGAAAATCTAAGAAAGCAAGCCATTGAAGAATTCAATCCTGGCGCTGGAACCTATAGCGGATATCAGTATGATGACTACATTAACAGTCTCAATCCAGAGATTAGAGACTTGGTTGTAAGCCAACTCAACTTTACAAAGAACACATTTGAGGAGGCACAAAAAACCAGAGATGAGTTTCTTGCAAATGGTGGAACATACGAAGAAGCAAGACAAATGTTTCTTGACATGATTTCAATTCCAAAAGAAGTTCTTGAACAATTCAATCAAGAAAGCCTAGATGAAAAATCAGAAGTGAGTTCTGATGATAATCAAACTGAAGAAAATTAAGAGAATCAATGAATGATTGATAAATTCTACGTGCGTCTTATATTCAAAATCATGTGACATTATTTATGAAAATAGATATTCCATTATCCTGCCCATCTTGTGGAGGAAAAATGTACTCTATAAGTTACGAGTCAGCATTTTCAATCCTTAAGAAAAGAAGTTGGCAAGTATGCAAAGAATGTAATTTTCAAAGAGATTCTGAAGATTTCAAAAAATCCATCTGCTGTGCATAACAGCTTTTTTATTTTTCTAAACAATTTTTAAGCCATTTCAGGTACGAAAAGCGAATTGAAAATATATCACAAATCATCATGCATCACATGCAAAAAAGCAATCACAGAGATTGAGAGGATGAATGCAGATATTGAGAAAAGAGACTTTTTCAAAGATCCGTTTTCAGATACAGAACTAAAAAAGATCATTAAAATGACAGGAAAAAAGCCGTCAGAACTTCTCAGAAAAAGAGACAAGATGTACAAAGAACTAGACTTGGAGAATAACAAAAAGACGGATGCTCAGATAATCAAATTGATGGTAAAGTATCCAGGATTAATCTTGCGCCCAATTGTGATTACAAAAAACAAGGCATTCGTTGGAAAGATTGATGCAAAGAGTCTATGAATTTAATCATACTTTCATACAATAGTTAAACGATACAATGACATAACATGAATAAGACGAGAGACTTGCTTTTCTGCCTAGAAGAGTGCCTAGAATTTGTTTCACTCTAGTCTGTTTTGGTTAATTGGTCAAGAGTAAGTCATGTTGAAATTATTATAAACTAATTTCATTACTTGAGATTATTGGGTCTGAAGAGATACGTTGCCACAAGATTGGTAACAATGTTTGGCGTTTTGATGATTACACTATTAATTACAATCGCTCTTGTTGGCTCTAACATGGATATCATACTAAAACAAGGAATTGTCTTTCAGGTTAGAACAGAGATAACTGAGGATCCTACAATATCTCAAAGCTTTTCATCAGTTGAAGAGTTTGAAGCCTTTATTCAGAGTCAGATAGATCAGAGAATCAAGATTTTGGGGCTAGACGAACCTTGGTACTCGCCTCAAAGGATAGGTCTTACAATGTACAAAATAGCCCTACTTGATTTTGGACATGCAACATTTCTTATTAGCGATTCTGGTTCTTCTGATGTGAAAGACATAATCTTAGAGAAACTTCCAAGAACAATTCTGCTTTTTACAACAGCTACAATAATCATCTCAATAATAGGAATCTTTTTGGGAGCATTGTCTAGCAGCAAGGTGGGTTCTATTACGGATAGAATTACATCAAGTTTTGCAATAATTAGTTCTAGTTTTCCTGTATGGTGGATAGGAATGCTGATGATATTCCTGTTTGCATTTACATATCAGATATTTCCTGCAAGGGCAACTCCAGATATTCCATCATCAGATCCTGGATACATTGGTGCATTGTTGTATCACATGACACTGCCATTAATTACAATTGTAATGATTGGTTTTGGTTCATGGGCTTACTTGGTAAGAAATTTCATGGTTGGAATCATGCAAGAAGATTTCATCATGGCTAAAAAGACAATTGGAATCAAGCAAAAAAAGATTATCTATACACATGCTCTAAAAAATGCAGCCCCACCAATTATAACAATTTTGGCACTTAGTTTATCAGGGTCTCTTGGCGGTGCAATTATCACAGAAGCGGTCTTTGATTGGCCGGGTATGGGAAGACTATACTTTGAGGCAATTACAGTAATGGACTTGCCAGTAATTATTGGCTCCACCTACATTCTCACAGTATTTTTCCTTGTCAGCATATTCATTGCAGATTTGCTTTACGGCTATTTTGATCCAAGAGTGAGGACAGGTCAATGAGTAGTATAAGTCCTCAAGAAATAAAGCAAGAATTTCTCAAAAGCAAGATGGGAATTGCAGGCATTACAATTCTTGCAATACTTATTGGAACTTCAATTATAACCATTATTGTGATTCCACTTGAGACGTTTCAAGAGTGGAACAATCCAGGTCACTGGATTTCATATCCAAAGGTTGCAATTCCAATTTGGGTGAATCTCTTTATGATAGAAAAGATTCCGGAGCATAGAATTTTAGAGGCTCCAAGCATTCAAACAAATTCACAAGGAGAGATTTTACTTACATCACATCAGTTTGGATTGAGTTTTGATTATGATGACTTTCCAAATGATTTCATCTACGAGTTTACATCAGAATATTCTGGTTCCCCTTTACTGCAAATGACAGTGATTAGACCTGATGGCATTAAACTTGAATTGGTAACAACATCCCTTCCATTCTCAAATTCAAAAACTATTCACAGTGAGAGGATCTTTTCAACAGATGGGGCAATAAAGAAAAACTTGTCATTACAATCAGAACTATTTGCATTTACTATTGATAGACTATCAGCTGAGGACATTATTTTTTCAAAAACACAAACAAATGAGCCCCTAAAAGGAAACTATATTTTTTCAATAGATTTGTATTCAATAAATTCTGAATCTCAGATTCCTGAATCAAAACTAATCATTGGTGGTAAAGCTTTTGGAATAATGGGAACTGATGAGTTAAGACGCGATTTAGCAATAGGATTGTTGTGGGGAACTCCACTTGCATTATTCATTGGTATTACTGTTGCGATTGCATCAGTAGTTATGGGATTGCTTTATGGTGTCTATGCAGGATTCAAGGGCAAAAAAACTGATGATGCAATGATGAGATTCAACGATGTAATCTATGCATTGCCAGTACTTCCATTTCTCATCATACTTTCAGTGACAATTAGTAACAGCATATTTGTGATGGTGGGGTTTTTGATGATGTTTGGTTGGGTAGGAATTGCAAAAGTATCAAGAAGTATGTCACTTCAAATCAAGACTCGCGGCTATGTAGATGCTGCAAGCATGATGGGTCCAAAAGATTCCAAGATAATTCTCAAGCACATCGTACCACAATTGTTGCCTTATGCATTTGCAAGTATTGCAATATCTGTTCCAGCTGCAATCACTACGGAGGCTGGTCTTAGTTTTCTTGGATTGGGGGACCCATCATTTCCAACATGGGGACAGATCCTACATGATGCGAATATATTTGGTGCAGCAGCACGAGGATTATGGTGGTGGATATTGCCGCCAGGAGTAATGATTGCCATAACAGGTCTTGCATTTGTCTTTATTGGAAATGCACTTGATGTAATAGTTAATCCAAAGTTAAAACGATAATAAAACTAGAGGTCAAATTTTCGAATTAATTCAATATTACCATCATTCAATTTTATTGAATAGCATGATGAATTTTCATCATTGAATGCCGCCAACTTGTTAGCAAATACTTTTTTGCTGTGACCACCTTCAGATGCTTTGTCTGATTCATCAAAGCAAATGGACATTTGTTTCATGTTTAGATTATTTTTTAGAAGAAAAGCAATGAATTTTTTGTAATTTTCAGTATCAAACCAGTCTATGTTTTTTTCTTTACTTGCTCCAATCCATATCTCAAT
>SMUZ01084510.1_pt1 | contig 10590 bp, 11 predicted proteins | sample 2456421 | NCBI WGS metagenome assembly SMUZ01 (sample SAMN11095932, study PRJNA526329) | marine sediment metagenome | biome: Marine sediment; feature: Surficial sediment; material: Deep marine sediment; isolation source: Hadal surficial sediment | place: Pacific Ocean | collected 2014-11 | depth... | reverse complement strand
CATACATCATCCAGCTCGAATCACGGGAAACCAAGCCGTAATTAACACTGATTTTTTTACCGCCTTCAATATCGACGCGCGTTTTGACGATGACGCGCTTGCTCTTGAGGTCACCATGAAACGAGAGAACTTTGATGCGATCATGTTCGAACTCGAGGATACCGTCCGCGTATCGCTGTATCAGGATATTGTAGAACGCGGATACAAATCGCTCATGTTGCTCCTCGCTGGCCGCCCGCCAATGTGTCGCCAGCACCTGTTGCGCTGCCCGCTTCCGAGCAAATCGCGGCAAGAGAATGTCGTCGATTAAAGCGTACAACGCATCCGCGTCCTTCGATAACTCATTTTTGCGGCCTTCCAGACGCTCTCCGAGCAAGTCTACAATTTCGCTGATGAATTCGTCTGGAGCTTCGGCCACGGCATGAATTGGGAAAAGCATGCAAGCCAAGCCAACTAATACGAACTTGAATCCTTTCAACTGGAGCCTCCTGTTATCCCTGACCTAATCATCCGAACCACTGTTGACCAGGAATTTGCCGATAAGGTTTTCAAGAACGATCGCGGACTGGGTAAAATAGAGTTCACTGCCATCCTCAAGATATGTCTCCGAGCCGCCGGCCTGCAATCCAACATACTGGCTACCGAGTAACCCGGCTGTCAGGATGCTCGCATCCGAATCATCGGGGATCTGGTCATATCGACTGTCGATAACAAGCGTGACAACTGCCTCGAGAGACACACCGTCAAACCGGATATCCGTGACTCGCCCGATCGTCACGCCCGACATTGCGACCGGGGAGCGTTTCTTGAGACTGCCAACGTTTTGGAAACGGGCCTCTACGACGTATGTTTCCGTGTTAGAAAAGTCATTTCGACCCGTCGTCTGCGTCGTCAGGAAGAATAACGCGCCCATTCCCAGCAATACAAACAAGCCAGTTCCGACTTCTGTTGCGCGATTTTGTCGCATTGCGTCACCTCAGAGTAAATATGCAGTAATCATGAAATCCAAAATCAACACCGCGATCGCCGTTCCTACAACGGTTCGCGTCGTTGCCCGACCGACCCCTTCAGCGGTTGGAATTGCATTATAGCCTTCCCAAACTGCCATCAAGCTCGCGACCACGCCGAAAACGACACTCTTGATGATGCCCTCTTGCACGTCTTCGATATCCATCGCTTGCTGCAATTGCTGCCAGTACGCACCCACGTCTACGCCCATCATTTCGACCGCGACGAGATGCGCACCCAGCAATCCAACCATCGTAAAAACAGCAGTCAGCAATGGCATGGATATGATGCCGCCCAGGAATCGAGGTACAAGGACTCGATGCATTGGGTTCACCGCCATCATCTCCATCGCCGAGAGCTGATCCGTGGCTTTCATCAAACCGATTTCCGATGCGATCGCAGTTCCCGCGCGTCCCGCAAACAGCAGCGCCGTGATTACCGGGCCAATTTCTTTGACGAGTGCGAATCCGGCCAATATGCCGGTTGCTTCTTCCGCATTGAAGCGCTCGAGATTTGCGAATGCCTGCAATCCCAGCACGCCACCGACAAACAGCCCGCATACCATGATGATAACGATCGAAAGAGCGCCGGCATTGAAGATCTGGTATGCGACAAGGTCGAATCGCCTGAACAACACCGGCGGTGAATAGCGCAGGAGCTGGACAAAAAACAACATCATCGCGCCGAAAGTACGTATGAACTCGGCGAGTGAGTACCAGATTTCACGCAGAAGTCTCACTCCTGGTCGCCGCCGAGAAGTTGTTGTTCGTAATCCGGTGCATCGAAATGGAATGCGACCGGACCTTCGGCTATTCCGTGCATGAATTGCCGCACCACTTCAGATGACTCTTTCGTTAGATCCTCGGGACTCCCGGATGCGACCACTCTTCCATCCGAAATCAGGTGGCAACGATTGGCCACTGCCGCGATTTCCTTGATGTCATGGCTGACAACGATGCTTGAAATGCCAAGCGTGTCATTCATGCGTCGAACGAGTCGGACAATGACGCCCATCGATATAGGATCAAGCCCAACAAATGGCTCATCGTAGATAAGGATGTCCGGATCCATGACCATTGCGCGAGCGAGCGATACGCGGCGAGCCATGCCGGCTGATAATTCGGACGGCATTAATTCCGCTGCACCACGCAATCCGACGGAATGCAATTTCGTCAGAACGACGAGGCGGATCAGCCGATCACCAAGCCGGGTATGTTCGCGAAGCGGGAAAGCCACATTTTCGAACACACTCATGTCCGTCAGTAATGCACCGTTTTGAAACAGCATGCCGAAACGCCTACGCAACTTGTAGAGTTCAGTCTGATTCAAAGTGGCGATGTCAACGCCGTCTATCAGGATTTGCCCACGATCCGGATCCAGCTGCCGCGTGATCAGGCGCAGCAACGTCGTCTTGCCTGCGCCACTCGGGCCCATAATGGCCGTGATATCGCCACGGGCAATCGTGACATTCAGATTTTTGAATATCGGGCGATGACCTCGCGAGAAGTCGAGGTCACGAACCTCAATCAGTGCGTCAGACAGGGTGTGGCTCCATTGCCGAAAGGCGCCCGAAGCATAACAAAATACAACATTTTGGTAAGTGCAGCGTGCACAGCTATAGCCTGCAGATCTAAATAGGACTAAAATAGTCCTTTATTGCCATTTTGCGGAGACTGGCCGTGCTCAGAATCAGCAGATTGACCGACTACGGAACCGTCCTACTCGCCCACCTCGCGGGTGAACACGGCACGGTTTGCAGTGCGGCGGATGTCTCGGCTGCGACGGGCATTGCCCTGCCGACTGTGAGCAAGCTGCTCAAGTCGCTGGCCCATGCCGACCTGGTGAACTCCACACGCGGTGCGAACGGCGGTTACCGGCTTGCGCGCGACCCGCGCCTGATCAGTGCCGCAGATGTCATCGATGCTCTTGAAGGCCCGGTCTCGATAACCGAGTGCAGTGCCGCAAACAGTCATTGCGGAATCGAGCATGTGTGCAGCGTTGGCAACGCCTGGAAACGAATTAATGTCGCTATTCGACATGCACTCGATGAAGTCAGCCTTATCGACCTGCTCCGCGCCAATGGCCCCGTTCCCAGTCTGAAGTTCGCCGGCATGCCAATCAACATTGAGGAAAAGACCTAAAGTGTCCACCGATCCCAACAATATCGAAAGCCTCGTCAATCGACGTTATGAGCATGGTTTTGTCACCGACATCGAAACTGACAGCCTGCCACCTGGCCTTGACGAAGGTGTCGTGCGTTCCATTTCAGCACGCAAGAACGAGCCTGAGTTCATGCTCGACTGGCGACTGCGCGCATATCGACAATGGCGTCAGATGCGGGAACCGACCTGGGCACACGTCAAATTCTCACCGATCGATTACGAGGGCATTTCGTATTATTCGGCACCGAAGTCCGACGAAGATCGACCCAAGAGTCTCGAGGAGGTCGACCCGAAATTGCTCGAAACGTACGAAAAGCTCGGCATTCCGTTGCATGAACGCGCCCGCCTCGCAGGCGTTGCCGTTGACGCCGTGTTCGATAGCGTGTCGGTCGCCACGACATTTAAGGAAAAACTCTCCGAAGTCGGCGTCATATTCTGCCCGTTCTCCGAGGCCGTCCGAGATCATCCGGAACTAATTCGTAAGTATCTTGGCAGCGTCGTTCCGCAGCGCGATAACTTTTTCGCGTCGCTCAATTCGGCGGTATTCAGTGACGGCTCTTTTGTCTACGTGCCCAAAGGCGTCCGCTGTCCTATGGAGTTATCGACTTACTTTCGAATTAATGCAGCCAATACCGGTCAATTCGAGCGCACGCTGATCATTGCAGACGAAGGCAGCTATGTCAGCTACCTGGAGGGTTGTACGGCGCCCATGCGCGACGAGAACCAGTTACACGCGGCAGTCGTTGAACTGGTGGCCCTGAAAGACGCCCAGATCAAGTACTCGACCGTGCAGAACTGGTACCCCGGTGATGAAAACGGCGTTGGTGGCATTTACAACTTCGTGACCAAGCGTGGTGACTGCCGTGGTGCAAACTCGAAAATCTCGTGGACCCAGGTTGAAACCGGCTCGGCGATTACCTGGAAGTATCCCAGTTGCATTCTTCGTGGCGATAATTCCGTCGGCGAGTTCTATTCGGTAGCGGTCGTGAATAACTACCAACAAGCAGATACCGGTACAAAGATCATTCATATCGGCCGCAATACGCGCAGCACAATCGTGTCGAAGGGGATTTCTGCGGGCCATGCACAGAACACGTATCGCGGACTCGTTCGCATCATGCCCCAGGCGCACGGAGCTCGCAATCACACGCAATGCGATTCGCTGCTGATCGGCAAGGACTGCGGCGCGCACACGTTTCCATACATGGAAGTAAGAAATCCGAGTGCCAAAATAGAACACGAAGCGAGCACCTCGAAAATTTCTGCGGACCAGTTGTTCTATTGCCGACAACGCGGCATCTCCGAGGAGAACGCCGTGAACATGATTGTTAACGGCTTTTGCAGAGAAGTCTTCAAGGAATTGCCGATGGAATTTGCGGTCGAGGCACAAGCCCTGTTGAACGTCAGCCTGGAAGGCGCAGTTGGATAATAAAATATGATGCTCGAAATTGAAAACCTTAAAGTCAGCATTAGCGGAACGGAAATTCTCCGCGGCCTGTCATTGCGTGTAAATACCGGCGAGGTACACGCGATCATGGGACCTAACGGATCCGGCAAGAGTACGCTGGCGCAGGTCATTGCGGGCAATGATGCTTATGAGGTCACCGGCGGAACGATCCGGTTCAATGGCAGAGACCTTCTCGAACAGGCACCCGAAGAACGGGCGCGTGACGGTATTTTTCTGGGTTTCCAGTATCCGGTCGAGATTCCAGGCGTAAACAATGCCTATCTTTTGAAGGCCGCGCTCAATGCCCGGCGTGCCCATGAAGGACTCGATGAGGTCGACGCGTTCGAGTTTCTAAAACTTGCCAAGGAAAAAATGGCGATGCTTGGCATGGACCCCAAATTTTTAAACCGAGGCGTCAACGAGGGGTTTTCGGGCGGCGAAAAGAAACGCAATGAAATTCTACAGATGGCCATACTGGAACCACGCCTCGCGGTGCTCGACGAAACCGACTCGGGCCTCGACATCGATGCAATGCGGGCAGTTGCCGAGGGCATCAACGCTCAGCGCCACCCGGATCGCGCCATCGTGCTGGTCACTCACTATCAGCGCTTACTCGACTATGTCGAGCCTGATTTCGTGCATGTTCTGTCCGAGGGCCGCATCGTGCGCTCCGGCGACAAGTCGTTGGCTTTGCAGCTCGAAGAAAAAGGCTATGACTGGCTTCGAGAGGCAGCAAACGCATGAAATCGGAACTCGCCATTGACGCGCTGCGTCATAGAGTGACCAGCATGACCAGCGATGGCCTGACACCGGCACGTCTCGCTGCGCTCGCGCAACTCGACGAAAATGGGCTGCCGACAACGACCCACGAGGACTGGAAGTACACCGACATTACAGAGTTGGTTGATATCAGCAATCAATGGCTCGCGGACGGCGCTGATATTGCGCCCGTGTCCGACGATGCGATCGATGGCATCACGAGTCAGTTTGATGCGGCGTGGCTCATCGTCCGGAACGGTATCGTCGATACTGATTCTGTTGACAATTTAAGGCGGTCTCAGATTGATGTCAGATTGCTGTCGGACGCCGGGACGACTCCCGGGTTTGACGCTCCGCTGACGGATCTTAATCTCGCGCTGCTTCGTGATGGTCTGGCGATTCGAATCAGTGCCGGCTCCGATGCCAGTCAAACCATTGGAATCCTGTTTATTGACCGTGCTGTTGACGAGGTCGGCGTGTCGCCCACGCGAATTACTATCAATATGGACGCCAACAGCTCAGCAAACTTCATCGAGTACCATGCGTCGTCGGGCCCTGAGGGTCACTACGCGAACAGCGTTGTCGAGCTCGTGCTTGCCGACAATGCAAGCGCCAACTACGTACGAATCCAGAATCGAGATGCGTCGCACAATCAAACGAGTCGACTGACAGCTACCCTGGGCAACGCCAGCCAGTTCCGGCACGGTGCGTTCGATTTTGGAGGCAAGCTGGTACGCAACGACCTCGACATCCGGCTTGCGGGCCGAGATTCATTGGCCTCATTCTGCGGCCTGTACCTGGCTGGAGAACATCAGCACATCGACAATCACACCCGGGTCGATCACCTGGTCGGCCCCGCAACATCGCATCAGGAATACCGCGGCATCCTCACCGGCGCAGCACGCTGCGTCTGGAATGGAAAAGCCATAGTACACGCCGGCGCCGACGGCACCGATGCGGATCAGGCCAATCACAATTTGTTGCTGTCGGATAAAGCGGAAATCGACGCCAAACCGGAGCTCGAAATATACGCCGATGATGTCAAGTGCAGCCACGGCACAACTATCGGTCAACTTGATGCGAATGCCCTGTTCTACTTGCGAACTCGCGGTCTCGACGAAAGCTCGGCGCGTCAGTTGCTGACACGTGCTTTTGCACAGAAAATCGTTGCCATGTCGCCTATCGAATCAATTCAGGAGACGATAAGCGCGATGGTAGCTGACCGGGTTGAAGAACTGATCGCCGGAGGCAGGAAATGACACAGGCTCAGCACAGCCACGGTGCTGCCAACGAGGTGGAAAGTCGACGAGACGATTTCCCTGGCCTGAAGCAAGACATTAACGACCACCCAATCGTCTACCTGGACAGCGCCGCATCCGCGCAGCAGCCAACGGCAGTGATACAGGCGGTTGCCGAATATCAGCAGCACAACCACGCGAATGTGCATCGTGGCGTGCATACGTTGAGCCATCGAGCGACCGATGCGTATGAAGGCGCGCGCGACAAGATTCGGGGCTTCATCAATGCGGCCAGCCGCAGCGAAATCGTATTGACGAGCGGCACGACCGAAGCAATCAACCTCGTCGCGCAGAGTTATTGTCGCCCCAGGATTGGTCCGGGCGACAAGGTATTAATATCGCATCTTGAGCATCACTCCAACATCGTGCCCTGGCAGTTGCTGTGCGAGCAGACCGGCGCCGAGCTCGCTGTCGCTCCCATTGACGACAGCGGCCAGATTGAACTCGACAGATTCACGAGTCTGCTCGACGACACGGTTCGTTTCGTCGCGATTGCTCATGTATCCAACGCGCTGGGGACCATCAACCCAATCAAGGACATCATCGCGCAAGCTCGACAGATGAACATTCCGGTACTCGTGGACGGGGCCCAGGGCGTCCCTCACATGAGCATCGATGTGCAGGATCTCGACTGTGACTTCTACGCGTTCTCCGGCCACAAGATGTTTGCGCCCACCGGCGTTGGCGTTTTGTACGGCCGCGAATCCGTGCTCGAGGAAATGCCCCCGTACAAGGGCGGTGGCGACATGATCCTCGAAGTGTCATTCAATGGCACAACGTATAACGAGTTGCCGTACAAATTCGAAGCCGGAACCCCGAACATTTCCGGAGTGGTCGGGCTCGGCGCGGCGGTCGATTATCTGCAGGCTATCGGCATGTCGAATATCGCTCGCTACGAGCACGATTTACTTCTGTACCTGACCGAGCAACTGCAGACAATCGACGGCATCCGATTGATTGGCACCGCCGATAAAAAGGCCAGCGTTCAGTCATTCATGCTTGATGATATTCATCCACATGACCTTGGCACTATTCTCGATCACCAGGGTATTGCAGTTCGAACGGGACACCACTGTGCAATGCCAGTCATGGATTATTTCGGCGTGCCCGGCACTGCCCGCGCGTCACTCGCCCTGTATAACAACACGGCCGACGTTGATTGCCTCACAGCGGGTCTCGTCAAGGCCAAACAGATATTCTCATGAATGCCGTTGATATCCATGCCGGCGATGAGCTCCGTGATTTATATCAGGAATTGATTCTCGATCACTCACGCAGTCCGCGCCATTTCGGCAAACTTGCGGACGCGACGCACAGTGCCGTGGGCATTAACCCGTTGTGTGGCGACAAACTTCGGCTGTATCTGCAACTGGATGAGCACGAGCGAATTCTTGACGCGGCATTTGAGGGTTCGGGTTGCGCCATTTCGGTCGCGTCGGCATCACTTCTGACCGACGTGGTGATCGGCATGCAGGTGCAGGAAGCACTGAACTATTTTCGCGTTGTTACCGGGCACTTGACTCATTCGAATGCGGTCGATCCGGAATCAATTGATCTTGGTAAAATTCATGCACTCGATGGCGTCCGCGAATTTCCGTCGCGCGTCAAATGCGCAACATTGGCCTGGCACGCGTTGAATTCGGCTATTCAAAATCAGGCAGTACCTGTCACAACGGAGTAACACCCCAGATGTTCGGTCACACCAACGAACCGTTTACGTTAGAGCGCGATGTCAAAGCCGTCATCATTCCGGCCGGCGAGGAATTGTTGCTGCGCGAAGGCACCGCTGGATTTATCACCCAGCAATTGGGCGGCAGTTTCACGATATATGTCGAAGGCAATCTGTTTCAAATTGCCGGCGGCGATGCTGACGCTCTGGGCAAGGACCCTGTCCCGCCCCCTGAAATTCCCGAGAACGCTTCCGATGCCGATATCGAGTCAGTTATTTGGCAGCAACTCAAGACCTGCTACGACCCGGAAATTCCGGTCAATATCGTCGATCTTGGGCTAATCTATCGCTGCGACGTGACGCCACTGGGCAATGGCGAGCGTTCGGTCCGCGTTGACATGACGCTAACCGCTCCGGGCTGCGGCATGGGCGACGTTCTTGTGCAGGACGCACAGGAGAAAATTGCGATCATTCCGACGGTCAGCGATGTTGTCGTGGAGCTGGTTTTTGACCCGCCCTGGAACCAGGCAATGATGTCCGACGAGGCGCGACTTCAAACCGGCCTGATGTAAACTCCTGATCGCATGAAGACCCTGACTCTCGTCCGCCATGCGAAGTCCAGCTGGCAAGACAAAAGCCTGAGCGACCGTGACCGGCCGCTCAACAAGCGCGGAGAGCGTGACATTCCGATCATGGGACAGCGAATTGTCGAAGCCGGAATTCGCCCCTCCCTGATCGTCTGCAGCCCGGCGCTGCGAGCATGGACAACGGCGAAAGCCATCGCCACTGAAATTGGCTACCCGATAGAGTTCCTGCAACGTGAGAACAAGCTGTACCTGGCATCACTGGACGACCTGCTCGACGTCCTTGAATCTCAGGAGAGCGGATTCAACAGCCTGATGATCGTTGGCCACAATCCAGGGCTGACGACGTTCGCAAACTACTTGTCCCCTGGAATCACCGGCAACGTGCCGACCGCAGGAGTCGTGTCGGTCAGTTTCGAGCGCGAAGACTGGAATCTGTACGAGCAACCCGAGACAGAATTACTGACGTACGACTACCCGAAGAAAAATCGGGCCTGAAGGCCCTCCCACAGGTCTACAATTCCTAACACTCGGGCACATTCACAGCCAGACCACCCTGCGAGGTTTCCTTGTAAATCGAGGACATGTCCAGTCCAGTCTGGCGCATCGTTGCAATGACATGATCGAGTGAAACTTTATGAGTACCGTCGCCATGCATTGCCAGGCGGGCCGCGTTGATTGCCTTTACCGCGCCCATCGCATTGCGCTCGATGCACGGAATCTGCACGAGCCCGCCGATCGGATCACAGGTCAGACCAAGATTGTGTTCCATGCCAATCTCGGCGGCCTCCTCCACATGATTATTCGACCCGTCAAGCGCTGCCACCAGTCCGGCCGCAGCCATCGAGCACGCCACACCGACTTCGCCCTGGCAGCCCATCTCAGCACCGGATATCGACGCATTCAATTTGTACAGAATACCGATAGCGCCGGCCGTGAGAAGGAATCTGCGAATACCCTCGTCTGAGGCATCCGCAACAAATCGCTGGTAATACTTCATGACAGCCGGAATGATTCCTGCCGCGCCGTTGGTAGGCGATGTTACGACCCGACCGCCCGCGGCATTTTCTTCATTGACCGCGATCGCGAATGCGTTAACCCAGTCCAACGCGTCCAACGCGGTGGGCTCCACTTGCGCTTCGAGCGCACGTCGCATTTTCGGCGCCCGGCGCAACACCGACATTTTCCCGGGTAGCACGCCATCCGTCTGCAATCCTCGCTCTATGCAAGCCTGCATCACCGACCAGATGTCATCGATGCGTCGCGAAACGTCCTCGGCATCTCGCCACTGGCATTCATTTTCAAAAACGAGTTCGGTGATGCTGAGTCCATTGGCCTCCGCTGCCGCCAGTAACGTATCGCCACTGTCGAACGTGTATTTCGGCTCGCCGTCCTGCGACGCGGTCTCCGGATCATCACTTCGCGCGATAAAACCGCCGCCCAAAGAGTAGTAGTCCTCGCTAAGCAATATCTCGTTATTCGTATCGAGTGCAACAAAGCGCATGCCGTTCGTGTGTCGCTCGAGCTCGTCGTCGTAATTGAAGATCAAATTGCTGGCCGGATCGAAGGGAATTCTTCCGACAACAGGAATGTCGAGTTGTACTTCCTCATGCACGGCGCGCAACAGGCCTTCCACGGCATCCGGATCGATCGTCGCGGGACT
>SMUZ01001912.1_pt1 | contig 10596 bp, 13 predicted proteins | sample 2456421 | NCBI WGS metagenome assembly SMUZ01 (sample SAMN11095932, study PRJNA526329) | marine sediment metagenome | biome: Marine sediment; feature: Surficial sediment; material: Deep marine sediment; isolation source: Hadal surficial sediment | place: Pacific Ocean | collected 2014-11 | depth... | reverse complement strand
TTTTTTTTCAATTTTTTTTATTGTTGCTACACCATCCACATGACCTAACACGAAATGTCCTTCCATTCTATCACCAACCTTCAGGCCTCGTTCAATGTTGACTTTAGCACCTTTTACTAAGTTTCCAAGATCAGTTTTTTTTATAGTTTCATCAATCATTTCAAAATCACATTTATTATTTGAAATTTTTATGGCAGAAAGACATACACCGTTTAATGCAACACTTTGTCCTATTTTGAGTCCTTTTGCATACTTACCTAAATTAACTGTCATTTGAAAAGCACTATGATTTTTAGTATTTTGAGTAATTTTTTCAACTTTACCCACTCCTTCTATAATTCCAGTAAACATAGTATTTGATCAATTTATTTCTGTATAAATATTCATAGATATACGTTATATTGTAAAAAAATTGTTGATGAAATTATGTCATAACACAAAAACTAGTAACCTCTACATTATAAGGCATAGCAAAATTAATTCTAGTTATGGGTCTATCCCGAGCAGCACGTAGTGCTGCAGCAAAAAAAGCTGCCCGAACTAGAAAAAGGAATACGAGATTAAAGGCAGGAGTCAGAAAGAAGGCTTCGCTAAGAAGAAAACGTGCAGCTAGAAGAAAAACTACTCGTAGAGACACTTCACAAAGGAGAAGTGCTTCCCGTCGTAGTCCATTATGAATAAGAAGGAAATAAACTTCTTATACTTTTTTTATTTTAATTTCTATTTACTTGATGATATTACTTCTGAAATTATTCTTGATGCAAGATGTGATGTTCTGTCTTTAATGTCATAACTTGGACATACTTCCATTATATCCAAACCAACAATTCCTTGTTTGACTATGCTTTTTATAAGATATACAGCTTCTACATTTTTTAATCCCATTGGGACTGGGACTGAAACACCAGGAGCAAAAGCTGGATCAATGCAATCCATATCAAATGAAATGTAAACATTCTTGCCAATTATTTGCGAAATATAGTTTGAAATCTCTTTTACTCCTTTTTCTACAATATCAAATGGAGTAATTACCTCGATTTCATATTTTTTTAAATTGTCAAGTTCTTCCTGTTCAGGAGTTCTTATTCCAATCTGTAGACTTGTTTTGGGGTCAATATGAGGTAAAACATCGTAAAAAACTGAACCATAATAATTCCGAGTTGAACTCACAAAGTCTGGATGGGCATCAAAATAAACCAACGATAACGGTCCTTTTTCTGTGGCAATTGCTTTAATGACATCTCTAGTAATAGAATGATCTCCTCCCATCATAATTGGGATTTTTGCTTTTGAAACAATTTTTGAATAAACCTCATTAATTTGATCTTTTGAAATATCTCCATAATCTAAGATCTTTTTTTGTTTAATTCCATTAAATGGAAGTCCAAGAGATTTTTTTCCTTTTCTAGTAAATGAATCTCTCAAGTGGGAAATCTCACGAATGAAATGTGGAGCTTCTGATGCACCTTTTCTTAGAGCATGGGATTGCGATTCATCAGGAATCCCAAGTATTACTATTTCTGATTGTTCAAAATCATCTGTATTTGCCCAACAGATAGTTTTTTCCATGTTTCTTCTCACATTCCAGTCTAGAAATTGTTTACTCCAAATGGATTAGATATTAATTACTATTTTACAATACTATTTTATGCCTGGTCACTTTTTTGTTGAAGCAGCTGATTTTGGGAGTTTTGCTAGATATGTATGTGCATTAAGGGAAAGCCCTTTACGGGTATATTCTCACGATCTCAATAAAAAACGAGTTTTATCAAGTAGAAAAGTTCTTTCAAAAGCATTATTTTCCATTTATACTAATTCGCCAAAAAGGGGACGATATGTTTCATATAATGCAAAGGGTGGTAAAGAAGAATTTAGTGTTGTTAGTTCCACAAAATCTTTTTCACAATATGCACCAATCATAAATTTAAGTTCACTTCCCTCAACATTTATTATTAATCCAAAAAAAGTTGATGAAAAATTTATTCCAGTACATATTGAAGATTTAGGAAGCCTTGCAAGATTAACTTATGATCCTGAGTCACCTGATGAATTAGATTTAACACTATTTATGTTCCCACAAAAAACAAAATGGATTATAGCATATATTACATCACTTGATTTAGAAGATATTTTGCATTTTTTTAATTATGTAATACTTGATAAAGAGCCTACTAAACCATTTTTACAATATTCTACCAATGATGATAAAACTCCAGTATTTACCGATAAATTTCAGCATGGTTTATCGTACTTGCCTGTGGTAAAACTAAAAGGTAGTCATCCAATATTTGGTTTAAACAAATTAAAATAAAAAATAAATTTTAAAAAAAATTATTTTATCTTTTCATCAGATTCATCGTCGTAGTCATTATCATATTCATCATCTTCCATACCTGCCGGTCCATCTAGTGGTTTCTTTTCTTCTGGAATAATATCTGGAATTAATTCTGCCATTTTTTCGCCTGTGTCTATGCCCCCTGTACCAAAAAGAGTAACCGTAGACTTGACATGAGTTAATTTGCGGATATTCCCTATAATTGCTTCCTTTAGTTTTTCAGGTTTTTTTGATTCTATTTCAGCAATTATATCATAAACTCCAAAAGTTCCTTGGACTTGCTTGATCTCATCCATTTTTTTTAATTGTTCAATTATGGATTCCTCAAAGCCAGTATCACAATTAATTAAAACATAGGCATATTCCATTATTATTATTGATCATATTAGAAGAAAAAAGTTTTGCCATATTTTCAAATGTGAAATTATTTATGTGGAATAAAGATATGATGTAGATATGGCGTTATATGGAATCTATGGAAGTCATACAACCGAATCGTGTCCACTAAATAATAAAGCGAATAGAAAAATGGTGATTGAAGGAGGACCACATTTTAAACAATTAGCTGAAGGGGTTAATATAAAAGTGATAGGACAATATCATTCTGGATTAGAACATACTTTCCTATGGATAGTTGATGCAAAAGATGCTCACTCTGTTGAAGCACTCATGGTTCAAGCAGGAATCCATTCATTTAATGCATTAACAATTGTGCCATTGAATACTTTTGATGGCGTAATAGAAAAATGCAAACAGATTGAAAACTCCTAATTTTTATTTTTTTATTAATTTCAACAACGCTTTTGCTTGCTTGTAATGGACTTCATCAACCATCTTCCCATCTACGGTTGTTGCTCCTTTTCCCTTGTTTATTGATTTTTCATATGTTTCACATACTTTTTTTGCCCATTCAATCTCAATACTGTTAGGATGAAATGCTTTATGGGTTATTGAAATTTGATCAGGATGGATGATAGTTTTTCCTACATAGCCAAGACTTTTTCCAATTTTACAATCTTCTATCAAACCTTTTTCATCATTAAGATCTTGCCATATTGCATCTAATGCATAAACTCCTGCTGACCTAGCTTCCAACGGAATTTTTGCTCTTGCATATTTGGCCCCTACTGACTGCTTTGTATATTCAATCCCTAAGTCATTTAGCAGATCAAATACACCAAAAATCAGAGCATAAATCCGTTTACTTGACAAAGCAATTTCATGAGTGTTTGTAACTCCTTGGGCTGATTCAATAGATGGTATTAGTTCTATTGGTCGTAATTTTCGCTTTTTTTCTAGAGCCGTTAGGATTTTTTCAATTTTTTTTAATTCTTTAGCATTGTTTACTTTAGGAATTACTATTCCATCAATGCCTTTTTGAACTATTTCCTTAAGATCATCTGGGATTTTTCCAGATATTGGAGAGTTTGTTCTAACATAAACATTTGAAGAATATTGGGAACGAGTTTTTAATGCATCTTTGATGAGTGTTCTAGCGTTCTTCTTTTCTGAATCAGGTACTGAATCTTCTAAATCAAAACAAACAACATCAGCAGAAAGTGTTTTTGCTTTTTCTAAAAACCTTAAATTATTTCCTGGAACAAAAATTAAACTTCTAAAAAGTCGTGTCATTAATTGATTAGGCGCCTTCTGGCTTCATTAAGATTTTGCCAAAGAAATCGCCTTTAAGCATTTTTGTGTGTGCCTCGGCAGCTTGCTCAAATGAATGAATTGAATCAATTTCAGCTTTAATTTTGCCTCGACCCATCCAGTATAAGCCTGCTTCCATCTCAGCTTTTGTTCCTTGGGTTGAACCTAGAACATTAATTCCTTTAAAGAAAACATGTCGCAGATCAATCTTTGCGTCATATCCAGTTGTAGCACCACAGGAAACAAGTGTTCCACCATAATTGAGCAAGGTTAATTGTTTGTTGAAATGAGTTTGACCAATGTGATCAAAGGTTAAGTCAATACCTGGAGATTTTCCTTCTTTTTGTGCAATCTCTTTTGTTATTTTTCTTACTTCTTTATGCCAATCTTCTTGTCTATGATCAACTGCATAATCTGCCCCAAGGTCAAGACATTTTTGTAGTTTATTTTTGCTTGCAGTAGCAATTACAGTACAATTGTAAAGTTTTGCAATTTGAACTCCAAAACTTCCAACACCAGAACCACCTCCCATAATTAGAACAGTTTGGCCGGGAGTAATTTTTGCTCGACCAACTAACATATGCCATGAAGTTAGAATTGTCATTGAGGCAGCAGCTGCTTCATCAAAGCTTACGCCTTCAGGAATTTTTGATACGTTTGTTTCAGGTAGATGAACTAATTCTGCAAATGCGCCCCATAGAGGCCCTGTCTGAAATCCCCAGACTAGTCTTTTTGCACAATCAAATTCTCTTCCAGATGTACACATAGCACATGTTCTGCATGCTAAATTAGAATGTGAAACAACTCTGTCACCAACTTTAAAATTTTGAATATCTTCTCCTACTGCAACAACTTCACCTGCTGCATCAGAACCTGAAATATGAGGAAGTGGAACTGGTATAGGTACACCCCTCATTCCCCAAAGATCGTTATAATTTAGAGCAGATGATTTTAGTTTTAACACAATTTCATTTGATTTTGGTTTTGGATCATCAACATCCTTTATTTTTAGAATTTTCTTAAAATCATCATCGGGTGCATATTCTTCATAAACAATCCCTTTCATTAATACAATCTCCGTATATCCCCTAATTATATTTTCTCAGATCATCGTCGATTAATTTTGAAATCATGTTTAGGTTGTTGGATGGATATCAAAATTTGTTTTAATTGTTCATCAGTTACAGGAGGTCTAATCTTACCTTGGGAAGCTTGACTTATCAAATAATTTTCAACAGTCTTGGCTACATCAGGTTTTACCATTTTTACATTGTTTAATCTGAGTCGAGCTTCGGAAGATAGGATTTGTTTTAAAATTATTTCTTTTTGTGCGTTAATTTCAACATCTTTTGCTTGTGAGTTTTCATCAGATTCTGGTATACTCATAACGTAACACTAAGAATATACCTTCAGTTGTGGAGTTTTAGAAATTAGTTGCGATAATATTTCAGTTGCGAGTCTGTCTAGCTTTTTCATTCCATTTTTGGAAACTACTCTACCTTTTCCTGCAACTTTTTCAACATATCCTAACTTTTCTAACCCTTGGATGGCTGTTCTAATAATTCCACCACCAGCAGGTCTATGGTCCCTATTCCCATACCCTACCGCTTTACCTCCGCCATACATTTTACGTAAATCATTGATTCCTAATGGACCATTCAGGTATACTTTTCTTAAAATGGAAGCACATCGAGTATGCCACCAATCTGGTTTTTGTGGAGGTTTTTCTGCATGAGAACCTGTTTTAACAAAAGGTGTCCAACTTGGAGCTGGTATATCTTCATTTTTTAAAATATCTGCTAATTTGTTAATAAGTAAATCTGCTGGAACATCATATACTTTTGCCATAAAATGTCAACCTCTCAAATCGTCTTATAAATCATTGAGCTATTACTTTCCGATAAGTGTGGTCACAATAGCTACAAGTTATTCGAATTGACTTTAATGAGGATCTACCAATCCTTATTCGAGAAGTAACACCTGGAACAATGAAGTTTTTACATTTTTTACAAAAATTCATTTTCATTTCATATGGCATTGCAATACGGTATCTTGTACTGATCTTTTTTGCAAGATAAGCTTGTCTTTGGGATAGCTTTGGAAATTTTCTTGAATTAGAAATTGCATTTCTAATTAATATCTGCATTCGTTCAACTGCTATAATTTTTGTTGAAGGCTTCATGTAATAATGAATGCAAGTCCTTCAATAAAATTCAGATCATTGAAAAAATGCGGTCGCCGGGATTTGGACCCGGGTAACGGGCTTGGAAGGCCAGCGTACTACCGGACTATACTACGACCGCATAAAAGAGAAAACTCGACAGCCTACATAAAAATGGTTTTTTCATACTCGTAAAGTACTCTACTAATGACAACATGTGCTTCTAACGAAGTAAGACCTACATTTACTGTGTATTCAAATCTTTTTTTTATTTCATTAGAGAAATGACCTTTTGGAAAACCACCAATAACAATACATGAATTATCAGTTAATTTTTGTACAACATTTTCACATGTACTAGGAATGCCTTGTGTGGATAAACCAATGATTCTTTTTGGATTAATTTCTTGTAATAATTGATTAAAAGTCATATCTTTTATTTCAAGTAGATTTTTTCCTTCTGCCTCAACAACTTTTTCAGAAAATAGCTTCTCAATTAGTCCAATAAATCTATGATATGATTTGGGTAGCCTCACATCATCTCCGATGAAAATTACTTTGTCATCAATTGTGTGAACATAAATGGATATTTTTTTTTCATAATAAAGAGGAATAGTAGTTGCTTCTAATAATGAAAAGTGTACTAGATCAGGCCGTCCTCTTTTGATTTCGTTGTGAATTCCTTTCATTGCTGCAAAATGCCATGAATTATCTAAGAGAATCTCTGATGGTTTTTTTCCTAATTTTTTACTATGAGAAGTAACAGAATTGTGATTTTGTAACTCTTTTGGAACAAGCTCTAGTGATGATTCTGCAAGAATTAATGAAAGCATTATGGATATGAAATAATTCCAACTTCAATAAGATATTTTATGCCTGAAAGAAAATCTTCATCAGAAATTAATCCTGATGACCACCATTGTGCATTGTTTCTAATCCATGTGGGAATTTCTTGTGATGATTGAGAATTATTTTCTACTCCTTGAATTTTTAGAATCCCTTTTTGAATTAAAAATTCAATTCCGTTTAAAAAATCCGAATCAGTAATTTTTCCCTCTGACCACCATGCAGCATTATTTTTTATCCATGAAGGTATCTGTATTAAATTGCTAGTTTTGGTAGCCGTTTCTGGGAAGGCATACAACCAAACTCTTCCGGACTTGGTTTTATCTTTAAGATTCCCTGAGATTGTAATATCGTCTTGTGGAAATGTTACTGTTAATTCATTTGTGTTTATTCCACGATAAGTAACTTTTATTCCTAAATTGGCAAGTTGGATATGTTCAAACCTACTAGTAATTTTCTTAGTGAACTCACCATTTTGAGTTTCAGTTGGGCTTATTTCTTCAAGAAAAAATACTCCTCCCTTTTTACTAACTAGTTGACGTGCAAATTCCTCTTGTATAGGATCGATTATGATATGTTGTTTATCTGAATAAGAATAATCGATTTTATCAGATGGTGTTTTATTACAAACATCATTTCTCCATTCTTGTGATGAAGAAATTGCATTAAGCATTAACTGACCATGAAGTAGTTCATGGTAAATGATTACTAAGTTATCAACTTCTTGAGAACGTGGATCCTTTTTTTCATTTGGATTGATTACGTCTGGATTAAGCTTTAAAGTATTATCACAGTCCATAGTGATGATTCCTTTAGAGCTTGTTGTAATCTTACATTGCCAGGAATAGGTTCCACCCACTATGACACCACCTGCATGGTCTTCTGGTACAGTAAAGCCTGCATGACGAGTTTCAACAACATTCACAACTAAATTATTTACATCTTCGGTATCACAGGGAAACGTAACTATTCGTGGTTTTTCAAAAGTACTTAAAATACTTGATAAATCTTCTCGATCAATATCTAATTTTAAAAATTCTTCTAAAAGATTTTTAAACATTTGTTGTTCTGCTATAGACGGTTGTACAAAATTATTATCAAAAGAATCAATACTACCAGAAATTAGTGGTACAATAAATAAAATTAGTAAATTTAAGAGTGCCATCATTTATTCTAAATAATTTATGATTTTAAACTCATTTGTACTTCTCTACTAAATTCATTCCAGGCAGGTTTTGGATTACCTTCAAAATCAATTAAACCTGCACCACAAATGTAATGACCAAGTCTTTCAACCACAAATTCACTACTTCCTAAGCCTGAAGAATCACCAATACTAATTGTACCTTCTGCAGTCTTAGGATCAATAACGCATGTCCCTTCTTGTCTATCATATTGTCTATACCATGTAACAAATTCTAGTTTTGATTCATTTTCATGATAAAAATCAAAGACTGTGTTGACAAAATCGGCTTGGTCATTTTGATTTCCATTAACAAAGTCATCTGTACTCCAGCTTATCTCAAAAATTCCTACAGTTTTTTCAGTTGGGATTAGATTAAATATTGTATCAAGATCGTTTCTTGCCTCTTGAGGAGTTTTATTAATTTCATTAAGTGCGTCTACTGGAAAATAGCTAAAAGCAACAAAATCTCCAATATCTAATTCTTGGACTATATGACCAAGATTTTTGTTAATGACTCCATGTAATGAAAAAGAGTTTCCCAATTTTACTCCAGGATGTTTTTCTTTTAGTTTGTTATACACTCCGTTAAAAAGTTCTTTATAGACTGGAATATTTTGTTCGTTATATCTAAAATGGATATCAGTATCTCCTGCAATAATTACTGTATCAATAATTTCATAGCGAGTTAGTATTGCATCTAAAACATTTACCGTGTTATCTTCTGAAATAAAGTTTAAGCTGGGGTTTCCTATCCAATCAGGAAAAGGACCTAATGTTTTTCCATTAATTAGTGAAAAATACAAAGTGACTTTGAGATTATTTTGCTTATTGAAATTCATTACGATGTCTGATTGTTGCCAATCAAAATTTCTTTTTTCTGGTTCAACCAAATTCCAAAAAAGATAAAGATTGTTTCGGCCAACTCCTGTGGATGACGCTTCTGAATAGATGTCACTGAGCTCTTCAAGAGTAATTGTGTTTGATGGAGTATTTACTATAAGACCAATTTTTTCATTTTGAGTTATTGTAGGTTGTGAATCAAAATCTGGTGTAAATAGTACTGCAGAAGCTATTACAATAAGAGATACAGACGCAATTATTATTGCAATTTTTACACTTATCAATGATTTTTGCAGTCAGATGAGAGAGTAAAAAAGTTGTGATTAATTCATTTAGCCAGAAGTACAGCCACTAAATCCACATTCTATACAAAGACTACATCCCTCAACAAATACTAGATTATTTTTGCATGTAGGACAAAGATTTTCTTCTTTTTCTTCTTCAACTACTGATGGTTGCTGAGTAACTTCTTCAGGTACAACTTGTCGTAAGGCATTATCAACGTGTGTTCTAATATAGGGATTTTTGATTTTTGTATTAACAAAATCGATAACGATTTCGCTAGGTCTTGTCTCAAATGTTTTCTTTGCATTCTTGCTTGTCATGTGCAATACTTGTTCATGTCTTGAACGGTCCCGATAAACAGTAATTCCTTTGAGACCCATCTCATGTGCAAGGAGATATGTAGCTTTAACGTCATCAACAGAAACATCATATGGCATGTTGATGGTTTTAGCAATTGCGTTTCCAATCCAGTCTTGCCAAACTGCTTGAGCACAAAGATGATCAGCCCAATGTATATCCATTGCTGTAACGAAAATCTTTTGCATCCATTCTGGGATTTCTGGAATCCCTTTTACTGAACCGTAATTGTCTGCAATTTTTGCAAGTAGTTCTTCACTATAAAGTCCATTTTCTCTTAAAACTTGTTGAAATATTTTATTTGTGTAGAAAAATCTTCCGACAGTTACTCGTTTTTCAAAAACAAGTGCAAATGTTGGTTCCATTCCATTAGAACAATCTGCAATCATAGAAAGTGTACCAGTTGGTGCAACAGTAGTTGTCAACACGTTTCTTATTCCATGTTTTTTAATTTTTGAAATTAATGCATCCCAATCGTATGAATGTACACTCTTTGGTTTTTCATAATATGCTGCAATTGGAATCTTTCCTTCTGGAAATTCTGTTTTAGAACATAGTGGGAATTCACCTCTTGTTTTTGCAAGCGCTACACTTTCTTCCATAGAATAGTAGGTCAAGGCTTCAGATAATTTGGATTGCATTTCATATCCTTCCTTTGAATTGTATGGGATTAGAAGTTTGTATAGAAGATCAGCTACTCCCATCACACCAAGTCCAATTCTTCTTGACTCTTTGGATGCTACATCAATTTCATTGACTGGATAATTATTTACATCAATTATATTATCTAAGAACCTAGTTGTTTTTCTAATTGTCTCTTCATATTTTTGCCAGTCAAATTCAAACTCTCCGTCAGCTTTTCGCTTGACAAGTTTTACTAAATTAATTGAACCCAAATTACACGATTCGTAAGGATACAGACTTTGTTCACCACAT
>SMUZ01024571.1_pt1 | contig 10605 bp, 8 predicted proteins | sample 2456421 | NCBI WGS metagenome assembly SMUZ01 (sample SAMN11095932, study PRJNA526329) | marine sediment metagenome | biome: Marine sediment; feature: Surficial sediment; material: Deep marine sediment; isolation source: Hadal surficial sediment | place: Pacific Ocean | collected 2014-11 | depth 0-1... | reverse complement strand
TCGACCACCCGTTCCTTGGACATCAGCCCCTTGAGATGGACCTTCTTGAAATCGAAGCTGACGAGCTTCTGCTCCTCGTCCGGCGGCAGATACCCGATGTCCACCATGATGGCGAACCGGTCGGTCGCCGCTTCGGAGAGCGGAAACGTGCCCTGGCCGAGCTCGATCGGGTTCATCGTGGCGATGGCGAAGCTGAAGGTCGGGAGCTGGTATGTCTCCTTCCCGACGGTGATCGAGCGGTCTTGCAGCCCTTCGAGAAACGCGCTTTGCGATTTCAGTGGGATGCGGTTGATTTCGTCGAGCAGGATGACCTCGGCCGAGGCCAGTGGCCCGAACTCGGTGATGAACTCACCGGTCGCCGGGTTGATCATCTGGAACCCGACCACCTCGGTCGGCTGCAGGTCGGCGCGGCCCTGGAGCCGCGCGAACTTGGCCCCGCTGATGGCCGCGAGGATCACCCCGAAGAAGGTCTTGCCGACGCCGGGCACGCCGCGCAGCAGCAGGTTGCCGGCGTTGACCTGACGCTGTTCCTTCTGGTCGTAGGTGGTTGGAATCTCCGCCAACAGCACCATGTTGGCGAGCGCCTTCTCCTGCTCGTATCCGACCAGCGCCTTGCCGCCCTCGGCAACGATCGCGTCGTGAAAATCGATGGCCTCTTGAAGATCCGCCTGCATCTCGCTCATCTGTTGCCGGCCGCACGTCGTGAAACCCCGATCCTATAGGAAACCTGGTGCAACCTGGCACCTCCAGGGTTGCCTGGATTCCGTGGTGCTCCGGCCGCGCGCCATCGGTCGTACGGCAGGTCGACATCGACCAAACGATTCTGGCGGAACTGAAGCGGCTGCAACGCGAGGAAGGGAAGTCGCTCGGACGACCGATCTCGGATCTGCTGGCGCGGGCGCTGCGAGAACCCAAGACGGCGTCGGCGGCGGCGCCGCCCGTCCGATGAATGTCTCAGGTCATGGGAGCCCGCGTCGAGCTGGCCGACACCGAAGCGGTGTACGCCGCGTCCGTGACCCGTTCGCGTGACGGCGCCTATCAGGTTGCGAAGAGCTCGACTCCCACCTTGCGCGCCGCGGTTCGCATCGCCCGGTCCTGGCTGGCCAGCGGGAGACAAGTCTCCTGGGCGAGCTCGATGTAGGCCGCGTCGTAGGCGGACAGCCCCGCGCTCCGGGCCAGCGGCAGCACCCGGGCGAACAGATCGTCCACGCCCGGCGCCACCCTGATCGGCAGCCCTGAGAGGTGTCGGATGAAGACCGCGCTCGCCACCGGTGTGATGCGTCGTCGGCGCTCGGCGACCAGCAGCACGTTGGCCACCTCGAGCGGCCAGATCGACGGCACCTGCACCTCGGCGTCGGCCATCGCGTCCAGCACCGAGGCTGCGTATTTCCCAGACTCGTCTTCGAAGCACCAGGACATGGTGACGGAGCAGTCGAGGATGAAGGACCTCACCGCCGGCGGCCTTCGTCGATGAGCTGACGAATCGTGAGCCCCTTCAGGGAGCGTCCTCCCCGGAACCGCCGTAACTCCTGGATGACGGCGTCCACGCCGGGGCGTTTCCTGCCGTCGGGTGGGGCGAGCACGGCAACCGGCACACCGTGCTTGGTGATGGTGATACGTTCGCCGCGGGACACGCGGTCGAGCAATTTCGACAGGTGGGTCTTCGCCTCGAAGGCGCCAACGGATGACGTCATGAATTCAACCAGTCTCAAACTAGTCTATCAGGCTGGCTGGCCAGAGCGCCATCGCCCTGTTCGAAGCCCGGAGCCCGAGTGAAGCCGTGGTGTGTCAGGAGCCTTCGCGATGGCTACTGCGCGCTGAAACGCTCGGCCAGGAACTCACGGGCCATGCGGCGCGCGCTGTCCCGGATAGCGCGCACGGCGGAGTTGTTCGTGATCGTGGCGCGCGAGACCGCATCGATGTCGTCGCCGACCGTCAGCCGGTCGAGGACGCTCTTTCCACGGAACTGCTCGACGAATGTCGGGAGGTCGATGGAGAAGTACCCGAACGGCTCGTTGTGATAGACGATGCTGATGTTGGTCAGCGTCCCGCCGGGGTCCATCCCGATCAGCATCCAGATCTCCCCCTTGTAGCCGCGGACCTTCGGCGCAAAATCGACAGTGAAGAACCCGAACCCGACGAGCGTCTCGTTGCCGGTCGCGTCGGTCCGATACCCGCGATAGTGGGGCGTGCCGGTGTCGACGAACCGGAAGGTGTCGGCGTCTGGCAGGACCTCGCGCAGGGACGTGTCGTACCGCGCGAAGTCGGCCGTCGCCCGGTGTCGCTGGGCGAATGTCGCGGTGGGAAGCCCGACGAGCGTCATGACCATGGCGGCGGCGAGTGCCGCCCTGAGGCTGACCTGCATGGTGCCCATTCTACCGCGGTCCCAGGTTGGTATCATGCACAGATCGGTGTGTTGGCGTTGTCCTCCAGGAGCGAACCAGTGTGACCGTGTCAGCCTCTTCCCGACCGGGGCGCAGTCGTATCGACATGCATGGGGCACGGCTTCACCCTTGCCACGCAGGCCTGCAGGCCTGCGCCACATGGCCAGCCCGGGTGCCGTTGAGCCGTGGTCTCGGTCGGGGTGTGCTCGCTGTCTTCGTGGTCCTGACGGTGTCGCCGGCCTTCGGGCAGCCCGTGCCCGCCGGAACCGGGACGGAGACCGCGGCCGCGGCGTTTCCGTCCACGGTGGCCTCGGTCGCCGTCGGGGCCGGTCCGCTGCTCGACGGCGACGTGCTCGGCGACCCCGCCTGGGCCGACGTGCAGGTGGCCACCGGGTTCGTGCAGACACAGCCCGACGAGGGACAGCCGGCCACCGAGCGGACCGAAGTGCGGGTGCTGTTCGACGACGACACGATCTACTTTGGCATCGTCTGCTACGACCGCGACCCGGCGGGCATCGTCGTGTCCGACAGTCGGCGTGATTCCTCGCTGAGCAACAGCGACAGCATCCAGATCATCCTCGACACCTTCCGCGACGAGCAGAGCGCGTTCGTGTTCGGCACCAGCCCCGCGGGGCAGGAGTATGACGGGCAGGTCGCGAACGCGGGTCAGGGTGGTCGGGGGAGCTTCGGCGGCGGCGGGGCAGCACGCGGGTCCGGCGGCGGCTTCAATCGCAACTGGGACGGCGTCTGGGAGGTCCGCACGCAGATCTCGGACGTGGGCTGGAGCGCCGAGTTTGCCATCCCGTTCCGGACGATCAGCTACCCGAACCGCGAGGCGCAGACGTGGGGGATGAACATCCAGCGCAACATCCGACGTCGCAACGAGGAGGTGTACTGGGCGCCGTTGCCACGGCAGTTCAACCTGCTGCGTCTGTCGCTGGCCGGGCAACTCACAGGCATCCGGGTGCCGGCGTCCGCGTCGCGCAATCTCAAGGTCACTCCGTATGTCGTCGGGAAAGTTGCACGCAGTGACGCCGATGTGCGCGACACCACGATGGGCCTCGGCGATGTCGGGGCCGACATCAAGTACGCCATCAACGCAAGCCTGACGCTCGACCTCACCTACAACACCGACTTCGCGCAGGTGGAGGTCGACCAGCAGCAGATCAACCTGGACCGGTTCAGCCTGTTCTTCCCGGAGAAACGCCCGTTCTTCCTCGAGAACGCCGGCGGGTTCACCCTCGGCAACGGGCGGCAGTCGGCCGGGGGGAACCGGGCCCAGACCGAGCTGTTCTTCAGCCGCCGGATCGGGATCGGTCCGGGTGGGCGCGAGATTCCGATTCTGGGGGGCGCCCGGATATCGGGCAAGGTGTCCGAGTCCGTCAGCGTCGGGCTGCTCAACATGCAGACCGCGTCGGTGCCGGGGGTGGCGTCGGCCAACAACTTCACCGTGGCTCGCGTGCGGCGTGATCTGCCGAACCGTTCGAACATCGGGGTGCTGTTCGTCAACCGTCAGGCGACCGGTGATCTGGCCGGTGCCGACGACGACAACCGGACCTACGCGCTGGACGGACGCTGGGGTCTCGGGCAGAACGGCCAGGTGTCGGGCTTCGTGTCTCGCACCGAGACACCCGGCCTCGATGGGGACGACCACGCCTTCAACCTCGTCGGGAACTACACCTCCGAGTTGTGGCAACTGGGGCTCGGGTATGTCGAGGTCGCCGACAACTTCAACCCCGAGGTAGGTTTCCTGCGCCGGCGCGGGTTCCGCAACATCGATGTCGGCGTGGCCTACACGTTCCGTCCCACACACTTCTGGAAGCTGCAGGAGATGCGGCCGCATTGGTCGTTCAACCGCTTCTGGAACTTCGAGGGACAGATGGAGACGTCGTATCTGCACTTCGACTACGACTGGGAGTTCAACGACAGCTCGATGGCGAAGACGACCTGGAACGTCACCGGCGAAGGTGTGACGGCGCCGTTCGAGATCGCCGAGGGGGTGATGGTGCCACTCGGTGTCTACGAGCACAACGAGGCGCAGTTCTCCTACAACTCGAACCGTGGCGCCCCGGTCAGCTTCGGCGTCCGGACCACGATCGGCGGGTTCTTCGGGGGGGACCGCGTGACGTGGGGCCCGTCGGTCAGCTTTCGGTCGGGTGACACCGTCAACGCCTCGATCCGGTGGAGCCGGAACGACATCACACTGCCGGGTGGCAGTTTCGTCACGAACCTGACCAGTGTCACGGTGGCCTATAACTTCTCGCCGCGGCTGTTTGCCCAGGCCCTGGTCCAGTACAACGACAGCGCCGACCTCTGGTCGGCGAACCTGCGCTTCGGCCTGGTCCGGCAGGCCAACACCGGACTGTTCATCGTCTACAACGACACCCGGGGGCTGCACGACACGATCCCCTCCGGGGCGGGCCGGAGCTTGATCCTCAAGTACAGCCAGCTGTTCGATCTGATCGATTAGAGTCCTTGCACAATGGTCATCGTGACACGTGAGTCTCGTTTCGGTCGTGTGTGTTTCGCTCTCATCACGACAGCCTCCGTTCACGGAGTCTAGCCCCCGCGTAGGGGGGCTGTGAGAGCAGCTCGGCGAGCGAGACGGTCTGAGGCGGAGCCTCGCTAGACACTGGCGTTCGGTGGTTCAACGCACTAAAATCGGGCGATCACCTGGCGTTCTCGACTTTGCGCGAGGGCGCCACTACGGTGTCCGAAGAGGGGTGTAGACGAGGGGATGGGAACGAGCATGACGACAACGATGACACGATTGAGCGTAGCGGCATGCGTGGTGACGGCAGTGATCGCCGTGACACTGACGCCGACGCCGGCGGCGGCCCAGGTTGTCCGTATCGTGCAGACGAACTCCGCGGGCGACAACGTGCACCTGATCGACCCGGCCACCAACATGATCGTGGGAGAGATCACCGGTGTCGAGGTGGTCCACGGCGTGGCGGCGGCGCCGGACGGCAGCCGGTTGTATCTGAGCAACGAATCGACCGAGACCCTCGACATCGTCGACGCACGGACGCTCGAGGTCACAAAGAGCATCCCGCTGAGCGGACGCCCGAACAACCTGGCGATTCACAAGAACGGCACGCGGCTGTATGTCGCCATCCAGGGCACCGGCGGGGGAGTGGACATCATCGACACCGAGTCCGAAGAGAACATCCGGACCATCCGGATCCTGCGCGGGGTGCACAACACCTTTATCACACCGGACAGCAAGTATGTGGTCGCCGGGTCGACCGGCGGCGGGGGCGCTACCATTATCGACACCGAGCTCGAGCGGAAGATGTGGACCATCCACTTCGAGGGCGGTGTTCGGCCCCTGACGTTCGACACCAATCCGGACGGGTCCACACGGAACATGTACGTGCAGGTGACCAATCTGCATGGTTTCGTCGTGGTCGACTTCGAGACGCGGCGGGAGATCGGACGCGTCATCCAGCCGGAGATCCCAGCCGAGGAACGGAACCGAGAGGGCATCCAGGGGGCGCCGGCGCACGGCATCAAGGTGTCACCGGATGGCACGTCGATCTGGTCCACCAGCAAGATCAACAGCCACGTCTACGCGTACTCGCTCCCCGACCTCGAATATCTGGGTGGCGTCAAGGTGGGGACGGTCCCCGACTGGTTGACCTTCACGCCGGACGGCCGGTTTCTGTATGTGGCCAACGCCCACTCGAACTATGTCTCGGTGATTGACGTGGCGGCACGCAAAGAGATCAAGCAGATCGCGGTGGGGCAGGTGCCGAAGCGGAACATCACGGCGACGCTGTTTGTGGGACCGTAACGGAAGGTAACTCCATGGCACGGACTCTTCGACGGCTGTTTCTGGCGATACTGTGCGTTCAGGTGGCGGCCGGCTCGACCGCGCCCACCGCCGACGCGCAGGGAACCGCCGGCGGTGGCGCCCTGTTGGCACTCGACTTCGATCTCTACCGCGAGACCGTGGAGCCGATTCTACTGAGCCGGCGGCCCGGGAACGCCCGCTGTGTGGTGTGTCACTCGCGCGGCGGCGGCAACGCCTATCTGGAGCCGCTGTCGCCCGGCAGCGAGACGTATGACGAGGAGCAGTCGCTGCGCAACTTCGCGCGGATCCAGCGTCTGGTGGTGCCGGGCGACCCGCTCCGGAGCGTGCTGCTCACCAACCCGCTTGGCGAGGCGGCCGGCGGCAGCCACTGGCATGGCGGGGGCAAGCACTGGACGTCACAGAACGACCCGGAGTGGCAAACCCTGGCCCGGTGGGTCAACACGACAACCTCGGCGCTCGACTTCGACTTCTATCGCGAGTATGTCGAGCCGATCCTGCTGACCCGGCGCCCCGGCAATGCCCGCTGTGTCGTGTGTCACTCGCGCGGCGGCGGGAACGCCTATCTGGAGCCGCTGTCTCCCGGCAGCGAGACCTACGACGAGGAGCAGTCGCTGCGCAACTTCGCGCGGATCCAGCGTCTGGTGGTGCCGGGCGAGCCGCTCCAGAGCGTGCTCCTGATCAACCCGCTCGCCGAGGAGTCCGGCGGGAGCCACTGGCATGGCGGGGGCAAGCACTGGACCTCGCAGGACGCGGTCGAGTGGCAGACCCTAGCGCGCTGGGTCCGCGGCGAGACCGGCGGGGCCGCGAGGTAGTGGCGGGCGTCGGGCGCCGGGCGTTTCTGGCGATGCTGGCGCTGATTGGCGCCGGCCGGACGCTGTGGGCCAAGGGCCGGCAGCGTCTCCGGTATCGGCCCTTGACCCGGCCGGTTCTGGTGCCGTTGGCATCGCTTGCGACCCCGGGTCGCGCGCGACGCTTTGTCGCCCAGGGGATGTCGCCGCCGAGCGCCGCGATCCCAGGTGAACGGCTGCGGATCAATGGCATGGTGGCCCGTGTCGCCGCGGGTGACGACGCCGACTGCTTCAAGGCGGTGTGCGTCGTCTGCCCCCACGAGCAATGCGACGTCGATTTCGTCGCAGATCCCGGCGAGCTCGACCCGAGCGTCGTTGAGGAGATCGGCGAGGTGAGGGACCCGGTTTACCTGTGTCCGTGTCACAACAGCACCTTCACGATGGCCGGGGGCGAGCGGTTGGGCGGCCCGGCGCCACGCGGGCTGTACCTGTTTCGCGTGACGGGTGTGACGGGAAGGCATGTCGAGATCGGCGAGGTCGAGGAGGATGTGCTTCTGTTTTCTTGACCACGAGGGAGGAGTCAGGAGGCAGGAGTCAGAAGGGAGCCGGAGGGCTTCGCCAGCTTCAGGTTCAGAAACGGTGTGTTCGAGATCGCCGGCGCGGGTGATTCGAGGGGGCGTCAGGATGTGATGCTCGCCAGGTGCTTCGGAGGAGGCCACAAATGGCTGACTACAAGTTGATCGGACGGAACTACACGACCACGGACCTGCGGGCGAAGGTGACCGGCCGCGCGAAGTACGCGGAGGATTTCCGGGCCGAGGGCATGGTGTTCCTGAAGCTGCTCTTGAGCCCGATGCCGCACGCGCGGGTCCGCAACGTCGATGCGAGCGCGGCGCTGGCGATGCCGGGGGTCGAGGGGATCCTGACTGCCGACGACCTGCCGCCGGTGGACCCGCCGAACGAGGCCGGGCTGACCAACGAGCCGCTCTATGAGGGCGAGCCGATTCTGGCGATCGCCGCGGTCGACGAGCAAACGGCGTCGGACGCAATCGAGGCGATCACGATCGACTTCGACCCGTTGCCGTTCTGTTTGGATCCGCTCGACAGCCTGCGACCGGACGGACCCAATGCGCGGCTCGAAGGCAACACGATGCGCGATCGTGAGATCGTCACGATCAAGTGGACTGAGGCCGAGCTCGCGGAGCTGGCCGAGGGTCGGCTGCCGATGAGCGGCGAGTACGTCGCCGAGTGGTCGGTGGGCGACGTCGAGGCGGGCCTGGCGGCGGCAGATTTGGTAATCGACGAGTCGATCTACCACCAGTCGCTTGGGCATCAGCCGCTCGAGACCCGCAGCTGCATGGCCTACTGGGAACACGGCAAGGTCTACGTGTACGGGTCGACGCAGAGCACGGCGCGCACCGTTGGCGCCGTGGCGCGCTGGGCCGGTGTGGAGCCGGAGAACGTGGTGCTGGTCTCCGAGTTCTGCGGCGGCGGTTTCGGGAGCAAGGGCGCCGGGTCCATCAGCATGCGGTTCCCGATTCTGATGTCGAAGAAGATCGGCAAGCCGGTGATGATGCGGATCACCCGGCGGGAGGAGAACTTCATCGGCCGGGCTCGGCCGGCGGTGCAGGCCCGCGTCAAGATCGGCTTCCGCCGCGACGGGCGCATCCTGGCGATGGATCTCTTCACCGTGGGTGACGGCGGGCCGTATGGTCGAAGCGGCGACCATATGTCACTCGCGAACATCGCCTCGCTGGCGTACCAGCCCGAGAGCATCCGGGTCAGGGGGATTCCCATCTACACCAACACTCCGCCGCGTGCCGCGCAGCGGGCGCCCGGTGGGGCGCAGGCGATCGGCATGCTGGCGCCGCTGATGGACAAGGCGGCGCGGCAGCTGGGGATCGACCGCACCGAGATCATCCGCATCAACGCGCCGGTCGGGCAGGCGAAGTTTGGCGCGCCCCGACGCGATGGGCAACAGGGCAACGTCTCGAGCGCGTTCGTACACGAGGCGCTCGACAAGGGGATGGAGGCGTTCCACTGGTCGGAGCGGATCCGTCGCAGCGGTCAGCGGACCGGCACCAAGCTGACCGGCATCGGGGTCGCGCTGAGCACCTTCTCGGCCGGCAGCTCCGGCATGGACGGTCTCATGGTGTTGAGACCCGACGGGCGTCTCCAGATCCACACCGGTGTCGGGAACCTGGGCACGGAATCGTTCTCCGATACCGCCCGCGCGTCCGCCGAGGCGATCGACCTGCCCTGGGACAAGGTAGAGCTGGTCTGGGGCGCGACGAACCGCAACCTGCCGTGGAGCGCCATGCAGGTCGGTAGCCAGACGGCCCACGCCCAATCGCGGGCGCACTGGGCGGCCGGACTCGACGCCAAGCGCAAGCTGCAGGAGATTGCGGCCATCGATCTGGGCGGGTCACCCGACGACTATGACGTGGCCGGCGAACGGGTGTTCAGACGGGGTACCCGGTCGCAGGGGATGAGCTTCGCGCGGGCGGCGGAACGGGCGATCGCGTTGGGTGGCCGCTTCGACGGCCACGAGCTACCGGACGACATCAACGGGATGACCGCGACGTCGGCCACGGCGCTGGCCGGCCGCGGTCTGATGGGTGTCGCCAAGGACACGTTCGCGACCGGTGGCCGGGTGATGTCCTTTGTCGTCGGGTTCGCCGAGGTCGAAGTCGACGTGGAAACGGGCGAGATCACGCTGGTGGATTACCTCGGCTGCGCCGATTGTGGCACGGTGCTGCACCCGCGTCTGCTCGGGTCGCAGATTCACTCCGGTGGGATCCAGGGGTTCGGGATCGCGCTGAGCCAGAAGTGGGTCTTCGACCGGCGCTGGGGGTTGTCGGTCGCCAAGCGGTTCTACAACAATCGGCCCCCGGGTATCCTGGACGTGCCACACGAGCGACCGATGGGGTGGGCCGCCGCCAACATTCCCGACCCGTTCAACCCGGTCGGCGCCAAGGGGATAGGCGAGCCGGCGATCGGCGCAGGCTCCGGCTCGGTGCTGTGCGCGATCGCCGATGCGCTCGGTGGCGACGGGCACTTCTTCCGCTCGCCGGTCACCGCCGACATGGTGCTGACGAAGCTGGAGCAGATCGCCGAGCCGCACAGCCGGCTGATGGCGCACGTGTAGGAGAAAGACCCGTCCGCTACGCTCTTCGGCTTATCCCGGGCTCGGTTGTGTTGACGCCTGACATCCCGGTAGCCAGTGCCTTCAGGCCCGTCGGGAACGTGCCGGACGCAGCCATCGTCCGATGTAGCGCCGTGCAGACCGCGCGGCTCGGCCGTGACACCAGACAGACCGAGGTCGGTCGGGCAAAGCGACACGCTCAACAGGCCAACTGGCGTCCGCCTTGGCCGGCACATACCGGCCGAGCCCAACCTGACCCACATGGATCACAGCGGCCACGGACGCGATCGCGAGAATTGCGCGCACACCGAACTGTAGATGCGCCAGGCTGTGGGAATTTCCGTTTAGATCGCTCAACCGTTCGGCGTTCACCGGCCGCCGCCGAGCAAGACCGCGCGGCCGTCTGGTGCAACGCCTTGTTCGGCTGCTCTTTCTCAAGTAGCACTAATATGCTACCATGGGTTCGTTGTC
>SMUZ01015753.1_pt1 | contig 10610 bp, 9 predicted proteins | sample 2456421 | NCBI WGS metagenome assembly SMUZ01 (sample SAMN11095932, study PRJNA526329) | marine sediment metagenome | biome: Marine sediment; feature: Surficial sediment; material: Deep marine sediment; isolation source: Hadal surficial sediment | place: Pacific Ocean | collected 2014-11 | depth 0-1... | reverse complement strand
TTTCGTCTGTCGGCCGCAATGGCAGCGAATACAGCTCCGCGGGAACCGTGCGCTTCGTTAGCAACAGCACCTGTTCGTGCTCGCTATCAACAGCGACCGCCTCGACATCGCGCGGGCCGCGGGGATAGGTAAAATCGATTTGCCAGGCTAGCGGCAGCTCGATGTTCGTATGCGAAGCAAGGTCGGGCTCTGCAACGACGTATAAAGTGACCTGCTTGCGCTTGCTGCCGTTATCGCCCACATCAGCGAGCAGCAAATAAGCTGTCTCATCGAGTACGAAAGAGGCGATGTCTTCCCAGTCGACGTTTTTCGCATGCTTGATCCGGACGCGCGCCAGTGACTTGCCTGTCAGGTCGAGGGCATAGAGTTGCGCTTTGGAGCCACTGTCGTTGTGTGTCCAGAGAATGTTGGCGCTGCGCCGCGATGCCGCGAGCCCGCTCGCCTCTTTAATCCTGCCATCCTGAAGTGCGCCGGCAATGCTCAGACTCGCAGGCATGCCGCGTATCGGCATGTCGGTCGCGGGCAGCTCCGGTTCCGCGCCGCTACAGCCGCAGATCAGGAGCAACATAATTGAAAATTTACGCATATGGGTCTCCGGAACAAGCACGCTGATCATAGTCATTCGGCGTTACGGCGGCAATCCGGTAACATATGCCCATGGCTACAAAACATATGAATGCTGCACCCGGTGATTTCGCTGAAACGGTGCTCATGCCGGGCGACCCGCTGCGCGCCCAATACATTGCTGACACCTGGTTCGACAATTCGCGACGTGTTACCGACGTGCGAAACATGTGGGGTTTTACGGGCGAGTACAAAGGCAAGCCGATCTCGGTCATGGCGCATGGCATGGGTATTCCGTCGGTGTCGATATATGTGACCGAATTGATCGAGTCCTACGGCGTAAAGCGCGTATTGCGTGTCGGTAGCTGCGGGACATCGCATCCCGACGTGAAAATGCGCGACCTGATCATCGCCCAGGGCGCATCCACCGACTCGAACGTCAATCGCATGCGTTTCGGTGGCTATGATCTGGCTGCGCTGGCGAGTTTCGACCTGGTGCAAAAAGCCGTCGCCGCGGCCGAGGCGCAGAAGCTTCGTTACCACGTGGGCAATATTTTTTCGGCAGACCTCTTTTACACGCCAGATCCGGATATGTTCGAGACTTTGGCGAAGTACAATGTATACGGGGTAGAAATGGAGGCGGCCGGCATATTCCCGATCGCGGCCGAACACGGCGTGGAGGCACTCGCGATTTGCACGGTGAGCGACGATATCCGCAGTGGCGAGGCCCTGACCGCAGATGAGCGAGCAACAACATTTGATGAGATGATCACGGTCGCGCTCGAAACCACAGTCGCCTGACACAGATACGAAAAGAACATGAGTCTTACAGCAGTCAAAACACCGAATCGCATGCCGGACCTCGGCCGCGTTGCTGCTGTGGACGAAGTGGGCGTGGATGAGCGCGTCGCGCGCTTCCAGAGTCGCAGTATCAAAAAGGCGTCGAAGGTCGAAGCGCTAAAAATGGTTCTGGGCATGATCGACCTGACAACGCTTGAAGGTCAGGACACGCCAGGTAAAGTCCGGCAGCTGTGTCAGAAGGCCATTCATCTGCACGACGCCATGCCCGGTCTGCCACACGTTGCTGCAGTCTGTGCGTATCCGACCATGGTCGGAATCGCGAAAGAAGCGCTGCAAGGCCATGACATTAACATTGCGTCCGTTGCGACGGCATTTCCAAGTGGCATGTCCTCGCGCGAAGTGAAGCTCGACGAAACGCGCATGGCCGTAGCGGCCGGCGCGACCGAAATTGACATGGTCATCTCACGCGGAGCGTTTCTCGCGGGCCAGTACGCGCATGTATTCGACGAGATCGTGGCTGTTAAAGAAGCCTGCGGCGATGCCCGTCTCAAGGTTATTCTCGAGACCGGCGAACTCGGCACACTGGACCGTGTGCGATGCGCCAGCGTACTTGCCATGCATGCCGGTGCTGATTTCATCAAGACATCGACTGGCAAGATTCAACCCGCGGCGACCATGCAAGTGACGCTGGTCATGTTGCAGGCTATCAAAGACTACTACCGCGAGACGGGCCGCATGGTGGGTATGAAACCGGCCGGTGGCATCTCGAACGCGAAACTCGCGGTGCATTATTTAGTGATGTTGCGCGAAACGCTGGGTGCCGCCTGGATGACGCCGGAATGGTTTCGTTTTGGAGCCAGCTCGCTGGCAAACGACGCACTTATGCAACTCATGAAGCAATCGACGGGCGTGTACCAGTCCGCGGATTATTTTTCGAAGGATTAGCGGCGCCGTACACGGCGCTCCAACAGGTAAGAGAACATGGCGATTCCTGAAAACAAACTGGCTTTCGATGGTGGGTGGAATTACGCACCGGCACCGGAGAGCACCGATCACATCGTTGTCAAAAAGCGTTACGGGCTGTTCATCAATGGTGATTTCCGAGCACCCGAAAAGGGTCGCTACTTCGACACGCTGAATCCCGCCAACGAGGAGAAACTTTCGCGGGTGGCGATGGCGAGCCAGACGGATGTAGACAAAGCCGTGAAAGCGGCGCGCAAGGCGTATACGGGCCCATGGTCGCGTATGAAAGCGAAGGAACGAGGCAAATATATTTTCCGGATCGCGCGCATGATTCAGGAGCGTGCCCGGGAATTTGCCGTGATCGAATCGCTGGACGGCGGCAAGCCTATTCGCGAATCCCGTGACGTCGACGTGCCACTTGCGGCAGCACATTTCTTTTACTATGCAGGCTGGGCCGACAAGCTTGAATACGCATTTCCGGGTCGCAAGGCGAAAGCGCTCGGTGTTGCAGGGCAGGTCATTCCCTGGAATTTCCCCCTGCTCATGGCGTCGTGGAAGATTGCCCCGGCACTCGCCTGTGGCAACACGGTCGTCCTTAAGCCTGCGGAGACAACACCACTGACGGCGCTGAAACTGGCGGAAGTGATAGCCGATGCAGGACTGCCGGATGGCGTGGTCAATATTGTTACAGGCGCCGGCGATACGGGCGCCGCCATCGTTACGCATCCCGGCGTCGACAAAGTCGCTTTTACAGGGTCAACGAATGTCGGACGTATCATTCAAAAGGCGCTTGCCGGCACGAACAAAAAATACACCCTGGAACTCGGCGGCAAGGCCGCAAACATCATCTTCGCGGACGCGGCCATCGATCAGGCCGTTGAAGGCATCGTCAACGGCATCTTCTTTAATCAGGGCCACGTTTGTTGTGCGGGCTCCCGTCTGCTTGTTCAGGAGTCGGTTGCTGACGAAGTGATTGAGAAACTCAAGGATCGCATGGAGACGCTGATCGTCGGTGACCCGCTGGACAAGAACACTGACATTGGTGCAATTAACTCGCGCATGCAGCTGGAAAAAATTGAGTCCTACCTTAAAATCGGACAAAGCGAAGGCGGTGAGATGCATCAGAGTTCCTGCTCGCTACCAAAGTCCGGTTACTGGTGTCGGCCGACGATATTCACGGGTGTGTCGCAATCCAGTCGCGTCGTGCAGGAAGAGATATTCGGCCCGGTACTCGCGATTCAGACATTCCGCACTTACGACGAGGCCCTGACGAAGGCGAATAACACGCCTTACGGATTGTCCGGCGGTGTCTGGACCGACAAGGGCTCGAAAATATTCAAAATGACTCAAGGAATACGCGCGGGCGTCATCTGGGCAAACACCTTCAACAAGTTCGATCCGACGTCACCGTTTGGTGGTTACAAAGAGTCAGGCATGGGCCGCGAAGGCGGGCTGCACGGTCTCGGCGCTTACGTGAAACTGGAGGCATAGAGATGGCAGCAGCAGAAAAACGCCTGCCCGTGGCGAAAACTTACAAGATTTTCATCGGCGGCAAGTTTCCGCGAACGGAGTCGGGTCGCTATTTCGCACTGGAAGATCATAAGGGTGCCGTGATCGCCAACATGTGTCGCAGTAGTCGCAAGGATTTTCGCAATTCAGTTGTCGCAGCACGTCAGGCGCAATCCGGGTGGGCAGCTGCCAGCGCGTATTTGCGCGGCCAGATTATTTACAGAATTGCCGAGATTCTTGAGGGACGCAAAGCGCAGTTTGTTGAGGAATTGATGTTGCAGGGCAATGCGCTGCGCGCGGCAGAGCGCGAGGCGGAAGAGTCCATTGATCGGCTTATTTACTACGCGGGTTGGGCGGACAAATACCAGCAGCTGTTTAGTGCCGTGAATCCAGTCAATTCTTCGCATTTCAATTTCTCGGTGCTTGAGCCGACAGGCGTGGTGTCAATGATCGCGCCGAACGACAGCGGCCTGATCGGTCTTGTCTCAAATATTGCGTCGGTTATTGTCGGTGGCAATACCTGCATCGTTCTCGCATCGGAGGAGCAACCGCTTTGTGCGGTCAGTTTTGCCGAAGTCCTGCAGGCGTCAGACGTACCGAGCGGTGTGGTCAATATTCTGACGGGTTTCCGTTCTGAATTGACCGAGCAGTTTGCGTCGCACATGGACGTCAACGCCGTCGTCTATTGTGATGGTGGCAAGAAGGCGGCGCGTACGATTCAGACGCTCGCTGCCGACAATATCAAGCGCGTAATCTCCCGCCAGCGCGTGAACTGGATGCTGAGCAAATCGGCCAGCCCGTACGAGATTCGCGACACGCAGGAAGTCAAAACGACCTGGCACCCCATCGGTACCTGATTCGCGACGCTCAGCAGTTGCCATGCATCTTTATAAGGAAAGAATGCATATGCGACTGCAATTTCCGGATACAGCGCCCAGCTGGAATGAGGGTACTGAACAACGCTTGTTCGCCGGCATGCTGCTGGCGGCCTTCATTGTGGCGGGCGTCCTGAGCGTCATACGGATGCCGGACTTGCCGGCGTTCCCACCCGTCGTCGAAATTCTCGTGACTATACTGCAGGCGCCTGTGCCCGAGCTAGAAGAAGAAACCGTTCTGCAGCCGACGCAGGACGCGCAGACGCAAGATTCGCCGTTGCTCGAAGAGGCTGCTGCGCCGCCGGCATCGAAAGGCGGCGAGAGTCCGGACGACAGCCGGACCGGAACAGACTGGGAGGCGATGCACGATCAGGTCGTGCAGAAATACATGGACCTCGAGTTGGAGCAGGCGCGGGAGACCTACGGCTACTTCAATCCCGATCTTGCAGAAAAGCGCACTCGCTTGTCGGAGCGTTACCAACCGGGCACGCACGAGAAACCCAAGCCGATCTGGGAGAACGTGGAAGTGGATACGCTGGGTCGAACCGTCTTGCGCGATGGTGATTGTTACAAGGTATTGGACGACCCCAACGTCGGTAGTCGTGAGGCGTTCGAGCGATACGGCCAGTACATGGCCGTGTGCGTGTACCAGGGGCGCTACCCCAGGGAGTTACCGTGGGTTGAGGAGATCAGGCAGCGCTACGAATACCTGCGTAATCCGCAGGGCTACGTCAAGGGCGAACCTGACGAATAGCTATCCAGTAAACCCGGCTCGATGCGCGCGCCCAGTTGTTGAATGACCTGAGTTCCGCAATGCGTAGCCAGCCGTGCACAATCCTCGAGTGGCCAGTCATTGGCCCAGCCGTACAGAAATCCTGCACAGTAGGCGTCGCCGGCGCCCGTTGTGTCAATCAGCTTTTCGACCGGGGTTGCGGCCTGCACGATGTGTGTATCGCCCTGCACGATAACCGAGCCCTTGTCCGAGCGGGTGATTACGAACAGGTTGTCATAGTCGCGCAGTGCTTCCAGCGACGCGTCAAGTGTATCTGTTTGCAGCAACGCATTTATTTCATCTTCATCGGCGATGACGATTTGCACGCCGTCGCGAACGACACTTTCAAATGCGTCTCGATGACGTTCAACGCAAAAGGAATCGGACAGCGACAAGGCCACTGCCGAGCCATTCTCCGCGGCGATCGTCATAGCCTGTTTTGCGAGCGCCGGGCCCTCGGCGATGTCCCAGACATAGCCCTCAAGCAGAATGAGCTTGGGTGTCGCCACTGTATCGGCGGTGACGTCAGCAATGCCGAGCTCCGTGCAGGAGCCGAGATAGGTATTCATCGTGCGTTGCGCGTCCGGCGTGATAAGGATGTAGCTTCTGGCCGTTGGCGCGCCGTCTGTCGCGGGTTGTAGCCGAATATCGATGCCGAGCGAGCGCATGTCGTGATTAAAGATCTCACCCAGCTGGTCGTCGTGTACATGTCCGATGTACGCTGCATCACCGCCCAGGTTGGCGAATCCGGCGACCGAATTGGCGACAGAGCCGCCCGACATTTCCTTTGCAGGACCCATTTTGTCATATATGTCGCGCGCGCGATCTTTGTCGATCAGGTTCATCGCGCCACGTTCTGCGCCGATCTCGGCAATAAACTGCTCGTCGACCTGGGCAAGAATATCGACGATTGCATTGCTGATGCCGAGTAGTTGATGTGAGTGACTCATGGGTGCTTTGGGTCCTTTACAAAACGCCGCATAGGTTACCATCTTCAGAAGTCTGTAGGCACGCAGGCGCGCGTTTGCGATACTCTCGGCACTGGCGGCGGCCATCTGTAGCGGTCGCGCTCGATTATTCGGGGGAAACAGCAATGCGAAAGTCCGGCGGCTTGCTCATACCGTTGACGATCATCCTGCTCTACTACGGGGCTTGGATCGCTATCGTGTGGTTTCTGCTGGACATTTTTCCGGCGTTGGCGGTGTACATGCCGATCGGCGGCATCGACGAACTCGCATCTTCCAACATCGATTCCTTTGAGCCTGTTTACACGAGCATAGAGCGGACGATTCTGTCGCCAACCGGTGCGGTGTCGCTGTTGCTCGCCAGTATTGGCGCGCTGATCCTGACGGTGCCCGTGTCGTGGGTGTACTTCATCACGAGTCGCCAAAATCGCATCGACCAGTCCTTTCTGCAAACGATTATGATTCTGCCGATCGTCGTCACCGGAATTTCGATGATCGTGCTGACCAGTCTCGCGCTGGCATTCGCCCTCGCGGGTGTGGTTGCGGCTGTACGCTTCCGATTCTCATTAAAACAGCCGTCTGATGCGATGTACATTTTTGTCGCGATTAGCATCGGGCTCGGTGCCGGTATCGGCGCGATTACGATTGCAATGGTCATATCGTTCTCGTTCGTAATCGCGACCTTGTTTATCTGGCGACTTGAATACGGCAAGACGCTCGCCGGACCGTTCCTGACCATGCTGACGCGCCGCGATGCCGGCGAAGATGACTACTGATCGACGCGGACGTGACGATGACTGAGGACGTCAACATCGACAGTCGCGGGCGCAGCGTGTTATTTGTGCACGGCCGCGACTTCAAACCCGATCGCGATACCCTGCTGGATCTTTCTCTGACGGCAGTGCGTGCAGGTATAGAACGTGATTACCCGGATTGCTTGCCCGCATTTGATGGCTTGCACACGGACATTGCTTACTACGGCGATCTCAGCAATGATTTACTGAGAGGAGTGGGGCGTGTTTACGATGCTGAGCTGGATGTGGGCGATCGCAAATGCGCTCTGAGACAGCTGCGCGCAATCACGCCTAGAAAGCGCTTCGGTATCCGCCAATACGACAGGTTGCCGTGCAAGTCAGCTATCCCCGAGTTTATTGCGGATTTCGTTTTTCCGATTTTCGCCTTGTTCGGACTCACCATGCCGATCTTCCGTCGCAAGTCACGGGATTTCGCTGAGTATCTACAGCCGAACTCCACCTATGCCATGGATGTACAAGAGCGTGTTCGCACGAGTTTGTGCAAAATGCTGGATAGGGGCGACGAGATATTGTTGCTAACACACGGCACGGGCAGTGTGGTTGCCTGGGACGTGCTGTGGCAGTTATCGCACGATCCGGAGTTGAATGAGAAATACGCTTCGCGGAAACTGGATATGTGGGTCACGCTGGGCTCCCCGCTCGGTGAGCGGCAGGTTCGCAAGCGTATAGCAGGAGCCGGTCGTGATTCAGTTGCGCCTTTCCCGAAGAATATTATTGCGTGGCACAACGTCGCGGCCGAAGACGATTATACCTGTCACGACAAAACGCTCGCCGATGACTTCAAAAAAATGATGAGCCAACGCCTGGTCAGTACCGTTACAGACTACCGCGTGTTTAACCTGGCAGTACGTTACGGGCGCTCAAATCCACACAGCTCGGTTGGCTATTACATTCATCCACGCGTATCGAAGATCATCGCGGACTGGATGAATCACGCGTGACGACGGCAGGCACCTAAACACAACGCCGGGTTAGTTTTTTGTCGACGGCTTTGGGGTTGCCGATGAGCTTATAAAAACTTTCCATGAGCGCGAACATGCTGGTTTTCGAGGATCCGGTCAGATCGGGCATGTCTTCCACTAGTGCATGAAAAGCGTCTTTGTTCTCGCGAAAGGCCTGCAGGCTATTTTCAAGGTGAATATTGTTATTGCAGCGTCCTCGGTAAAGCCTTTGGCGAACATTTCGTATCTTGAATTTCGGGTTGGGTTCGGCGTAGGGCGCATCGGTCATTCCTGCCATGTCGAAGTCGTAGGGAATGGCGTAGAGGAGTTCACCGGGATTGCCAAACAACTGCGTGTTGTGACAGCAGTTATCTCCGGGCGCTCCGGCAACAGGCGAGAAGTCCGTATTCGCAACAAAGTACTGAAATACTGAGACGAGATTGTTGTACTCGCCATTCAGGGCCGAGATGCTACTGCTTTTCACCACGACGTGCGGCGTGCGAATTCGCTTTGCCATACGTTCTTTGTTCTCGATCAGGAATCCGTAGCGGACCTGCTGGTCTCGTGGATTGTCGGAGTCAACGTAGGTGATACGTAACAGGCGCACGCGAAAACTGTAGTCTGTAACCTGGTTCAGAATTTTGTAGACAAGGAATTCTTTCAGCACCAATTGTTCGTAGCGCGTGGATCTGTTGCGGCAATGTGTTACGAGCTTCAGCTTGCCCTGTTTGCGAAACACGGTGTTCTCAATCTGCTTCTTGTCGAACTTCAGCCGGATGGGCGCAAAAGGACAGATTTTCATCTGCCGTCGATAGCGTCCGCGCGTGCGTACGCCAATGTCGATTTCGACCGTCTCGCCGGCTGCGTCGGTGTACGCGATCTTGCCGGGCAAGTCAGTGTCCTCGGGACGTTCACGCATCAGCTTCTTAAACGGCGCTGTTATGGTAACTGCGAGCACGTCATCGCTGCGGAAAATGTGCCCCGGCTTACGATGCTCCTGTGAGATCGCTGATCCAGAAAGCAGGAACATCAGGGCTATTACGCTGGTCCAAATCAGACGATGCATCATTACTTCCGAGGCGCGCGGCAGTTCTGAAAAGTCTAGCACAGGACGTGTCGTACGCCTTGAGATCGTTGCCGAGTTGCGATGTTGCTAATACACTACTGACAAAGACCAAAAAAGGATTCTTCTTGTCGTGATCAAGCGAGCTAAAATTTTCCTGGTGTTGTCGCTGGCAATGACATTGCCGGGGCTGGTCTTTGCTTCCGAATGGCAGTTCAACGACTTCGATAGGATTGTTGCGATCAGCGACATTCACGGTGCCTACGGTGCAATGCTGCGCACGCTGCAGAACGCAGACGTCATCTCGGATGATTTGTCATGGTCCGGAGGGAAAACCCATCTCGTCATCGTTGGCGACATTCTGGATCGCGGTCCGGACTCTCGCGATGCGATGGACTTGCTCATGCGCATCGAGGGCGAGGCGCTGGCCGCAGGGGGCAGAGTCCATGTATTGATCGGTAATCACGAGGCGATGAACCTGTATGGCGACCTGCGCTATGTCGCTAGAGCCGAATATGCAGCGTTTGCAGAAGAGGAAAGAGCGGATGAGCGTGATCGCTGGTTCGATGCTTACGCAACGCGATCCGGAACGAATGACGATGAGAAAGCGGCTTTGCGTGTCGATTTCGATACGAAGTTTCCGCCCGGTTATTTTGCGCATCGGCGCGCATTTTCGCTAACCGGCGAATATGGACAATGGCTGACCGGCAAGCCGGTCATCATCGTCATTAATGGCACGGCGTTTGTTCACGGTGGTGTATCGCCGATGATCGGCGAGCGAGGACTCAAAGGCGTCAATGGGACGCTCATGCAGGAACTGCGCGACTACATGAGCGCGATCGACCTGTTAATTGATGCCGGCGAGCTACTGCCGACTGACAACCACAAAACCTATTACCAGGTTCTCGGTCGATTCATGCCAGGCCTGGATACGAGTAAAGAGGTCGTCACAGCGGTCGCGGCTGTGATCAAGCTAGGCGAATCAGACTTGCATGCGATTGATGGGCCGCTCTGGTATCGCGGTAGCGCAAATTGCAGTCGCTTGATTGAGGAGGATAGTCTGCTGGCATCGCTACGTGCGATCGACGCGGAGCGTGTCGTCATCGGCCACACACCAACACCGATACGCCGCATACTGCAACGCATGGACGGCCGTATTTTCGAAGTGGATACAGGCATGCTGAATTTTTACTACAAAGGCCATGGCAATGCGCTGATCATCGAGGGCGATAACATCGCGGCGATTAGCGAGGAAAGTGCGGAGCTCATTTCCGTCGCCAAGCATCCGCGACGCGTGGGAGCGCGCCCGGGAGGTCTGTTAAACGTCGATGATCTGGAGCAT